>WNFJ01190023.1_pt2 | contig 12651 bp, 9 predicted proteins | sample 5400461 | NCBI WGS metagenome assembly WNFJ01 (sample SAMN13153349, study PRJNA577476) | soil metagenome | isolation source: 115 cm saprolite on Douglas fir-dominated hillslope | place: USA:California | collected 2013-09-17 | reverse complement strand
GGATTATGCCGCTCGCGTGCAAAAGCGAATTACGGCCATTTCAGAGGAATTCATGGCGGTCCTTGCGCGGCATACATGGCCGGGCAACATTCGGGAACTGCAAAACTTGATTGAACGCTCGGTAATTCTGTCGACTGGCGGTGTGCTGCGTGGATCCCTGCCCGCACTCACCCACGCAAGACAAGATGGCTCGGAGTGGTCGAAGGCAACCGCGCCTGCAACTATGGAACGGGGGGAGGGTTCACACATCACTCAGACTCCCCGACAAACGGAAGGCGCGATAAGTGGTCGGAGTATCGCGGCGGCCCGGCTGAGCCGCCGCACGCTGGCCGAAGCCGAAAGAGAGCACATTTCGGAAGTTCTGCAGATGACTAACGGACTGATCGCTGGCAGGGGCGGCGCGGCCGAGACCTTAGGATTGCCAGCATCAACTCTTCGAAGCCGCATGAAGAAGCTTGGAATTAAATCGAAGTGGCGCCCTTAGCGTCCAGGTCCCCGACTTCTCCCCTCAAATCTTTCAAGTTGGCGGACGTGGTATTTCGTCTCTGTATTTCGCTTCGACGTCAGATTTCACGCTTCACCAAGTGGTTCGGTGCTCCCCTGATTTCTACAAACCCTTTGAATTCATGAAAGTGGATCAGCGTCCCATTTTGCGGTAGCCGTGGAAGGCGAACTGCTTTCTAAATCGATGGTTGGAGTGTTTGCCATTCGATGGAAGGGATCAGAGCCAGATGAAGTTGGCTACGCACAACGGGATACAAGAAAGGATACAAGAAATGTTGAAGAAGTTGGCTTTGGTCACATGGGTTGCGGTGAGCGGATTGATTTTTGTAGCGCCGGCTCCAGCGCAGAACACTTCTTGGCGCATTGATTCGGAGCACTCCACGGCGCGCCTCTTTCTGGCCTCGTCAAGGAATCCAGACGACACTGTCAATGTGGGTGTCGCGCGGGCGAAGGGCCTGGTCAATCGAAGCGCCGATGATTCCGGTATGCCTGACTTTGATTTCACAATCTATCCCGCGGACAAGACCGCATCTCTGGAACGCTTCAAACAAGAGGAGAACAACAAAAAGCCGAGAAACGGGCCCGATTACACCCTCATCAGCTTCGAATCAACGCGGGTTGTTCGCGTAGACAAAGAAACCCTTCGCGTCACAGGCAATCTGACGTTGACCTACGCAAAGCGTCTCGCGACATACGGCCCGAGTGAAGCCTACTCCGGCCCTGTCTACGGACCGGCGGATACTCACTCCCTGAGACAAGAAGTGGTTTTCGAGTTCCACCAGGTGAATCCTTCTAGAGCTCGGGAAGCAAATAAGGGTAGCGCGGAATGGTCTGCGTTCAGCACAATCAGCGGCGAGAACTTTCCCGAACTCCTGGATGCAGTTTCCGAGACGGATTGGCCAACGTTCGTCGCCGATGAGCATTGCGTGATGCCATCCACCATCGGCGAGGATTATTCAGGTCCCTCCTGCACGGGTGAGAGAGTCGAACCTGCGCCTCGTAAAGACTTCCACTGTGAGATGCCACCGACCGTTGGTGAGGACTTTGCCGGAGAAGAGTGCACGCACACTTCGTCACCTGTGGTGATTACCGATACAGCGGAGATCGAATGGGAAAGGCGTCACCACGGACGTGGCGAACCGAACCAGCTTGTCGCAAACGAGGTGCAGATACAGCTCGACCTGCAGCTGACAAAAATGAATTCCACGACGGCAGATAGCTCAGGCAAGTAAACGCGGGATCACAAGGGAATATCCACACTGAGGACCATGATAACGGAGACACCGTTTGGCAGGCGAGAGAGATAGAAGTGCTGAAGATCTCGATCATCGAGACGCCGACGGAAAAGCGATGGATTCTGCAGGGCCGGTTGGTCGGGCCGTGGGTCGGCGAGCTGAGAACAAGTTGGAAGAAAAAGCACCGCGGCCAGAGTGGACGAACATGCGTTTTCGACCTTAAAGATGTGACGTTCCTCGACAAAGGCGGGGAAAGACTCGTGCGCGCTAGTTTAATCAAGGCGCGCAATTCCTGGCTGACGGAATCTATATCAAGTACGTGCTTGAACAATTGAAGAACAGGGGCAAAAGCGGATGAAACGAGGAATTAGCCGCAGTACGAAAACCGAACTGCTGGGCAACATCGACGGAGACGAAGCTGTGATTACTGCTATGGACAATCCGGCGGGGAAAGCGGACATGCAACTTGTTGCTGCCGCCAAAAACGGGAATCGGGAGGCGTTCGATATTCTGGTCGAACGTCACGAGCAAAGGATCTTCTTCGTTGCGCGGCGCATTACCCCCACGCGGGAAGACGCCGAGGATGCCGTGCAGCGGGCCTTTCAAAAGGCTTTCACTCATCTGCGCAAATTCGAAGGGAGATCTTCCTTTTCCACCTGGTTAACCCGGGTCGCAATCAATGAAGCCCTGATGTTGCAACGGAAGACTCGCGGGTTACGCGAAGTGCCGATGGGCGATGCAAACGCGAATGAGGAAGCCACAAGCGCGCTCGAGGTCCCTGATTCAGGTCAGAGTCCAGAAGTTAACTATTCACAGCGGGAGAGGCAGCGAATTCTGTCGTCGGCTATGAATGAGTTGCCGCATAGAACACGCAGGGCAATCCAGTTGCGTGAGCTTGACGAGCGATCGACGAAGGAAACCGCTCGAATCATGGGGATTTCCGTTGGGGCGGTGAAGGCTCGAGTGTTTCATGGGCGGAGGAAATTGCGCGAGAGATTGAAGCACTCTGTCGAACCAGCTTGGGCGTCCGGGACGAAAACTTCACGAACGATCGGTAACACCAGACATCTCTCGCAAGATCAGGTCGCCTGCGATTCCTCCTCCGTGTGTTGTCTCCAACGGCATTACTTCAATCTATCCGTTAAGGAGAAATCGTGGAAAGGTGAATCAAGATGTTAACTCTAAACCTTGAGCACGCGCGCATTATCATCCAGCACGCAGAGGAGAAAGCAAAGTCTCTGGGCTGTCCTTTGAACATCGCAGTTGTCGATGTGGGAGGAAATCTCATCGCACATGCCCGCATGGACGGTGGGCGGATCGGCGCAATTGATATCGCCATAAACAAAGCGTGGTCTGCACGGGCGTTTGATATGGAAACGTCCGAGCTTGGCCGGTACAGCCAGCCTGGCGGTCCATTCTTCGGGATCCACGCGTCGAATGGCGGGCGTGTGATGATCTTCGGGGGAGGTGTCCCGATACGGCTGGCAGGTCAAACCGTCGGCGCTATCGGCGTAAGCGGGGGATCGAATGAGCAGGACACCGCTTGCGCACAGGCCGGAGCCGACGCATTGACCGCAATTTCCGAGAGCGGCAGAGAAGTCCAGTGAGCATCAACAGACCCATACAAAAGAACAAGGAAACAATTCTGGCCATGCGCGGCACAGAAATTGGGTCAGGCAAGCTGATCAGCACATGATGCGCCTACCACACATTAAACGGATCGCATTTGCGCTGACCACTTTCTTCGTCTTTGTTCCCGCATTGCTCGCTCAGGAAGCAGACCATCACGCTCTCACGCTGGCTGAGGCATTGGCGATCGCAAAGAAGCAGAACGTAGATGTGATGGTTGCCAAACTGCGTGTTCTTGAGAGCAAACAGGCGTCCAATGTCGCAAAGGCCGCACTTCTGCCGCAAGCCAGTCTCGGACTCCAGAATCTTGTAACACGATTCAACGACCAGAGCATTACTGGGGGCGATCAGGTGGCCGCGATCGGCCCCTACCAGGTCGTTCAGGGAGGCCCGGCCTTCAGCCAGGTTGTTTTTGATCTCGGAGCTGTGCGTAGCCTCCAGGTGTCGCGGCAAGCGGAAACGACGACGCGGAACAATGAGATGACGGTGGAGCAGACAGTCGAGCACGGCGTAATCGTTCAATACCTCACCATCGCACGCGCCGCTGCGGAATTAGACCGTGCCAATGCGCGAATGGCACTTGCACAACGATTGGAGACCGAAGCCGAGCACCTGCAAGCAGCCGGTGTTGGGACCAGCATTGACACGCTCCGGGCCCAATATGAACTGGAAGCCGAACGCCACCAGGTTATTGACGCGGAAGCTGCACACAAGATCGCAAAGCAACGGCTCGTCGAAATCCTTGAACTGCCTGCTGACAAGGGCATCGACATCGTACCGCTCGCCAGCATGCCAACGATCGAGGCTGTCCCACGAGAGATTGAGATGGCTCTACGGGACCGTCCGGAAGAGGCTGCCGCCAAATCCGAAATTCAGAGAGCAGAATTTCAGAAAAAAGCTGCGTCTGCCCAACGTTTGCCTGTAGTGCAATTCGCAGGATTCTGGCAGCAGCAAGGCCGCACCTGGGGAGGCATGATTCCTGCCTACACCTACCAGGGAAGGGTAACGCTCCCGCTTTTTACGAGCGGCCGCATCCGCGCAGAAATCCAAACTGCCGATCTTGAAAAACGCCGCGCTCTTGAGACACACCGCGGCATCGAGTCCGCGATCTCCTATGAGGTTGTTGCAGCAAGGACGAATCTGGACGCTTCGCGAAATGCACTCGAAGTGGCAAAGCGGGCAACGGCCCTCGCGCGGGAAGAACTCGTACAAGCCGAACATCGGTTCAATGTGGGCGTCGCCAACAACATTGAATTGGTGACAGCGCAGCAGTCTCTTGCCGCCGCCGACGCAAGCGAAATTGCCAGCGACTATCTGTATCGGGAAGCAACCGTGGATCTCTACCGGGCACTCGGCAGAATCCAGGACTTTGTAGCACAGCCATGAGCGCATCAGTGGTGATTACGGAAGCCCAGCAACCTGTGAAGTCAACAGAAAGGAAGCCCCCGCCCAAGAAGTGGTATACGCGTCTTACAAAGATACAGTGGACGATCGCCGCTGCTGCCGCTCTTTCAGTCACGCTCTATATCCTTCTTCATGTGGGGCTTGTTTCAACGAACGATGCACAGATCGAAGCGCACGTCATAACCATAGCTCCACATGTTCCCGGTTATGTCCAGGATCTGAAGATCGACGACAACTGGAAAGTGAAAGCGGGGCAAGTCCTCTTCAGCATCGACCCCCGCGATTATGAGGTACGGCTCGAGCAAACCAACAACGCATACGATACAGCTTTGGCCCAGGAAAGAGCCACGCGGGTCGCCATAGACGTGGCGCAAAGCGTCGCCGCCGCCAGCACGCATGGTGCGACGGCGTCTCTCAACGCGCAGGAGGCGGGCCTCGCGAAAGATCAGGAAGCCTGGCAGAGGGCCGCAGGTCCCGAACTCGAAGCGGCGGAGGCCGCGGCTCGCGCAAAGCAAGCAGTTGCGGAACGCGCCGCGCGCGATCTCGAACGCTATCGCCCACTGGTCAAAACCGGTGAGATCTCACAACTGCAATTCGATGCCTTCAGCGCTTCCGCACAAGTAGCCGAAAACGAGGCGGTGCAAGCTCATGCTCAGGTGGAAGCGGCGCGTCGCGCAGAGGCCATCGCGCATTCTCAGATAGCTGTCTCCAGCGCCGCCATTGAGCGGGCCAAGGCCAGCCTTACCGACGCGCACGCAAGAGTGCTCGAGACGCAGATGCGCGTTTCGGATTGGAATGCGGCACAAGCTTCCGCGGGACGGGCGAAAGCACAGATGGACGAAGCGAAGCTGAACCTCAGCTATACCGAAGTGACGAGCCCGATGGATGGAGTTGTCACACATCGGTCCGTCGAGGTAGGCCAATACGTGCAGGCAGGACAAGCGATGTTGCAGATCATTCCCCTCAACGATGTCTGGATCATCGCAAACTTCAAGGAGACGCAGCTTGGTCATGTCCGTCCGGGGCAGCGCGCCCGCATCCATATCGACACTTACGGAACGGATGTAGACGGTTGGGTGGATTCGATCGCAGGCTCGACAGGCGCACGGCAGGCGCTGTTGCCGCCCGACAACGCCACGGGTAACTACATCAAGGTTGTGGAACGTATTCCGGTGAAGATTCGGATTCGGGATTCCAGATTGACCGGAGAACTGCGTCCGGGGATGAACGTGGAGGTAACCATCTACACGCGATGAACACCGAACAACAAATCTGGCCAAAGAGCGAAGCCCGCGGTGTGATGATTGCCATCACGCTCCTCACAGGATCGGAGCTGCTACTTTCTGCCGCGATTCCCGTCATGCTGCCCGACCTTGCCGGACCACTGGGTGTCTCGGCCGACGAGATGAGTTGGGCGCAGACCCTCTACAGTGCCGCCTTCCTTGTCGCAATTCCCACAGCATTGTGGCTCGCCAAACGCCTAGGGCATGGCCGTTGCATGACGTATGCCGCCGGTGTATTCACGCTGGCGACGCTTGGGCTGGCTCTCTCACCCAACTTTGAAACGTTTCTTGCACTTCGGATTATTCAAGGGTTCGCGGGCGGGATGTTCCTGGTCCGTTCTCAGATCACGATGTACAACATTGTGCCGCGCCAATTCCTTGCCTATGTAGTGCTCTGGTTTGTCATCGGAAGCTATACGCTGCGAGCTCTCGGGGCGTGGTACGGCGGATGGATGGATGACACGCTCTCCTGGCGTTGCGCATTTGCGGGTGGCGCCGCACTTTCTTATCTAGCCTGGCAGTTCGGTGCTCGTTATCTCCAGAATCTTAGCACCAGCGAAGAATCCGAGCCCTACTCGATCGATGGCCGGACCCTTACGATTCTATCCGCGGGTCTCGTCTCTCTGCAGTGCGTCCTCAGCCGCGGTGAGATTGACGATTGGTTTGGATCGACACATATCGTTGTCTTGAGTTGCATCGTCGTTTGTGGATTGGTCTACGGAATCCGGCATTGGTGGTCCTATTTTACCCAGACCCCTCAGCTTGATCGAGAACACCGACCATCCCTCTTGGCAGGCGCGCCGCTCAGTTTCTTGATGGGTATTCTCATGACCGGTGCTCTGGCGGTATTGCCATCATTCCTCCGCTCCGGAGGCCATCACAGCGCCACACAAGTCGGCTGGCTTCTGATGATCGATGCCGGCAGTACGACCGTCTTTATCGTCTTTTGCATCAAGCGCTGCTTGCATCGGTATAAGAACCGGAACACTTTGACCTGCGGAGCGCTCCTCCTATCTCTGGGGATGTGCGCGCTCTCGATCCTGTTATCGTCCAACTATCCCGATTGGATCTTCATCGTCCCGTTCCTCATCCACGGTGGTGTCATCGGCCTGTTCGTTCCGGCCCTTGACTACGGAACACAGGTCCGTATCGAAGGGACGGCGATTCCGTTCAGCGCTACAACATATTACCTGCTTCGCGCGCTCGGCCAGTCGGCAGGTACGACACTGGTCGCCAGGATTGTCGATGTACGAATGTCCCTTCATTCGAGCCGCCTCGGGGAACATGTTTCCTCCCTAGACGCCTCATCACAGGTGTACGGCCACAGTGCTCAGTCGGTCTTCTCGGGCGCCGGTCTCTCCGCTGGATCGGCATCGCAAGCTACGGTTCGCGATATGGCGACGGCGCTTCGCCAAGAAACCCTAGTCCTTGCAAACGCTGATTGCCTGCTCTGGATGGGAGCTATCGGACTTTTGTTTGCTGTGATTGCGTGGTTATTTTTCGATCGCGATGTTGAACCGCTGCACATATTCACGTTCCATCGTCAAGACACAGACGCAATCGACCATGCGAGTTAACAGAACCTCGGTGTCACGCATGAACCTGTCAAAGGTGAGATAGCTCAAGGAGCAAGAATGACAAAGGATAAAAACATAACTGCTGCGGCCACAGTTACCGCTGGGAAAGATCGGAGGCCGCGGGTCGTAATCGTTGGGGGAGGTTTTGCCGGGATTCACGCAGCTAGAGCGCTTGCAAACGCTGCCGTTGACGTGACTTTGATTGATCGGCGTAATCATCACACATTCCAGCCGCTGCTCTACCAGGTTGCATTGGCCGTCCTTACACCTGCCGACATCGCATCTCCGATCCGCACGGTGTTGCGGCAGGCCCGCAATGTGGGGGTACTGATGGACGAAGTTGTGAACTTCGACAAGCAGAACCGCCGCGTGGTTTTGGGGAGTGGCATTCGAATCGACTACGACTATCTCATCGTCGCTACAGGTGCCACACATTCCTATTTCGGCCACAACGAATGGGAACAGCATGCACCGGGACTGAAAAGCGTTGACGATGCGTTGGAAATTCGAAAACGTGTGCTCCTTGCCTACGAGCTTGCGGAGAGGGATGGGCTCGAAAAAGGGACGCATCCACCATTGGAGTTTGTCGTGATTGGAGCAGGTCCGACAGGAGTGGAACTCGCCGGCGCCATTGCAGAGATATCACAGCTATTTCTCTCGCGCGACTTCCGCCACATCGATCCCAAGAAGGCTCGCACGATCCTGATCGAGGCCGGTCCGCGCATATTGCCGACCTATCCTGAAGACCTGGCAAAGAAAGCGGTCGAACAATTGGAACGGCTCGGCGCGGAAGTAATGACTTCCACACAGGTGCAGGATGTCCAGAGCGGTTTTGTGGTCGTAAACGGCGGGAAGAGGATCAACGCTGTGGTGACGCTGTGGGCCGCAGGCGTGGCCGCCTCTCCACTCGGCAGGCTGCTTGGTGTGGAGACCGATGGGCGTGGACGCGTCGTGGTTGGACCGACGCTCAATCCCCCTAATCATCCCGAAATCTTTGTCTGTGGTGATCTCGCCAACTTCATCCAGGATGGGGAGGAACTGCCCGGGGTTGCGCAACCCGCGATGCAGATGGGCCTGCATGCCGCAAAAATGATCCTGCAAGATCTCCAGGGAAAACCTGCCACGAATTTCCATTACTTTGACAAAGGTGACATGGCGACCATCGGCCGGTTCTCTGCAATCGCCAGAATTAAATGGCCTATCCGGGCGCATCTTTCTGGCCTACCTGCCTGGTTCACATGGCTGATGGTCCACTTGGTCTTCATTATCAGCTTCAGGAACCGGATCTCAGTACTTTTCAATTGGGCGTGGACCTATCTTTTCTACATGCGCGGCTCACGATTGATTACAGGAGCACAGGAACCGCAAGGCCAGAGTGTTCCTGCGAGTGATTCTCAGCGTCGTTCTCTGCTCGGCGAGAATTGACTCTCGACGACGGTCAATTCGCGCAACGAAGAGCAAATCTGATGACCTACAACCCATCGGCCATTAAATACTCCAGCGTTCAGCAATGTTATACAAGACGCTCTCATCAATTCTGTTGCTAAGTGAGAACCTTTGATTTGAGGAGCTTGTCAATCAAATCTTTCACGCTAGCGGACGCCGTCTTTCGCCTCGGTATTTCGCCTCGACGTGAGATTTCACGTTTCCCCAAATGGTTCGCTGCTCGCCTGATTTCTACAAATCCTTTGAATTCATGAAAGTGGATCAGCGTCCCACTTGCGGGAGCCGTGGCAGGCGAATTGCCTTTGTAAATGGCGATTGAACGGAACCAGTTAGAAGGTAACTTCGACACGGCTCCGATCTTGACGCAACAAAATACGCCCTCTTGGGCTGACAGGAGATCTAATTTAGATGATTTATCAAACGATCGATCCATTTACCGAAAAGCTGGTCAAGACGTTCCCCGAACATACCAAAGAACAGTTGGAAGCGATCATCGCTCAAGCTGAGGAGACCTACCGCAAGGATTGGAGTCTGCGTTCTATCGCGGATCGCAAGAAGATCCTGAAGAATGCCGTAAAGATCTTCCGCGAGAAGCGTGAGGAGTTCGCGGCGTACATCACGCTCGAGATGGGCAAGTTGATTACGGAGTCTCGGGGCGAGGTCGACCTGAGCGCCGACATCCTGGAGTACTACGCGGATAACGCGGAAGCATTCTTGGCGCCAGAAAAGCTGAACGTGGCAGGCGGCGAAGCCCTTGTCGAAAGCGAGCCGTTGGGCGTTCTCTTCTGCATTGAACCCTGGAACTTCCCTTACTACCAGCTGGCGCGTGTCGCCGGACCAAATCTCATGCTTGGCAATACTTTGATCGTGAAGCACGCCCCAAATGTTCCGCAGTGCGCGTTGGCATTTGAGAGGTTGTTCCTCGATGCCGGCGCTCCAAAGGGAGCATATACCAACGTCTACATCTCGAACCAGCAGGCCGCGACGGTCGTTGCCGATCCCCGCATCAAGGGTGTCGCGCTGACCGGTAGCGAGCGCGCCGGTTCGGCCGTGGCTGCTGAAGCTGGCAAGGCCCTCAAAAAGAACACCATGGAACTGGGAGGGAGCGATGCATTCATCGTCCTCGATGACGCGGACATGGACAAGGCGATCGAATGGGGCGTCTGGGGCCGCATGAACAACGCCGGCCAGTGCTGCGTGGGTGCGAAGCGCTTCATCCTGCAAGAGAAGATTGCGGACGAGTTCCTAAGCCGCTTCAAGAGCCAGTTGGCAAAGTTCGTCCCCGGCGATCCTACGGATCCCAAGACGACGCTTGCTCCCCTGTGCACCGATGGGGCCCTGAAGCTTGTTGAGAGGCAGGTCGACACCGCGATTAAAGGCGGGGCAACCGTTCTGCTCGGGGGCAAGCGGGTCGATCGGCCAGGCTACTTCCTCGAGCCGACGATTCTGACGAACATCAAGCCGGAGAACCCGGTCTACTATCAGGAGTTCTTCTCTCCTGTGGCCATGATCTTCCGAGTGAAGAACGACGAAGAGGCGGTGAAGCTCGCCAACGACTCTCCCTATGGATTAGGTGGATCGATCATCACCAAGGACATTGAACGTGGCAAGCGGATTGCTCGTCAGATCGACACCGGTATGGTCTTCATCAACCAAGCGTTTTGGACGGCTCCGGCCCTGCCGTTCGGCGGGGTCAAGAATTCTGGTTACGGCCGCGAACTCTCCGACCTGGGCATCGGCGAATTCGTGAACAAAAAGCTGATCCGCGTAGCCTAATTCCACGGTTCCAACCACTTGCAATGGCTCGCCGCCGTGTTCAGTTCGACTCGATTCTCGCTGGGCTCGGCGGCGGGTTATGAACACTTTTTAGTCTTTCAGCCAAATCTGCTAGCTCTCTAGCAGGAGGAACATACAATGCCTTTTCTTCGAGTTGATGGCTACGAAGGCCGCAGCAAAAAGCAGGTGAAGGAACTTCTTGATGCAATCCACCGGGCCATCCTGTCGGCCTTTGGAGTACCGCTACGAGATCGCTACCAGGTTTACCAGGAACACTCCGAATCGAACTTCATCGTTCAGGACACCGGACTTGGTATCGATCGCACCAAGAATGTTGTCTTCATTGGGATCACCAGCAGACAACGAACCGAAGCACAGAAGACCACGCTGTATACAAAGCTCGTGGAGGAATTGAAGACCTGCGGTATCGAACAGAATGACATTGTTGTCTCCGTCGTCATCAACTCGGATGCCGATTGGAGCTTCGGCAACGGACGCGCCCAGTTCCTCACGAGCGAACTCTAACTACACTTCGTCCGCGGTAAACGGTAATTGAGTTGGTAAGAAGCACAAAATATGACCAATTCCCACCGAAGGTCGGAAGGGCTGGTGCGTTGGTTCCACCTAGGTGCGAAGCAGGGAAGCCTGCCAAAGTACCTTGAAGGCTTGCCTTTCAGATTTCGAAACTTGTCCCGACTTGTCCATTAACGGCTGGCTTCCTTAGTCGGAAGTGCGAAGCCAAGACCAACCTTGGTCGCACAATCTCGCCGCCGCTGGAGGAAGGTTAATCAAAAGTGGGTTGACACCTCTCACCACTCTAGCCAATAGTCTCCAAGTCGGAGGGTGCCGCATGAATGTGACAGAGCGATATCTTTCTCGGCGAGGTCTACTGAAGATTTTGGGCTTGGCGAGTAGTGGAATCGCCGCCACTCGATGGCTAGGACCGGACGTGACGATAGCCCAGGAACCGGCTAGGGGAAAAGCGATTGAGACTTTCACTGGGCCGGGGGCAAATCCGCATTGGAATTCCGTTCAAAAAGTTCCTTTGATTCTGCTGACGGACCGGCCCGTTCAGTTGGAAACGCCGCGCCATTATTTCCGCACGGCATTCACACCCAACGAAGCTTTTTATGTGCGCTGGCATCTCGAAGGCATCCCGAACGCAGTGGATCTGAAAAACTGGAAACTGCAGATCGAGGGGAACGTCAACAGACCGGTTGCGCTGAGCCTTCCCGAGTTGATGCAGAAGTTCAAAGAGGTGTCACTGGCGGCGGTAAATCAGTGCTCCGGCAACAGCCGCAGCCGGCTGCAACCGCGCGTGCCGGGCGGTCAATGGGGCAATGGCGCGATGGGGAACGCGATGTGGACCGGAGTGCGGCTGCGCGAGCTTCTCGATATGGCTGGTGTAAAGAGCGGCTCTTTGATGGTGCAGTTTCAGGGCCTTGAGACCGGAGCGGGCCCAGCGGGTCTCGGCTCAAATCTTTTTCTCAAATCGCTCGATCTTGGGAATCCTGTTCTGGACGAATGCGTCGTCGCGTACCTGATGAACGGCGAGCAGCTTCCGATGCTCAATGGATTTCCAGTGCGACTGGTGGTGCCCGGATATTTTTCGACGTACTGGACCAAGTGTCTGACGTGGATTCGCGTTCTCAGCGCGCCGGACGAAAATTTCTGGGTGAAGACCGCATACCGCGTGCCTGATACGCCGCGTGGTAATACCACGCCCGAGGATGTGAAGGCCGGCAAGGTAAAAATGGTGCCGATCGGGCGGCTGCCTGTGCGATCTTTCCTCATCTC
>WNFJ01335324.1_pt1 | contig 12652 bp, 12 predicted proteins | sample 5400461 | NCBI WGS metagenome assembly WNFJ01 (sample SAMN13153349, study PRJNA577476) | soil metagenome | isolation source: 115 cm saprolite on Douglas fir-dominated hillslope | place: USA:California | collected 2013-09-17 | reverse complement strand
TTCAGGTGGTTGCGCTCACCCTCAGCCGGGACAATTGCAAATGGATATGACCGCGCTTCTCCTGTCACGAATCCAGTTCGCCTTTACCATCACCTTCCATATCATATTTCCATCCTTCACGATCGGGTTGGCGGCCTGGCTCACCGTCCTCGAAGCCTTGCGTCTTGCGACCGGTCGTCCGGTCTATCGCGTGATCTTCGACTTCTGGCTGAAGATATTCGGCGTGGCATTTGGACTAGGTGTCGTATCCGGAATCGTGATGGCATTCCAGTTCGGTACCAACTGGAGCGTGCTGTCCAAAATGTCCGGGCCGATCCAGGGCCCGCTCCTGATGTTTGAAACCTTTTGGGCCTTCATGCTCGAGGCCAGTTTCTTCGGCGTCCTCATCTTTGGCCGCAGCCGCGTGCCGCCATGGTTCTATCTGTTTTCAACCGCGATGGTCGCGCTGGGTACCTCGATTTCGGCGTTCTGGATCATGGTCAATAACAGCTGGATGCAGGTGCCATCGGGCTACGTCATGGAAAATGGCGCCTTCGTTCCAAACGACTGGACCAAAATTATCTTCAACTCGGTGGTGTGGTCGCGATTTCCACATATGTTGCTCGCCGCTTACCTGACCGGTGCGTTCTGCGTTGCCGCGACCGGCGCGTGGTACATGCTGCGGAAAGTATATCACGCCGAGGCGCGGATCATGCTTCGCATGGGCCTTGGTCTTGCCGCGGTGCTGATGCCGATCCAGCTTCTGTTTGGGCATCTGGTCGGCGGCTACGTCAACACCTATCAACCTTCTAAGATGGCCGCCATTGAGGGGCGCTGGAACGACGAAAAACCAGGTTCGGAAGTGCTGTTCGCCTGGCCCGATGTGGAGCACCGGCGCAACCTGTTCGCGATCACGCTGCCACCGCCCTTCGGCAGCCTGATCGATTCCGACAGTTTCACCGCTGCGGAAACAGGGCTTAACAGTATCCCCAAGGAAAATTGGCCGCCGGTGGTCATCCGGTCTCTTGATGCTGGGGCTCGCCTGGCTCGGCAGCTATCTGAGTTACAAGCACCGCCTGGCATATAATCGCCCGCTGCTTTGGCTGACGTTCTTCAGCTTTCCGCTGCCCTTCATCGCGATCATCACCGGATGGTTCACTGCCGAAGTCGGCCGGCAGCCCTGGGTCGTCTTTGGCGTGTTGCGGACCGCCGATGCCATGACGCCGTTCCTGACCACGCAGCAGGCGACGATCTCGCTCGTGATCTTCTGCTCGGTCTACGCCTTCATCTTCCTGTTTGGCACCTTTTACATCTACCGGCTCATCCGCACCGGTCCGGCGCGGAAGCCGTTCGAAATCCCGCATCTCGCGGTTCCGAACCGGCCGATGTCGCTGGCCGATGACGAGCCGATTACGGAACCCAACGACCTCGTCGCCGGAGAATAACCATGGTCATGTTCTGGGTCTCACTGCTGGCGATCAGCATTTTGCTCTACGTCCTGCTTGATGGGGTCGATCTCGGCGTCGGCTTGCTGTTCGGACTTACAACCAGCGAAGCCAGGCGTGGCACGATGCTGAGCGCCGTCGCGCCGATCTGGGACGGCAACGAGACTTGGCTGGTCATCACCGCCGTTATTCTGTGGGGAGCTTTTCCGGTGGTCTATGCGACCTTGCTGTCGGCATTCTATCTCCCTCTCATCGTCATGCTGCTGGGCCTGATCTTGCGCGGTGTGGCGTTCGAGTTTCGCTATAAGACGCAGCGGATGCGGTGGATCTGGGATTTGAGCTTTGCCGGCGGGTCCCTGATCGCGACTTTTATACAAGGGTTGACGGTCGGTGCCCTGGTGGAAGAATATTCCGGCGGTGCGGTCGGCTGGCTCACGCCGTTTGCGGTCCTTTGCGGCATCGGCCTGTGCCTCGGCTATGCGCTTCTCGGCGCCTGCTGGCTGATCAGAAAATGCGAGGGCGAGGTTCGCGACGTCGCGCGCGGCCAGATCTCCGTGCTCGCGGTCGGCGTATTGGCGTTCCTCGTAGTTGTCTTCGCTTACGCGTTGGCCGAAAATCTTCCAATCCTGCATCGCTGGATCGATCGGCCGTACCTCTTTGTGTTCCCGGCGATTGGTGCGATCGCGGCCATCGTGCTCGCGCTCAGCATCCTGAACCACAACGACTACTGGCCGTTCTATATGGTCGCGCTGATCTTCATGTCGGCGTTCGGCACGCTGGCGCTGTCGTTCTGGCCATACATGATCCCTTCCGTCATCACCGTCGACCAAGCCGCCTCGCCGCCGTCCAGTCTGGCATTCATGTTCTGGGGGTGCGGCCTCGTCGTCTTCCCGCTGATGCTGCTTTACACGGTCATCAGCTATAGCGTCTTCAGGGGCAAGGTCGGGAAAGCATCCGGATACGGACACTAGGGGGTCAGGACTCAATCAGAGCCAGAAGATGATGACTGCTATGCATATGCTGGAGAAGAAGGTGTGGGCGCAGCGGTCCTATCGGGTGTGAATGCGACGCCAGCCCTTGAGCTTTCCGAACATGCTTTTCGATTTTGTGACGCTGTCGCACCTAGAGCTGAGCTTCGATAGCCGCCTTATCTATGACCGACCATACTTGCTCAATCTTTTCTCTCCGAAATTCATAGAATACATTCTCGGTAAAGGAAACTCTCTTCCCGTTTAAATGGAGGCCAAGGAACTTTCCCTTTGGCGTACAGTCGAAGCCTAGCCGGCTCGCTATGTAAGGCGGATCGGAAATCAACAGCTGAATGTTGAAATAAAGGTCCGGAATCTCATAAAAGTCTCTTTCGAGCATCTCGCGATAACCTAATAACCCGATCCGCTGACCGTTGTAGTACACTTCATCATGAACGAACTGTTCCAACGTCGGCCAGTCCTGTTTATTCAGGCAGGCAATGTAGTCTCGGTAGACGTCGGCGAGGTCGGTTTTAATCACGGCAATTGTCCCGTCTTTCTATAAGGTCCCCGCTGCAAAGTAGGACGAGGTGAAATTCTAAGGCCAAGAATAATATCTCGGAAATCGAATCGGTTCCCTCCCGCCATTCGTCGCCGTCGCGGGCGGCGCCGATCACTAGCGCGCAGAGGTTTTGAATGTGAGTGGTGACGATGCGCTGCAGGCCGCATACCGCGGGTGGAAGCGGCGATCCGATTACTGGACACGGTCCGATACCTTCGCTTTGTCTCGATTATGCCTCACTCTTGGCTTTCATATGATGCCCAGCTGGTCGACCAATCCTCGCACGGGTAGGCGCCCCACGAGGTGAAATCGGGGTTAATGGCTTTTGGGGACTTGATGACTTTCGATGCAGCGATCGCTGACGGGTCATTGTCGCGCCGCCGCATGGGGTGGTCCGAGACCGCCGCGCTGGTTCTTGCTGCGCTCGCTCTGGTACTCGGCGCGGCTGCCTGGATTGCCGATTCCGATCGAACCACAGCGCTCGCATCGGCGGCATTGCCACGAAGCCCGGATCGCATCTCCTTCGACGATCGTTTTTCTCCGCTCTCATCGCGGAAATCGCCCGCCGACGATCTTGCCTTGCGGCCGCTGGACCGTTCTGCCGAGGCTGCCGTCGAGTTAAGGTTCCACTACGCCAAGGCTATGCTTGCCCGACAGTTGATGTCCAGGGACTGGCGTACCGCCTTTGTCGATCAGGCCGGCCTCGATGAGGGCAGGGCCGATGAGAGCAAGCCATCGGCCCCGGCCAGTATTCCCTTGCCAAGGTCTCGTCCCGCTACGGCAGACCTGGAATCGCGGCCCGGACCGGCCTTGGCTCAGGCTGACAACGCGGCCCGGCCGGACGATCGCACGCTCCTGCAAAAACTGTCCGACCTGGTGCCCGGACACATTACGCTGGCCTCGCTCACGCCGGAAGGCGGGCTGTTTCGCCAGGGGCCGGGTTTGGCGTCTCTCGGCTACGACAATCTCACCGCGGTTTACGACATCTCGGCGCATGCGGTTTACCTGCCGAACGGCTTTAGCCTGGAGGCTCACTCGGGCATAGGCAGCCTGAAGGATGATCCCGAGCACGTCAGCTTGCCGAACGCCGGCGCGACCCCGCCGGCCGTCTATCAGCTGAAGCCGCGCGAACGACTGTTTCACGGCGTGCAGGCGCTGCGCATGATCCCCGCCGAGGGCAGTACCACGAACGGGCGTTCCGGGCTGCTCGCGCATAGCTACATGCTCGGACCCAATGGCGATTCGAACGGCTGCGTCTCGATCAGAGACTATGATCGATTCCTCAAAGCCTTCAACGACGGAGAGATTAATCGCCTTGTCGTCGTCCCGAGCCTGAGCGGCGCGACACTGGCCGCTCAGCGCTCGAACACGCAGTCATGAGCGATGCATCCATTTCCGAAACGCCGCGACGAAGGTGGTCATAAACTTGGATAGCATTCGGCTCAACTCGAGCGCTTGCGTTTGATCGCCCCTCATTCAATCCGGCGGTCCACTAGAACAAAGATGTTTCGGTCACGGGCCCGTCGCTGAGCTAATGCCGCGGCACCGGTCCAGGCCGGCGGATCACTGACCGTGATGAGCGAGTAGTAGGAGGCGACGGCTTCGCCGCGGCGTCCAACCTTGTCCCACAATCTGCCGATGGGTCTGATCGCGGCGGCCCCAAATCATGCCGGGCGGGCGTCCGCAACATGACGCTGAAGACACGAAACGGATTTCGCGACATCAGGCGCGATTTGTTTGAGGCTGGCCTACTCGCGAGCTCGGGTTGATTCAATCCAAGCTCGTGGCGAGCTGCTTTACGCCGTACCGCTTCTCGAACTCCACCACATTGACGATGCCGCGGCGATGGGTGCCGTCACCGATCTTGCGGTCGCCGTCCCAGGCCTCGACGGCGAATACCACGCTCTTGGCTTCGATCTGGATGACGCGGGCAATGGCGCGGACCGTGCGGCCGACCGGCGTTGCCGCGAGGTGGCGGATTTTCACGTCCATGCCGACGCTCACAAAACCCACCGGCAGATGCGAAGCAATGGCGGAGCCTGACGCCATTTCCATGTGCAGGATCATCATCGGCGTGGCATAGACCCGCGGCATGTGCGCCACGAAATGACCGACCGTCATCTCGGCGGTCACGGTCACGATCTTCTCGGCCGTCATGCCGAGCGTGACCTTATCGAGCGCATCCATATCTGCCGGGTCCGCGATTTACGCTTTGGGCATGACGCCCGGGCCGTTGTCCGGCCATTTCGCGATGGTCGCTTCGTCTATATTGAGATGCTGGGCAACCAACGCCGGTGGCGTATGCGTCAGCCAGTTGGACAGCGAAATCTCTTCATACTGGGGTGCCCTGAAGACCCCGATAAACACCAGATCCGTGTCGCCGACATTCTCGACATAGTGCCCTAGATTTTTCTTGACGTAGCCGATGTCTCCAGCATTGAAGTCCATCGTCATCGCATTCGGGCCGGTATTGAACACCGTCATGCGTCCCTTGCCCTTGATATAATACTGCCATTCGTCGGCGTTCGGATGCCAGTGCATCTCGCGCACCCCGCCGGGACGAACCGTTACCAGCGCGGCTGCAACCGTCGTTGAGACCATGAAGTTGCCGCTGTCGGCAACCCGCACGTCGCCGCCTTTGGATTCTTTCGTCGGAGCCGACGTGCCAAGCCGAAAGATAAAGGGATGGGGTGGAACGCCTCCGGTTTTTCCGATTGCAGCGCGGTCCGCTGCCAGATCGCCAGGCAGCTTGCCCTGGAAGATCCAGAGATCTTGCAGCGGAATCTTCGCGAACGTCTCGGCCGGAACGCCGAAATTCTTGGCGAGCAGTTCGGGGTATTGAACTCGCTGGCGTCGCCGTCGTCAAAGCAGATCACGAATTCGCAACCGTCCGGGCCGAGACCCTGCAACGAATGCGGGTAGCCCGCCGGAAAATACCAAAGGTCGCCCTCTTTGACGTCGGCAACGTACGGCCGGCCCATGGTGTCGAGAACCGTCACGCGGCAACTGCCGTAAGTCATGATCGCCCACTCGGCGGCCTGGTGCCAGTGCAATTCCCGGATCCCGCCGGCCGTCAGCCGCATGTTGACGCCCGAGATCGTTTTCGAAATCGCGAAATCTTCCTGCGTCACCTGGCGTGCCCAGCCGCCGTTCTGGACGCGCTTCGGTGCGTTGTTGAATGAGGCCCAGTCCATCGGCATGCCGCCGACGTCGGTTGCCGGCGGAAATTGTGCCGAGGGAAACTGGCTGCCGATGGCCGGGCTTTGCGGGCCGGGATCGGCGAGGTTGCCCGGACCCTTGGCGTTGACAGCGCCTTGCGGCGGCTGGTCCGGATTACCGAATGAGGCAGCTTTCGCTGCGCTCGCGGTCATGACAGCGCCGGCGGCGGACACTGCCAGCATCTCCCGTCTCGAAAACATGATGGTCACTCCTCGGCAAATCAATTACTGGTGCATAGGAGATAGGTTCACGATCGTCGCGAGCCATTAAATTAACATTCAGAATCTCTCACCGATCGAGCTGGGTACGAATGCCTGCAATTGTCGTGTTCCGCGAGGTGCGGCATTCTACGGTGCTCCAATCTTCTGTGGCGGCGTGCCATCTGCACGATAGTCGCCATCTGCGATCTCCCATCCGCCTCCCAGGGCGCGGTAAAGATTGACGAGATTTGTCGCAATTAGTGTGTCGCTGTCGGCAAGATCATTTTCGCTCTGCAGCAACTGGGCTTGCGTCGAGTTGACATTTAGGAAGTCGATCGCACCCTCCGAGTAACGTTGCCTGGCAGCTTGCAGCGCGGTCTGATTTTCAGTGACGGACCGGGCGACATCGGCTCGTCGGCGTTGCGATTCGCGATAGGCCGTCATGGCGTCGTCGACTTCCTTCCAGGCACGCAAGACCGTTTTCTGAAACAGGATGGCCGCCTCCCGCTGTTGTGATTCGCGCAGCGCCAAGGTGCCCTTCAGCTGCCCGCCTTCGAAGATCGGAATCGAAACCGATGGCCCCACCGCGAATGCGCCCGACGTCGGGCTAAACAGATTGGACAGATGCAAGCTTTCCACGTTGGCGGCGCCGTTCAATGTTACGTCGGGGTAGAAGCTCGCCACCGCGACGCCGGTCTGCGCCGTGGCTTCATGCAGTCTCGCCTCAGCCTCGCGTACGTCCGGCCGGCGGCGTACCAGCGTTCCAGGCAGGCCGACCGGAACCCGGTGCGGCACGCGCGGCAGTATCTGAGAGCGGCGCAACTCGGCCTCGAGTGCGCGGGGGGTATCGCCCAGCAAAAGTCCGATGGCGTTGATGAATTCCGCCTCCTGGGTGCGCAGCGGGGGCAGGGTTGCGGCGATGGTGGCCTGTTGAGCCCGGGCTTGCGCCAGGTCGAGCGTCGTGGCGACCCCATTGCGGAAACGTGTATTCGCGAGCTCGACGTTCTCTTCGGCGAGGCGGAGATTGCGTTTCGCGATCGCAAGACGGTTCTGCGTTCCGCGCAATTGCATGTAGCTTTGCGCCAGTTCGGCCACGGCCACGAGCGCGACGCCGTGGCGGTTCTCTACAGCGGCCAAGGTGCTGGCGTCGGCCGCTTCCACTGCCCGCCGAACGCGACCGAACAGGTCTAGCTGCCATGATGACGTCAGGCCATCTCGAAACAGGGCATATTCCAAAGGCGCGCCGGGGGCGGGGGTGAGCAGCGAGAGCGGGCCGTTCGGGCTCTGTCGATTATAGGTGCTTAATGATTGGCCCTCGATGTGGGGCAGTCCTTGCGAAGCTGCGACCTGGCGCTGCGCCACGCTCTGCACCACGCGTTCCGCCGCCGTCTGGAGGTCCAAATTTTGCGCGGCCAGCCTCTCGACAAGCGAGGAAAGCTGAGAGTCCCGGAAGCTTTTCCACCAGGTTATATCGACCGCGCCCTCGACCGTCCGGCTCGGCACGCCTCCATCATCCGACGCCGATCGCCTGGGTGCTTCTGTTATCTCCGGGCTCTGGAAGTCCGGCCCAACGGTGCAGCCGGCGAGCCCGATCCCTAACATCGGGCCGGAAAGACACGCCACAAGACGTAAGGTACGCACCAGTCAATGCCCGGTCACGCGATCGCTTGATCTGCGCTGTTCGTCCACGACATCCTCCAGTCCTGTATGGATGGTGGTCTCGACCGACAAGCCCACGCGCAAGAGCTTAGCCAAAGGTTGCCCTTGCGTCACTACGATCTTGACCGGCAGCCGCTGCACGATCTTGGTAAAATTGCCGGTGGCATTGTTGGGTGCGATCGGCGCAAAGGCCGCGCCGGAGGCTGGCGGCACGCTATCCACTTTCCCTTTGAGGTCAATGTCATAAGCGTCCAAATGGATAGTTACGGGCTGGCCGCTGCGGACGTGCAGCAGATCCACTTCGAGATAATTCGCTTCGATATAGACTTGGTCGAGCGGCACAACGGTCATCAATGTCGTACCGGGGGCGACGTAGTTGCCGACCTGCACGGACCGCTCGCCCACCATGCCGTCGATCGGTGCCCGAATTTGCGTATAGGACAGATTAAGCTTGGTCTGTTCAAGTTGAGCTTCGTCGGCCTTGACCGTCGCCTCTGCTGCAGATCTCCGGGCCTTGAGCACGTCCAATTGCCGGCGTGCCGCATTGAGCGAAGCCCCGGCGCTGTCCAGCGAGGCTTGACCTTGCGCAAGCGTGGTGTCGGCTTGCTGGTGTTCCTCCATTGTGCCGGCTCCCGTCGCGGCGAGGTTGCCGTAGCGACGCGCATTGTCTTGCGCGAAAGTAAGCCTGGCGCGCGCGGACGCAACGGCGGCTTGTTGCTCTTCTATGATCGAAGGCTGGCGTGACACAGTCGTGGAGATTTCATCGAGTAGCGATCGGTCGCGTGCGACCGCCGCCTCGGCGGAAGCCAAGGCGGTCTCATTGCGAGCACTTGTCCGGTCTTGACGACGTCGTTGTCGTCAACCGGCACCGTGGCGACCTGACCGGAGATGCGCGGTGCGATCGTGGCGTAATGGACCATCACATATGCATCGGCGGTCCGTACGTCCGGTCGTGGTTTGAAAATGATGGTGAGGACCACCGCGGCGAAGATCGCCACGAGGAGCCCGACCAGAACCAAGGGCCAGCGCGGGAGAGGCAAGGAAGACTTGGCAACTTCCTGCTCCTCCCGATCCTTCGACTTTACAACCTTCAGCTGAGATTGATCGTCGTTCTTGGGCGTCGGGGCCAGGTCCGGCTTTTCGTTCCGCTTCGGCTCGGCGGGTCGCGTCTCGAGTTCGGCTGTATCCTCTGCCATGCGCCTTCCTAGTGCTTTGCAAAGAGGATACGCGGCGGGACGGTGCGGACCGGCAACGTCATCACCACGACCATCAAGAACACGGTCAGGGCTCCGAGGATCAGGAAGGTGTCGCTCGTCGATAAAATCGCTACCTGCTGCTCAACGGCATGGCTGAAGCCTTGCAGGCCGTTCGGCGTGCGGGGCTGTCCGTCTGGCAACAACGGCGGTGGATATTGGGGCAGCACGCCGTTGCTCTGGATCACCCGCCAGCGGTCCTGGCCAGCCTCATCGAGGATGCGGTCGGAATGCAGCGCGTTGCGCCAACGATCAATCAACGCCAGGAACCAGGCGCTCGCTGCCTCGGCGACGCCGCGTGACGTATTGACCAGCGCAGACGCGAAAGGGCCTTCTGCCGGGCCGGCAACGGTGTTGGTGACCATCATGAGCAGCGGCATGATCACCATCGGCTGACCGACCGCCTGGAGCAGCTGCCATAGATAGAATTGATCCCGGTTCCAATAAACCGTGAGCAAGGACGAACCGATGCAGGATGCGAGGATCAACCCCAGCCCGACCAGGCTGACCACGCGTGCATCGACTTGCTTGTAATCCAGCAGCAGCGCCATGGCGGGCAGCATCACGAGTTGCGACGCCGCGATCTCCAGCGTGATCAGGTTGGATTGCAGTGGTCGGTAGCCTTGGACGTCCTGCAGGTATCGCAAGGGCACGGTCGAACCAGATTGGCTGATAACCAGAAAGGTGAACAAACCAAGCGCACCGTAGGCGAAGTTGCGCCGGCCGAGCATCTGCAGCTTCAGGAACGGCAAAGGGTGGAACCACTCATTGACCAGCAGCAGCGGGATGGCCAAGGCGCTCAGCAGAGCCAGGACGCAGATCAGACTTGAGTTGAACCAGTCGAGCCGGTCACCCTGATACAACATGGTGCTCAAGGCGCCGGTCCCAATCACCAGAAGCAGCGCGCCGCGCCAGTCCAGCATTCGAAACCGTTCGTAGTTGGGCTGATCCTGATGCAGACAGTACCAGACGAGAACGCCGGCCAGAGAGCAGAGTGGGATCGTCTGCAAGAACACGAAACGCCAGTCGACGATATCAGTCCAAAACGCGGCCACCGTTGAGGCCAGCGCGGGCGTGAAGGTCGCGGTCAAAGCGTAGACCGCCAGGCCGTAGAGCCGAACGTTTGGCGTGAGAACGCGCAGTGCCGTGGTCATCAGGAGAGGGATGATCAGGCCCCCCGCGAGGCCCTGGAGCAGGCGAAGAGCGTAGATCGCCTCGATGTTCGGGCTGAACGGGATCAGCACGCTCGAGGCCCCGCACAGCGCGATCGCAAAAAGCGTCCAGCGCCTCAATGTGAAGGCCATCATCAGCGATGGCGAGATCGCCATGCCGATGATCTCGGCCGACACATACAGGCTTTCCATCCAGGTTCCGGAATCGTGACCGATCCCGAGTGCACCGCGGACATCGATCAGCGCGACGGATGTCACTTGGTCGTTAAATTCGGACGTCATGGCAGCGATCAGGACACCGCCGAGGCCAAGCAAGGGTTTGATTTCCACGGGGTCTGCTAGGCCTCTTCAAGAAGCTATGCTCAGGCCGGCATGACTTCCGGCTTGTCCTTGGGGAATTTCGCGATGGTCGCCTCGCTCACGTTCAGGTGCTGGGCAACCATGGCCGGCGGCGTGCGGGCTATCCAGTCGGACAGCGAGACATCTGCGAAGTAGGAGCTCTTGAACACTTCGAGGAACTGCAAATCGGTATCGCCGGTGTTCTTGATATAATGCCCGAGGTTCTTCTTGACGTAGCCGACGTCGCCCGCGTTGAAGTCCATGGTGACGGCGTTCGGGCCGGTGTTGAAGACCGTCATTTGCCCTTTGCCTTTGATCCAGTACTGCCATTCATCGGCGTTGGGGTGCCAGTGCATCTCCCGCAAGCCGCCGGGACGCACCGTCACCAGCGCGGCGGCGATCGTTGTGGAAACGGTGAAGTTGCGGCTGTCGGCGATCCGCACCGAACCGCCCTTGGTCTCGCGTGCCGGGGCGCCCGATCCGAGTGTGAAGGTGAACGGGTGCGGCGGCGCGCCCTTTCCGCTCACCGCTTCGCGGTCTGCGGCGAGATCGCCGGGCAACTTGCCCTGGAAGATGTAGAGGTCGCGTAGCGGAATATCCTGGAACGTCTCGGCCGGAACACCGAAATTGTCCGCGAGGATATCCGGCGGCGTATGCGTGAACCATTCCGACACCAGGAGGGTGGTGAACTCGGAGGCCTTGCCTTCATCGAAACATATAAGGAATTCGCAGCCGTCCGGGCCGAGCCCCTGCAGCGAATGCGGCAGGCCGGCGGGAAAATACCAGAGGTCGCCTTCTTTCACGTCGGCGATATAAGGGCGACCCAATTCGTCGAGAACTGTAATTCGGCAAGTGCCGTAGGTCATGTAGGCCCACTCGGCAAACTGGTGCCAGTGCATCTCCCGGATGCCGCCGGACGTCAGCCGCATGTTGACGCCGGAGATGGTGTCCGCAACCGCAAAGGAGTCTTGGGTTACCTGGCGCGCCCAACCGCCATTCTGAATGCGCCGGGGCGCGTTGTTGAACGACGCCCAGCTCAAGGGCATGCTGCCGACGTCGGTCGCCGGTGGGGAAAACGCCCCCGGAAACTGGTCCCTGATCGCCGGGTTCTGCGGACCGGGATCGCTGATGCTCCTTGGATTCTTGGCGTTGATCGCGCCCTGCGGCGGATCGTTCGGATTGCCGAAGCTGATATCGCTCTTTACCGGTGTGGCATTCGCCGTGGTCATTGACGCTGCCGTCATCACCCCGCCTGCGGCTGTCGCGGCTAACATGTCACGTCTCGAGAACATCGTTTGTCACTCCTCGTGCAAGGACGAAATCTGAATAATTAGGAGATAGAAGCGAGCTTTTCATGCGCCACTAAATTGGGGTTTAGCTGGCGGCGTTGGCACGGCTGCGATCCCACGTCATTCAGCAGCCGCCGCCGGCTCTGCTTCACCACCGGAGGCTGCCTGCTTCCTCTTTTCCCCGAACAGCCAGCTCTGCAGCTTGTCGAGATAGATATAGACAACCGGTGTCGTATAGAGCGTGAGAATCTGCGACAGCGCGAGGCCGCCGACGATGGCGTAGCCGAGCGGCTGGCGAATCTCCGAGCCGACCCCCGTACCCACCATCATCGGCACGCCGCCGAGCAGCGCCGCCATCGTGGTCATCAGGATCGGCCGGAAGCGCAGGACGCAGGCCTGGTAGATCGATTCCTCGGCCGTCAAGCCGTGGCTGTGTTCGACCTGCTGGGCAAAGTCGACCAGCATGATGCCGTTCTTCTTGACGATGCCGATGAGCAAGATGAGGCCGACGATCGCGATCACGCTCAGATCGACGTGAACCGCCATCAGCAATAGCAGCGCGCCGAT
>WNFJ01178191.1_pt1 | contig 12652 bp, 10 predicted proteins | sample 5400461 | NCBI WGS metagenome assembly WNFJ01 (sample SAMN13153349, study PRJNA577476) | soil metagenome | isolation source: 115 cm saprolite on Douglas fir-dominated hillslope | place: USA:California | collected 2013-09-17 | reverse complement strand
ATCCACCTCGCGGCCAGGGTGATGGCGACCGCGCTCGAGGTCAACCACGCCTACGTGACCCTGTTCCATGCGGTGTTCGACACCGAGACCGGTGACCTCCATTACATCGACGCCGGACATGGCTACACGAGGCTGCTCAGGGGTTCGACCGCCCAGGAGCCGCTGCCCGAGCCCAGCGCGCCCATCGGCATTTTTCCCGACACCAGGTTCTCGGTTGGGTCCGCGCATCTCGACGCCGGCGACACGCTGGTCGTGTTCTCGGACGGGCTCATCGAGCTCCGTCCCGACCTGGCGACCAAGGACATCCCCCTGCCCTACGACGCCCGGCGCGCGCCCAACGTGCAGGAGCTGGTGGACATCCTGGCCCAGGGCTCCCGCAGCCGCGAGCTGATGGACGACGTGACGGTTCTCGCGCTTCGTAGGCTCTGATCGCGGGGGACAGATGTCTCCCCCCGAATTTTGCGCCCATCAGGGCTTCGTTAAGGGGGGTCTGGTGGACCTGTCCGCCCTTACACTTTGCGTCCTGCGCACCTTCCATCCCGCCAGGGGGGGCGAGGTTTACGGGGTGTTGCCAGGTAGGGGACCGGGGCATGGGGTCGTGTTGTCTCGGACACCTGGACTGGCCCGTCGAGCCATACCCTTCGTCGCAATCGCCGCTTTGCTGTCGATCGCACTCGGCACCGGGGCGGCCAGCTTGCTCGTGTTTCCGCTGTTCGTCATCGTGGCCTTGCCCGTCGCCATGTTCGATGACGAGGCTCAGCTCATCGCGGTCGGAGTAGCGGCGGCGGCAGCCATGCTCATCGTCAACGTGGCTCACCTGGGCCCTCTTTCCAACCTCGCGATCGCCGTTTTCGAGGTGGCGGTGCTCGCGATCGTCGCGGGCTCGGTCCACCAGGTGTTGCGGCATGTACGGGAAGAGGAGGGCGAGGCGGAGAGGAAGGCAGGGGAGCTGCAGGCCGATGACGAGCGCCTGCGCCTGACGTTGGAGGCGGCGACCCTAGGGCTGGGCGTCGTCACGGCATCGGGCCGTTGGTTGGAAGTCAACGAGACGCTCGCACGGATGCTCGGCCGTCCGCGTGGAGAGCTGCTGCAGATCGGCCTCCTCGACGTGACGGCGGATTCCGATCGTGGCGCCGTGCGCGACGCGTTGAGCCGGCTCGGCCGGCGCGATATCGCGCGCTGGGAAGGCGAGGTCCACCAGGCGGCCCCCGACGGCGGGAGGATTCAGGTTGCGCTTGGGATCGCCCCGATCGGCCACAACGGATCAGGCGAACAGGTGCTGCTCGTGCAGGAGGCCGACGTCAGCGCGCGCAAGAAGGGAGACGCGATGCGCGACGCACAGGTCGCGGTGCGCCAGGTGATCGTCACCGCCGGCAGCACGGAACAGGGGGTTCCGGCGCTGCTGAGCAGCCTCAGCATCAACCTGGGCTGGGACCTCGCGCAGTACTGGAGCGTCGACGTGGAAAGGCACGCTCTCAAGCTGAGGGGCTCGTGGGGCTCGGGAGGATCGGGCGTGGACGATCTCAAAGACCCGGCAAGGAGTCTCTCCATCGAGGCGGGTGGCGGGCTGGTCGGCCGCGTATGGCAATCAGGCGTCGCCGCCGCGATGGACGACCTGGCCATGAACGATAACGAGCAGGCGAGCGCCGAACGCCGGGCGGGCCTGCGCGCCGCGGTCGCCTTCCCGGTCGTCGGCGGCGGGGCGATCATCGGCGTCATCGAGCTGTTGGGGCACGACGCGCGGCACGTGGACGACGAGCTGGTGACAATGCTCTCGGCCACCGGCATCGAGATCGGACAGTTCGTCCAGCGCATAGAGACCGAGCAGGCTCTTCGGCGGAGCGAGGCCGACCACCGCGCCATCTACGAGCGATCGCCGATCGGGATCGCAAGGGTGAGCAGCAACGGCGAGCTGCTGGAAGGCAACCCCGCGCTGCTGGCCATGCTCCACCACGACACCGAGACCATGCGCTCGCAGGCCTGGCCCGACCTTCTGCGGGGGTACGACCAGGCCGCCGGGCGCGCGCGGCTGGCCCCGCTGCTCGCCGGCATCGCCGACCAGCGCAGCGTCCAGGTGCGAGCCGCCACGGGAGACGGCCGCTGGCTCTGGCTGCAGCTCACCGCGACCTCCATCCCCGACACCAGCGACCGGCCGGAGCACGTCCTCGTCATGGTCGAGGACGTGACCGCGGAACGCGAGACGCAGGACCGGCTCGCCGAGGCGCTTGACTCGCAGCGCAATGCGAACGCCACCCTCGAGAAGCTCGACCGCACGAAGACGGAGTTCCTCTCGATCGTCAGCCACGAGTTCCGGACCGCCCTGACCGGAATCCAGGGATTCAGCGAGCTGATCCGTGACGGCGGCCTCGAGGCGGACGAGGTCCGGGCGTACGGCGGCTACATATTCAATGACGCGGACCGGGTCAACCGGCTCATCGGCGACATGCTGGACCTCGACCGTATGGAATCGGGCCGGATGAGCATCCGGCTGACGGACGTGGACATCAACGAGGTGGTGAGCGACGTCATGGCCAGGGCCGCGTCCTCGTCGGCTGTCGTCGTCGAGTTCAAGGCCGACCTCGATCCTCGCCTCCCGATCGTCAGTGGCGATCGCGACCGGCTCGTTCAAGTCCTGAGCAACCTGGCGAACAACGCCGTCAAGTACTCGCCCGACGGCGGCCTCGTGACCCTGTCGACCCGTTCCGAAGGCGCGTTTGCCCTCGTCAGCGTCACCGACACAGGGCTGGGCATCCCGCCCGATGAGATCGGCCACGTCTTCGAGCGGTTCCGCCGCGTCAGGAGCGGCGCCGCCCAGTCGATTCCCGGGACCGGCCTGGGCCTTACGATCGTTAAGCAGATCGTCGAGATGCATGGCGGCAAGATCTGGCTCGAGAGCGCGGTCGGTCACGGTTCGGCGTTCTACTTCACCATCCCACTGGCAGCGGAGCACGCGACACCGATGCAGCGCCTCCATGCCTGAAGTGCCGGCCGGTGGCCCTGCCTCGTCGACGGTGCTGGTGGCGGACGACAACGAGGTCGCCCAGCGATTGTGCCGGCGCGTGCTCGAGAAGGCGGGCTACGGCGTGCTGATCGCGGGCGACGGTTTGCAGGCGGTCGACCTCGCGCTGGCGCAGAACCCGAACGTCATCCTCATGGACGTCGCCATGCCGGGCATGGACGGGCTCGAGGCCATGCGCCGGATCAAGGCTGAGCGGCCAGAGATGCGGGTCGTCAGCGCCAGCGCGCACTCCATGGCCAGCGACCGCGAGCGCTTTCTGGCCGCCGGCGCCGACGACGTGCTCAGCAAGCCGTTCCGGCTCGGAGACCTGGTCGCCGCGGTCGAGAAGCTCACAGCGAGGCCAGGCGCGTAAATACATGAAGGACCTCACTGGCACCAGGATCGGCAGCTACGAGATCGTCGAGCGCCTGGGCGGAGGCGGCATGGCGGTCGTGTACCGCGCGGTGCAGCAGCCGCTTGGACGGGAGGTCGCCCTCAAGGCGCTGTCGCCCGAGCTGTTCCAGGACGACGGCTTCGTGAAGCGATTCGAGGCCGAAGCGAAGACTCTCGCCAAGCTCGACCACCCGAACATCCTGCCCATCTACGACTTCGAGCTTGCCGAGGGCCTGGCCTACCTGACCATGCCGCTCATCCGCGGCGGCACGCTGCGCGACATCCTCAACCGCGGACCGCTGGACACCCTGTCGGCGTGGCGGTATCTGCGCGAAATCGGCGACGGGCTGCAGCACGCGCACGACGCCGGCATCGTCCACCGCGACCTCAAGCCGACCAACGTCCTGATCCACTCCGATGGTCGGGCGATGCTCGCCGACTTCGGCCTCGCCCGCGGCGCCGGCCAGCCGACGCACCTGACCACGGTCGGCCTCGCGATCGGCACGCCCGGATACATGGCGCCCGAGCAGGTGATGGGCCACGACGTCGACCGGCGCGCGGACATCTACGCGATGGGCGTACTCACGTTCGAGATGCTCACCGGTCGGCTGCCGTTCATCGGCGCCAACCGCATGGAGGTGGCGTACTCGACCGTGAATGCGCCCATACCGTCGGCGGCCAAGCTCAACGCGGCCCTGCCCGACGAGCTCGACGTGCTGCTCGCCAAGGTGCTGGCCAAGGACCCGGCGCAGCGGCCGCAATCGGTCAAGGACCTGCTGGCCCAGCTGGCGAAGCTCCCACAGCGCCGCACCGCGGCCGGAACGCCGGTCGCCGCCGCAGCCGTCCGCCCGGTTACCGCCCAGCCGACGAATCCGCCGCCGGTGGAGGTCCCGGCTCTGCGGGTTGGCACGGTGCCGCCCCTGCCCGTCCACGGGTCGCCGCCCCCGACTCCAGCGAGCACAGGAAACTCAACGAGCTCTTCGGCGATCCGGACACTGCAGATGATGGGCGTGAGGCCGGCCCGGGCGCGCGGTCGATTCATCCTCAACTCCCACATGGCCAACCTCATCCGCGTCGGTCGCGACGTGGCCGGCGTGCGCTGGCCCGAGCTCGCGTACACTGCCGGCCTCGCGCAATACGCCGATCAGGACCCGCCCAACGACGAGCAGCTCGCGACGCCGGTCGAATACATCGGCCGGCTCAACGAAGCGTTCGAGACCATCTACGGGGCCGAGGCTGAGGACCAGCTGCGTGCGTGGGGACGGCGCGCGACCGAGCGCTGGCTGGCGGAGGGCCGGCATGGAATGGGCGGGCCGCGCTGGCTGGTACCCGGTCGCCAGCGCAAGCTCGCGGGGATCGTGAGGTCGTTCTGCGAGGCCATGGACAACGTGCGCGGCGAGCACACGCACGCGTGGCTGCAGGTGGACGAGTTTCAGTTCTGGCTCGTCAACTTCTCGAACATGTTCGCGCTGGGGCGGATCAAGACGGTGAAGTCGTGTCACGTGTGGGTCGCGTCGATCGAGGCGATCCTTCGGTGGGCCGGGCTGGCCAACGACTGGTATGTCGAAGAGGTCGAATGCGGCTCGATGACCGGGACCTTCGACTGCGTCTTCGCGATCCGCTCGGTCGAAACCTAGCCGACTCTCCCCACACGGTGAAGAGGAAGAAGGTCCTCCACCACCGGGCGAAGGACCTTCAGAAAGGAGGGAGGGCGTTGCTGGACGGGTAACCCCGCCCCCAGATCTTACCCCGCACCGCGGTTGGAGGGAACCCGTGACTTAACAGGGTGTCGTCGATCTGAAGGGGGCCTGAATGGATACAGTCGGCTGGTGCCACGCTTCGCCATCGACGTAACGGCATGCTGGAGGCCGCAGCGGGTGGGCATGCTGACGGTCGCCGTCGAGCTGTCCAAGGCCCTCGTGGCCGGCCGAGACGGCGACGCCATCACCCTCCTTTGCAGCCGGGAGCGCCCGCCCGCCCTGGCCGGCCTCGATTGCGAGGCCGTGCTCGCGCCTTACCGGCACGAGGTGGTGTTGAAGGCGCGCTGGCTGCCGATGATCGAGACACAGGTGGGAGCGGACGCCATCCTGTACCCATACTGGCCGAGCCCGCCGAGGCGCCGGCCAGGCGCGCCCCCGGCGGCCGTCTATGTTCACGACCTCGCGTTCCGGCTGCGTCCGGCCGAGGTGCCTTGGCAGCAGCGGCTCTACATGGGCACTGTCATGGGGCAGGCGCTGCGAAGCGCGGGCGCTGTGCTGGTGCCATCGGAGACCACGCGCCGCGATGTGCTCGCCGCCTACCCGCTGCCGGGGCTGGAAGGCAGGGTCACCGTCGTCGCCGAGGGACTGAGCATGCCCGCCGCACTGGGCGACCTACCGGTCGGGATCGAGCCCGGGTTTATCCTGGCCGTCGGCACCGTCGAGCCGCGCAAGAACTACTCGCGCCTCCTGGCGGCGTACCGCCGCCTGCGAAGCAAGCCCCAGCTGGTCATCGCCGGGCGGCCGGGTTGGGCGTATGGCGACACGCTGCAGAAGATTCGGGCGGAGCCGGGCGTGCGTTTCCTCGGCCACGTCGACGAGCCGACCCTGGCGGCGCTCTACCAGTCCGCCTCGGTGCTGGCCTTCCCGAGCCTTTACGAGGGGTTCGGCCTCCCTCTGCTGGAGGCGATGGCGGCGGGTCTGCCGGCGCTGATCGGCAAGTCGGGCGCGCTGCCCGAGCTGGCCGACGGCGCCGCGGTCGAGGTGGACCCTGAAGATGTCGAGTCGATTGCGGCCGGGCTCGAGAAGCTGCTTTCCGACCCGGCGCTCCGCAAGAAGCTGGCTGACGCGGGCAGGCGGCGAGCTGCCGCGTTCACATGGGACAAGGCGGCCGCCTCCACGCTCGAGGTCCTGCGCCGGATCGGGGCGTAGCCGGGGCGGCGTACGATCTGAGCCGATGCCCCGAAATCGCGTGGCCGTCCAGGCCCTGATTGCCGGTCGCGACTACGAGCGCATCGCGCGCCCGCTGCTGCATGCGCTCGAAGCCACGCACCACTTCGATCTCGAGGTCATCAGGGACCCATCTGCTCTGGCGTTCGACCGCGACGTGATCCTGGTCGCCTGCGACCAGCCCCTGCTCCCCGGCCAGGCCGGCGCTTTGGGCGGTTTCGTCACCCGCGGCGGCGGTCTCGTGCTGCTTGCCGGCACGCTGGCCGCCTGGAACGATCGGGGTGCGCTGTCGGAGCTGGCGCGCTGGACGCCGAGCGGCCCAGGCCCGTCGACGGAGCTGGTCATCGGCGTCGAGCGGTCGCACCCCATCACCGAAAGGCTCGGGCCCGAGCTCGTGCTCACCGACCAGATCTACCTCTCGGAAGGTCCGCCTGCCGATGCCACCGCCCTTCTGCGGACGAGCTGGCGCTTCACGGACCAGGTCGTTGCATACGAGCGCGAGCAAGGGGCGGGCAGGTTCGTCCAGGTGGGCCTCGGGCACACCATGTCGACGTACGAGGATGTCTCGTTCCAGAAGCTCGTGCACCGCACGCTCCTGTTTGTCGCGGGGCATCGGCCGCCCGCTCCGGCGGGGGTGGGGCTGGTCGGTTATGGCGCGATCGCGCGCGACCATGCGGCGTCGATCGCCGGCGTCGCCGGGCTCCGCCTGGCCGGGGTGTGCGACATCTCCGCGGAACGCAGGGAGCTTGCGTCGCACGAGTGGCACGTTCCCGTGCACGCGGCGGCGGAGGGCCTGTATGACGACCCCGACGTCGGCGTGGTCGTGGTCGGCACCCCGCCGGTCGCGCATGCGGAATCGGTGCTGGCCGCTCTTGCCGCCGGGAAGCATGTGGTGTGCGAGAAGCCGTTCGCGCTGACGGTCGATGAGGTCGATCGCATGATCGACGAGGCGGCGGCTCGCGATCGCGTGCTCACCGTCTTCCAGAGCCGGCGGTGGGATACCGACTACATAGTGCTGCGAAACGCCGTCCGGACCGGCGCCATCGGCGATCCGTTCTACATGGAGTCGTTCATCGGCGGCTACTCGCACCCATGCGATTTCTGGCACAGCCACGAACCGATCTCCGGCGGCACGATCTACGACTGGGGTTCGCACTATTTCGACTGGATCCTGCAAGTGTTCCCCGACGCGGTGCGGACCGTGTCGGCGCACGCGCACAAGCGGGTATGGCACGACGTCACCAACGCAGACCAGGTCCGCGTAGACATCACGTTCGCCAATGGAGCGCAGGCTGTGTTCCTGCAGTCCGACATCGCCAGCGTGATGAAGCCGAAGTGGTACGTGCTCGGCACGCGCGGGGCGGTGGTGGGCGAGTGGCGCGATGAGCCGGTGCCCGCGGATTTCCCGGCGCGCGTGAAGGTGTACCGGCCCGCGGATGGCGGCGGCACCAACGAGGAGGTCCTCGCCCTGCCCGTCCGCGACGACCAGGGCTTCTATCGCAACCTCGCAGACCACCTCGAGTGGGACGAAGCGCTGGCGGTGACCACCGCCGAGGCGCGGCGCACGGTGGCGGTCATGGAGGCCGCGGCCCGCTCGATCGAGCGCGGGGGCGCTCAGCTCGAGGTCGACATATAGGCCCACAGGAGCGGATTGGCTGGGGGATCCTCGGCGCCGCGGCGATCGCCGAACGCGCCGTCATCCCGGCCATCGCCGCGTCCCGCAACGGCCGGCTCGTGACGATCGCGAGCCGCGATGCGGAGCGCGCTCGAGAGCTCGCGTCGCGTCACGCTTTCGCCAGGGCGGGCGCGTCCTACGACGCCGTCGTGGAAGACCCCGAGGTGGATGCCGTGTACATCCCGCTCGTCAACGCGGACCACCGCGAGTGGACGGTACGCGCTCTCTCCGCGGGCAAGCACGTGCTGTGCGAGAAGCCGCTCGCAATGAACGCGGCGGAGGCGCGAGAGATGGCGGTCGCCGCCCGCACCGCGGGACGGCATTTGATGGAGGCGTTCATGTACCGCTTCCACCCGCGGACACGGGCCATGGTCGAGGGCGTTCGCGACCCCCTCTACGTGCATGCATCATTCGGCTTCACGATCAAAGACGCATCTAACTATCGCCTGCGGGATTCGCTCGGCGGCGGCGCGCTCCTGGATGTCGGCTGCTACACGGTCAGCATCGTGCGGTGGCTCCTGGGCGAACCGGAAGGTGTGTTGGCGACGGAGCGGCGCGACAGCACACGCGAGGACGGAGTTGACATGACCGTGTCCGCGCTGCTGCGTTTTCCGTCCGGCGCGACCGCGTCGGTATGGGCGAGCTTCGAGTCGCCGCAAGAGCAGGGCCTGATCATCGTCGAGCGCGAGCGGACGCAGCGCGTTGCGGTCCCGTTTTCGGCGTGGCGCGATCCGGACGATCCCTATCAGCTGATGGTCGAGTCGTTCGGCGACAGCATCATCGATGCCTCGCCCGTTGCGATTTCGCTCGACGAATCGATTGCCAACATGACTGTCCTCGACCGCATCCGCGAAGCCGCTAAGGCAGATCAGGGAATCGAACAGCACGTGGGTGGCCTTAGCCCCTACGGACCATAGCGCCGCACCTCGCACGTGCCGGGCAATGGCCAACATTCCATCGACACAAGTCGGAGCTGACCAGCAATGAGAAACGGCTCTGTGGCTGTCAATCGACCGCTGACGCAACGTTCGGCATGGACGCGCGCAGTAGGCGCAATGGCCGTCCTCTTCGTGGTGAATGTAGTCGCTCTCGAATTGCTAACGCTCGTATCGACGCAAGCCCATTGGTCATCGGATGTCCATACTCGCGCCGAAGTTGCTTTTGGCAGCGCAATCATCGGCGAGGTTGTTTTTCTGGTTCTGCTCATCTGGTGGCTGCACAGAGAGCACCTGACACTCGATGACCTGGGTTTGCGGAAGCGTCCCAAGGCCTGGGCAGTGCTCGTGGCGGTTGCCTTCGCTGTCGCGTATGGCCTGCTGACCGCCAGCAACCCCGGCCTCCGCCCGAATCTTGGGCTTCACGATTTCCTAAAGGCAGAGGCCGTGGTGGCTGCGGTTGTCGCCGGAATTGTGGAGGAGGTCGTGTCGCGGGGCTACTTCATGTTCGAGCTTCAGCGAGCGCGCGTATCTACCTGGCTACAGATTGTTGGATCAGGTCTCGTTTTCGGACTAGCGCACTTCAACTACTCGGTCTATGGGGTCGCCAGTGCCGCTGTATTGGGGCTGGTATTCGCAGCGATCTATCACTTCGGCAAACGCAGCCTCGCACCCGTGATCGCCGGCCACGCCGTCATCGACTTGATCATCGAACCGGCGCTGATCCTCTGGGTACTTTCCGGCTTCCCGATACCACATTAGATCTGCGATCAGAGCCCGGCCAACCAAATAGTCGCAACGGGATGTCGGCTTCGAGGTAGCCGCCTTCGAAGCGCATCGTCACCCTTGGCGAGAGGCCGCGCACGAGCGACTGCGCGCGCATGTTGTCGCCGAGCATCGTCGCGTGGAAGCTGTCGATACCTCTCAGCCGGGCGATGTGAGCGAGCCGCCTCATGAGCACCTTGCCAAGGCCGCGGCCCTGCCAGTCGTCTGCCACGACGACCGCGACCTCATGGCCTTCGTCGCGTCCTGTTCCGTATCTCGCCACTCCGGCGATGCCATCGTCATCAAGGGCGATGATCGCCTCGCGCTCACAGTGGTCCACGTCGAGGAGCCTCTTGAGCAGCCCTTCATTCGGCAGCTGGACAAAAGACAGAAAGCGTCGATAGATCGTTTCACTGGAGAGCCGCCGGTAGAACCGGAGGATCAGGTCTCCGTCGCCTGGCTGGAGTAGTCTCAGCCACACGCGGCGGCCGCCGACGATGGTGCTCGTCACCGCTTGAACACGAGGCAAGTCGAAGTTCCGTGCGCGAGCAGCTTGCCCGTCCCATCTGCAATCAGGCGGCCCTCGGCGGTCGCGACCTTGCTGCCGCGGTGGAGAACCGTTCCCTCGCAGCGCACCGGCCCGGTTTCGAGCGTGATGGGGCGCACGAAATTGACCTTGGTCTCGAGAGTCGTGTAGCCCTCACCCGCCGCCAGCGTCGTGTGCACCGCGCAGCCCATGGCGGAATCGAGGATCGTCATCGCGAACCCGCCATGGACCACGCCGATCGGGTTGTACAGATGCTCGCCGGCCTCGCCGACGAAGATGACCTTGCCTTCCTCCGCCGTTCCGCCGGTGAAGCCAATCGTCGCCGTGATCGGCGGGCTCGGCAGCTTTCCGTCTAACATCGCCCGCATGAACTCGAGGCCGCTCATGCCGGCCGACCTGGCGAGCCCGGCCATCGGGTCTTCCCATTCGATCGTTCGGGTCCTCGCTTTCGTGTTCACCTCATTCATCGAATCACACCGCCCGCTTCAACTCTGGAATCGCTTCGGGCGCGCGAGCGATGCGGACGCGCCCGATCGCCGTCGCCGCGACGGCGCCGGCAAAAGACAGCCCGATGATGACCTCCCAGCCGGCGCGAAACGCGGGCAGCACCTGGGCTCCGCGGGGAGTGCCGAGAACCGCGATGAGAATGGCGATGCCGAGGGCGATCCCGAACTGCCTCGTCATGCCATAAACGGCGCTGCCGGTCGCGAATCGAGAAGGCGGCAGCGCGGCGGCGGCAGAGCTGGCGAGAGTGGGGATGACGAAGCCGACGCCGGCCCCGCCGATGAGCCAACCTGGGAGAAACTCGGATGCGTAATGCGGTTGCAGCCCCACCGACGTCAGCCACCACAGGCCCGCGATGGCGAACAGAAGGGAGCCGGCGGTGGCGATCGTCCGCTCACCGAAGCGCCTTGAAAGCAGGCTTCCCGGCACCGCGAACGCCGCCGCCGCGACCGGCCCAGGCGCAATCTGCAGCCCTGTCGTGAGTATGTCCTCGTGCCAGACGCGGGTCAGGAACAGGACGCTGGAGAGAAGCATCGCGCCGAAAGCGGCGAAGAAGAACGTGCCCGAGAGGTTGGCCGCGCTGAAGGCGCGAGCACGAAACAATCCAAGCTCGAGGACCGGCGCCGGGTGTCGCGTCGACCAGTAGAGGAACGCGGCGCCCAACACCACCGAGGTTGCGATGAGGCCGGTCACCCGGATGTTTGCCCAACCCCACGACTGGCCTTGCACAATCGCGAGCATCAGCGCGCCCGACGCGAGGACGAGCATCGCGGCGCCCGCGATGTCCGGGAAGCGCTTGGCTTCGGGATCGCGTGACTCGAGCAGGACTCGTGCGGCAAGTACGGCGGTCACGAGGCCGATGGGAAGGTTGACCAGGAACACCCACCGCCAGCTCTCCTGCACCAGCAAGCCCCCGATGGGCGGTCCCGCTGCTGCAGCCACGGCGCCGGTCGCCGACCACACCGCCACCGCAAGCCCGCGCTGCCGCGGTGGGAACTCAGCCAGAAGCAGCGCCAGCGAGGTGGGCATGAGAACGGCCCCGCCGGCGGCCTGCAGGACGCGCGCAGCGATCAGCCACCCCGCACTCGGCGCGGCGGCGCACAGCGCGGAGGCGACGACGAACGTGACGAGCCCGCCCATGAATAGACGCTTCCGGCCGAGCAGGTCGGCCAGGCGGCCGGCCGGCACCAGAAGCGCGGCGGTCACGATGGCGTACGCACTCAGGACCCAGGAGAGGGTGGCGTCGCTCGTGCCCGCGAAGTCCCGCTCGATGCTCGGAAAGGCGATGTTGACGATGAAGAGGTCCAGGCTGGCCACGAAGGTGGCCACGGAGACGATCACGAGGACTCGGTAGCGGTGCGGCAAAGCTGCCTCCTGGGGCCTGAGTTGCGTAACGAAATGCACCCTAGCAGAATTAGTTGCGTCATGCAACTCTAGGCGTTATGATCTGGTCTCGATGCTGGGCCGCACTTACGACAGCCAGATCTGCTCGGTGGCGGGGTCCCTCGAGATCATCGGGGAGCGCTGGTCGCTCCTGATCGTCCGCGACGCGTTCATGGGCGCCCGCCGCTTCGAGGAGTACCAGCGGCGCACGGGAATGGCCCGCAACATACTCGCCGCCAGGCTCGGCCGGCTGGTCGACGAGGGCATCATCAGTCGAACCCCTTACCAGGAGCACCCGATCCGCTACGAATACCGCCTGACCGAGAAGGGCATCGACTTGTGGCCGGTGGTCGTGTCGCTGCTCCAATGGGGCGACCGTTACATCTACCCGGGGCGGGCGCCGATCCTGCTCGTGCACAGGCGGTGCGGGGGCGCGGTCAGCGACCACCGGATCTGCGAAACGTGTGGCGCCGAGCTCGGCCCGAGGGACGTCGAGGTGCGCCAGGGTGTGGGCGGCGGGATGGT
>WNFJ01027536.1_pt1 | contig 12652 bp, 11 predicted proteins | sample 5400461 | NCBI WGS metagenome assembly WNFJ01 (sample SAMN13153349, study PRJNA577476) | soil metagenome | isolation source: 115 cm saprolite on Douglas fir-dominated hillslope | place: USA:California | collected 2013-09-17 | reverse complement strand
GATATTTGTGGGCGCGACGCTGGCATTCTTCCTGGTTGGAATCGTACTCATGTTCATCGGACTGCGGATGCTCTCCGGCAGGAAACGCAGCTGGGCTTGTCCCGCCTGCGCCGCTGCGAGCGCGGGCGCCTAATTGCCTGCTCTTGCCGGTGCCTCGGAATGTCCCGCGGGTGCCGATGCAAGCTCACCTTCGAGAGCGTCGCGAACCTCCTCGAGGGTTTTGCCGATCCAGCCCAATGCCATCAGCATAGACCCGGACATCAAACCTCCGGCAATCACCGCCGCGCCCACCAGACGTGCCAGTTGCCATTTCACCACGTCCATTACCGTCACAGGGCTGCCTTCGCCACCACCGGCCTGTAGGTGGGTTTGGTATTCCCTGTAACTGGACGACAACTCGATGGATCCCACAACCACACAGAAAACGACAATTACAATTCCCAGCAGCATCAAGTAACGGCTCACCTAGTCCCTCCTGTCCGCATTTTCTTCCTAAGCGCCAGAAGGAAAAATCCTCCCAGCGCTGTATAGGATACATAAACAATCAGATCGCCGAAACGGCTATAGAAAGTCAGCTTGTCGGTGATGGGTATTTTCTGGGAAATGATGGTTTCGGTGAAGATTTTTGTCTTCTGCTGCCAACGGCCCAGCGGATCGACGAAGCCGGAGATTCCGGTATTTCCGCAGCGCACAATAGCCTCGCGGTTTTCGATGGCGCGTAACACCAGAAAAGACGCGTGCTGGGAGGGCGCGAACGAATGCCCAAACCAGGCGTCGTTGGTGATGTTCACCAGAAAGTTGCTGCCCGCCAAACGGAGCTTTCGGGAAACTTGTGGATAAACCGATTCGTAACAGATCATTGCCGAGAAACTGGCTCCCGGCAGGTGGAAGACGGTCAATTCCGTGCCGGCGTCCATCGCTCCGTAGCTGATGTCATGGATGCGAAAAAAGGCGCGCGTAAATCCAAAGATGCTGCGGAAAGGATACTTTTCGGCGACGGGCACGAGATACATTTTCTTGTATACGCCCAGCCTCTCGCCCTGTGAATTGAACAGCGCCGCGGCGTTGAAATAGTAAACTTGCCCTTGCCTGTCCCGCGATGAGGTGAGGAGCCCGGTAAGAACGTAAGTGTTGCCCTGGCGCAGAGTCCCCATTTGCGTGAGTTGGAATCCTCTACTTTCATCAACGTAGTAAGGAATCGCAGTCTCGGGCCAGACAACGAGATTCGTGGAATTCGTGGTCGCGACCGCGTTCATGGTAAATATGTGATCCAAAATCTGGCGCGCGTACCGATCATCCCACTTGATTTTCTGCGGAACATTCGGCTGGATGACGGCGACTTCCTGATACCCCGCGGGCGTGATCCCGCGAAACCATCGTACGGCGTTGTAGAGATTGACGAAGCCGAAGACCGCAACCCAGGCGATCGCGTGCCGTCGCAACCGGACCGGATCGCGGCGGGCAGAGATGGCCTCGAACAGCAGCGCATTCAGCAGGACCAGCCAGAACGCCACGCCAAAAACTCCGGCGATGTCGGCGAATTGAATCAGAAACGGAAATCCGGTCAGCGAACAGCCGAGATTGCTCCAGGGAAAGGCCAGGTCGCTATAGCCGCGCAGCCGTTCGCAGGCCACCCAGGCAAAGGGAGCCGTGGCCCAGAACGGCAGCGAGAGATATTGCTTTAGCATCACGACCGGAAGGATAAACACGAAGAAACCGCAGGCGTAAACCGAAACAATGATGATGCAGCCCGGCACCGAGAACCAGGAAAACCCGACCATGCCAGCTATCCAATTCAGAGTGAAGCCGTAAAGAACCCACGGACAGATCAGACCGGCGCGAATGATTCGCGTGCGGCTGAGCGGCTTGTCAAGATAGATGAAAAGCGGAACCAGTCCCACAAATGCCAAAAAAAACAAATTCGTGGGAGCAAAGGCTAACCCTAAGAGCAGTCCGGACAATGCCGGCAAAAAATCTTCCATGCTCCAGGTACTTCTCTGCGAAGGTACAGCCTGCGTTGACCCGGTTGCAGGGATGGCAGTAAAATCCGGGTTCGTCACAAAGTCAGAAGGGTTCACCATGGGGTCGGGTCGGTCTGTATTTCGGTACGTTTTGCTCCTGCTGACGCTGTTTTCGATCGCCTGCAGTTCCAGGCAGACGACGAAAGAAACTCAACCTGTATCATCTCGCGCGCAGCAAGACAAGGCGTCTTCGCAAAGCCCACCTCAGCCGCCAGCCCAGGCAGACAAAAAACGGCAAGACGACTCCAATATCAGTTATGCCAAGAATCCTGAGCGATTTGCCAAGGTGCCGCCTTACGAGCCGCCATTTAATGTTACCGATCCCAAAACTGCTCAGGAGCACTTCAACGTAGCCGTCAACCACGACCATCATAACGAGCTTGATCAAGCCATCGCGGAATATCAAAAAGCGCTGGAACTGCAACCCGACTGGGCTATAGCCCATGATCGCCTCGCACTCGACTACCAGAAGCAGGGCCGGTCAGATGACGCCATTTCCGAGTGGGAACAGGCAACGCGATACAACCCGCAATTCTATTCTGCCTATGATCTGCTGGCTGGCGCCTACGAACGCCAGGGTAAGATCAAGAAAGCCATCGAGGCCTATTCAGCGCTCCTGAAGTATCCTCCCGCTCAAATGCCCGCTCATTACCAGATCGGTCTTTGGTATGCGCAAATCGGAGATCGGCAGCAGGCCCAGAGCCATCTCGAGAGCTATCGCGACCTTGCCCTGAAGACCAGAGAAGAGCCCAAGAGTGATCGCTACCAGAAGGCGCTCCGCGAGCTGCAAAAGCTGAAGCAGCAAGGTTGACGCCCTTCCTCCCCTCATAGGTTGAGGAAAGAACTAGGGTTTCGTATCAGGGCATCGCTTTAGCGATGCCGTAAGTTCTTCGAAATCAGGAGGCCCTTTAGGGGCAGGCGTGTTGACGTCCGACTTTTTCCGCAGCCTCCTAAACAAAAAAGGAACCGGCAGGGAGTTACCCTATCCGGTTCCTCGCATATCCGCTGAGTTAGTGTGTAGCAGCGTAGTTCGCCATTACGATGCTGGCAGTGTTTCCGCTGGCTACCTGGAACGTCAAGCTGGCCTTTCCCCCGTTCACGCTGAGCGTAACATTGGAGGCGCCATCCGGATGTCCGGCCCATTGCCCCGCCAGCCAGTTGGCCAGTTCGATCAGGCCAGCCTGGTCTGCGTCGATGGCGATTGCGCTGCCGAATCCCAACACACTAGCGCTAATCGGAGTAGTCATTGTGTGCGAAGCGCCGTTCGGAAGCGAGACAGCGTTGACGCTCGTGGTCACACCGCCGCTGTTATTTGGCGTGCTGGTAGCAAGCACCTGAGCGATGTTGAAGGGACTGTAGTTCCCATACTTCGCATTCGAGTACTTGGTTCCGCTTGCCTTACTCTTGGTCTCCGTGAAAGAAGGAGTAGCGATCAGCGTCTCCCACTGCCCTTTCTTGCAGTAGGCTGAGAAGCCATTGCTCGAAGAGCTGCTGCCCGTGCCGCCCACCGCTGGGCAAAAGCCGTTGGCAATGGTGTAATCGCTGCTATAGCCAGAACCAATCCAGCCGATCGCCCCGTCCTTGTCCTTGTCGTAACCGATCGCGACCGCAGTGCCGACGTGAGTATCGAAATGCTGCGTTCCCAGGCCGTCGGTGGTGAACGTCCCGAACGGCGCAGTGTGGTCAACGTAGGTGCTGATCGTCGTCATCCCGGGAGCGGTGTCATCATTGTAGTTCACATAGCCGGTCCAGAGACCAGCCTCCAAGGGAATGGCGCTGGACACTGAAAGTTCTGTGTTGATCTTTGCGTCTACGCCCGAGGTGTCCTGTGTGAACCACCCCAAATAACCGCCGCAGGCCACGCCCATGTACAGTGGGATCAACCCCAATATGATCCCAGTCCAAATGAGTTTTCTCATTTCTTCTCTCCTTGATACCTGAGTCCGCGGACTCAGACGCGCCGCAAGTATGGATTGCTAGTCTCACCTCCCGGGCTTGAGGCTCCGGCAGCGGCATTTCGCCGGACTCAAGCTCGGGCGGGTTCATGAGGCCAAAAACACCTGCAACAACTCTCTCGAACCATCCGCACATCCTATGGACAACCCGGGAACTTCACCTGAACTAAGTGGGTGTACCAGGCGAAATTGCCGTCAACGGGGTAATACTCAGTCGTGTACCAGAAGGTACAGTGGTCCGCGGCATCCAGCGCCATGCTGCTGTAGTCTCCCCAGCGGTTGAAGCTGCCGAATGCGTCGGGCACCTGGGAGCCGCCACCTTGCCAAGCCAGTACCTCGGCATCGGTGGTTCCAGGCGCCTCACCAGCAGTCTGGCCGGAGATGTAGATCGACGGATAGTCGCCGGCCGCAGCGCTCGAACGGCTGTAGCCGAGAGAGATGTTCCCGAGTTTATCTCGCGCGATGGACCCCATCCAGCGATATTCAGCGTCGTTCGGAGTCTGCCCGCTCTGGGCCAAGCTCAGCGTGGTAGAACCGGTTGGAGCCGTGAACTCATACCACCGCGCCCCTATGGCCGCGGTATCGAACACGCTGTGGGTGACGAGGAAGTGCTGATTGGTGCCGTCATCAAAAACAGCCAGACGGTACATCAGGCGATCCCCTAGTGTGTCGAGCAGTTCGCTTCCCGGACTTGGCTGCGGGACGCACACGGTAGACCTCAAACCAGGAACGTTGCATACGGTAATGTTGTAGCTAGGGACGGTGATGGGCATGCTCCCGTTGACACCAGTGAGCTTCATTTTGCCTTTGCCTTTGAAACTCACGGTCGCGACATACTCATACACGTGGGTCTCGGGAATAACATTGTCAATGCTTCCCAGGAACACCTCCGGAGTCGGGCCGGTGCCGGCTGGATCCGCGTCCGTGTCCGCAGGGAGGAAGCTGTCGTCGAACAGCGTGCCATTTGAGGTGTCCACCGTGCAGATCTGCTTCGCCTTCTTGCTGCCCGCGCGCAGCGCGTCAGCTTGGTAAGCGCACACGGTCACGCCCACATAGGCGGAGCCGTTGCCGAAGTTGTTCTGCGTTTGGAAATACGCATGAGGTTGCAGCCCCCATTTGTGATAGTCGGGGAAGCCGGGTTGGAAATACAGATAACGATTGTAGGAGCCTGTCGCATCCGCGGTCGTCGAGACGGCAATGCAAGTCGCAAAGGGAAAAAAAGTGTTTTGGCTGGCCACCCAGACATGGTTGGCCTTGTCAAACTGGATGATCGGATCGCCATCGTTATGCAACTCGCAGACGCCGCCAAAGCCCGCCCAGAAGTGATTCCCCGCGAACGGACCCGCGACCAGACTTCCGGTTGCTTTGTCATATACTGCGTAGCACAGGTTAACCCATTGCACGACTTGGGTATCACCGACGGCTGCGTTAGTGTCCGGGGGCTCGACCTGGCCACCAATGATATTGGCGCAGTTTTCTGTGGCCGGAGCACTCGGATTCATGGCGACGCCGTCAAAGCTAAGCCCCAGACTGGGGCCGAATTTACCAATCGGCGAGTTCAAACCGGAGCCTGCGGGCCTTCGTGCTGCCCGCAATTGCTGGCCCTTCGGCAATAGTGGAGCATGTACCTTTGGCGAGGCCGTCATCGGCAGGGCCGCGTAGGAGCTCAGCGGTGCCGAAATATCAGAGTGAACTGGATAGCTCACGGTCGCGTTGCTAATTGACTGCACATTCTTCTGCGCCAGGGCCGGAAGTGCACAGAAGGCAAGCAAAAACAGCACACAGACAACGGCTGGGAAAACAGGTTTTTTCATCATAGTCTCCGTTTCATCCTTCTACTCTTAACGAGTGATTTCGCGTTGTAGTTTCCGGGACAATTTGTGAGCATCCTTCGAGTGTTGCCGTTTGGGCTCCTGGTTCCTCGTTCCAACAGGTCCTGTAGCTCCGTGAAAACGTCACGCCGTCTTTTGTTGTCCAGCGGCCCTGGGTTCGATACCGCGAATCGTGCGAAGAGGCGCTCGCGCGAGCCGCGGCCGCGTTCTTAACAGAAACAGCAGATAAAGCCCGAAAGGAAGAATGAGGAGACTTATGAATTGCGAGGTAGAAAAAAGCCCGTAGACATGGCGTCCACGAGGATCGTCGCGAACGAACTCCAGGAAAAATCGCGCAACTGCGTAATAAAGCATGTAGGCCAGAAAAACTTCACCTTGGAACGTCCTGGTTCTTCTCAGCCACAACAAAAATGGAATTACCAGCAGAACTGCCGCGGCTTCGTAGAGTTGCGTGGGATGGAGTTTCACACCCAGCGGCACACCGGTCAAATCATGAGCCACTTCGGAGGTGAAGGTCACGCCTAACCGGGAACTGGTCGGGGTACCCCAGCAGCAGCCGGCGAAGAAACAGCCGATCCGCCCCAACCCCTGCGCCAGAGCCAATGCCGGAGGGAAGTTTGACCAGACGGAAGTACACAAACGAGCACGCGGTCGCCATCAGGAACCCGCCGTAAAACACACCCCCCTTGCCCAACATCTGGTCAAAGACGAAGTGCTCCCAACCTCCGGAATAGAATCCGGGATAATCCAACGCGGTGAGCAGCTTGGATCCAATTCCGGCGCCGAGGACAATCACCAGCCCCAAGCCCTCCATCTTTGCGGCAGACAATCCCTCTTGCTTCGCCAAGTGAACCATCCAGACAATAGCGAGAAGAAAGCCGAGGGCAGTCATCACGCCGTAGCTGAAAACCGGCACCTGGCCAATGTGTGTTAGGGTCGGAAACATAGATGCGCCTTGGGCAACTCCGTCTCCGTGAGTGAAATTCTGATTTTGGTTCTAGCCGCGAAACAGGCAGGCACTTCCCGGAAAAAACGATAAAGACTGTCGCACGAAACAGCCGAGACGCCAAAGGCCAATGCCATTGCCACCTGGGAAGGCGCGATTGGGGAGAAAATCGGAGGCCCTAAGAAACAGTCAGAACTTGTAGCAGAGTGTGAGCCGCTGGTCAAGCAAAGCGGATGAATTAATTGTAATAATTTGTATGAGGCTGATTTATTTTTTTGCGGTGCAGATTTTTGCCGCTTCAGTGCAAAACGCTGCACTTCGCAGGCGCAGCGCCTAGTTTAACGGCTCAGCGTAAAGTCGGCTTTGGCGTCACCGGTAGCGTCCACATGTTTGGAGTGATTCTTGACGCCCTCGTGCCATACCGCCAAGCTGTAACTGCCATTGGGAAGATTCTCGATTTTGTATTCGCCGGATTCGCTCGTCAGGGCGAAGTAGGGCGTCGGCACAACCACGATGTAGCCCATCATCTCCGGATGCACGTTGCATAACAGCGGGACCGCGCCAGGAGTGTCGAACCTGAACGCGCGCTTTTCGTTTTGCGGCCAGGTGCCCAGATTGTGTCCGAGCTTCTTGTTGCCGGCGACCGACTAGCGCGACATCAGAAACTCGACTTGCCGCTCAATTTCAGAGATCGCGATGGGGGCCAAGTTAGCCTCACGCAGTTGCTGGTTGAGTTGCGTCAACCTCGTTTGCTTGAATCCGTCCCACTCCGCGATGCGCGCCTTTACCTGTTGGCTTGACTCCGTGTAAACCGCGATGGCCTGCGAGGGCACGGTACGATCTCCGCTTTCGACGACCCGCAGAGCCGATGCCAGACCTGCGTAGGCCTCTTCCAACCCGGGGCCCTCCTCGGCCGTGTGTTCTTTATGCGCAAGAATCTTGCCGATTCCGGATCGCGCCTCATCCAGCGCTGACTTGAGCTGTGCGCTTTGTGCCTCTAAGCTCCGTTGCTCCAACTTCTGTTGAATGTCAGCGAGCTGTTTCTGAACCGAGTCAATCTCGGCCAGTGCGCGCCTCGCTTCGATGGTTTCGCCAAACATCTGTCGACCCAACTGCAACTGCTGCGCTAGCACCTCGGGAGTCGCGGGCGAGCGCGGGTCCATGATGACTTTTAGCGATTGGTTTTGCGTTTTCCCATCAACCGTCAGGCGGACCTGGTAGGTTCCCGGCACCGCCTTCGGCCCACTCGGATTGCGGTACTCGGAGTCTTCATCCGCGCTCGGGCCGCCGGAACTACCCCACGTCAGGTTCCAGGCGAAGCGGTGCATTCCGGCAGTTTTCTCGAGGACTTCAGGCTTGGGGAACCAGCGCTCGGCAACCGGCAGGGTCGAGTGTTTCGCCGTGCGCTGATTTTCTGAAGGACGGTCTTCTGAAGAAAACTTTCGGATGAGATTCTGCTCGGCATCGAAAACTTCCAGGCGAACCGCGCTCGCCGGAGATGGGAGGAAATAATCAATCATCGCCCCATTTGGAGGATTCTCTGCTGTTGGCTCCTCGGGAGGAAGCGGTGTGCCGGTAAAAAAGTCGTTATCCACGCGAACCGCAGTGGCCGGCCGATAAAGCCACGGACCACGGTCTCTTCTCGCCTCAATCTGCTGGCGAAGCGGCGTGATGTTATCGAGAATCCAGAAGGAGCGCCCGTGCGTGGCAATCACCAAGTCGTCGCCGTGGATGGTAAGATCGCGAACCGAGCTGACGGGCAGGTTCAATTGCAAGGACTGCCAGTGGTCGCCGTCGTCCCACGATACGTAAACTCCAAACTCAGTTCCCGCGAACAGGAGCCCTCGGCTCTGCGGGTCTTCGCGAACGGCGCGCAAAAATGCCGGGGCCGTAATGCCGTTCGTGAGCGGTTGCCAGGTGGCCCCGTAGTCCCGCGTGCGATAGAGGTAAGGGGTTTGATCGTCGAGGCGGCCGCGATCGACGGCGGCATAGGCCACGGCGGGATCGAAATGCGAAGCTTCGATCAGCGAGATCTTGGTCCAGTCGCTCAGTCCCGGCGGGGTGACATCTTTCCAGTTCTTTCCTCCATCGCGAGTGAGGTGAATCAATCCCGTGTCGCTTCCCACCCAAATCAAATCGCGTTTGAGCGGCGAGGGCGCGATCGTGAACACCACGCCATAGCCGCCGAGTTTCGCTTCTTCGATCGCTGGTGAACCCTGGGTTAGCGGACTCAGCGGTTTCGCAGCTTTTGAATCACGCACATCACCGGCTGCCCCGGTGAGATCAGGACTGATGGTCTCCCAGTGCAGACCGCCATCGACCGTCCTCATCACATACTGCGTCCCCAGATAAAGCGTTGTAAGGTCAGCCGGGGAAAGAACCAGCGGCGGGGTCCAAGGCGCGCGATACTTGCGCTCATGGACCTCCGAGTCCCACCGAAATGCGGGCCACGGACTGATGTCCTGGCTGAGGCCAGTCCGTTTGTTGAACCGGGCAACGGTCCCGAAAGTCCCGCTCAGATAAATGATGTCGGGGTCCTTTGGATCGAGCACCAAGTATCCGCTCTCGCTCGGGCCGGCGGGAAACCAATCCCGCGGCGTGATTTGACCGTGGTCCGTCCGGCTGCTGACTGCGGCAGCGCCAGTATCCTGCTGCGCGCCATACACAACGTAAGGAAACTGGTTGTCGGTAGTCACATGATAGAGCTGCGCCGTGGGCTGGTTATACCAACTGCTCCACGTCTGGCCGCGATTCAGGCTGATTGTGGTTCCCTGGTCCGTTCCGAGCACCATGCTCGCGGAATTTTTCGGATCGATCCAGACCTGGTGATAGTCGTCACCACCCGGCGCGCCTCGCAAGATCGAAATCGTCTTCCCGCCATCCTCGGATCGATAGAGAGCGATATTCGGAAGGTAGATGACATCGGGATTCTGCGGGTCAATCGAGATGCGAGCAAAATACCACGCTCGGCTGGTTAACCGAGGATCGGCGTTGGCCAACGCCCAGGTGTTGCCTCCATCGTCAGAGCGATAGAGGCCGGATTTCTTCGCCTCCGATCCTTTTACCTCGATCAGGACATACACGCGCTTGCCGTCGGGCGCAACGTCGACGCCGACTCGCCCCCAATCGCCCGCGGGCAGCCCGTTTCCCTCAAGCCTTGACCAGGTTTTGCCCGCATCTTGAGAGCGGTAAAGGCCGCCACCGGGTCCATCGATCGGAGCGTAAGTGCTCCACGGCGGACGATGCGTATGCCACGCGCCGGCAAACAAGAGTTGCGGCGCGGAAGAACACATCGCCAAATCTGATATGCCGATTTCAGGCCCCAGATCGAGAACCCGCGTCCAATGCGTTCCGCCATCGAAGGATTTGTAGACGCCGCGCTCCTGGTTGGGGCCATAAGCGTGCCCCAGAGCGCCCACATAAACGATGCTCGGATTCCGCGGATCAATCACAATGCGGCTGATCTGGCGCGTGTCGTCCAACCCGATTTGGTTCCAGCTGGCTCCGCCATCAGTCGATTTGTAGACGCCGTTGCCGGTAGACAGGTTAGAACGAATGTCGGTCTCGCCCGTTCCCGCATAAATGGTCTTAGGATCGGAGGGAGCCACGGCCAGTGCACCGATCGAGGCCACGGACTGGTGGTCGAAAATCGGCGTCCAGACCACTCCAGCGTCGGTTGTTTTCCAAATGCCGCCATCGACCGAGCCGAAATAGAAGGTCGTCGAGTCGCCCGGCACGCCAGCCACGGCGACCACGCGTCCACCTCGGAAGGGGCCGATCAGGCGCCATTTGAGCCCATTCACCAGTTCCGGAGGAACCGGCTGGGCAACGGCCGCGATGGTGAGCAGCAAAAAAGAACAAGCAGGAATACCACGCTTCAAACAAGACCGGAATTTGCGCAAGTTAGGGGACCCTCGTTTTGGGTACTCAGTTTAGATGAGGAAGGCGCTCTCGAAGTACGTTGAAATTTCGAGTAGGGGGTTAGTTTCACAATAGAATCCGCAAAACCCATCAACCACCACAGGCACAAAATATCATGAAGGTTTTGGTTTCAGGGATCCAGTTCTATAAAGATCTCGGCCTGCTGCTCCCGATTATGGCCAAGGGATCTCCCGGGGAAATCGCAGCACGAACCATGGATCGCTTGAACGCTCTGGAGGCTTGACAACCTTGCCAGGGGAGGACCGGGAGTCCTTCAACGTAGAACTCGCCACCGCTCACGGTGCTAATTCATCTGCTGGCCGGCGCATCGGCGGCGCTTGGCCCCTAGCCGCCGAGATGGGTGCGACGCTCCAACGAACCTATCCTTTCATCCACCTCAAGATTTTCTTCAACTTGGCTAGCCGCACCCAACTATCCCAAATGGCTATGGATGCGATAGCTTGATACCTTCTAGCAGGCTGCGGAAAAACTCTGATTCACGCAAGTTCTTGGGAAGGGCACGACTTAGTCGTGCCATAAGTCCTTGACAATGTGCCGCGCCCGAGGCGAGCTTTTTGCGCCCTTACCGAGTTTTTCCGCAACCTCCGAAGAATCTTGGTTCGTTTAGGAATGGGCTCTAGCCCCGGAGGAACAGTCACTCGTGGAATCGAAATCCAGAAAAGCATTCACGCATCCGAGCGCCGAAGCGCAGAGTCGCCTTTCTTATTTCAACGAGCGCAGACGGGAAATCGTCTCGACCATCCGCGAGCTGGTCGAAATCGAATCTCCCAGCGACAACAAGGCCGCCGTAGACCGCATCGCCGAGGCCGTCGCCCAGAAATTTTCCCAGCTCGGCGGCGAAGTTTGGATTCACCAGGCGAAAGACTTCGGCAATCACCTGCAAATCGACTTCGGCGGCAAGTCGACTAAGCCGGTGCTGCTGCTCGGTCACTACGACACTGTCTATCCGCTCGGCACGCTCGCTGCCATGCCGTGCCGTGCCGACGACAATGAACTGACGGGCCCCGGCGTCCTCGATATGAAATCGGGCATCGCATTGATGCTCCACGCGCTCGCCGCTTTGCAAGACTGGCATAAAGAAGACTGGCATGGCGCACTGCCGCGTCCCGTGACCGTGCTTCTGGTATCAGACGAGGAAGTCGGCAGCGATTCGTCGCGAGCGATCACCGAGTCACTGGCAAAAAAAGCTGCGGCCGTGCTCGTCCTCGAGCCTTCCTATGGATTCCAGGGCGCTGTCAAAACCGCGCGCAAAGGAGTTGGCGAGTACCGCGTCAGAGTCACCGGCAAGGCGTCTCATGCCGGCCTCGATTTCCAGAAGGGCGTCAATGCAATTCTTGAGCTGGCGCGTCAGATCGAAAGAATCTCCAGCTTCACTGAGCTAAAGAAGGGGTTGACCGTAAACGTCGGAATCGCGAGCGGCGGATCGCGCACCAACGTGGTTCCGGCCGAAGCGTCGGCGCAGGTGGATGTCCGCATCGCGCGCATGAAAGACGCAGCCGGAATCGATAAGAAGATGCGCAGCCTGCGCCCCTTCAACCGCAAGTGCAAAATCGAGGTCACCGGAGGCATCAATCGTCCGCCCATGGAACGCACTGCCGGAGTCGCGGCGTTGTACGCACAGGCCAAGGCCATCGCCCACGACTTGGGATGGAAGCTCGGCGAAGCCGCGGTGGGCGGCGGCTCCGATGGCAATTTCACCGCGGGTTTAGGCATTCCAACCCTCGACGGTCTCGGTGGTGTTGGCGATGGAGCGCACGCCCCCCACGAGCACATCCTGATCTCGGAGTTGCCCCGCCGAGCCGCGCTCCTTGCCGGGCTGATCGAAGCCGTGTAAATGAATCACACGGTCCGGTGACTGGCATCACGCTTTGACCTGTGGGTCTACACTAACCTAGAATTAACTCTGGGGCCCTTGGACTGCTGTTGCGCCCGCGCCGGGCAACCCCGCTGGAGGTT
>WNFJ01709184.1_pt2 | contig 12653 bp, 14 predicted proteins | sample 5400461 | NCBI WGS metagenome assembly WNFJ01 (sample SAMN13153349, study PRJNA577476) | soil metagenome | isolation source: 115 cm saprolite on Douglas fir-dominated hillslope | place: USA:California | collected 2013-09-17 | reverse complement strand
GTGATTCCGGCGCTAGTTGCGGCCATCAAGAGCCGATAACCCGTCATGCCCAATAACCCGTCATGGCCCAATAACTCGTCATGGCCCAATAACTCGTCATGGCCCGAAAACACCGCCCAGGCTGCCCCCCATAACTTCGCCGCAGGCGAGGAGTTCGCGGACACCGCGATCGTCGCCCGCACCGGCAGGTGATCGGAGCCCGCTGTTGTCAGCACTGAACCGGCGACAGCCGTGAGGTCGTCGCTGACGAGCAGATGATCGAGCTGCATCAACGGCTGCCACGCCGGAAAGGTGCGCCCGGTAACCGCCGGGCTGAATCCGGCTAGCCGGGACGCGATGATCCTGGGCATGTTGAGATCCCCGGCGATGATCGTCGGCTGAGTGTCCGGGCGCAGGGACCGCCATAGCCGTCCCAACTGCACCGGACTGGTCAGCCGGTGGGTGAGGTGGGTGTTGACGATCCTGATCGTCACCTCGTCAGCCACCCTCACGCAGATGACCTGGGCTAGTCGTGTCATGTGGTCGGCCGGAGCCCGGCCAAGCGGGCGGACCTCATAGGCCGTCACGGGCAGCGTGGTCAGCACCGCCAGGCACAGGTCACCCGACCCGGAGCCGGTCGGGCCGGCCTCGACGGTCTCGGCCTCCGTCAAGCCGAACTCAGCCAGTCTGATCCCGGATCGCTGCGGCACCCGGTACAGGGCGGCGCCGAGCGACTTAGCGGTCTCAGCCACAGCGTCGCCGCCAGTGACTGCGTCGCCGCCAGCCACTGCGTCGTCGCTGCTCTCGCCGCCGCCACCATCAGCCCGAGTCTGAGCTTGAGGCAGCCAGACCTCCTGCAGGCAGATGACCGCAGCGTCGAGTCCGGTTATCGCGGCTGCGACGTCGAAAGGGTCGCCCTGCCAGCCCAGGCCGAGGTGCAGGTTCAGGCTCGCGACCGTCAGCCTGGTGATGGCAGTCAGCCTTGCCTCCGGGCGCTCGTCGCCATCCCGACATGGTGTGGACGGCGCTGTGGATAGGCAGTGGACAAAGTCGTCGGCTCGGGGGACAACCGTCGACATCCTGTGGATGGCAAAAGAATCTTGGAAAGGTTAACAAAAAGCCTTGCGTGACCGGCTGCGGGCACAGTATTAATTCTTACACCACTTAACGGCGGGCCACCTTGGGGGCGACTCCAAGGGAGGCGTAAGGACCGGGCGACCGGGACTAACGCGGGACCGCAAGGTTAAGAGGAGCGGTCAGGAGTGGTGTAGGCCGCCGAGAAATCGGCAGGTCAGTGCCATTTCGGGCCTGGTGAGGCCCCTGCATCTCATACATGCGGGGGCCTCACGCATGTCGGGTTGCCCCATGTCGGCCAGCTCCCCTGCGCATCGCGACAGGACTGCCGCCGGATAGACCGAGGGCTTTCCCGGTGCTGGCCAAGTGGCCGCATTTAAACCGGGTTGACGGAATTGCGGACACTGCTCGCCGTCACTCAGCGCATCGGCCTAAAGAATCTTGAATCGATTTGCCAAAAGCTCTTGCGCGGGTTGGCGAACAGGCGGTAGAAATTCATTCACGGTCAAGATGGATCCAGCCCGGAGCAATCCGGGGGGCAGGTAGCCAGGCGACTGCCTGCATCGCCTGAGGATTTGTCGAGGCAGTGGGAAGCTGCGCGACTGGCTACCGAGCAATCGGCGGACAGGCGAGAGGCTTCCAGCGAGGGCCCTCCATCTCATACATGGGGGGCCTCTCGTCATGTTCGGCCCGCTCGGTGTCCGGTAATGACGCGAGCGGGCCGGCCTGCCATAGTTGCCGCCGTGAGCACCCTAGACCCCGGCGGCACTCCGGCCGCTCGCACCGCGCGACTACTCCGCTGGCAGGGCGAGGCATGCCGCGAACTCGGCAGCCCGCTCTACGGCGACCTGCTGGCGCACGCCGCCGCCGATCTGCTGGCCGGCGGGCCGACGGCGGACGTACTGGCCGGCCATCTCAGCGAACAGCTGTCCACGGTGCTTGCGCTGCGCATGCTGGGCGGCGCGCACGCGCTCGCGCTGTCCGGGCAAGCACCCGACCTCGCGGCCTACTACCCGAGCGCCGGCGGCACCACTGATGAGGAGCCGGGCAGCCCGCATGCCTGGGCAGCGCTGCGGCGCACGCTGGCCGACAATACCGACGTGGTCCGATCGTGGCTCAACCGTCCGCCGCAAACCAACGAGGTAGGCCGGGCCGCCGCGTTGCTCGGCGCGCTGCGGCACATTGCCGACGAGGCTGAGTTGCCAATCCAGCTCGTCGAAGTCGGCGCGAGCGCGGGTCTGAACCTGCGCGCCGACCACTTCTGCGTGGCCGGCGAATCAGGCTGGTACGGGGACCCGGCCTCGCCGGTGGTGCTGAGGGGTGGCTGGCTAGGCGACGCTCCGCCCGCTGCTCGGATCGACGTCGTCGAGCGCACCGGCGGGGATCTCGCGCCGATCGACCCGCTGACAGCTGAGGGCAAGCTCACCCTGACCGCCTACGTCTGGCCCGATCAAGCGGACCGGCTCAGCAGGCTGCGCGGGGCGCTGGACATCGCCGCGAAAGTTCCGGCCGACCTGCGACGCGAGACGGCTACTGCGACGGTGGCCCGCACGGAACTGCGCGACGGCACCTGGACCGTGCTCTGGCACTCGATCTTCCGGCAGTACCTGACGGACGTACAGCGAGCCGAACTGGCCGAGGGAGTGTCAGCGCTTGGCGCGACGGCGTCGGCGTCGGCCCGGTTCGCTTACGTTTACCTGGAGCAGTCGCGGGCCGGCGGTTGCCCGGTCACGCTGACGACGTGGCCGGGAGGTCAGCGCAGGATCCTGGGCTCGGCTCCGGCGCACGGCTTGCCTGTTCGGTGGCACACCCGAAGCTGACCCGTCAGCGTCCGGTACGTGCTTTCTGTCTTCCTGGCTTGCGACGATCCGTACAAGACTGCGCGGCTACTGACTGACCGGCTGGGCTGGCGGCTGGAGTTCGCGACTCCAGCCGGACAAACGGCCTCGTAGCGGCGGGTCAGCCGGGCTGACTCGCGGTCACCTGGCTGAGCATCTCTCGGCGCCATAGCTCGGTCTGCCGGATCTGGTTGAAGGTGAAGACGTGCAATCCGGCCACGGCGCTGGCCGGATCGCAGAGCTTGCCCGCCGAGGCGGCCAGGAAACGCGCCGGGCTGTAGCCGCCAGGCAAGCCGAAGCGAACCAGCATGCTCGGTTGCCTAGCCAGGAACCGGGTCGACTCTCCGACTCCGATCTTGGCCGCGGTGGCCAGCAGCCGGGTCCGCTCGACCGGACCCGCCATTCCAACGAGCAACGGCAATGTGACACCACGCTGGCGCACCCGGCTGATCCACCGTTGCAGGGTAACCGGATCGAAGCAGAGGTTGCTGACGATGTAGGTCGCGTGCTGCCGCTTGTCCCACATGGCCTGCACAGTGATGTCATCGGCGATGTGCGGGTGGCTCTCCGGATAGCCCGTGATGCCTACCCCAGGGAACGGCGCGCCCATGTCGGTTAGGTCTGCCAGCAGCGGCAGCGCGCCGTCATATCGGCCGGCTGGCGGATTGGCGTCGCCAGCCGGGACGAACACGTCGGTGATCCCGGCCGCGATCAGCCGGACCACCAGGTCGGCAAGGTGCTCCCGGTCGCGCACCAGTCGCGCTGACAGGTGCGGGACGGCGCGGTAACCGTGTGCGGCGAGTCGCTCGGTGAGCCCGATTGTTGGCTCCAGGCCCCTGGCCGGGGAGGCCGTCACGGCCACCGTGAGGTCGCGCGGCACCCAGGTCAGCACGTCCTGCTCGGCTGCCACCGTGGGCAGCACCTCATAGCGCGGCGCGCGCAGCAGCGGTGCGATCCGCGTGAGTGGCGTCATGCGGGACATGTCGTGTCCGCTGCCAGCAGCGTCAGCTCACGCTCGAGCCCGCCCGTGCCGACATCGATGACACGCAAGGGCAGGCCGAAGCGGGCCGCGATGGCGTCAGCTTGCCGGTCGAGTGCCGCGTCACGCTGCTGCGCAAGCCAGACCAGCCTGCGGTAATGCCGGAAATAGTCCGGCCACAGCTCCGGGTGGCGGTCCAGGCCGAGTCCCTGCAGCACCGTGCGGTCAAAGCTCCTTACCAGAAAGTCAGTCAGCAGGTACGTGCCGGGCTCGCGCTCAAGCAGTTCGCGGATGCGGCTGGCCCCGCCGAGCACGTCATAGCAGTGCAGCCCGCCCAGCCGCCGGATCCCGAGCCTGGCGCACAGCTCGTCGAGCGCACCGTAACTGCCGCAGTCCGCGTAGCCGAGCGCCACCCGCCGACCGCGGCTGCGCAGCGACACGGCGAGCCGCTCCGCAGCCGGGGCGATCCGATCCGGGTGGTTGTGCAGCGCCGCCGGCAAGGGGACTACTTCGATGGGCAGCGCGAGGCGTGCGGCGATCTCGCGGATGTGGCTGGCCAGCGCGCCGCAAGCGATGACAGTAAGGGCCGGCGTTACCGCCTCAGGCGGGGGGGAACTGCAACTGGTCGACGAAGGCATCGTTGAAGCCGGTCCGGTCGGAGAGCTCGACATATCTCACCTCCGCCAGCAGCGCCAGCGCCGCGGCCCGTTCCCGGACCGACAGCAATGCCATCTTCGCTCCCTCGCCGGCCACGTTCCCGGCGCTCACCACCCGCAGCACCGGCAGCTTGGGCACCAGGCCGAGCGCGATGGCGCTGGTTGGTGAGAGATAACTGCCGAAGGAACCGGCCAGCAGGACTTGCTGGACGTCACCGGGCTGCAGACCCGCCTCCTCGAGCAATACCCGCCAGCCGGTCGCGATAGCTGCCTTGGCGAACTGGAGCTCCCGTACGTCACGCTGGGATAGGTAGATCGACGACGAAACGTCTCCAGGCTCACCAAGCCAGTGCAGCACGAACACGCGTTCCTGACCGAGCATGGTCAGGCGCGACGCCAGGCCGGGCATCATCGCAGCAGCGGCCTCGTCGCTGACAAGCCGGCCGGAGTGATCGAGCAGGCCGGCCTGTACCAGGCCAGCGACAGCGTCAACCAGCCCGGAGCCGCAAAGCCCGGCGGGCTCGGTGTCGCCGATGACGGTCAGCGATAGCCCATCGGGGGTAACGGCTACTCCTTCGATCGCGCCGTCTGCTGCCCGCATGCCGCACCGGATGGCTGCGCCCTCGAAAGCCGGCCCGGCCGGTGCCGCGGTGCCGAGCAGCCAGTCCCGGTTGCCGAGCACGATCTCGCAGTTCGTGCCGATATCGATGAACAGGCGGGTCCGTGCGTCCCGGTTCATCCCAGACGCGAGGAGCCCGGCGGTGATGTCGCCGCCGACGTAGGCGCCGAACGCCGGAAACATGAAGGCCCTGGCTCGCGGATGCGCGGGAACGGCCAGCTCGGCAGCCAGCACCTCCGGCAGCTGGCGGGCCGCCATGATGAATGGCGCAACCCCGAGCGGCTCGGGGTCGATGCCGAGCGCGATGTGCGTCATGGTCGCGTTTCCCGCCACCGCGATCTCGACAACGTCGGCTGGATCTGCGCTGGCCAGCTGGCAGACCTCGGCGGCCAGTTCGGCCAGCGTCTCGTGCGCAAGCCTGGCCATCGTCGCCAGCGCCGACGGGTCCAGCATGGTCGCGCTGATCCGGGTGATCACGTCGGCACCGAACGGCTGCTGCTTGTTGAGCATGGATGCCACCGCTAGCGGCGTACCGGTCGCCAGGTCAAGCAGTGTCGCGACGACAGTGGTCGTGCCAAGGTCAAAGGCGATGCCAAGCAACCGGCTGGAGGTGTCGCCGGGCTGGACATCGATGAGCACATCGTCGACGATCACCGCGGTGACCTTGAAGTCAGAAGCGCGCAGTCGCTGGCCAATGCCGTGCAGCACGGCGAGGTCCACCCTGAGCTCAAGATCGTCGAGTGCGCCTAGTACCCGCTCGATGTCGGTCTGCTGGTCGGCGAGTGACGGCTCGGACAGCTCCAGGTAGCGCTTCTGCGCGGCTGGCCGCAAGATGACCTGACGGCGGACGCCGACGGTGGCGGCCTTCGGCCGGGTCGCCAGCGGCGGCACCTCGACCTCGGCGTCCGCGTCGGCCAGCGCCCGGCAGGCTAGCCGCCAGCCGTCGCGCAACTCACCGGGGCTGAATGCGCGGACGTCCAGTGATGAGGCAGGCACCGCGCCGTCCAGGATCCTGATCTTGCATTTCTTGCAAGTGCCGTGACCGCCGCAAGTCGAGTCGATGGCGATACCGTTCCAGCTCGCGGCGTCGAACAGGGTGACGCCGGGCGGCACGCGAACCCGCAGCCCGGCCGGCTGGAAGCGCAGCTCGACCCGGGCCGGCAGCCCTGCGAGCTGCCCCGTCGTTGCGTCAGTCGTCGCGTTGGTCATGTCGCCTGCGCCTGCCGCGCCCGGTGCGCAGCGATCCAGGCCGCGCCCCATGGATCCCGGTTGGTCAGCAGGTCCGCGGCCTTGACCGACTGGACCAGCTGCGGCGACCGGGCGTCCATGATCGCGGTGGTCAGCCCGCTAGCGATCGCCATGGGCAGGAACGCGGCGCCGATGGAGCCGCGGTCCGGCATGCCGAAGGAGACATTCGATGCGCCGAGCGTCATGTTCACGCCCAGTTCCTCGCGCAGCAGCGCGATCGTCTCCAGCGTCCGCAGCACCAGCAACGTATCGGCCCCGACCGGCATGGCCAGCGGGTCGAAGACGATGTCCTCGATGGCGATGCCGTACTTGCCGGTCGCGACGTCGACGATCTTGCGCGCCAGCTCGAGCCGGCGCGCTGGCTCCTCCGGGATCTCCTCTTCGTCGTTAGGCAGCGCGATCACTGCGGCGCCATACCGCTTGACCAGTGGCAGGATCGCGTCCAGCCGTTCGTCCTCAGCCGTAACCGAGTTGACCAGCGCCTTGCCCTGGTAGGCGGCCAGTCCGGCCGCCAGCACCTCGATGATCGAGGAGTCCAGGCACAGCGGCAGGTCGCAGCAGGTCTGGATGAGCCCGACGGCACGCGTCATGAGCTCGGTCTCGTCGCAGAGCGGTGCGCCTCGATCCTGGACAGGTCGCCGCGACGCAGCTGCTCCTGGAAGATCTTCCGGCCGGTCGGGTTGATGCGCTCACCGATGATGCAGAAGGGGTTGTCGCCGCCGATCCTGATTTCCTTAGTGGCCGATGACAATACGGTTTCCACTACCGCTCGCCTCAGGCCGGGACGACGGCACGCCGTCGCTGAATGAGTTCCTTAGCCCTGACGACGGCTGCCGAGGCGTCGGACGCGTAACCGTCTGCGCCGACCACGTCCGCGTACTCCTGGGTCACCGGCGCGCCGCCGACCATCACGATCACCTGGTCGCGCATGCCTGCCTTCTCCAGTGCGTTGATGTTCGCCTTGAACATCGGCATCGTCGTGGTCAGGAACGCGGAGAACCCGACGATGTCCGGCTGATGCTGGCGGATCGCGTCCAGGAACTTCTCGGGCGCGACCTGTACGCCGAGGTCGATCACCTCGAAGCCGGCGCCCTCGAACATGATGTTGACCAAGTTCTTGCCGATGTCGTGCACATCACCCTTAACGGTGCCCATCACGATCTTCCCGATGGTCTGCGCGCCGGTCTCGGCCAGTAGCGGCCGCAGGATCTCGAGCGCGCCGGCCATCGCCTTGCCGGCGATCAGCATTTCCGGCACGAAGAAGTCGCCGCGCTCGCACCTGGCACCCACCTCCTCCAGCGACGGGATCAGCGATTCATACAGCAACTTCTCCGGCCCAAGCCCGAGCTCCAGGCCCTGGTTGGTCAGGGCGAGAACCTCAGGAGCGTTGCCGGTCAGGGTGTAGTCATAAAGCTGGCGGAGCAGCTCGTCCGGGGTCACTCGGCACCTTCTTCCAGGATTACGGGCGTGGGCAGTCTGTGGCCGAGCAGTGCCGACAGCGTTCGCGCGGCGGCCATGCAATTGGCCGCCGCGCCGGTCAGCAGGCCGCCAGCGAGCCGACTCGCGGGCCCCGACACCGATAGCGCGCCGACGGCGCCAGGCCCACCGCTGAAGACCGGCGCAGCAACCGCGACGAGGCCGGGCTCAAGCTCTTCTATTGTCACCGCGTAGCCACGGTCGCGAACCGCGGCAAGCTCGGCTGCGAGCGCGGCGCGGCTCGTAATCGTGCGATCGGTACGCTGCTCTAGCCTGCCTGCCGGCAGCTCGGCCGCCCCGAACGCGAGCAGCACCTTGCCGAGCGCCGCGCAATGCAGCGGCACTGTCATACCGACCCAGTTCGTCCCGCCGATTAGGTACTTGCTGTCGACCTGGGCGATCTGCTCGACCAGGCCGGCATCGCGTGCCACGCCGAGGTTGACTGTCTCGCCAGTCTGCTCGCCGAGCCGCTCAAGCAGCGGTTGCGCAATGCTCACCAGGTCGGCCTCGGCGCCGCCGCGCCAGGCATAGGAGACGAATACCTCGCCAGGGGAGAACCGGCCGGCTACGTCCCGCCGAATGAGCCCGTTCCGCTCCAGCGCCATCAGCAGCCGGGACGTGGTGCTCTTGGCCAGACCGGTACTGGCCGTCAACTCGGTGAAGGTGACCGGCTCGCGGCAGCGCGCGACCTGGATCAGCAGCTGAGCCGCTCGGTCGACGGCCTGGGTTCCGGTGGGGCTGGTCACGATCATTGGCCTTCGATTTCGGTTCCGTCAGTTCCATGTTGCGGAACTCTGTTCTACGATGTGATCCTAATTTCTGCCAATCCAGCCGGTCAAGTACGCCATTCGAGGTGGCTATGTTCCGCAACACGATGCCCAGGTACGAGATCCTGTCGCCAGACGCGATATCCGTGCTCGATAAGGGCTGGCGGCGGATCGTCAGTGAGATCGGGGTGCAGTTCGCGAAGCCCGAGGCGGTCGAGCTGTTCCGGAAGGCGGGCCAGCGGACCGACGGCGAGGTCGTTTACCTGGACCCGGAATTCGTGCTGGAGCAGGTAGCGAAGGCGCCGAGGGAGTTCGACGTGCAGGCCAGGAATCCGGCCAACAACGTGCACATCGGCGGCGACGACATGGTCTTCGGCGCCGTGTACGGGTCACCGTTCGTGCGCGATGGCGCGGTTCGCCGGGAAGCGACTCTCGACGACTTTCGCCGGCTGTGCATGCTCTCGCAGTCTTTCCCGGAACTGGACTCCGCGGGCGGGGTCATCTGCGAGCCGAACGACGCGCCGCTGGACTCACGGCACCTTGACATGATCTACGCGCTGCAGACGCTGACCGACAAGATTTACATGGGCAACGTGGTGTCTGGACCGAACGCGGCCGACACCATTGCCATGACCGAGATCCTGTTCGGCGGGCGTGCCGCCATCGAGGCCGTTCCGGCCACCATTTCGCTGATCAACTGCAACTCCCCGCTGCGCTGGGACGACAGGATGCTCGACGCCCAGTTCGAGTATTGCGCGGCAGGCCAGCCCGTTGTGCTGACCCCGTTCCTTCTCATGGGAGCGATGTCGCCGGTTACCATTCCGGCGGCGCTGGTCCAGCAGCTTGCCGAGGCGCTCTCCGGGATCGCCCTCGCCCAGCTGATCCGGCCGGGGTGCCCGGTCATTTTCGGCTCGTTCCTGTCCAACATCGACATGCAATCCGGCTCGCCGAGCTTCGGCACGCCTGAGTCGGGCATCGGGCTTCTGTGCACTGGGCAGCTGGCCCGGCACTTGGGGCTGCCGTTCCGCACCGGCGGCGGGCTGAACTCAAGCCAGACCTGCGATGCGCAGGCGGCGTATGAGTCGCTCATGACCCTGCTGCCGACGTTCCTGGCCGGCACGAACTGGGTCATGCACGCGGCGGGCTGGCTGGAGGGCGGCCTGGTGTCGTGCTACGAAAAGTTCATCGTGGACATCGAGCTGCTGCGAATGCTGCGCGTCGAGTTCACCCCGCTGGAGATCGACGAAGCGTCGCTGGCCTTCGGCGCGCACGAGGAGGTCGGCCACGGCGGCCATTTCCTTGGCGCGCAGCACACGATGGAACGGTTCCGCGAGTGCTTCTACCGCCCGCTGCTGTCGTCCACGGCGAACTACGAGCGGTGGCTGAAGCTCGGCGGCAAGGACGCCACAGTCCGGGCGGGCGACATCTGCGCCAAGACGCTGGCGGAGTACCAGCAGCCGCCGTTGGACGACGCCATCCGCGCCGAGCTCGAGGAGTACGTCACCCGCCGCCGTGCCGAGCTCGGCGACTGAGATCGCGCAGTCCCCGCGGAACGCCGTAACGTTAGCGCGGCTTCACCGCCTGGAGCGTGAAGCTAAGCGGCAGCCGCTCAGGCCGATCGGCGAGTCGCCACTCGCCGTCGTCCAGGCGCTCCATCTGGCCGGGTATCGCCTCCCACGGGACGGTCTGATGCTCCTCGAGTGCCGTCAGCCGCAGGCCTGAGTCGAACAGTGCGGTGACGATCTCGCCGAGTCCGTGGTTCCACTCGTGCGTGGTGTTGTGTGCGAAGACCGCGCTGGTCTCCACGTAGGTGCCGCCCTCCGTCCACGTGATCGGTTCGGCCTGCTCGAAGTACGGGTGGCCGATCATCAACTGACCGTCGGGCTGAGGATCGGCTAGCGACCAGAGGAGGGGGTGACCGTCGCGCACAAACAGGCGACCTCCGGGCTTGAGCAAGCCGGAGACAACCGCAGCCCAGCGGCTGATGCTCGGCAGCCAGCAGAGTGCGCCGACGCCGGTGTAGACGAGGTCAAACGCCGAGCGGCCGAGTACGTCGACGGCGGCGTACACGTCCGACTCGACGAAGTTCACGTCGCTGGCGGTGCGATCGGCCAGGGCGCGCCTGCGCGATCGAGGCTGCTGAGAAGTCCAGCCCGGTGAGCGATGCGCCCAGCCGTGCCAGTGAAATGGTGTCGGTGCCTATGTGGCATTGCAGGTGGGCTGCCCGAAGCCCGCGGATGTCGCCAAGCCGCTGCCGGTCGAACCGCACCACGTGACTCAGGTAACCGGGGTCGGTTACGAACTTCTGCACGTTATAGTCGCGCGACCTGGCGTGCGCTGGAGCCCGCTCATCCCAGTTAGAACGGTTATCGAGAAGATAATCCGAATAGTCTTGCATAAGCTGATTATCTCACTGACCGGGGAAGCCGAGCCACCCACGTCGTGCTACGATTGCTACGGTGACGGGATACAGCCGAGGGAGGGACCGTGCGCACAATCAGCCATCGAGAACTACGGAACAACAGCGCGGAGGTGCTTCGTGCTGTAGGAGCCGGGGAAATCATCGAGGTAACCAATCATGGCGAGGTTGCGGCAGTGCTGGTGCCGCCGTCGCTAACTCCGTACGAGCGGTTGGTGGCGGCCGGCAAGGTGCGTCAGCCCGTAGATCGTGCCGTTGACTTGCGTCGCATCCAGCGCGGGAGGTCGAGCGAGACCACCGCAGAGATCATCGCCGACGTTCGAGGCGATAGGTGATCATCTACGTTGACACGTCGGCGGCGATGAAGCTCTTGATAGAGGAGTCCGAGTCGAGTGTGCTCGCCGATTTTCTGGAGCAGTCACGGAGTACGGTTTCGGACACGCTAGTGGCATCTCTCCTTCTGCATACGGAACTCCATTGCGCTGCCAACCGGCGGTCGACGGATATTAGTTCAGAAGCGGTTGCTGAGGTGCTGTCTGCCATCGCCCTGGTCGACGTGGAGAGTGGCGATCTCACGACAGCCCCTCTGCTGCCAGGGCGGCTTCGGTCCGCTGACGCGATCCACCTCGCCACGGCACTGCGGGTCGACGCTCGAGCGATGGTCGTCTACGACGAGGAACTTCAGGCTGCGGCCAGGACCGCCGGTATCACCGTTGTCAGTCCGCAGGCAGAGCAGCACGCACTATCGGACGCGGAGTCACGAGATAGCACAGGTTAAGCAGGACTCCGCGACGCCGAACTTCACCCGGTTTGGTTCCACCAGGGCCTGCACGCCAGTAGCTTGTGCTGCGAGTGCGCCAGTTGCGCACGATCTGGGTGAGCGGGAGGGCATGGGGCATGCAGGCCGAAGTCAAGGGCACGACGATGCCCATCTTGCAGGTGTTGCTGGAGCAAGGCGAGGAAGTCGTGTCCACGCACGGCGAGTTGGCCTGGATGACCCCGAGCATCCAGATGTCACAGACCATGGGCGGCGGCGGTGGCGGCGGCGGGCTCATGCAGGGTCTCAAGCGCATGGTTGGCGGCGGCGGCCTCTTCCTGACCAGCTACCGGGGCCCGGGCGCGATCACATTCGCGGCCAAGGTGCCAGGCCACATCGTGCCGGTGGACATCGAGGGCGGTCACGTCTACTTCGTGCACCGGCACGGCTGGCTCTGCGGCACATCCGGGATCGTGCCCAGCGTCGGCCTGCAGCAGAGCTTCGGCGGTGGCCTGTGGGGTGGTGACGGATTCATCCTGCAGAAGCTCGAGGGCCAGGGCCGGGCGTGGATCGAGCTCTCCGGCGAGCTGACTAGCTACGAACTTCCGCTCGGGCAGACGCTGCTGGTGCACCCCGGCCACGTCGGGATGTTCCAGGGCACCGTCCAGTTCCAGATCACCCGCGTACCTGGCATCTCGAACATGGTGTTCGGCGGCGACGGATTCCACCTCGTGGCGCTCACCGGGCCCGGCCGGGTTTGGCTGCAATCGATGCCGCTGCCGCTGCTGGCGCACGCGCTCAGCCCCTACCTGAACACCGGCGATCGCGGTTCAGCGGCGGG
>WNFJ01198989.1_pt1 | contig 12654 bp, 11 predicted proteins | sample 5400461 | NCBI WGS metagenome assembly WNFJ01 (sample SAMN13153349, study PRJNA577476) | soil metagenome | isolation source: 115 cm saprolite on Douglas fir-dominated hillslope | place: USA:California | collected 2013-09-17 | reverse complement strand
GCAAACAGCAGCGCGGCGGCGAGCGTCAACGCCAGCAATATCGGCCGCGCTGTCAAGGGAGCGACAGCCTCGCTTGCGAGCGGCAGCGCCAGCGCGCCCAGCATGCCTGCCGCGGCAAGGACAAATCCCAGTCTGAGCCTGCGCGGGTTCATGGCCGTGCACCCATCCGCAATCCGACCATTCGCTCGGTTATACCCACCAGTCCGATCAGACCCGAGGCGAGGATCGCCGACGCCAGCAGGGCTGCCCAGATCTGGATGGTCTGGCCATAATACGATCCCGCCAACAGCCGGGCCCCAATTCCGGCCTCGCCTCCGGTCGGCAGCTCAGCGACGATGGCGCCGATCAGCGAGATCGATATCGCGACCTTGAGGCTTGCGAAGAGATAGGGGACCGCCGACGGCCAGCGCAGCTTCGACAACACCTGCCGCGGTGTCGCCGACCAGGTCCGCATCAGATCGAGCTGCATCGGATCGGGCGCGGTAAAACCCTTCACCATGCCGATCGTGATCGGGAAGAAGCACAGATAGGCGGAGATGATCGATTTCGGCAGCAGGCCCTGCAATCCCATCGCACCGAGCACCACGACGAAGATCGGCGCCAGCGCCAGGATCGGAACCATCTGCGAGCAGATAATCCAGGGCAACAGGCTCTTCTCCAGCACCCGGCTGTGCACGATCATCAGCGCCAAACCGATGCCAAGCAGCGCGCCGAGTGCGAAGCCAAGCAGCGTCGCCGACAACGTCACTGTCGAATGATAGACGAGGCTGCGCGGCGCGGTCGGCGCATAACCGAAAACCGAATCAGTAAAGGCTGCGATCACCTGGTGCGGCGCCGGCAGCAGCGGCCGCTCGGCGCTCATGGTGCCGGCGATCAGCTCCGAGATGGTATAGGGCGTCTCCTCCCGCTCGAAACCGTCGCGCACCAGCGCAAGGTTCATGAGCACGGAAGCGACGTACCAGATCGCGATCAGCGCCAGCACGATGGTTACGATCGGCGCATAGCGCAGGAACAGCGGATGACGCCGCAACGCGCCGGCGCCTGACAGAGGGAGGACGAGTTCGCTACTCGTCATAGGAATGCCCCGCCCGAAGGCCGACGCGCACGCGCTGCGCGATCTTGAGGAACTCCGGCGTCTCGCGGATTTCCAGGGTGCGGTCGCGCGGAAAGTTGCAATCGATGATGTCGATGATCCGCCCGGGCCGCGGCGACATCACCACGATCTTGGTCGACAGGAAGACCGCTTCGGGAATCGAGTGGGTCACGAACAGCACCGTCTTTCCGGTCTTGTCCCACAGTTGCAGCAACTGCTCGTTGAGGTGATCGCGAACGATCTCGTCGAGCGCGCCGAACGGCTCGTCCATCAATAATAGCGCCGGATCGAACGACAGCGCACGCGCAATCGAGACCCGCTGCTGCATGCCGCCGGACAATTGCCAGGGGAATTTGCGTTCGAAGCCGGTGAGATTGACCAGCGCCAGATAGCGCGCCGCGCGCTGCCGCTGCTCGCTATCGGAAAAACCCATGATCTCCAGCGGCAGCTTCAGGTTCTTCTCGATCGTGCGCCACGGGAACAAGGCGGGCGCCTGGAACACGTAGCCATATCGGCGCTCCAGACGCGCCTGCTCCGCGCTCATGCCATTGACGAGAAGCGTGCCGGATGTCGGCTGCTGCAGATCGGCGATCAGGCGCAGCATCGTGGTTTTGCCGCAGCCGGAGGGGCCGATGAAGGAAACGAATTCTCCGTCGGCGACCTGCAAGCTGACGCTCGACAGCGCATCGACCTTGCCATCTGATGTCTCGAACGTCAGTGAAACATTGCGAATGTCGACCGCCAGGCGCTGCGGCGTCGAGCCTAAATCAACCGTGGCATCGGCTTCCTTGCTCATGCGTACCGGTTCGCCTCGCGCGACGAACGGCACTCGTTCGTCCGGTCGCAGCGTAACGCCCGGATTATCTGGCTTCAATGACTTCGGCATTTGCAACGCCATGGGCAAATAGTGGCAAACGCCGATGCAAATGGCGCGCTCAATGTTTACGCAATGCGGAGATATTAATGGGCAAGACGACCATCGGGGCTAAACATACCCCCATCGGATTTTCAGATAGCCCAAAAACGGCTGGATTTTTTGACTTGCGCGGGAGGCCGCCTCATACTTTGAGCGCGACGTCTCGCTGTCAGCGCGGAGGCGTTTTGATTGCTTGCCCTCGAGCGCCATGAAGCCTGCTCCCTTCAAATATATCGCCGCCAGCTCGCTCGAGCACGCGCTTGCGCTCAAGGCCGAACATGGCGATGACGCGAAATTCCTGGCCGGCGGACAGAGCCTGCTCCCGGCGATGAATTTTCGCCTGGCTCGGCCCGCTGTTCTGATCGACATCAATGGCATCGAGACTCTCGCCGGCATTCGTCCGTCCGCTGGCGCGACACGAATTGGCCCGGTGACGCGCTACCGGGCGCTGCAGCGCGATGCGGCCTTTACGCAAGCGTTTCCCCTGATCGGCGAAGCGCTGCCGCATATCGCCCATCCGCAGATTCGAAATCGCGGCACCATCGGGGGAAATCTTTCGCACGCCGACCCGGCCTCGGAGCTGCCCGCGATCGCGCTCGCCTTGCGTGCCCGGTTCCGCGCTCAGGCGGCAAAACGACAGCGCTGGATCGAGGCGTCGAAGTTTTTTGCAGGCGCGCTCACGACCGATCTCCGGTCCGATGAAATGCTGGTGGAAATTGAACTGCCTCGGCAAGAGCCGCGCACCGGCTCCTGCTTCATGGAGATCGCACGCCGGCGCGGCGATTTTGCCATCGTCGGCGCGGCCGCGATGGTGACCCTCGGCAATGAGCATGAATGCGCTGAGATTCGGCTGGCGTTTTGCGGGGTTGGTGAAACCCCTTTCGATGCAAGTTCGGCGGCCGACCCGCTTGTCGGACACCGGCTGACCGAGGAAGCTATCGGCGACGTCGCGGCATCCGTGCAGAAAATGATCGACCCGGGTGGCAGCGTTCACGCCACCGCGGACTATCAGCGCCATATCGCGGGCGTTCTCACCGAGCGCGCCCTGCACACAGCCTGCCTGCGGGTGCACAATGGACACTGATTTACACGACATCACGCTTTCGGTGAACGGCAAGAAATATCAGCGCCGCGTCGAAGCGCGCATGCTGCTCAGCGATTTCCTCCGCCACGATCTGGCGCTGGCCGGTACCCATGTCGGCTGCGAGCACGGGGTCTGCGGCGCCTGCACCATCCTGCTCGATGGCGAGCCCGTGCGTTCCTGCCTGATGCTCGCCGTGCAGGCGAGAAATCATGAAATCTCGACCGTTGAAGGCCTTGCGAACAAAGAGGGCGGATATCATCCGCTGCAGCAGGCGATGCACGATCATCACGGCCTGCAATGTGGTTATTGCACCCCCGGAATTCTCATGACCATGACGGCGTTTCTCGACGAAAACGATTCGCCCAGCGAAGACGAGGTGCGCGAGGCGCTGTCGGGCAATCTGTGCCGCTGCACCGGATACCAGAACATCGTCGATGCCGTGATGTCGGCGGCGACGCGGATGCATGTCGACGCGCACCTTCGGCGAACCGATCAAACGCAACGAGGACCGCCGGCTTCTCACCGGCCAGGCCTTGTTTGTCGACGACATTGAGCTGCCGGGGATGTTGCACGCCGCGTTCCTGCGCAGCCAGGTGGCGCACGCCAAAATCCTGAAGATCGATGTTTCCAAAGCGTTGCAGCGGCCAGGTGTCGTGGCCGCCTACGTCGCCGCCGATCTTGGCGACTACTGGCAGCCCGGCCCGATTCTGGTGCCGCCTCCCCCGATCGAGGGCATTGTCTTCCAACAGCGAACCCAGATTCCGCTCGCCAAGGACAAGGTCCGCCACGTCGGCGAACCCCTGGTCATCGTGATCGCGGAGAGCCGTTACATCGCCGAGGACGCGCTCGACGATATCGATGTCGAACTCGAGCAGTTGCCGGCGGTGGTCGATCTGGAAAAAGGGCTAAGCGCCGGATCGGCGCTGGTCCACGACGATGTCGGCTCCAACGTGTCGGCGCATGTCCGGCAGACCAAGGGCAACTATGCCGCGGCGGCGGCCAGGGCCGATCGCATCATCAAGCGGCGTTTCTGGTATGAGCACGGCATCTCCTCGCCGATCGAAACCCGAGGCGTCGTCGCGCAATGGGATGCGCGCGCCAACCAGATGACGATCTGGGATACCACGCAGGCGCCGGTGTTCGTCCGCAACGGCCTTGCCGGCATGCTCGGGCTCAACGAACGGCAGGTCCGCGTCATCGCGCCATTCGTCGGCGGCGGCTTTGGGCCGAAGATCATGATGTTTTACCCTGAGGAAGTGCTGCTTCCCTGGGTTTCGATGAAGCTGAACCGGCCGATCAAATGGATCGAGGACCGGCTGGAGCATTTCTTCGCCACCACCCATGAGCGCGGACAGATCCACGATGCCGAGATTGCACTCGCTTACGATGGCCGGATCCTCGGCATCAAGGACGTGTTCCTGCATGACGGCGGCGCCTACGATCCATACGGGCTGACGGTGCCGATCAACAGCCAATGCACCCTGCTCGGCCCCTATGTGGTGCCGAACTACGACAGCACTTTCACGCAAGTGTTCACCAACCTGCCGATCGTCACGCCGTATCGCGGCGCCGGACGCCAGCATGGCGTATTCGTGATGGAGCGCCTGCTCGACTTCGCCGCGCATGAACTGGACATCGACCCCACCGAGATCCGGCGGCGGAATCTGATTCCGCCCGATGCGTTCCCCTACAACAATGAAATCATCTACCAGGACTTTGAAGTGCTCGAATACGACAGCGGCAATTACGAGCCGGTGCTCGACATGGCGCTCGAGGCGATCGGGTACAAGGCGTTCAAGGACGAGCAGGCCGCGGCACGGCTTCAGGGCCGCCACCTCGGCATCGGCGTCGCCTGTTATGTCGAGGGCACCGGGATCGGCCCCTACGAAGGGGCAAAAGTTCAGGTGCAATCCAACGGCAAGGTCAGTGTCGCCACCGGGATCGGCACCCAGGGACAAGGACACTTCACGGTGTTTGCCCAGATTGCCGCCGATCAGTTGGGTGTGGCCGTCGGCGATGTCGACGTCGTCACCGGCGATACCGACCAGTTCTATTGGGGCGCCGGCACCTTTGCCAGCCGTGGCGCCGTGGTCGCGGGCAACGCCGTCAACGAAGCCTCGAAGGTGGTGCGGAAGAAGGCGCTGAAGCTTGCAAGCGATCTGTTCGAATGCTCCGAAGAGGATCTCGTGATCGAGGACGGCAAGGTCGCGATCGTCGGAATCCCTGAAAAATTCGTCAAGCTCGGCGATCTCGCCAACCAGGCCAATCCGATGCGCGGCGCGGTCGAGCCGGGCACCGAGCCCGGACTAGAATCGACACAATATTTCGGTCCTAAAATGGGGGCGACGGCAAACGGCGTCCACGCCATGATCGTCGAAATGGACCCGAGAACCTTCGACCTGAAGATTCTGAAGTACGTCGTGGTGCATGACTGCGGCACCGTGATCAACCCGATGATCCTGGCCGGACAAATCCACGGCGGCGTCGCGCAGGGTATCGGCAACGCGTTCTACGAAAAACTGGTATTCGCCGCCCAGGGGCAACTCTTGAACGCTTCGCTCGCCGACTATCTCCTGCCGACGGCGTTGGAGGTGCCGCGGATGGAACTCGCGCACACCGTGACAAAATCGCCGCTCAATCCGATGGGCATCAAGGGCGCCGGTGAAGCCGGCGCGATACCCGGCGGGCCGCTGTTCGCCCAGGCGATCGAAGACGCGCTCGATCTGAAAGGCCGCGGCGTCGAACTCCTGGAAATTCCGCTCAGCCCGAGCCGGCTGTTCGAGTTGACGCGGAATGCGAAGGGGTAAAGCGCATTTCAGCGCGACAAACAAAGCCACGTTCGAGACCGTCATTGCGAGCGCAGCGAAGCAATCCACTCTTCGTCATTCCGGGGCGATGCGAAGCATCGAACCCGGAATCTCGAGATTCCGGGTCTGGTGCTGGCGCACCATCCCGGAATGACGAAGAATGGATTGCTTCGTCGCTACGCTCCTCGCAATGACGGCGGATTAACGCGAGCGCCAGGGTGTTGCACATGATCCTGGTCACAGGCGCCGGAGGAAAGACGGGGAAGGCCGTCATCAAGGCGCTGGTCGCGCGCGGCGCGCAGGTGCGTGCCTTCGTCCGGAGCCTTGCGCATGAGGCGACGTTGAGGCAGATGGGCGTCAGCGACGTCGTCGCGGGCGAAATGGACGATGCGCATGCGGTAACCCAGGCGGTCCGACAGACGGATGCGATCTATCACATCTGTCCGAACGTCAGCCCGCACGAAATCGCCTTCGCGAGGGCGCTCATTTCTGCCGCCAAGGACTCAGGCGTCACACGGCTGGTCTATCATTCCGTGCTGCATCCGCAGATCGAAGCCATGCCGCATCATTGGAACAAGCTGCGGGTCGAGGAGATGCTGTTTGGTTCCGGATTGGACATCACCATCCTGCAGCCCACCGCCTACATGCAAAACAGCCTCGCGCAATGGGATCGCATGCTCAGCGACGGCATCTATCGGGTGCCCTACCCCATCGGCACACGGCTTAGTCTCGTCGATCTCGAGGATGTCGCCGAAGCCGCAGCCCGGGTGCTGACGGACGATGGCCATTCCGGCGCCACTTACGAACTGGCCGGCACGCCGCCGCTCAGCCAGATCGAGATCGCCGAGGCTTTCGGCCGGGCGCTGAACAAGGTCATTCGCGCCGAAGCTGAGGCCATCGAGAGCTGGGAACAGCGTGCGCGCGACGCCGGGATAGACGACTATTCGCGTGAGACTCTGACAAAAATGTTTCGCGCCTATGCGCGCGATGGCCTCAAGGGCAATCCCAATGTGCTGGGCTGGCTGCTCGGACGTCCGCCGACGTCGCTCGCCGCCTTTGCTTCGCGAACCGCCGCTAATCAGGCGTGAGGCGGCCAGCCGACGGGGTGGTTCTCCTGAACGATCTTCATGACCGACAGGATCAACGGTTCCTCGAAGCGCGGGCCGATGATCTGGATCCCTACCGGCAGTCCGTCGCTGGTTTTGCCGGCTGGCACGCTGCCACCGGGCAAGCTCATCAGCGTGATCAGGAACGAGCCGGCGATCCAGTCGGTGTAATTGTCGAGTTTCTTGCCGTTGATCAAGGTTGGAAAATTCATCTCCACCGGAAACTGTTTTACGGGCGACTGTGGCGTGATCAGGAGGTCGTATTGTTCGAACAATTTCGCAAAGCGCTGGAATAGCTGCGCGCGCTTCTGCTCGGACGCAGCAAAATCCGTTGGCGTCACCCTGAGGCCCGCCTTGACGTTGCCTTTGAGATTGACGCCGAACTGTTTGAGCCGGTCGAGATTGGCAAATTGCTGTCCGACCATCCAAAGCCCGCGCCACGCCTGATAGGGCGACTTGCCATCGGAAATGTCGAACGCAATTTCCTCAACGCTGGCACCGGCATCGCGCAGCGACATCGCGGTCGCCCGGCAGATCTCGTCGATTTCCGGCTCGACGCCGATGCCGGCGATGTCGGAGACGTAAGCGACGCGCAGGCCTTTCGCGTCCTTGGTTTCTGCAACAATGGCGCGAGCGCTGGCCCAGGGCGGCGCGACCGAAATTGGCGAGATGCGGCTGAGGCCGGTGATCGCGTCCAGCATCAGCGCGGCATCTTCGGCGGTGCGCGCCAAAGGCCCGTGAACCTGACCGGGGTCCCAGGCCAGCGGCATCGGCCAGTTCGGCGTCAGGCCCGGCGTCGGCCGGATGCCGACAATGCCGCAGAACGACGCCGGCATCCGGATCGAGCAGCCGAAATCCGTGCCTTGCGCCAGGGGCACCATTCCCGTGGCCACCGCGACCGCCGATCCGCCGGACGAACCCGCAGGACTCAACGCCGGATTCCAGGGGTTGCGGGTGACGCCGAACACGTCGTTGAAGGTATTGGCGCCGGCGGCGAATTCGGGCGTATTGGTCTTGCCAAGCACGATGGCGCCGGCCGCCTTCAGGCGCCGCACCACCTCGGCATCCTCAGCCGGCACGTTGTCTTTGAACAGCGGCGAACCGTAGGTGGTGCGGATACCCGCGGTCGGCGTGATGTCCTTGATGACGACGGGCAGACCATGCAGCACGCCGAGCTTGTCACCGCGCATCACGGCCGCTTCGGCTTGTTTCGCCGACGCCCGCGCAGCATCGGCCACCAGCGTGACGATGGCATTGAGTTTCGGATTGACGCGCGCGATGGTGGCGAGATGGGCGTCGAGCACGTCAACCGGGCTGACCTGCCTGGTCGCAATCAGCGACGCCAGCTCGACCGCCGTCTTGCGGCTCAGACTCTCGGTCATATCGGTATCCGTTACCTGCCCGCCCAGTGCACGAAGCGGCGCTCGATGGTGAGGAACAACAGGTTGAGGCCATAGCCGAGCGCGCCGGCGGCGAAGATCGCGGCAATCGCGGCATACATGTCGGGCATGTCAAACAATTGCTGCGCCTCGAACACGCGCTGGCCGAGCCCGTCGGTCGAGCCGATGAACATCTCGGCGACGACCACAATCACCAATGCCAGCGATACGCCGTTGCGCAAGCCCACAAAGGTCTGCGGCAGCGATTCCAGCAGCATCACATCCCAGAGCACTCGGATGCGGGAAGCGCCCATCACTCTGGCCGCCAGAATCCGGGTCTTGCGCGCGTTCATGACGCCGTAGGCGACGTTGAACAGGATCACCAGCGCCGCGCCGAATGCGGCGACCGATATCTTGGTGCGGTCGCCGACGCCGAACAGCACCAGGAACAATGGGAACATCGCCGACGCCGGCGTCGAGCGAAAGAAATCGATCAGGAATTCGACCGAGCGGTAGACCTTTTCCGACGAGCCCAAGAGGATGCCGAGCGGAATCGCGATGACGGCCGCGATCGCCGTGGAATAGATCGTGCGCTCCACCGTCTTGAGGAAATCAACGCCGAGCTTGCCGCTGGTCATCCCGATCCACATCGCGCGGAACGTCGAAATCGGCAGACCGTCAATGACCAGACCGTCAGCAGCACCGCGACGCCGACGAAAGGAAGCAATACCTGAAAGCGTTTCATCGCCGCCTCATCCCTTGCGAACTTCGCGCTGGAACACTTCGAGACAATGCGCCTTGATGCTGATGAAGTCGGATTCCGACATCGTCTTGAGCGTGCGCGGCCGCGGCGCATCGTAATGCACGAATTCGACCGCGCGGGCGGGATGGCGGGACAGCAGCAGGATCCGATCCGACAGATACACCGCTTCCTCCAGGTCGTGCGACACCAGCACCGTGGTCGTCGCCGTCTCCACGAAGATACGCTGCAACTGCTCCCGCATGAACAGCGTCATTTCATAATCCAGCGCGGAAAACGGCTCGTCGAGGAACAGGATTTCCGGTTCCACGATCAACGCCCGCATGATCGAAACCAGCTGCTGCTGACCGCCGGACATCTGGTACGGGTAAAGGCTGAGGTCGATCTTGACATTGAGGTTGGCGACGATTTTTTCCACGCGGGTGACGCGCTCGGCCTTTGGCACACCCATCACCTTCAAAGGATAGGCGATGTTGTCGAATGCGCGCAGCCATGGAAACATCGCTTCGCGATAGTTCTGGAACACATAGCCGAATTTGATGCTGCTGAGCGGCTGGCCGTCGAACAGGATCTCGCCGGCATCGGCCGGAATCAGCCCTGCGATCATATTGATCAGCGTGCTCTTGCCGCAGCCATTGGGGCCGAATACCGACATCAGCTTGCCGCGCGGAATATCGAAGTCGAAATTGTCGTAGATCGTGGCGTCGGAAAATCGTTTTGTCAGGCCGCGGATGGTGACGTGAGGCGCGGTGCGCTGCGATGAATCGTGAACCTTGCCCGCCAACTCGACCTTCGCAGCTAGCTGTGCTCCAGCCACGGGCGTGCCTTTAAAATTTCTGCAGGACTTTGGTGACGTCGAGCTTTTCGGGGACGACCCCGATTGCATTGCCGAAGTCAGCCAGTTTCTGCAAATCGCCGACCTGCTTCGCGCTCATATCGCCGGCCATGACGTATCCCAGCATCGAAACCATGTCGACGACGTTGTCGGGCGTGAAGGTGTTCTTGGCGAGATATTTGCGCGCTTCGTCCGGGTTCTTGTTGATGAAATCGATCGCCTTGCCCCACGCTGCGGCGAAACGTTTTGCCACGTCAGGCCGTTTGGCGATGAAATCGCTGGTCATGGCGCAGCCCGCCGCATAGGCATCGGCGGCCTCGTCGCCGAGGATATATTTCGAGATCACGCCGGCCTCGAGGGAGTGCGCGACCCCGGCCTTGATCATCATCGACGCGTTGGGCTCGAGCGTATATCCGCCGTCGAAGGTTCCGGCGGTGATGGCATTGACGTGCTGGCCCATGTCGAGCTGGTCGATGGTGTAGTCGCCGTCCTTCAGCCCGTTCTTGGCCAGAATGGCCTTGGCGGTGTTGAGATTGGCCGGGCCCGGCGCCGACAATAGCTTCGCCCCCTTCAGGTCCGCGATCGTCTCTGCCTTAAAACCGTTGCGGACGACGAATTGCTCCATCTTCCAGACCTTGGTCTGGCTGTTGAGCGCGATATACATCGCCACGCCCGGCTTTTTCACATTGGCGTTCAATCCTTCGAGGGTAACCAGCACCGCCGAGACCTCGATCTGGTTGGTCATCATCGCCGCGACATTCGGCGGACCGCCCATCAGTTTTGTCATTTCCGGCTCGATGTTCTGCTCCTTGAAGAACCCCCGCTCCAGCGCGACGAAATACGGCAGCGATGAACTGACCGGAAACACGCCGACCGAGACCTTGTCCTGGGCGACCGCCTGGCCCGGCGCGGATGCGCTCAGGGCCAGCACTGCGGCTGCGAAGATCGTGAGATTCAGCGATTTCATCGTCTGCTCCAGTCATTCTACTTAATGAGCGCCTTCCGGCCGGACCGCCGGCGGCGTCCATACTTAGAGCAAGGAACGTGCCGAGATCCTGATCCGATCAATTGAATCGGATCATGATCTCATCTTTTTGTTTGAGCATGATCTTTTCGGAAAACCGGGTCCCACTTTTCCGGATCATGCTCTAATCGTACTGAGTCAGAAAGTCGCGGTACGACTCACGTTAGAATCAGTTACTTGGCGAGATTCATCAGCATAGGAGGCTGAGATGGGTGATCGCCGAAGGGATGCCAGTGGATCGCGGTTTGCGGCCTATGTCGAGGGACTTGTGAGCGTGATCGGGCATGCGGACCGGGCGCGGCCATTGCGGGACTATTGCATGGGCCTGATGATGCCGTGTGAACGCAAGAGCGTGGAGCCGATGGCGGCGGTGACGGCGCCGGCGCGGGTGGCGGCCCAGCATCAATCGTTGCTGCATTTTGTCGGCGAGGGGCGTTGGTCGGACCAGAAGGTTTTGGCCAAGGTCCGCGAGATGGTGCTGCCGGAGATACAAAGGCATGGGCCGATCGAAGCGTGGATCATTGACGATACGGGCTTTCCAAAGCAGGGGCGTCACTCGGTTGGCGTGGCACGGCAATATTGCGGCCAGCTTGGCAAGGAAGATAACTGCCAGGTTGCCGTATCGCTGTCGCTTGCCAATGGCCATGCGAGCCTGCCGGTGGCGTATCGCCTGTATCTGCCGCAGGAATGGGCGGGGGATCGCGAACGTCTGCGCAAGACGGGCGTTCCTGAAGACATCGGCTTCCAGACCAAGCATGAGATTGCGCTGGGGCAGCTACGCTGGGCCTGCGAAGCCGGCCTGCCGAGTGGCGTGGTGCTGATGGACGCCGGCTATGGCAACAACAGCGAGCTGCGGGCGGACATCACGGCGCTGGGTTTGACTTACGTCGCCGGCATTTTGTCGAACACCACGGTGTGGCCCCCCGGCACAGCGCCGCTGCCACCAAAGAAGTGGTCGGGTCGGGGACGGCCACCCAAGCTCTTGCGGCGCGACGCCAAGCATCAACCAGTCTCGGTCAAGGAACTCGCGCTTGGCCTGCCCAAGTCTGCCTGGCGCACCATCAAATGGCGCGAAGGCACCGCCGAGCCGCTGTCGTCGCGCTTTGCTCGGGTGCGCGTTCGCGTTGCGCGGCGTGATTTCAAGCGCAGCGAGAGCCGACCGGAAGAATGGCTGTTGATCGAGTGGCCCAAAGGCGAGCAGGAACCGACCAAATACTGGCTCTCGACCCTTCCCGAAGGCATCACCTTCCATCGCTTGGTGAACCTTGCCAAGCTGCGCTGGCGCATCGAGCGCGACTATCAAGAACTCAAGCAGGAGGTCGGGCTCGGACATTTCGAGGGCCGCGGCTGGCGCGGCTTCCATCACCACGCCACACTGTGCATCGCAGCCTACGGTTTCTTGATCTCCGAGCGGGAGACGATTCCCCCCTCAGGACCTCGTTCCGCCACGGTGCGCCCGGCGTCTGCCATTTCCGACAGTTACCGACCCAGAGGCTCCGCCGCTGCGGCCCCAACGGCACGTTCCGAATTCGATCGCGACAATGCGCCAGCGGCTGATCGCAGCTCTTGTCAGGACGTTGCCGCGATGCCCATGCTGTGCCGCGCCGATAAGACCGGCGCGGCGCAGAAATTTATGACGCAGTAAAACTA
>WNFJ01442425.1_pt1 | contig 12657 bp, 6 predicted proteins | sample 5400461 | NCBI WGS metagenome assembly WNFJ01 (sample SAMN13153349, study PRJNA577476) | soil metagenome | isolation source: 115 cm saprolite on Douglas fir-dominated hillslope | place: USA:California | collected 2013-09-17 | reverse complement strand
GTGGTACGCGATTGTCCGTGCCGCACAGCCGGATCACGTCGTCGAGACAGGCACTCACCTTGGTCTTGGGTCCTGCGTCATTGCCGCCGCCCTGCTCCGGAACGGACACGGCCGCCTCACGACGATCGACGTCGATCCGGAAGCGGGATATCTCATCGGGGAACCATGGGCGACTGTCATCGACCGCCGCGCCGGTAATTCCGTTGAGCTGCTCGGAGCGCTGAGAGATGTGGACATGTTCCTTCATGACAGCCTCCACACGTACGACTACGAAACCAGTGAGCTCACCGCCGTCGAGCCGAACTTGCACGCCAGCGCGATCATACTTTCGGACAATGCGCATGAGTCGCGGGCACTGTCTGACTGGGCAGAACGGAGCGGCCGTCATTACCTGTTCTTCAAGGAGCAGCCACTCGACCATTGGTGGCCTGGCGACGGTATCGGAGTCGCATGGGCAAGCCAGGGGCAAGGTCGGCATCCCGGCCGGACCAATGGTATTGGCGTGCGGCCGTCCGGCGTGTGACCGGCAGCCATCAGGCAAACCCAGCGCGAGATCCACATGGGGCGCCGTCCGGCCGGGAACCAAGACCCGGGCGCGCTCCGGCGGCCGGGTCAGCCGAAGCAGCCGCCCGCCGGGCCGCAAGCGCTGGCCAGGGTGTAGCGGGAGACCGCGAACGTCTCCGGCTTGCCGCCGGTGGAGCAGATCTCGAACCCGAAGTCGACCTGCCCGAGCGCCGCCCCGGCGCTGACCAGCCGACGGCCCTGGAGCCACTTCAGCGTCGCCAGGATGTTAACCGTGCCAGACTGCTCGTTACGGTCCAGGCTGAAGATGACCTCCCCGCCACCGTACTGGTAGACGGTGAACGCCTGCCCGCCGATCGTCGCGGTGCCGATCTGCTGCGCCCCGCCACTGCCCCGGCCCGCGTTGTCCACCCAGATCATGATCTCGTTTGGCCCGTGGGTGTTGCTGAGCCACAGGTCGTAGGCGGCCTCGGCGTCGGTGCCGGCCTGAGGGTTCATCGTCTCAGTGAAAGCCGAGGTGATCGACGTGAACGCGGAGAGAGCCGGGTCGTCGTTGGTGGTCTTGGTGAACAGCTGCTGAACGTTGGGGTAGGTGAGGACGGCGGTGTTGCCACTGGCCTGGGTGGACGTGGCCGACCAGCGGCCGGGGTCGAAGGCCGTGACGGCCTGCGGGCCGCAGTTGCCGTTGCCGCATCCCCACATGTTGTTCCCGACGTAGGTCGTGTACCCGTTGCTGTTGGTGATCGCACGCCGCCGCGACCGGCGGCTTCCCCGCCGGGCTAGGCGTCGGCGACTTCCCCGCCGGGCTAGGCGTCGGCGACTTCCCCGCCGGGCTAGGCGTCGGCGACTTCCCCGCCGGGCTAGGCGTCGGCGACGGCGCCGGCCGGCCCGCCTGCCCCCGCCAGCGCACCAGCACCGCCCCGGCCGGGCACGCGGGAACCGTGCCGACACTCACCCTGGTGAGGGTGTGCCTGGAGGTCAGGCAGGCGTAGATCGTCGTGCCGGCGGCAGCCGCGGGCCGGACAGTGCGGGCGGACGCGGCGGGCCTGGCCATCAGGGCGGGCACGGCCGCCGCGGCGGCGAGGGCGGCCGCGGCGACGAAGGCCGCCAGGATGATCCGTGGTGATCTGGTCATTTCCTACCTTTCCGCTTGGACCGCCCGCTCCCGTACGGCACGATACGGGACCATCGGCAAGGTTTCAGGCGAATCAAGCAGGTATTACGACACGGTAACGAGGCCGGGAGCAGGGCGGACATCGCCCGCGACCCGACGCCGCGGTGATGGGGCAGTGCCCGGGAAACCTGCCGGATGACGTATCAGACGTGCAGCGCGGGTGCTCTATATGGGGTGAGGCATGACCATGACGGGCCGTCCGATTCGGGTGGCGAGCTGTTCCCGGGAGAGGCTTCCCAGTCACTGGTGATCGCAACGATCCTCCGCGGGGACGGCATCACGGGCGTCGACACGCACATCCAGCAATTGCGCCGGTATCTTGGGGGATGCGGTGCGGCCAGCACGCTCGTGACCCCATTCTCGTGGGGCCGGGCGCTCACCGGACCCGTTTTCGGCCTCCGCCCCCTCGTGCTGGAGCGGTGCTGTCCGCCAGCGGGTGTTGCCTGGTACCTGCATTGGCACGAGGTGTTCCTCCGCAACGCCCTGCGCAGGCACCTCAGGGGAACGGGCGCCTGCGTTGTCTACGCCCAGGACTCCCTGGCCGCCCGGACGGCCTTGCATGTGCGGCAAGGACCGCACCAGCGCGTGGTCCTGGCGGTCCATTTCCGGATCTCTCTGGCCGACGAATGGGCCGACAAGAGGCAGATCAAACACGACGGCATCGTGTTCCGCGCGATCCGGCAGGTGGAGCGGAAGGTCATCCCGCAGGTCGACCGCCTCGTGTACGTCTCCAGTTGGGCACGGGACGCGCTGTTGGACTGGCTTCCGGAAGCCGCGACGGTGCCCTCGGCCATCATCGGCAACTTCGTGGCGCCGTCGCCTGCCGATCTCTGCCGGGAATCGATCGCGGACCTGGTGACCATCGGCAACCTTGATCTCGTCAAGAACCACCGCTTCATGCTCCAGGTCCTGGACGAGGCCAAGCGAGCCGGACGGTCCTTCACCCTTGATATCTTCGGCCAGGGGCCATGTCGGGAAGATCTTCTGCGGCAAGCCCGTTCCCTGAACCTGGAAGAACAGGTCCGGTTCCGCGGTTTCCGGGCCGACGTGCGGGACTTCCTGCCAGGCTACCGGGCCTACATCCACGCTTCCTACTCCGAATCATCATCGCTGGCGATCATGGAGGCGATGGCCGCGGGGCTTCCCATCGTGACAGGAAGCACCGGGCCCATCCCCGAGCTCTGCGACGACGGCGTCGAGGCCCGGTTCTGGTCCCTCGACGACCCGGCCCAGGCCGCGGCCACGCTGATCGGCTTGCTCGACTGCGAGCCAGAGCGGCTGAAGGCAGCACGAGCGGCGCGCGAGCGATTCCGCCGTGACTTCGACGCGGATGTCGTCGGCCCGGAACTGCAGTCCTTCCTGCTGGGTACGACACCCCAGGTCCCGCGGACCTCGGCGTCCTCCTAGACCCCTCGGAACTTCCATGACCGGCGCCGCAGCCACCGCTGCGCCTTACCGGTAAAGACCGCGGACTCGATGAATGGCTGCACGCAGAGCATCGCGCGTGGCCCGATGCTCTTGCGCAACTCCAAGGTGCGGTACAGCGGCAGCCTGCTCACCCCCGGCCAGCAGTCGAGGGCAAACGCCACGAGTTCGCCGACGGAGTCCTGCCCGGTGTCTGCCCGGTCGTACGCACCCCCGGCAGCCCAGACCGCCTCCCGCGCCAGCGCGCGGCGGACATGGTCAGACAGGCGCGCTGCTTCCGGCATTCTCTCGCCATAGCGCTCGAGCACCGTCTCAAAGACCAATCGCCGCTCGCGCAGATCCATCACTGCGTTGAAGGCCTTTCGCATGTTCTGCTCATGAAGACGGTAGTAGGCCTGGTCCGCCCCGCGTATGAAGCCGACATCGGCGTTCGCCGCCAGCCGCAGCCACATCTCCATGTCTCCCGCATGGGGCAGTCGCGCGTCATATCCGCCCACACGCTTCTGCAGCGAGGTGCGCACGACGACCTCCGGCGAGGTGATGGGGTTCTGCGCATCACGGAATCGACGCTCGAGCCACCACAGGCCAGGCCACACCGACCAGCCCCGCACTCTCGTCCGAGCCGCCGGCAGCGGCGCGCCGTCCATGATCCATAGTGGATGTCCGTAAACGAATCCAGCGCCCGGGTGGGCATCCAGCAAATCCCTGGCGCGCCTCAGCGCCCCTGGGGTAAGCCGGTCATCCGCCGACATCAGAACGCAGTAGTCACCGTCGGCCCACTCGAGCAAGCCCTCGTTGAAGGTCGCGATATTCCCTTTGTTGACTGCGTGGACGGCCACCTCCACGCGATGGTCGCGAGCCGCGATCTTCCCGGCCACATCGGCGCTGTCGTCAGGCGAGGCATCGTCGATGATGAGCACTCGCACATCGACGCCTTCCTGGTCATCCAGCACGCTGGAGACGGCTTCCTCAAGGAAGTGCCCGTACCTGTAACACGGGATGACGACACTCACCGAACTCATCGCATGCTCTCCGGCTCGCGCCGGTACGCAACCGACCGCGGAGTCCTGGCCGCGGTCAGCGTCCCAACCGTCGACACCCTCATCTCAAGCCTCAGACTCCCCGGGAAGACGACTCAGCCACGGCAGCCAGGGACCGCCCGTACTCACACAGGACCCGCCGCAGCAGCGTCCTGATACGTCCGCTGCGGGAGAGATGCGTGAGATCACCTCTCGGCCGGCCCGATCTGCCGTATCAGGGTCGCCGCCTCGGTGCTCATATGTATGGCCAATCGGCTCCGTTGCATGCGGCGGGACCGTCATCGATACTTTGGGGGTACGGTGTCTGGGGGTGTCGTGGCGCGTCTGCGCGGGCGAAGGGGCGGCAGGCTTCTGGTCCCTGCCCGAGACACCCGGTTAGGCATGACGAGCACATCCGATCCGCCTCGCAGCGACGTTTCCGGTCCTTCAGCCGTCGCCAGCGATTCACGCTCACTCTCCGCCAGCGTGCGGAGAGGGGCTCTCTGGGTCGTCGCGAGCAACCTCTTGCTGCGCCTGGCAAATGTCTTGCTGACAGCCGTCGTCGCGCATATTCTTTCCGTGCCCGACTTCGGCGTTTTCGCTGTGGCCTTGACCGCGTACGTCATTGTGAGCAGCATCGCTGATGTCGGCGTCTCATCCTGCTTGTTTCGCGCCGACCTTGATATTGACAGCCTGGCGCCGACTGTAGCCGCCATCGCGCTGGGATCGAGCGCAATACTAGCTGGCGCGATGGTAGCCTTTGCCAGGCCCGTCGCGGCCGCGCTTGGCTCGGCGGAGGCCGTCGGGCCGATCCGGGTCATGGCGATATCTGTTCTCTTCACGGGTGTGTTCGCCGTTCCGAACGCCCAGCTGATCAGGGATTTCAAGCAGGACAAGATTTTCCTGGCCAATGCCATCAGCTTCGTTCCCTCCACCGCTCTGCTCATCATCCTTGCAGAAGCTGGAGGCGGCGCCACGGCCTTTGCGTGGTCCAGGGTGGTCGGGCAGTTCGTCTTGGGCAGCGTACTGATCATCGCGGCGCCGCGGCACTACCGGCCCGGCCTCACGCGCAGCGCCCTATCCCTGGTACTCAGGTTCGGCATTCCGCTGGCCGGCGCCAACTTCGTGAACTACATACTCCTGAATGTCGATTACGCCTTCGTCGGCCACCTCCTGGGCCCCACCAAGCTCGGTTTGTATATGCTGGCTTTCACGCTGGCATCCGCGCCGTACAGCCTCCTGGGCGCGGTGATCAACAACGTGTCGATGCCCGCATTCTCCAGGGTTAAGCATGACCCCGCCCTGTTGAAGAATGCGATGACCACAGCGCTGCGCACAATCTCACTGATAGCCATGCCGATGTGTGGCATGACGATGGTCCTCGCCCGCCCGCTCGTACTGACGCTGTACGGTGCAAAATGGGCAGCAGCAGCTAATGTGCTCGCCGTTCTCTCGCTCTACGGTGCGGTTTTCATCGTATGCCTCCTATTTGCGAATATGCTCACCAGCCTCGGCCAGACCAAACTCCTCCTCGCCCTTCAGGTGATCTGGATTGGCACCCTGGTCCCGGCAATGGTGGTTGGCGTGCACAGGGATGGCATCGTAGGTGCGGCATACGCTCATGTACTGGTCATTGCTCCTATCGTCTTGCCGAGTTACTTGCTGGCCCTGAAGCGCGTAACGGGCTTCCGCTTCACATCGCTGGGGAAGGCCCTCCTCCCCGCGCTCCTGGCTTCGTCAGCGGCGGCTCTCGCGGCCCATGGCGCCGCCTCCCAGCTCGGCAGCCCGCTCGCCCAGCTCATAGCCGGGCTGGCGGCCGGCGGGCTGGTCTACCTCATTTGCGCCGGACATCAGGTCGCAGCCGCCCTCGGCGGGGGTCGGGTTCCTGAGCGCGTGCTGCACTTCTATGGCTCGGCGGCCAGACTGGTGGGGTGGCCGGCCCGCGGCCCGGCGAAGCACTCTGCCGGCTACAGCGGCGGACTTGCCGCCCAAGCGCATAGGGAAACGGGCCCTGCGCGCGGGAGCATCCTGCCAGACGAGAGAAGGCAGCCGAGCACCGATCGCCTCGAGGACCTGGCATCGCGCGCCAACCTCACGAATGCCACCCGCCCGGGAGGCTGGGTCGCCCAGGCGGTTGGGTTTCTTGAACGCGCCCTCGCCGACCGGGAGCAGATGCTCGGCCCTGACCATCCCCATACGCTGGCCTCGCGCGCCGATCTCGCCTACGCCTACGGCGAGGCAGGCTGGATGGCGAAAGCGATCCCCCTCTACGAACGAACCTATGCCGACTGGAGGCGCGTGCTCGGCTCCGACCACCCCAGGACCCTGCGCTCGGGCAACTACCTCGCCTCCGCCTACCGCGGAGCGGGGCGCCTGGCCGAAGCGATCCCGCTCTACGAACAAACCCTCGCCGAGCGGGAGCGGACGCTTGGCTCCGACCATCCCAGCACCCTGCGCTCGGTCAACTACCTCGCCTCCGCCTACCGCGGAGCGGGGCGCCTGGCCGAAGCGACCCCCCTCTACGAACGAGCCCTCGCGGGCTGGCGCCAGTTGCTGGGCCCCGACCACCCCAGGACCCTGCTCTCGGGCAACCACCTCGCCTCCGCCTACCGCGAGGCGGGGCGCCTGGCCGAAGCGATTCCCATCTACGAGCAAACCCTCGCGGGCTGTGCCCGGGTGCTGGGCAACGATCACAGCCTGACCCGAGACGTGGGCCACAACCTCAGCGTGACACGGGAGCTAACCGCCAACCGAAGTCGTCCCCCAGGTCCTTCCGGGGAAAGGGAACAGGCTCGTCTTCAGCGCGACGCCGAGACGACCGAGAGCCGCCGTTAGACGGCCGAGCGTTACGGCGCGGGCGGCTGTGGCAGCGGAGCGGCCTGGCCAGCGCTGGACTCGTGATGCGGTCGCCAAGGCAGGAAACCACATATCGTTACCCTTTCGGTACCTGCCTCTTGTCATCTGACATATACCGCTTGCGCGTCCCCATTAGGCCAAGCTCGTGAAGGCAACTTTCCCGTGGGGGGCCGATATGCCAGTCGCCATGCTTCATGCACGCCCGGCATCGACGCGACGGCTGGCCGCCGGCCTCACCCTCGCGGTGCTTCTCGGCCTGCTCTCCCTGGTCGGCATGCGAGCAGCGGCTGCAGCCAACCCATGCGGCCCGCCGGTGACCAGCGTGACCGCCTGCGAGACCATGGTGCCTGGTGACCCGCCCGGCGACTGGCAGGTGAGCGGCGCGGGGGACTCGACGATCCAGGGCTTCTCCACGCAGATGAGCGTGACGCCGGGGCAGACCATAAACTTCAAGATCAGCACGCCGTCGACCAAGTACCACATCGACATCCTGCGCATGGGCTACTACCAGGCCAACGGTGCCCGCATCATGGCCAAGGGGATTCTGCCGACTGCCACGCTCCCGCAGTCCCAGCCCGCGTGCCTGAACGACACCGCGCCCACCGGGCTCGTCGACTGCGGGAACTGGGCCGTGTCCGCCTCGTGGACGGTGCCGACCACCGCGGTGTCCGGCTTGTACCTCGCCCATCTGAAGCGGGACGACACGACCACAGGCAATGGCAGCCTCATTCCGTTCGTCGTCCGCAACGACGCCAGCCGCTCCGACGTCCTGTTCCAGACCGATGACGAGGCATGGCAGGCCTACAACACCTACCCCAGCACCACCACGGGCCCCAGTCTGTACCAGTGCACCAACAACTGCCCCCCCGGGAGCCCCAACGCATACAAGGGCGCCTCCAAGGTGTCCTACAACCGGCCGTGGCAGTCCGGGGCGGATGACAACGGCGCTAGCTGGTTCATGTACGCCGAGTACCCGATGATCTACTTCCTGGAGCAGAACGGGTACGACATGAGCTACACCAGCGGCCTCGACGTCTCCCAGCCCGGCTACGCGTCCGTCATCGAGCAGCACAAGGCTTTCGTCACCGCCGGCCACGACGAGTACTGGTCGGGCCAGCAGCGCGCCAACGTCACGGCCGCCCGGGACGCCGGAGTGAACATGGCGTTCTTCACCGGGAACGAGATGTTCTGGAAGACCCGGTTCGAGAAGAGCATCGACGGGTCCAACACCCCGAACCGGACGCTGGTGAGCTACAAGGAGACCCATTACGACGCTCCGGTCGACCCGCAGGACCCGCCCACCTGGACGGGTAGCTGGATGGACCCGCGGTTCAGCCCGCCGGGCGATGGCGGGAACCCGCAGAACGCGCTGACCGGCCAGTTGTTCGACGTCAACTCCGGCAGCACCGATATCACCGTGCCGGCGCAGTACAGCAAGCTCCGGGTCTGGCGCAATACCCGGGTGGCCAGCCTGTCGTCCGGGCAGTCGACCACGCTCGGTGCGGGCTCCAACAACCTGGGCTATGAGTGGGACGTCGACGCCGACAACGGGTTCCGACCTCCGGGGCTGATGGACCTGTCGTCGACGACCAGCACCAACGCGGAGATCTTCACCGACTACGGAAGCACCACCCGGTTCAACAGCACCGCCACCCACCACCTGACGCTGTACCGTGCTCCGAGCGGCGCCCTGGTGTTCGGCGCCGGCACCGTGCAATGGTCATACGGCCTGGCCAACCCGACTGGGGCCGGCGACGCGGGCGGCCCTGCCCCCGATCTGGCCATGCAGCAGGCCACGGTCAACCTGTTCGCCGACATGGGCGCCCAGCCGGCTTCGCCGATCTCGGGGCTTACGCTCGCCACGGCGTCGACCGACACGACGCCGCCCACCTCTACGATCACCTCACCGGCTCAGGGCGCCACCCTGTCGGACGGTTCGGCCGTGACCATCAGCGGGACCGCGACCGACGCGGGCGGCGGCGTGGTCGCAGGCGTCGAGGTCTCGACCGACGGCGGCGCGACCTGGCATCCGGTCACGACGATGTCCGCCGCGAACACCTCCGTCACGTGGAGCTATTCGTGGATCGCCCACGGGAACCCCTCGACCACCATTGAGTCCCGCGCCGTCGACGACAGCGGCAACCTGGAGAAACCAGGACCAGGCGTCACGGTCAACGTGAACTGCCCGTGCTCGATCTGGGGAACCAACGTCACGCCGGCGAACCCGGATTCGGCTGACTCGGCGTCGATCGAGGTGGGCGTCAAGTTCAAGGCGGACGTCTACGGCTACGTCACCGGGATCCGCTTCTACAAGGCCAGCACGAACACCGGGACGCACATCGGCGACCTGTGGACCACGGCCGGCCAGTTGCTGGCCAGCGCGACGTTCACCGGCGAATCGGCCTCCGGCTGGCAGCAGGTGAACTTCTCGCAGCCGGTGGCGCTGAATAAGAACACCACCTACGTCGCGTCCTACTTCGCGCCCAAGGGACACTACTCGGCGGACGCCGCGTTCTTCTACACAACTCCCCCGCTGGGGACGTCACCCACCATCACCAACGTGGACAGCCCGCCCCTGCATGCGCTCCGGAACACCAGTGGCGTCGTCAACGGCGTCTACTCCTACTCCGGCAGCAGCACCTTCCCGACCAGCTCGAATGGTGCCACGAACTACTGGGTAGACCCCGTCTTCTCCCTGGAGGCCTTCACCACGCCGCCTGGCCAGGTCGGCAACGTCAGCGCGACCGCCGGCTTCGCCTCGGCGAACGTCACCTGGGCGGCCCCGACGTCGGGCGATCCGGTGACGACCTACACCATCACGCCCTACATCGGATCGGCCGCCCAGACCCCGACGACGGTCACCGGGAACCCGGCGCCGACCTCTACCGTGGTGTCCGGCCTGACCAACGGAACGAGTTACACGTTCACGGTCACCCCGTCCAACCCGGCCGGCGCGGGTCCCGAGTCCGCGCAGTCCAACGCGGTGACGCCCTCGGCGAGCATCGCGCACGTCGTCAACGGCGGCTTCGAGAACGGCATGACCGGGTGGACGACCGGTGGCGTGGTTGCGCCGAGCGCGAGCAACACCCAGATCCACTCCGGCAGCAGTTCCGCGTTGCTCGGCACGGTGGCGCCTGCCGCCACCGAACCGCTCGGTGACAGCACCCTGGCCCAGACCGTCGCTGTCCCCTCGTCGGGCAAGACGACCCTGAGCTTCTGGTACTGGCCGGCCACCGCGGACAACCTCTGCTCCGGCAGTGGCTGCACGTACGACTGGCAGGAGGCCCAGATCCAGAGCACGTCCGGGCAGACGCTGGCCAGCGTGTTCAAGAGCAACTCGAACTCGCAGACCTGGACCCAGGTCACCTTCGACATGACGCCGTATGCGGGCCAGAACGTGGTGCTCTATTTCAACGTGCACCAGGACGGAGGGAATGACCCCACCTGGATGTACCTGGACGACGTGTCGCTCACGCAGCCGTCGGTGCCGGGTACGCCGACCGGGGTGACCGCGACCGCGGCCAACGGGTCGGCGACGGTGAGCTGGACGGCGCCGAGCAACAGCGGCGGCAGCGCGATCAGCGGCTACACGGTGACGCCCTACATCGGCACCACCGCGCAGACGCCGGTGACGGTGACCGGCAACCCGCCGGCCACCTCGACCACGGTGACCGGGCTGACCAACGGCACCAGCTACACCTTCACCGTGTCGGCGACCAACGCGGTCGGCACCGGGTCGGCCTCCTCGCCGTCCAACGCCGTGACCCCGAACGCGCCGCCCACGGTGTCGTCGGTGACGCCGGCCTCGGGGTCGACGGGCAACCCGGTGTCGGTCGCGCCGACGGCGACGTTCTCGCAGGCGGTGGTCCCCAGCACGGTGTCGTTCACCATGGTGGACTCCACCGGGCACCCGGTCGCCGGCACGGTGGGCTTCAGCAGCGGCAACACGGTCGCGACGTTCACGCCGACCAGCGCGCTGGCGTCGAGCACCACCTACACCGCGACGGTGTCGGGGGCGCAGAACAGCTCCGGCACGCCGATGAGCAGCCCGTTCTCCTGGAGTTTCACCACTGCCGGGCCCCAGTGCCCGTGCAGCATCTGGCAGAACGCAGCACCCTCGGGCCAGCGCGGTGAACCTGGGCGTGCAGTTCCAGGCCGCCGGCAGCGGGTTCATCACCGGCGTCCGGTTCTACAAGGAGGTGGACAACACCGGCGCGCATATCGGCAGCCTGTGGAGTTCCACCGGGACGCTGCTCGCGTCGGGCACGTTCAGCAACGAGACCGCGTCCGGCTGGCAGGAACTGGACTTCTCCAGCCCGGTGGCGGTCACCGCGGGCACCACGTACGTGGCCTCTTATCACACCAGCACCGGGCACTACGCGGCCACCTCGGGCGGGCTGGCGTCGCCGGTGACCAACCCGCCGCTGACCGCGCTGGCCAGCGGCGGCGTCTACGCCTACGGCTCAGCCAACGCCTTCCCCTCCAGCAGCTTCAACGCGACCAACTACTGGGTCGACGCGGTGTACACGCAATCGGCGGGAACTACGCCACCGACGGTGACGGGTGTCACGCCGAGCGCGGGGTCGACGGGCAACCCGGTGTCGGTCGCGCCGACGGCGACGTTCTCGCAGCCGGTGACGCCCAGCACGGTCTCGTTCACGGTGAAGGACTCGGCGAACAACCCCGTCGCCGGGACAGTGAGCTTCAACACCGCCGACACGGTCGCGACGTTCACGCCCACCAGCGCGCTGGCAGGCAGCACCACCTACACCGCGACGGTGTCGGGGGCGCAGAACAGCTCCGGCACGCCGATGAGCAGCCCGTTCTCCTGGAGCTTCACCACCGGCGCTGTGGCCCAGTGCCCGTGCAGCATCTGGCAGAACGCAGCACCCTCGGGTGCGGTGGACGCCGTCGACACCAGCACGGTGAACCTGGGCGTGCAGTTCCAGGCCGCCAGCAGCGGGTTCATCACCGGCGTGCGGTTCTACAAGGAGGTGGACAACACCGGCGCGCACGTCGGCAGCCTGTGGAGTTCCACCGGGACGCTGCTCGCGTCGGGCACGTTCAGCAACGAGACCGCGTCCGGCTGGCAGGAACTGGACTTCTCCAGCCGGGTAGCGGTCACCGCGGGCACCACGTACGTCGCGTCCTACTTCACCAGCACCGGCCATTACGCGGCCACCTCGGGCGGGCTGGCGTCGGCGGTGACCAACGGGCCGCTGACCGCGCTGGCCGCTGGCGGGGTCTACGCCTACGGCTCGGGCAACGCCTTCCCCTCCAGCAGCTTCAACGCGACCAACTACTGGGTCGACGTCGTCTACTCGACCTCATAGGGTCACGGGGAGAACGGAGTATGAAGTGAAGCGCATCGCTCTCGTCGCCGCGGGTGCTGCTGTCGCCGGGCTCGCCGCATGCAGCCATACGGCAGCACCCGCCGCGGTACCAGCAAGCCCTGGGACAGCACGCGTGCCGGTCAGTTGCAGTCAGCAATACCACACATGGGCGCTCGGCCAGGGGAAAGGACTTATCGCCGCCCTCACCGCCGTCAGCTCGGCAGGCACGGCCAGGGACGCCCACGTGCTTACGGTCGCGCTGGAGAAGGCCAGGCCGGCTGTCGCCCGGGCCGCCCGCCACCCGATTCCGGCCTGTGCCGACCCCAGG
>WNFJ01365541.1_pt1 | contig 12657 bp, 11 predicted proteins | sample 5400461 | NCBI WGS metagenome assembly WNFJ01 (sample SAMN13153349, study PRJNA577476) | soil metagenome | isolation source: 115 cm saprolite on Douglas fir-dominated hillslope | place: USA:California | collected 2013-09-17 | reverse complement strand
GCACCGGCATAGCTGGGACCTGACCACCGGGCGAGCCACCGCCGCAGAATCCTTCCCCGCGGCGCCGCCGGTTTCACAGTTCCAGCGGTCTTGCTCCCCCGCCTCGGTGAGCGCCGGGGCAGCCGTGCGGCCGTGCGCCACCCGCGTAGCCGTCACGACTGTGCCACCCCGGGGGGACGACCCCCCGGGATCCCCCCGCACCAGTGGATGCCGCATTCGCGGCAGCCGTTAAGACTGTGCTACCCCGGGGTGACGACCCCCCGGGATCCCCCCGCACCAGTGGATGGCGCATTCGCGGCAGCCGTTAAGACTGTGCTACCCCGGGGTGACGACCCCCCGGGATCCCCCCGCACCAGTGGATGCCGCATTCGCGGCAGCCGTTAAGGATCATGATCCCGAACGGCTGCGCGGGTGTGACCAGACCGCGGTGCGGTGCTCCACGGGTGCCGAACGCCGATTGCCGGGTGACCCCGATCGCGGCATGGGCGAGGATGGACCCGGGGGAAGGAGTCACGCGTGAACGGTCGGCGAACGGTGCGGGACGTGGTCGGCGATGGTCCTCCCGGCGGGGCACCGCTCATCTTGCTGGCCGAGATGGCCAGCGAGGTGGAGCGGGCGCTGGTCACGCGCTGGCTGCGGGACGCGGATCTGCGGCCGTCCACGGTGCTGCCGCTGGGCGGCCCGGCGCTTGATCAGTCGCTGGCCCAGACGTCACCGGACACGGTGGTGACCGCCGCCCGGGTGGCGTGGCTCCCGCGTGAGCGGGGCGGGCAGCGCCCGGTGCGCTGGTCGGACGTTTTGTCGCTGGTCAATCCGCGGCGGCCGCCGGCGTCCCGGCAGGCCAGAATCGCGCGCCGCGAACCCGACCGGGCCCGGGTCGTGCTCGCCGAGCCCGCCACCGTGGCCGCGCTGCGGGAGCGCTGGGGCGGCACCGGCTCGTTCGGCCATTTCGTGACCCGGCAGGCCAGGCTGGCGCTGGAGCGCGCGGAGCGGCCGCTGCTCGGCTACCGCTACAAGGTGCCCAGGCACGTCGTCGAGGCGATCAAGGACAGCCCGGAGTTCCGCCGCGAGGTCACCGCGCTCGCCGCCCGCCTGCAGTTGCCCGAGCCGGGGGTGATGGAACGCGCGGGCGCCGACCTGGACGGCCTGGTCGCGTCCATGAGCCCGATAGCCGTCGACCTGCTATCCGGCGCGCTGCGCCCGCTGCACGCGCGGGCGTGGGAGGTCCAGGCCGACACGGCCGGGCTGGAACGGCTGCGGGTGCTGAACCGCCGCCACGCGCTGGTGTTCCTGCCGAGCCACCGCTCGTACGCCGACTCGTTGCTGCTTGCCGACGTGCTGGCCGCGCACGACTTTCCCCGCAATCATGTGCTCGGCGGCGACAACCTGTGCTTCTGGCCGATCGGCCCGCTGGCCAAGCGCGCGGGCGTCGTGTTCATCAGGCGCAGCTTCAGCGGCGACGAGGTCTACAAGCTCGCGCTGCGCGAGTACCTCGGCTACCTGCTCGCCAAGCGGTTCAACCTCGAGTGGTACATGGAGGGCGGGCGCTCGCGGACCGGCAAGCTGCGCCCGCCGCGCTACGGCCTGCTGACCTACCTCGCCGAGGCGGTCGAACGCGGTCGCGCCGAGGACGCCTACCTGGTGCCGGTGTCGATCACTTACGATCAGCTCCGCGAGGCGTCGGCTATGGCGGCCGAGCAAGGCGGGGCCGCGAAGAAGGCGGAAGGGCTGTCCTGGCTGGCGTCTTACGCCAAGGGGCAGATGTTCCGGATCGGCACGGTACAGGTGGGGTTCGCCGAGCCGATCTCGCTTCGGGACGCGCTGGAGCCTGACGGCGATCCCGGCGACAGGGACGCGTGGCGGCTCAGGCTGCAGAAGGTGGCGTTCGAGGCGGCCGTGCGGATCAACCGGGTGACCCCGGTGACGGCAACGGCGCTGGTCACGCTCGCGCTGCTGGGGGTGCGCGACCGCGCCCTGACCCTGGGCCAGGTGCGCAGCTTGCTCGAGCCGCTGCGGGCCTACCTGGCCGGGCGCGGGCTGCCGCATTCGGGGGAGGCGCTGCGGACGCAGGCCGGCGTGAACCACGTGCTTGGGGCGCTGGCCCAGCAGCATGTCGTCACGGTCTACGCCGGGGGTGCGGAGCCGGTTTACGCGATCCAGCGGGGCCAGCACCTGGTGGCCGCGTTCTACCGCAACAGCGCGATCCACCACTTCGTCGATCGCGCGGTGGCTGAGCTTGTGCTGCTCAGCGAGCCCGCCGACCGCTGGGACGAGGCGATGCGGCTGCGTGATCAGCTGAAGTTCGAGTTCTTCTTCCCTCACAAGGTGTCCTACCGCGCGCAGCTGTCCGCGGAACTTGAGCGGCTGGACCCCGGCTGGGAGACGGCGGACGGGCGCCGCGTGCTTGAACGTTCGCCGTTGCTTGTGGCCAGCCGGGTGCTGCGGTCGTTCGTCGACGCGCAGCTCGTGGTGGCCGAGCGGCTCGGCGCGTGCCCGGCGGAGCGCCCGGTCGCCGAGAAGGAGTTCCTCGACGAGTGCGGCGGCGTCGGGCGGCAGATGTTGCTGCAGGGCCTGCTGCACGGGCCAGAGTCGCTGTCGCGGGAGCTGTTCTCCAGCGCGCTGAAGCTGGCCGCGAACCTGGACCTGGTTGAGCCCGGCGGCGCGGAGCTTGCGCAGCGCAGGCAGGCTTTCACGGCGCGGCTGCGCGACGTCGTCGCGCGGGTGGTCACGATTGACGAGATCGACGCGGCGTCGCGACGGGAGATGACCGGTGTCCAGCCCTGAACAGTCCACTGCCGGGCTCTGGTCCGAGGAGCAGCTGATCTCGGACGTCGAGGCCGGACCACGGGGCCCACAGGTGGGCGCGTTCTTCGACTTCGACGGGACCCTGATCGACGGATACTCGCTGTCCGCGTTCGCCCGCCACCACCTGCGGTCGGCGCAGGTCGCACCGGCCGACCTCGGGCGGATGCTGCTCACCGGGCTGCGCGGGGTGAGCAGCGAGGAAGATTTCGAGCGGTTCACCACGACGAGCATGCGGGTGTGGGCCGGGCGCAGCGAGGACGAACTGGCCGAGCTTGGCGAGCGGCTGTGGGTTCAGGGCATCGCCGGCGCGCTGTATCCGGAGGCGTGGCGGCTGGTCGAGGCGCACCTGCGCGCCGGGCACACCGTGGTGCTCGCCTCGTCCGCCACGCGGTTCCAGGTTGAGCCTGCGGCCAGGGCCATGGGTGTGCGGGACATCATCGTCTCGCCGGTGGAGATCGTGAACGGAATCTGCACCGGGCGCCCAGGAGGGCCGCTGCTGTGGCGGGCCGGCAAGGCCGCGGCGGTCCGCGCGTTCGCCGCCGGCCACGGCGTCGACCTGCGGGAGAGCTACGGCTACTCCAATGGCGACGAAGACGTGCCGTTTCTGCGGACAGTCGGGCGGGCGCGGGCGCTGAACCCCGGCCGTGAGCTGGCGGCGGCCGCCCGGCACTACGGGTGGCCCGCCGCCAGGTTCCGCTCCCGCGGCCGGGCCGGGGCGGCGGATATCGCCCGTACCGCGGCGAGCCTGGCCGGCCTGTTCGGCGGCTTCACCACGGGTCTGGCGCTCGGAGCCCTGACCGGGTCCCGGCGCGGCGCCCTCGACCTCGGCATCACCTTCGGCGGTGAGCTTGGCAGCGCGCTGGCCGGCGTGCGGCTGGACGTCCGCGGCGCGGAGCACCTCGCCACCAGGCCCGCGGTGTTCCTGTTCAACCACCAGAGCCAGCTCGACGTGATCATCCTGGCCAAGCTGCTGCGCGGCGGGTTCACCGGCGTGGCGAAGAAGGAGCTGGCGAACAGCCCCGGGTTCGGGCTGATGTTCCGGCTCGCCGACGTGGCGTTCATCGACCGCGGCAACGCCGCGCAGGCGCACAAGGCGCTCGAACCGGCGGTGCAGAAGCTGCGCGAGGGGATCTCGCTGGTCATCGCACCGGAGGGCACCCGGTCGGCGACCCCGGCGCTGGGGCCGTTCAGGAAAGGAGCGTTCCACGTCGCGATGCAGGCGGGTGCGCCGATTGTCCCGATCGTCATCCGCAACGCCGGCGAACTGATGTGGCGCGGTGCGTCGACGATTCGACCAGGGACCGTGCGGATCGCGGTACTGCCCCCGATCCCGACCCTCGGCTGGACCGCCGACGAGCTGGACAAGCACCTCCATGAGGTGCGCGAGCAGTACCTGGCGACGCTCGCCGACTGGCCGGGCCGCGGCGCCGGGCGGGTGGCGGCCATGGAGGCCAGCGCCCCTGGCCCGTCCCCCGGGCTCCCGTTGGACTGGGGCGCCTCGGCCGAGATGAACCCGCTGGAGACGGCCATGTGGCGCGCCGAGGCAGCCGACCCCCGGCTGCGCGTGAACGTCAGCCTGCTCGAACTGCTCGACCCACCCCCCGACTGGGAGCGGCTGCTCGCCGCCCACGAATGGGCCTCGCGCATGGTGCCGCGCATGCGGGAGCGGGTCGTCGAGCCGGCGTTCGGCGTCGGGACGCCGACCTGGGCGACCGTCGATGAGCTTGACCTCTCCCGGCACGTCCATCACGTGGGGCTGCCCGCACCAGGCTCGCTTCGCCAACTGCTCGACGTGATACAGGAATTCGCCGCCGCCCCGTTTGACCGGGACCGCCCGCTGTGGGCGGCGCTGCTCGTCGATGGTCTCGCCGACGGCCGGGCCGGGTACGTCGTCAAGAGCCATCACAGCGTGACCGACGGGCTCGGTGCGGTCCAGCTGATAACGCGGCTGCACAGCCGCAGCCCCGAGCACGACCCGCACCGGCCCGAGCCGGCCGTGCCAGCGCCGGCCCCGGTGTCGCGGATCGGGCTGCTCACCGGACAGGTCACCGGCGCGGCCCGATCCGCACCCATCGGTGCGCTCCGCAGCGGCGCCGAAGCGCTCGGCGCGCTGGCGCGGCCGTGGCAAACGGCCTCGCGGACGGCAGGACGGGCGGTCGACGCCGCCCGCTGGCTGGGCCGGACCGCCGTCCCCGCCCCCGGTTCTGCGCTGCTTGCCCGGCGCGGCGGCGGCTGGCACTTCGAGATGCTCGACGTGCCGCTCGCCGACCTCAAGGCCGGCGCCAAGGCGGCTGGCGGCTCGCTCAACGACGGGCTGCTCGCCGCCGTGATCGGGGGGTTCCGCCGCTACCACGAGCGGCACGGAGCCCCGGTGGACAGGCTCACCGTCGGGTTCCCGATCAGCCTGCGCACCCAGGACGACCCGCAGGGCGGCAACCGGTTCACCGGGGCCAGGTTCGCCGCGCCCATGGCCGAGCGCGACCCGGCCGCCAGGATCACCGCCGTACGGCAGTTCGTGCTGACCGCCCGCACCGCCAGCGCCGCCGCAGCCGACGCGTTGCCCGGGGCGCTCGCTCCAGCGCTCGGCTGGCTGCCGGCCCCCGTCATCGCGGCCGTCTCCGGCCGGCTCACCAGCACCAACGACGTGCAGGTGTCCAACGTCCCCGGCGTGCCGTACCCGGTGTACGTCGCCGGGTCGCGGATCACACACATGTACCCCTTTGGCCCACTCCCCGGCTGTGCGGCGATGATCACCCTGATCTCGTACAACGAGGGGTGCTGCATCGGGATCAACACCGATACCGCCGCGGTCACCGACCCCGGCGGGCTCACCGGCGACCTCCGGGCGGGCCTGGACGAGGTGATCCGGGCGGGAAGGCCGCGCGGATGAGGTCGCCGTCACCGGTCCCCGCGGCGAGCGTCCCGCGCACCTCGGAGACCAGATGCCACCCGCCCGGATGAGGCTCGGCGCCCAGCAGGCGCGGGACCTCCACGCTGCCCGCGGCGCAGACCCGGCTGAGGTCGTTGCGCATCAGGTCGACGATCATCAGGTTCTCGGCGCGGTTCTTGGCCGAGCGCTCAAGCCCCGGTGCGCTGCCGCCGGGCCCGCCGCTGGCGCGGCGACCGCCGTCCGGTGCCCTTGACCGGCCGGGACACGACGGTCCTGCCCTTACGGCGCAGGAACAGCTCGGGCGACAGGCTCGCCACCGAAGCCGAGGCCCAGGTAGCCGATCCAGCCGCAGCGCGTCGGCCGGAGCCAGGTCCCAGCCCAGCGGGCGGCGCACCACGCGAGGAGCCGGCGCGGGCCGCACCTTGCCTCCGAACGGGCCGCACCTCGTCGTACTGGCCGGCGGCGTCGTGGAACTCGGAGCGGGTTCTGGCTCACTTCCGGCGATCACTCGCGGACCACCGGTTGCGGACCGTCGCCACGCCGGCGGGAGATGACCCAGAAGCCTGCGAGGGCAGCGGCGCCCAGCGCTGCGATCAGCAGCGTGATCCCGACCTTGCCGTGCGGCAACTCCAGCGCGTAGAAACCGCGCACCGCCGGTACCGGGAACAGCAGCACGAAGCCGGCCGCCGCGGCGCCGACCAGCACGATCCTGCGCCAGGTGAGCGGAGTGGCGAGCAGGGCAAGCACGCACAGGCTGAGGATGAGGGCGACCAGGGTGGCGGCCGTACGCTGCTGCACGAGCGGGAGACCGCTCGCCCGGGCCAGGGCGTACGCGGCGAATGTCGCCGCGGCGACGATGCTGCCGGCCGGGATCGCGAAGCGCAGCACGCGGCCGCTGAACCCGGGCACATAGCGCCGGGTGTTCGGCGCGAGCGCGAGGAAGAAGGCCGGAACGCCGATGGCCAGGGTGTCGATGATCGTCAGGTGGCGGGGCAGGAACGGGTACGGCAGCAGGGTGACGCCCACGGCGACCGCCAGCAGGGTCGCCCAGACCGTCTTGGTGATGAACAGGTTCGCGACGCGTTCGATGTTGGCCGTCACCCGGCGGCCTTCCGCGACGACGCCGGGCAGGGTGGCGAACCGGCTGTCGAGCAGCACCAGTTCGGCGACCGCCCTGGTCGCCGGCGCGCCCGAGCCCATGGCGATGCCGATATCGGCGAGTTTGAGCGCCAGCACGTCGTTGACGCCGTCGCCGGTCATCGCCACCGTGTGGCCGCGGGCCTGCAGAGCGGTGACCATCGCCTGTTTCTGCCGCGGTGTCACCCGGCCGAAGACCGAGTGTTTCTCCAGCAGGCGGCCGAGCGCGCCGGGGTCGTCCGGCAGGTCCCGGGCATCGACCGGCCGGCCCGCGTGGGGCAGGCCGGCGCGCGCCGCCACGGTGCTGACGGTGAGCGGGCTGTCCCCGGAGATCACTTTCAGCGCCACGCCCTGCGCCGCGAAGTACGCGATGGTCTCGGCGGCGTCCGATCTGAGCCGCTCGGTGAGCAGGACGAAGGCCGCCGCCCGCAGGCCGTGCGGCAGCGAGTCACCGTCCAGCGGGCCCGCGGCGCGCGCCAGCACGAGGACCCGCCGGCCGCTGGCGGCCAGGCCGGCGGCCTGTGACAGCTGTTCCTGCTGGTGTTCCTGCCCACCGCCGGGCAGCACCATCTCCGGTGCCCCCAGTACCCAGGTGCCGTGGCCGGCGATGCTGGCCGCGCTCCACTTTCGCGCCGACGAGAACGGTACGGCCGCCTGCCGCGGCCACCCGTCCGGCGGCGGGAAGGCCTGCCCCACGGCGGCCAGCGTCGCGTTGCCGTTCTCGTCGCCGGCGAGCGCCCCGAGTGCCGCCTCGGCCGGCGCCTGGTCGTCGAGCCGGATGAGGCTGTCGAACGCGATGGTCCCGTCGGTCAGGGTGCCGGTCTTGTCGAAGCACACAACGTCCACCCGGGCCAGGCCCTCGACCGCGGGAAGCTGCTGCACCAGGACCTGGCGCCGGGCGAGCGTGACCGCGGCCACGCCGAAGGCGACGCTGGTCAGCAGCACCAGGCCCTGCGGAACCATGCCGACCAGGGCGGCGACCGTCCCGCTCGCAGCCTGCCGCATCGTCTCGTGGCCGTGCAGCTGGGTGATCACCAGCAGCACGGCCACGGGTACGATCGCCCAGGTGACGTAGCGCAGAATCCGGTTGATGCCGTCGATCAGCTCCGAGCGCACCGGCGCGAAACGCCGCGCCTCGGCGGCGAGCTTGCGGGCGTACGCGTCGGCGCCCACGGCCGTGGCCTGGTAGCCGCCTGACCCGGCGGCCACGAAGCTGCCCGACAGCAGGTGATCACCCGGCCGCTTGTCCACCGGCTCGGACTCGCCGGTGAGCAGCGACTCGTCGGCCTCCAGGCTCGCGGCGGCGCGCACGACCCCGTCAGCCACGAGCTGGTCGCCGGCGCGCAGGTCGACCAGGTCACCGGCGACGAGGTCCGCGACCGCTACGTCCTGCGGCGCGGTGTCGCGGATCACCCGGACACGCGGGGCGCTGAGCACCGCGAGCCGGTCGAGGGTCAGCTTGGCCCGCAGCTCCTGCGCGATGCCGATCAGCGCGTTGGTGACAAGCACGATGCCGAACAGGGCGTCCTGCAGCTGGCCGGCGGCCAGGATCACGGCCAGCAGGACACCGAGGATCAAGTTGAACCGGGTCAGGATGTTCGCGCGCAGGATCTCGGCGACCGAGCGGCTGGTGCGCTCCCCGCCCGTGTTCGCCAGCCCGCGCGAGCGCCGCTCGGCAACCTCGGCGCTGCTCAGGCCGGTGGGCGGGGTGTCAGGGACCCCGGCGGCCGGCGCCGCGGGAGCTGAGGCCGCGTCAGCCACGCGGGGTCACCATGCCGCGGTGACCGGACAGCGGAAGGCGCGCCCGGGCCAGGGCGGGGTACCGGCCGCGGCGAGCCGCGGGCGGGCTCGGCGGGTCATTGCTGCTCCCGGGCGTGGTAGACCTGCTCGGCGAAGTGTTCGAGCGCGTCGGCGCATTCCTTGAGCCGCTGTTCGGCTGTTACCGCGGCGGGGGCGCCGAACAGATCCCTGGCCCGGATGGCCCGGTACCAGCGGCGCAGCCGGTCCAGGCTTTCCTCCTCCTCGTCCAGCTCGGCGAGGGTCAGCTTGCCCTTGGCGACCTCGTCAGCGAGCTCGGCCTCGTACTTGCCGCAGTCGGACACGAACTCGCCCCATTCGGCCTCCCGCTGCTCGGTGAACAGGGCCTCCAGCTGGGCAACGCTGGCCTGGTCATCGGCCACGGCCAGCACGACCGGCTGTCCACCGGCCGCGATGATGGCCTCGGTGACGTGGGCGAACCCGGCGTCGAACGGCTCACCCTGGGGCAGCGCCCAGGTGCCCTGCTGCAGCGGCACCGCGCCCAGCCGCCGCAGCTCCCGCCAGATCGCCACCCGGTGGCGGGACGGCTCGGCAGGCAGCCGGTAGGTGATCACCCGCCAGGACATCAGATCAGCTCCGCCCCAGCGTGCCCGTCACGTCGCGCGACCGGCGCCCAGCGCGGTGTGCGGCGGTATTCATACCGCCTCTCCCGGCGCGATTCATACCGCCTCTCCCGGCACGCCCCCGGGCCGGGGCGCGGCCGCGGCGAGGCCAGCCGACAGCGCGACCACCTCCCGGTGCACGTCATCGGCCAGCCCCGCCGCAGCCGGCTGCGACGTGGCCGCAAGCGCCGCGGCCGCGGCGCCCTGGATCTGCGCTGCGGTCGCGACCAGGCCGCTGGCCTGCGACGTGGCCGGGCCGGGGTCGCTCCTGGCCGCGGTGGCCTGCGGCTGGATGGCCAGCAGGCGGCTGGCGTCGGCGGCCGCCTCGCGCAGCCGCACGCACAACTGGTCCAGGTCACCCACGGGCGCACCCGCCCGCCGGGCCACCGCCACGGCATGCTCGGCCCCGCTCACCGCCCGCCGCAGCTCACGGCGCGGGCAGCGGGCGCGACCACAGCCACCGCGAACCCGCGCTGGCCGGCCTGGCGGCCAGCGCACGGGCCTGCCCCGCCATCGCGAGCCGCGCGGCTTCCACCCGGCGGCGTACCCGGCGGTACACCCACCACAGGCTCGCCGCCGTCCCCGCCAGCAGCAGCGTTCCGGCGATCACGGCGGCGGCCAGCAGCTCACCGGCCCGGGCTGCAACCCATGACAGCATTTCCGCACTCCCGTCTGCCTGCCAGGCGGTCCACGGGGCCGCTCCGCAGCCTCCCGGACCGCCCACGCGTGTAACGCGTGCTACATCATCTCGATGGTAAACCGGTTTCAACCTGCTTTGGTTCAGGACACGGGACGGGGGGTGCGGATCCAGCACACGGCGTGCTTGGTGTGGTGATGGGCCGAGCCCGCCGAAGTCATCCAGAGGGTCAGGCCCGCCACGCGGCGGTCTGGCCGCCCGGCCGCGCGGTTCTTTCCCTCCATGGAACGGGAAATCTAACATCACGCCGATACTCACGCAAACTTGCAAGAATCAAATTGCATAATCGAAATTGGAAGAGTCAAGAATTGACCGCCCGGCCAGGGCAGGATGGACATTTCCAAGCGCAGCTGGTCGTGTCAGGGAAACCACTGGCCAGGCGGCCGTCTAAACCCACTTGGACCGCGCGACCGGGCCGCACCTAATCGCGTAGGTGCGTAGTACTCCCGGCCGCGCGGCGTCTCAGATTGGAGGCCGGGACACACGTCGCGTATGCCCATCGACGTGTGCCCCGGCGCCTAGCCCCGCCGTGCCGCTGGCGTGACCCCTACTGACACGGCGGGAGTCTCAATCATCGGTTGCCGGTCAGCATCCGGAGCACCCGGTCAACCGCTGCCGCGGCCCCGGCCAGGTCGGCGACCGGCGCGATCCTTTCCGCCCAACCCCACCAAAACCACCACTCGTCGCCGTCCGCGGGCGCCGCGTAGATGAACTCGGCGAGCTGCTCGGCGCGCCGGTTAGTGACATACAGGCACGGGCGCCTCCCCTCGCCCGTGACGAGGCTAACCGAATACGTCTGGCCGTCGAGCCGCTCGGCGAGTTTTTCGAGGTCTGCTATGCCCCCGGTCTGGGTGTCTTCACATATGGCCATCGCGCCCGCTCCATCAAAAGTTGTCTGTGTCTGCTGCATAGCCTGTCGCTGGCGCGTTATGGTCGGAAGACAATCACAGCGCTGGTCGCGGCACGGTCGGTGCTGGCACGGATGTGTCGGTGTGGGGTCGGGAGTTTCCCCGGCGTTAGGGGAGGGGAGGCGGTCTGGTGGCCGTGAATGGTTTCGATCCGGCGGCGAGCCCGCTAGGGGTCTTCGGCTCGATGCTGCGGTACTACCGCACCCGAGCCGGTATCTCACAGGACGAATTGGGAGCCCGCATCCACTTTTCCGGTGATCTGGTGGGCAAGATCGAAGTGGGTCAGCGCAGTCCCACGCCAGAGTTCACCGCGGCTTGCGAGTCCGTGCCCGAGCTGGGCGCGGATGGAGCGCTCACCGAGCTGCGGAACGTGCTCAAGGATTATCTGAAACGGCGCGCGTATCCCGCCTGGTTCATCCGCTGGCCGGACAAGGAGGCCGAGGCGAGGACCCTGCGATGGTTTGAGCCACTCGTCATACCTGGACTGCTGCAAACCGAGGAGTACGCGCGGGCGATCTTCCGGACCAGAGTCGGGATCACCGGGGAAGAAATCGACGAGATGATCGCGGCGCGCATGGAACGGCAAGCGATCCTGGCCCGCGACAAGCCACCGACACTGTGGGTCGTCATAGACGAGGGCGTGCTGCGGCGCCCGGTCGGCGGGAAGCACGTCATGCGCGATCAGCTAAACCACCTGATGGCGGCGGCACGCAGGCCCAACATTGTCGTGCAGGTGATCCCGGCTAGTATCGGGGCCCATGAAGGACTGCGAGGTGGGGCTTTCATCATCGCCGAGCAGGAGGGCGCGGCGGATGTCGCCTACCAGGACACCGCGGCACGCGGGCAGGTGATCGAGGACCCCGACGACATCGCCGAGATGACTGTCTTGTGGGATACGCTCAGGTCGGAGGCGCTATCGCGGGCGGCCTCCCTTGAGCTGATGGAGGAAGTAGCAGAAACATGGACCCTCGCCATGAGCGGGCAATGAGCCGCGTCGTGTGGCGCAAGGCAAGCTACAGCAGCAGCAATGGTGGCGCTTGCGTCGAGGTCGGAACTGCCGGCCTCGCCGTCGCTGTGCGCGACTCGAAGGACCCGGCCGGCCCGGTGCTGGCGTTCACGCCGGACGAGTGGAAGGCGTTCACCCGCCGCGTCAAGGACGGCGGTTTCGACCTGACCTAGCCCTGTGGGCGGCCTGGTCACCCATCGTTAGGGGGGCGTTCCTGTGTCTGGGGGGCGCTAGGAGCACTCTGGGCACGGCTGGCTCGCGGGCTGCGAGCGCGGCAGGCGGCCAGCCATTTCTTCTTACGTTCGGTCATTTCCAGCCCGGCGTCGCGGGAAGGCACGTAGGCGCCGATGATCTGGATCGGCCCGGCCGGGGATGGCAAGGTGACGGCCGCGGCGCGGCTCGGCAGGTAGCCGACCGTGTCGCCGAAGCTGTCCGCGCGGGCCTGGACACGGCTGGTGATCATGACGCCGTACTCGCCGGGCGCGGGTACCGGGAAGGTGACGTGGCAACCCGCTGCCATGGCTGCTCCGGTCGCCGTGCAGGGACACGATCCGGTCGGTGACCATAGCCGCGACCTCCTGGGGCGTGTGCCGGCCCGGGCCTCAGGAAACCGGGAACGAGACGTAGTGCAGACTGACGTACGCCGGGTTGCCCGGGGCTGCGGAGACGAACTTCAGGTACACGTCGTGCGTGCCGGTGACCTGCGACATGTTCGCGGGGATGGTCTGCCATGCGGCCCAGCCGCCGGTGTTGGCCACCGCGAAGGTGCCTACCGGCGCGTTCGACGGGTTGTC
>WNFJ01522867.1_pt2 | contig 12658 bp, 10 predicted proteins | sample 5400461 | NCBI WGS metagenome assembly WNFJ01 (sample SAMN13153349, study PRJNA577476) | soil metagenome | isolation source: 115 cm saprolite on Douglas fir-dominated hillslope | place: USA:California | collected 2013-09-17 | reverse complement strand
CAGCGCGACGTATTCGTTGCCCACGAATTCGAGGGCCGCAGCTTCAAAGAGCTCGCAGCGGAAACCGGAGTAAGCATGAATACCCTGCTCTCCCGCAAGCGCTATGCGGTGCTTTATCTTCGCCAGCGGCTGCAAGCCGTCTACGACGAGTTTACGAAAGAATGAGGAAAAGAAGATGAAAAGAAATTGGCCATTAAGAGTACTGAAAATTTTGCCGCTTGTGGTTCTGGCTCTGGTTGTGTTCAGCTTTGTGGTCATGAGGTTGTGGAACTGGCTGACGCCGGAGCTCTTTGGATGGCACCCGATCACCTTCTGGCAGGCCCTGGGCCTCCTGGTGCTGAGCAAGATTCTGTTCGGCGGCTTTCGCGGCCGGCCCGGCTGGGGCGGGCACTGGCGGCAGCGCATGATTGAGCGCTGGGAGCAGATGAGCCCGGAAGAACGCGAAAAATTCCGCGAAGGCATGCGCGGCCGCTGCGGCTCCTTTGCTCCGCCGACTGCCACACCAAAGGCGTGAGCCTGCGCGGCTGATCTTGTTGCCGATGGTTCATATCATTCCATCGGGCCTGGCTTCGGTGCTAACATTCGCAAGCCATGAAATACATCCGCTTGCTCTACTCTGTGCTTTTGCTGGCAATCGTGGGCCTTGCACAAACTCCGGCGCGGGAGCCGAAATCCCAGCTCCCAGCGCAAAGTCCCGTCCCGCTGCTTCAGAACGTATTCCACCGCCACACCATCTCGCTGAATGGCGATTGGCACACCATCATTGATTCGCACGATACCGGCGCTGCCCGGCGCTATTATCTGAATGCGAATCCTGCAACGTCTTCGGGGGTGGTGGAATACGATTTTTCCGCCTCACCCACCTTGCGCGTGCCCGGCGACTGGAACTCACAGCGTCCTGAACTGCTGCTCTACGAAGGCACCGTCTGGTACGAAAACTCCTTCAGCTATCATCCTTCTGCCAACACACGGACATTCTTCTACGCAGGCGCAGCCAACTACCGCGCGCACGTGTGGGTGAACGGCGAATCTCTTTGCGAGCACGAGGGCGGATTCACGCCGTTCAATTGCGACGCCACCAAGTTGCTGAAAGACGGTGACAACTTTGTCGTGATCTCGGTGAATGACTCGCGCCACCCCGACGACATCCCTTCGCTGGCGCCCGACTGGTGGAACTATGGCGGCCTGACCCGAGACGTAATGCTGGTCGAAGTGCCGCAGACATTCATTGAGGATTACTCGGTGCAGCTCGAGCGCGGCAGCATGGGCCGTATTGCCGGATGGGTCCACATCGGCGGAACTGTCGCACAGAGTCATGATGCGCAGAACGGCGCTCCCCAGAAAGCGCCGGCACACAAAGTCACTCTCCGCATCCCAGAACTCAATCTGTCGCAGGAGGCCACTGCTGACGCAGAGGGAACCGCGCACTTCGCTCTTGACACGTCTAAGTTACAACTGTGGTCGCCGGAAAACCCCAAGCTCTACAGCGTTGAGATTGCCTCCGAAGCCGATCACGTCAGCGATGAGATTGGCTTTCGCAGCATTGAAGTACGCGGGCTGGATATTTTGCTCAACGGTCATCCGGTATTCTTGCGCGGCATTACCATGCACGAGGAAGCGCCTGACCGTCCCGGCCGCGCCCATGGCGATGACGATGCCCGCGTGTTGCTGGGCTGGGCCAAAGACCTGGGATGTAACTTCGTGCGCCTGGCGCACTATCCTTATGACGAGCACATGACGCGCATGGCCGATCGCATGGGGCTGCTGGTGTGGTCAGAGGTTCCGGTATACCAGGCGATTGACTGGACCAATCCCAAAGTTCTGGAAAAAGCGAAGCAACAACTCACAGAGATGATTACCCGCGACCGGAACCGCGGCTCGATTATTTTGTGGTCGGTCACCAATGAATCGAGAGCAACGCCCGAGCGCAACGCCTTCACCCATGAGCTGGTCACAACCGCGCGGGCGCTTGATGCCACGCGGCTCATCACCGCCGCCACCAACCAGTTCAAGCATCCTGATCAGCACAGCATTGTTGTGGATGATCCGCTGATTGCCGACCTCGACGTCTTTGGCCTGAATGAATATGTGGGCTGGTACTCCGGCACGGCCGCAGACCTCGACAACTTCTCATTCACCACTCCCTATAACAAGCCCATGATTGTGAGCGAATTCGGCGGCGAGGCCAAGGCCGGACTCCATGGCGCGGCCAGCGAGCGCTGGACGGAAGAGTCCCAGGAGGAAATTTACAAACACCAGCTCGGCGCGCTGCGCAAAGTGCCTTTCTTGCGCGGCATAGCGCCCTGGGTGCTGAAGGATTTCCGCTCGCCACACCGGCAACGGCCCGGACTTCAAGATGGATACAACCGCAAAGGCCTGGTCTCGGAAACCGGAGTTCGCAAGAAGGCTTTCTTCGTCTTGCAGCAGTTCTATCGCGAGACTGCCGCACAAAACACGGTTAGCAATAAATAGACTGACCTCCCTGTAAGCTTGCTCGCGGAAGTCTATGGACTTTCAGTTCGCCCTTCTTGTTTACCCATTCTTCTATATGCCATGCCTGTAACGTTTCTCGCGATTGCCGCACTATCCCACGAATACGTTTCTTCCAGGAGATAGACCATGTCTACAGTAACAGCTCCCAAGCGCCCTCAGGCACTCGCCGTCAAAGACCTTTCCCAGGCAGTAGAAAAGGCGGTAAAACTGGTGAGCGACAAGCACAAAGTGAAGTTTTCACCGGAGTTCCATGTTGGTCCAATCATCATGGGACGCCAGCTTCTGCAGGCTGAGATCGGCACAGGGCAGGCCGAACAGATCGCAACCGAAATTACCCAGCATCTGACGCAGGGCGTAACCACCGGCGCCGGCTTCGCTAATTTCCCATTCGAGCCGACGGTGTTGGTGCGCAATCGGCTGATTCTCTGCGGCTTCCTTCCCGGACCCATCCCCGAGATCGAGCAGCAGTTTTAACCGAGGTTATATCTTTGCCGCGCGGTTTGTGGCGCCGAACCTGACGCACAAACCGCCGCAAAGATCTCTCGCCCAAAATTAAGGACGCCCCAATGGCCAACCAGCACCTCGTACCCAATATCGCGCCGGCGCCGCAGAGGGCCCTGCTTTGTCCCAGCGCGCAACCCGATATGGAAGGCGTGCGGGTTCTGGGAGTGATCAGCGGCAGTGCGGAGCAATCGCAAGTTGCCTATCTCAGCAGTAATGTTCCAGTTACCGCCGGGCTTTTGGCCACGGCCGCTCCGCTGAAGCCAACAGAGGTATTTCGCTTTGCCGCCCACTGCGAGGAGAAAAAATGCCGCCACTTCGACGGCTCCCACTGCCAATTAGCCACCCGCATTGTCCAGATATTGCCCGCGGCGACCGACGGCTTGCCTCCATGCCTGATCCGCGCCGAATGCCGATGGTTTCAGCAGGAGGGCAAGGCCGCCTGTATGCGCTGCCCGCAGGTTGTCACTGAGAGCTACGAACCGGATGAAGATTTCAAGCGCGCCGCGCTAGGTCAGGCAATACCAATAGGATAGCTGCCAGGACAAATACATCCGTTTTTTCCACAGGGTTGCTCCCAAATCTGTGCCGATCCTGGCACTAGTTTCAAAACAGGAATTGTTCGTTGAATAGAAGCATGAATTCTCTTGTGAATCATCTGTCCTTCCTGTAGTCTCCGCACTTACTTAAAAATTTAGTTGCCGTGGTTTTTCTTGTCTTCAGAGATCGTCCGGCTATCGTCTTTGCCTGCAAGCGGCTGAGCTGAAAGGAAAGCTGCTGAAGCTCTGGATGATTTGGATCACGGCAAACGTGGGGAGGCCGACTCCAGTTGACGCACTACAACTCAGCTAGCAGCGCACATTTCAAATCAACGATAGTAAGAGCAGCATTTTGGAGCATCGCCTGTTGCCTGGCTGCATTTGCCTCCGTACCGGCCGCTGCACAGCAGGCGGGACCAGAACCAACCATCAAGTTGAGCCCGGCCATTCCGCACGAAGTGGAACATGGCTGGTCGACAGGAAATCCTCAGCTTCCTTTCGATGTTTTTTCATGGAATTCATTCATTGCTCTGAATTGGCCTCCCGGTCCCGATGGAGAGGGTGATCCCAATAAGAAAATTGGCGCCAGCGGTGACAATCGCACGGTCTGGGAAGAATGGATAGATGCCCCCGATATCTTCCTGCCCGGCGGTAAGCCTCCCAAATGGACGGCGCATAGCAACATACCGGATGCGTGCAAGAAATCGTATGAGCCGGGCATGGTCATCCTTCGCCAGGTGGGAAAGACGCCCGACTTGCTCGAGCTGTCGATTCAACCCTTTGACACCGGGCCACTGATCGATCAAAATGGCGCCTACGCGCGCTTTCAGGTGAACGTGAACCGGAGCGCATTCGACTACATTCTGGCGAACGCGCTCTATTCGAAAGCCGGCCAGCAGAGCTTTTCCGGTCCTGTGAGTTTCCCTTGTGGCCAGGGAGAGCAGCAAGGCACCATCACTGCAAAAGCGGCGTGGAAGGTCCTCGGCGCTCACGACAACAAAGAACATTTCCACAAGACCCATGCATTGATTTACACCGCGGCCTCGGTGAATCCGCCGGTAAAAGAAAGCTGCCGCAAAGAGACGGTTGGCCTGGTCGGTTTTCATATCGGGCACAAGGTGAATCACGCTCCTCAGTGGGTGTGGTCAACATTTGAGCAGGTCGACAATGTCCCAACCGAACAAGACGTCAAAAACAACAAACTCAAGGCGCACTATAGCTACTACAACCCACAGTGCAAATCTTGCCCGGTAAATATCCCCGCGCCACGGCCGTGGATTCCCAATCGGCCCGGCCCGCCTACACAGGTGGTGCGTATGGACGTGTTTCCGCAAGATACTGCGGAGAGCGCGCTGGAACAGAACCGGAAAGCGCAACAACTGTTGCGTGGTGTGAGCGCAAAATCTGTCTGGCAGTATTACCAGCTTGTCAGCACCCAATGGCCGTCCACGGCGGGAGACTGCAATGCCATCGCGCCTGATTTTGGAAATCCGGCGCCGCAATTTCTGGCAAACACGACGCTCGAAACCTACATTCAAGGCACCGTTCCCAACACCTCTTCCAGTTGCATCTCGTGCCATCGCCGGGCCACGTTGACGACCGGAGGAGCGCCGGGCAGCGGAGCCGATTTCATATTCCTGCTGCAAAGCGCCAAGTGAGGTAACTGATGAGTGGACCCGTTCTAGCTGGCATTCAAGCCAACGCAACCGCACGCGTGCAGAACTTCGCCGCAATGTCGGCAGACCTATGCGGCTTTCGCCTGGAGATCATTGCTCCTTCGTATGATCCCGTCGACCTGAAAACCCTTTACCTGAATACCGCCGACCAGCGGGCAGGTCAGCCTCAGGTTGATGCGCTGATTGCTCTGTATCTCTCTTTGCAGGGCAAGCCTGCGCAGCAAATTGCCGACGCACTGCTGGAAACGCAGAACCCCAGTCCGAGCCCGACGGCGACCCTGGCTCAAACCCTGGTAAAGCTGTGGTACCTCGGCATCTGGTATGGAGCGAACAACTCGGCCGAGGTCATCTCCGCAAACGCCTACATCGGAGGTCTGACGTGGAAGGCTGCCCAGGCACATCCCATGGGTTACAGCGAATTCATGTTTGGGTACTGGAACCAGCCGCCGGCCCCGCTGAGCAGCTTCGGCCTTGACGTCGAGGGAGACAATAATAATGACTAGCTCCACCGCAAACTCAGCGGCCACAAATGGGACATTTGACGTAGTCGACGTAGTCATTGTGGGCGCTGGCATTTCTGGCGCCATCATCGCGTTGCAACTGGCCACCCGTGGCAAGCGGGTGCTGATCCTTGAAGCTGGCCCAGCCGTACCCACGGACCGTTCCAGCTACATGAACAATTTTTATATGAATGTAGCCAAGGCGCCCGAGTCGCCGTATCCGCCGCTGGAATTGGCGCCGGGCAAACAAGCCACTCCCAGAGCGACAATCGACGGGCTCATCAACAGCCAAGACCCTGGACTCAGCTATCTCATCCAGCCAAAACCTGACTTCACCGGCAAGAGCCTGCCGTTCGGCAGCACCTATGAGCGAGTTGGCGGAGGTACCACCTGGCACTGGTTGGGTACTTCACTGCGGCTTGTGCCCAGCGATCTCGAGATGTACTCCAAGTACGGCGTGTTCGGCAAAGCTGCCGACTGGCCCATAGATTACAACGAGCTATCGCAACTGTATGGAAAAGCGGAAAGTGAAATAGGCGTTTCGGCGAGCGTGGCGCAGCAGGCTCCACTCGAGGATGCCATCGGGCTTACGTTCCCCTCGGGCTATGAGTATCCGTTGAACCCGATTCCGCTCTCCATGGTCGATCAGGCATTCAGCAGCCAGCTTGGCGGTCTGATGCTTGAGAACAAGCCGGTGTTCGTAACCCCCACCCCCGCGGGGCGAAACTCCCAGCCCTATCAGAACCGCAGCCAGTGCATGGGAAACACGAGCTGCATTCCCATCTGTCCCATTCAGGCCAAGTATGACGCCACCGTCACCCTGAACAAGGCCCTGAACACCGGCAATGTTCAAATCATCTATCAGGCGGTCGCATGCCAGGTGCAGGCCGACAGCGCAGGACGCATTTCGGGAATCGAATACATCACCTGGGAGAAAGAAACCAACCCCACACCCAGTCCGCGAAAAGTGGCCCGCGGCGCCATGTATGTGCTGGCGGCGCACGCCATTGAGAACGCAAAGCTCTTGCTCATGTCGCGCAGCGACCAGTTGCCCAACGGCGTCGCCAATTCGAGCGACCAGGTGGGACGCAACCTGATGGACCACGTTTTGTATTTGTCGTGGGCCCTCATGCCGCAAGGACGCTCTGTCTATCCTTATCGCGGACCGCTTTCCACTTCGGGAATCGAAAGCCTGCGCGATGGAGACTTCCGCAAGCAGCATTCTGCTTATCGCATCGAGATTGGCAACGAAGGCTGGAATTTTTCTATCGGCGATCCTTACGTAACCGTGCAGGACTTTGTCAATGGAACCAACAATTCAAAATTGAACCCGGTTACTCCCCCGGGAACTTCCAATCCGCAGCCCAGCCGGCGTTTGGGTGGTTTGGCCCTGGCCAAGGCTTTGAACGACCGTCTTACGCGCCAGATTCGCATGGCCTGCCTGATCGAGCAAAGCCCGCTGGCCTCGAACCGCGTCACGATCGATAAGACCTATACAGACGGTCTTGGCTTGCCCAGGCCCAACATCAGTTATGGATTTGACGATTACACGCTGCAGGGTTTTGCCTCTGCCCGGCAAAGCAGCAGCGCGATCTACAAACAGATAGGAGCAACCGAGTTCACCGATTTTTCCGGCTTCAAGGGTTTTCCCAAATATTTCGAGTACCAGGGTGTTCCCTATTTTTTCTTCGGCGCCGGACATCTCATCGGAACTCATCGCATGGGAAGCGACAAGGCCTCTGCCGTGGTCGATTCGGCCCAACATTGTTTCGATCATCCCAATCTGTGGATCACCGGCAGTGGCAGCTTTCCGACGGAAGCCACCCCTAACCCGACCTTGACGGTTGCCGCGCTCGCTTTCAAAACCGCGGCTGATCTGCAAGGCAAGCTCGACTGAGCGGCATGGAACACTTCATCGCACGATTTTCTTGACGAAAGGACTCTTTCAGAATGGCAAAAGACACCATTGGGCAGCCGCTGCCCCCGATTCCAGCGGGCTTTCAAATGCCCTTTTACTACGGTTCGCTCACCAACTGCGAGGTCATCTATCTGGTCGATCCCGCAGTGACCGCGCGCTTTTTGAACGGCACTGGATTGGCGCCCGCCATCTTCAACGGCAAAGCCTGCGCTTCTTACAACTATCAGCTTTATACTGCGCAGTTTCCCGGTGGCGCGGCCATTACCCAGGAAATAGAGTTGAATATCGTTGCCTATCCGGTGGAACTGGCGGCAATCGTTGCCCAGGTGACCTTTGAGCAATTCGTTGCAGGCGATGATCAGAGCAAACTGCTTGGCCATCATCGCGTGTGGGTGCCGTGTGACTCCGATTTGGCAATCAAGGCCGGCAAAGAGTTGTTTGGCGAGCCGAAATTCAAGACCAGCTTTACTGTTTCTGTTCCTTCGCTGAATGCGCCTCCCAGCCTGCTCTGGAACTTTCAGTGCAATGACCCAGCCAAGCCTGATTCTGCTTTCATCTTTCGCTGCCAAGCCAACGTGGAAGGCCTGGCTCTGTCGGCCTCGAACCCTTCACCCTACACCGAATGGGGAAAAGTCGAAGGCAGGCTGATTGGCTGCCGCTGGAACATACTCAGTCCGTTTCAAACTTATTTCATTCCGACGGCGAAGAAGGCCGTGCAGCTTACATTTGGCTCAAGCAATCATCCCATGCGCAAAGATATGGAGGAATTGATAGGAACGACGCCTGCTTCCGTGGTTCGCACCTATCAGTCTCCACCGGCTGCTATTCAAGCGCGCGCCTGGTACCCGGTTCGCGGCGCTGGAAAATGAAGTTTCCTGTTTACGTTGTGGTGAGACGGCTGTTGATAGAAATTATTCTCTCGAAAGGGGATATGCCCTATGGCCCGTAACCTCTGTAGAAAGTCCCTTCTCTCTTTGTTTCTCCTCTTGTTCGGGTTGATTGCTTCCGCGTCAGCGCAGCAAAAACCGGACTACAACAAACTCAAGCCGGTGCTGAATGGGAATATTCCGCGCGAGGTTCCGGCGTTCCCATTTTCCGCTTTTCCCATCGATCCCCGCCCCATGTTTGATTACTTCATGTGGCAAAACTTCGTCGCTTTGATGTGGCCCGCAGATGTGCACGGCACGCCCTACCAACCTGACAACCCGGCCGTATTTGGAAAGTACGATGCAAGCAGGCAACCGGCGTGGGTAGGATGGAAGTCAGCCAATGACTTGTACCCTGAGGATGGCTCCGCGCCACCGGCCTGGGACCAGGAGAACGGCGAATCCGTCTGCACCAACTACCCGGCAAACGATAAGCGCTTGATGCTGATCAGGCTTACCGAATTCGGGACGATAGCAGATGAGTTGGATCAGGCCTTTGCCGGTCCGCTGCCTGACCAGACTGGATTATTTACGCGCTATTCCATTGGTATAAACCGCGCGGAGTATGACTTTGTCCGCGATAACCAGTATTACCTCAAATCAAAATGGCCGGCTAACGGAAAAATTACTCTGCCTGAAAGCTCAGCCGCAGGGGTGGGTTCGATTGAGGTCAAGGCGGCATGGCGCGAGCTGACCAAAGTGCCGCCAAAGTTTTGGAATCGCTTTTATCATCTCCAGGCGCTCGTCGCCATACCCAATACCTGCAAGATCGAGCCCGGCACCGAGCGCACTGTATGTGAGTGCCAGCCGCTGGAAGTGGGCCTGGTAGGGTTCCATATCGCGCACAAGACTGCCGATTTCCCGCAATGGGTCTGGAGCACCTTCGAACAGGTGGATAACCTGGGCGAAGACCCAACCACACCGCCCGACATGCAACCTACTTACTTCGATCCTGAGTTCTACAAGAAACATGGCGGGACGCGCAGCAATCCTCCCGATCATCCTGGATCAAACCGGGTGCCAAAAGCCGGCGATTTTGATCCGACCCCGATCAACGTGGTTCGCCTTTCTGCCATCCCCAATACGCCGGCGGGTGGATACTCAACTACGGACTTGAACCAGCTCTACCGCACATTGTTTAAAGGAACGGTGTGGGAAAACTATGAATTGATTGGAGCCCAGTGGTCAACCCTGCCCGCATTCCCTCCACAATCCCCGCTGAACTCAAATTTTGGATGTGAAGATGGCACCTCGCCCGCGGGCGGCGGTCTGGCATTCCCTCCATGTCAGGTAGCCAACATCACCATGGAGACCTATCACCAATACGATAGCTGCCAGAACTGTCATCAGGGAGCGCAGCGATCAGGCGCCGATTTCAGTTGGATCCTGGCCATCCGCGCCTATGCTCCTGCATCCGCCCCCAAACCTTTTTTCCGCTTCTTTAAACCCTTTACTCCCCTTTCGGGAGGTACTTCCCTTTCAGGAGAGAAAAAACCATGAAGATTCGCCTTCCTCTATATATGTCAGCACGTGCTCTCAACGTAATTTTCTGCTCCGTGATTTTTTGTTTCACGGTTTCTTGTTTAAATGTTCAGGCGCAGAGCGCCGCCGATCTTGCCTACCGCAACGCGGTGACTCCGCCGCCGCCGGGTTGGACGGGGCCGGTATTTCAGCTTAGTCACAACTATCCCACCGCCGACCCGGGGCCGTGCAGTCCCAAGGTATGCAAGTGGCTGGCGAACAAGAAAGTCAACTTCAATCTGCCGCTTACCGGACCGGCGCCCACCTGGGGACCGGCGTGGAACAACTATATTCAGGCCATCCTCGACTACGTGAAGCAGGAGCAAGACCCCGAGCTTCAAAATCAGGCGGGCTGGAAAATTGATGTGAGCGGTGAGACGCGCTGGTTCCATGTGCCCTGGATGTCTTACGATCCCACGCGAGGGCGCGAATTTGTCCACGGCATGACCAACGAGCGCACCGCCACTCTGGGAGATTTCGGCCATGAACCTCAAGCCGGCACCAACACGCTGGAACATATGTCGGCGTTGGGTGATCTGCAGAATCATCCTCTCTTCGGGGCCAACCGTCTGCTGCTCGGCGCGGGGCGGCAGACGCCCAAATCCTTCGAGACCTGGGCTTTCGGCGCCTACAACCAGTGGGGTGCGTACGCCATCGGCAAGAGCTGGAGCAGCGACGGCGTTCCCATTATGGGCAATTACAGTGGCGTAACCATCCCCGCAGGCCTGCCCTTTCCTGACGGAACGGTGGTGGCCAAGCTGTTGTTCACCTCAGCGACTCCCGATGATGTTCCTTACCTGAAGAATTCTCCCGCCTGGCAGGTAGACCGCCACGATGTAAAGAATGGCGTGTTTCTTTGCCGGCGCCAGGTGCAGGAGGTGCGGCTGATCCAGCTTGATGTGGCGGTGGTAGACTCCCGCTCGCCAACCCGCTGGGTCTTTGGCACCTTTGCCTACAATGGAAACAAAGCGGGCAACAGCCCATGGGACCGATTGGAGCCAGTTGGGCTGCAATGGGGCAGCGATCCCTTTACATTTCCCGCAACCCCTAAAGCTGAGAGCATTGCTGCGCGGCAGAGCGTATTAAATACCAAAATCGGCACTCCGCAGCACTTCGGTTGTAATGGCAGGCTGGCCGGCCCGGTGGACAACAAGCTCTCATCCTGCCTTTCCTGCCATGGAGGCTCTTACGCTCCTCCTGTCGGCGTGGCAGCCACTCCTACCACCACTCCGCCTATTTTTGGCTTTGAAGGCGAGTGCACAAATTATTCGCTTGGCAATGCGCAGTACTTCGACAATGTGCAGTTCCCCATGGGATATACGGGTGGACAGTATGCCGGGCTCATCAACCTGGATACTTCACTGCAACTGCAGGTGGCTTTCTTCCAATACGGACAATACAAGCAATTCGGTAATCCGGTGGCCTGTAAAGCCAGCAAGTAAAGGGCTCTTCCCCAGGTAATACCTCCTCCCAGTCTGCAAGATTATGACTGGGAGGAGGGCTTCGCTGCATCTCCGGGCGATTCCGCTAGTATTTTTATACTATTGTCCCCCGTGTCTTCCTCGGGCTATATTCGCCAGCTTGGTATTAGTAACAATCCCGCTTCTGTGATTGCCGCATCGGGAGGTTTTCTGACTAAGGTGGGGTAGCTCGTGTCCAATAAGCCGGGTTCATCTTCGTCTTCACCATCTTGGCGGAAGTTGTCGGTACTGATCATTCTCCTGTTCGTTACCGCCATTTATCTTTACATTTTTCCATCTCCTACTCTCACATACATCGCGATCGTGTTGCTGCATGCGGGCAAAAATACGCTATATTTTTTCGCCGCAAAACTTCAAGCTGTGCGCTGGATGGATGCTCATCACCGTGGGCGCCGGGTTAGGAATTGTTCTTCTCTTTACCGGCACAGCACATCCACACTGGAATTGGATGTATGCGCATATCGCGTTCTCCTTAGTGGGAACTGCGATTCTGGCCGCACGCTGGGTGGGATCGAAGGGTTGGCTGGCAAAAGGAGCCGCACAGGCAGCGGTTCGATTCGCGGTGTTCCTGGCCCTGGCTGCGGCGCTCGGGTTTGGCGGATGGAAGATCAGGCAAGGCCGCTGGGAGCGCGCCAATCAGATCAGCAATCCTTCTGCGCCGCCCGGCTCGATGGATGACGAAGGCGACGGACCCAATGGCCCCTTCTTCCCCAGTTCGGCGCAGACGGCCCATGCGGGAAAAATTCCTGGAAATTACTTCATGGAATCGGATGCCTGCGAGCGCTGCCACCATGACATCTATAAGCAGTGGTATGGCTCCATGCATCACTTTTCTTCCTTTAACAACCAGTGGTACCGCAAGAGCGTGGAGTACATGCAGGACGTCGTTGGCGTTAAACCCTCCAAATGGTGCGCGGGTTGTCACGATCCTGCGCTGCTCTACAGCGGGATGTTTGACACTCCCATCAAGCAGATCGTTGATCGTCCGGAAGCGCAGGCCGGTCTGGGATGCATGATGTGCCACTCCATCGCCAAGGTAAAGAGCACCATGGGGCAAGGAGACTTCCTGCTGGAGTATCCCAAGCTGCACGAGCTGGCGGCGA
>WNFJ01345705.1_pt1 | contig 12662 bp, 7 predicted proteins | sample 5400461 | NCBI WGS metagenome assembly WNFJ01 (sample SAMN13153349, study PRJNA577476) | soil metagenome | isolation source: 115 cm saprolite on Douglas fir-dominated hillslope | place: USA:California | collected 2013-09-17 | reverse complement strand
AGCTGAGCTCACTCGTCGGCTCGGCGCCGCCGGCCACGTTCCTCACCGACATCCAGGTCCACTCGGGCGCGGTCGAGCCGGCGAGGATCATCTGGGGGGTCGACTCTTGCAAGGCCATGACGACTGACAGCAGCACTGTCAACGGTCTGTACGCCGACGTCTCTTATCGCATGGGAGCGCCCGGAGTCTGGGGCCGGTACCTCACCGACACTGTCTGCCCCGGCATAAGCGAGGCGGAGATCAACATCGCCCACCGGCTGCGCCTCGGGATCATCCCGATCTACAACGAATACAACTGCTCGAACGTCGCCGGTTACGACACCGGGTACTCCTACGGCATCGCGGCGACCGACGCCGCGGCAGGCCTTGGGATCCCGGCGGGTCGGGCGATCGCGATCGACATCGAGCCTCCAGGCGGCGCATGCCCGGGCGCCGCCAACGTCGACGCCGGTTTCGTCCAGGGCTGGTACGACGGCGTGACCGCCGCCCACTATGCGCCCACCTACTACGGCAACGGCACCGCCGGGAGCATATTCGCCTCAGCCTGGTGCAACGCGGTCAGCCCCGACATCGGTCGCCCCGAGGTCGCCGCGGGATCATACCTGTGGTCATTCGAGCCTTCGTATGTCAACGCGGGGGACAAGGGCAACCCGCCGGCCTATTCGCCGTATGGCAGTGGGTGCGGCGGCAACACCGTCGCCTGGCAATACCAGCTGAGCGCGGGAGGCGCGCAGGACGTCGACATGGACGAGGTCCTGACGAGCATGCCCCTGTGGTTCCCGTGATCTTCTGAGTACACACTCCTCCCCCAGGCGCCCGGGTGCCGATACGGCCCCGGGCGTTTCATTCATAGCCCAGTTCATATCTCTTAACTGGAAACCAATGAGGAGGAAGTCAATGGAGCACAGGGAGACCGATGTCGAACGGGATCCGGTCACCGGCCAGGTGCACGAGCACCGGCGGATGGTGAGCGAGGACCCCGCCATGCCGGCGGAGTCCACGTCGGAGGTGGTCAGCTCGACCAACCCGGGTTGGCGGGCCGTGCAGCTCATCTACCTCGTGTTCGGGGTGATCGACGGGCTGCTGCTGATCCGGATGGTGCTCAAGCTGCTCGGAGCCAACCCGCACGCGGGGTTCTCGAACTGGCTCTACAGCGTGACCGATGTTTTCCTCGTGCCGTTCAAGAACCTGCTGCCGACGATCGGCAACGAGCAGTCGCAGCTCGAGATGTCCCTCGTGATCGCGATCCTCGTCTACGCATTGATCGGATGGGCGATCGCCCGCCTGTTCGCGATCGTCTTCTACCGCAACATCACCGTGGCGCGCCGCTCCGGCGGGCTGCGGCCGCGAGGCTACTGACCAACCGACCGAAAAGATCCGGGATCCTCGCTCAGCCTGCTCTCAGTCCGGGAGCGGCGGCGAGGTCCCGGATGTCCTGCACCTGGCGGGTGATCCAGCGCGCGATGTCGTTGGTTCGCACCACGTCGCGCGCGCCCTCATTGCGGTGCCGCCTCGCGTCGATGCCCATCACGATCGCCTGGTGCATCGCTTCGGCCGTCGCCTCGATGTCAAAGGGATTGACCGACAGCGCGTGCGGGTGCAGCTCCTCGTGGGCGCCGACGTTCTCCGACAGCACGATCACGCCGTCGTTTCGGTTGATCAATGCGCCCTCTTTCGCTACCAGATTCAGGCCGTCGTAGACGGAGTTCACGACCAGAACGTCGAAGTTGCGCATGGCCGCCATCGCTTTGCGGACGCTCTCGCCGAGCTCGAGCCTGATCGGTTGCCATCCGCGCGCCCCGTACTGGGCGTTGATGCGCTGCACGGTCTGGCGTACCTTGCGGAGGTAGTTTCGATAGGCGGCCACGTCCTGCCGCGATGGCTGCAGAAATGCCCAGAACTGGACCCGGCCCTTGAGCTCCGGATGATGGGCGAGCAGCTTCTCGTAGGCGAGAAAGCCCCGCACGATGTTCTTCGACGGGTCAGTGCGGTCGATGCGTACGATCAGATGCTCGGGCCGCCAGTTGCGAAGCTTGCGCTCCTCGACCATGACGCCATGCGAGTAAGCGAGCCGCGTCGTGCCGGCGACGTCGATCGATATCGGGTACGCGCGCGCGTAGACGACACGGCCGTCGACAAGCACAGCCTTCTCGCGTTCGTCCACCGTCAGACCCGCGTTCTCCTCGCAGGTCATAAGGAAGTTGCGCACGTCGAGGCTCGTCTGGAAGCCGACGATGTCGCAACCGAGCAGCCCGTGCAGGATCGCGTCGCGCATCTCCCGTGGGAGCACCTTCCAGTACTGAGGTGTCGGCCACGGGATATGGACGAAGTGCTGGATTATCGCTCCGTGCAACTGCTCGCGCACGAGCTTCGGCACCAGGTAGAGCTGATAGTCGTGAACCATCACAAGCGGCCTGCCAGGTAGCCCTCGCGCCACCTCGATCACCTTCCGGGCCACCAGCTTGTTGACCTCGACGTATCCGTTCCGCCATGCGCGGTGGATCCGGCCGTTGATCATGGGTTGGTTGGCGAGGTCCCAGAGGTAGTGCTGGACGAACCACAGCACCGGGTTGGAGATCACAGAGTAGTACTGCTCGTACTGCTCGGCTGTTGGCGTCGCGTAGTGGAGCCGCGTCTCGCTGCGGATCAGCGGTGCGTTCCAGGTCGTGCCGTGCTCTTCGATGAGGGCGCGTTCGCCTTCGGTTCGCGCGCACGCCACCCAGTCCGCCGCGGCAACCTCGGCCAGCGTCAGCAGCGCGGTGATCACGCCTCCCGCCCCGCGGGTGAAGCCTCCCTCAGGCCGCGGCTCGTGTGGCGCCCGGTTGGCGACGACGATCGCCGAGCTGTGGGGCAGCGTGCGCGTCACGTAGCCGCGAAGCGACGTGCCCGGACGGCGGCGCTCGACGCTTTCGAGGAACGGCGTGTCGCGGCTGGTCATGGCGAGCATCAGCTCGGTTTAGCCGCCGCCGGGCGATGGTGATGGCTTCGGCGAGGGCGACGGTGATGGCTGCGCCGAAGGCGACGGCGATGGAAGGACCGAAGGCGACGGGCTGGCTGACGGCGAGGGCGACGCTGACGGCGACGGCGATGCGGTGCAGGCGCCGGGCAGGAACGGATCCTGCGTGTCGCTGCCGCAGCCCTGGACTACGCCGGACGGCCGCGAATACCAGTCGCGCATGTTGGGCGGAAGCGCGTTGACGAAGCGCCTCATGATCGTCACGCCAACGTTCTCGCCGTAGGCGCGGATGAGGCCGCCGCCGCCGTTGGGTGCGGTGTTGCCCACCCAGACGCCGGAGACGATGTCCGGGTTATAGGCCATGATCCACGAGTCGGGGATGCCCCCCTTACCGTTGTCGCTCGTGCCTGTCTTGCTCGCCATCTGGCGGTTCCAGCCGAAGCCCCACTGGTACTGGTAGCTCTTCAGCACGTCTGACATCAGGAACGCCTCGGCCGGCGTGAGGACCGTCGTGCTGCTTGGGTTTTCGTATTTGAAGACCTGGTGGCCGGACGAGTCCTCCACCGACTTGATCACCCGCAGGTCTACGCGCTGGCCCTGGTTGGCAAACGTCTGGTAGCCCTGCACGTGCTCGTACAGCGTGATCGAGCTCGCGCCGATCGCCGTCGACAGGTAGGGCTGGAGCTCGCTCTTGACGCCCATCGCGTGCGCCAGGTCGATGACGTTGTTCATGCCTTCCATCTGGCCGACCTGAACCGCCGGGATGTTGCGCGAGTAAAGGATCGCGGTCCTGGCTGGGATGTCGCCCATGCCGCCGTTGTCGAAGTCGCGCGGCATGTAGCCGTTGAAGTTGGTGAGCGCGTCGTGGAGGGTCGTCGCCCAGGTGATCTTGTGGTCGCGCAGCGCCGCCTCGTAGACGTATGGCTTGAAGGATGAGCCTGGCTGACGCCTGGAGAGCACGACATCGAACTGGCCGCCGATCGAGTCGTTGGCGTAGTCGGCGGAACCGACCCAGGCAAGCATCTCGCCGGTCCTTGGATCGGCCGCCACCAGCGACGCGTTGTTCACGTTATAGATCCCGAGGTCCTGCACGCCGAGGGTCACCGCCCGCTCAGCGACCAGCTGCACGTCCAGGTCGAGCGTCGTGCGCACGACAATGCCGCCCTGTTGCACGTCCGCCGACCCGAACACCGTCTCGAGGTCGGCGAGCACGTGGTCGACGAAGTGCGGGGCTTTGCTCTGGCGCGCCGACGCCTGGATGTGCAGCTCCGACTTGATGTCTTCCTGCACCGCCTTGTCCGCCTCCTTCGGGTTCAAGGCGTGGATCGCGACCATGCCCTGGAGGACGTAGCTCTCCCGGCTCTGCGCAAGCTCGAGATGGATAACCGGGTCATAGAGGCTGGGCGCCTGGATCAAGCCCGCGAGGAAGGCCGCCTGGGCGGGCGTGAGATCCTTCGCGTCCTTGTTGAAATACGTGCGCGCGGCCGCGCCGATGCCGTACGCGCCGTGTCCGAAATAAACGCGGTTGAGATACATCTTCAGGATCTGGTCCTTCGAATACCGCTGCTCCAGCACGACGGCGAGGACGATCTCCTGCAGCTTCCGCGTCAGTGACTTCTGAGGGGTGAGCAGCTGGATCTTGACCAGCTGTTGGGTGATTGTGCTGCCGCCCTGGTTCAGCCCGTGCGAGGTCACGTCGACCCATGCCGCGCGCGCGGTCGACTCGGGGTCGATCGCGCCGTGGTGGTAGAAGTTGCGGTCCTCGGCGGCGAGCGCCGCCTTGGGTGCGTACGACCCCATCTGCTGGAGTCCGAGGGTCATGTGGTAGTGACCGGCCGGGCTCCAGTCCTCGATGAGCTTGCCGTTGCGGTCGAGCACGATCACGTCGCCGGCCGCGAGCACGTTCTGGCTCGGGTCCGGCAGGTCTTTGATCGCCCACAGGACGTAGAGCGTCATCGCGATCAGCAGGACGCCAAGCCCGCCTGAGATCACGACCCGCCTGGCCCAAAGCCAGTGGACCGGGCGAAGCCAGAACGCAGGCCGGCCGCCGCGCGCGGCAGGTTCGTTAGACACCCCTCGCGCTCCCTCCTCCGAGCGCTCTCGTAGGCGGTCTTGCCCCGCCCGCCGAGCGCTACGTTGAGAACAACGCCCCGTTAGAGAGGGCTACTCAGGAAACCGGTTTAGAAAGCCTCTCAGCTGAACTCAACCGCAATATAGCCGTAGCCGTTCGATCCGACCACCCAGGCCGTGGCCACGTAGCGGTACGGACCCAGGATGTTGGCGCGATGGTCCGGGCTGTTCATGAACATGGTGTTGAGCTGCGGGTCGTTGACGCCGCCCGACCAGTAGCCGATGTTCTCCCCCGCCTGCCGGCCGAGGCCGCAGGTGAGGTCCACCGAGGGCCCGTTCGTGTGCGAGAGATACTGCTGGGCGGCGATCCGCCGAGCGTTGCTGACCGCCACGTTGTAGAGGCATCCGTTCCACGTCAGCGGACCAAGGCCGTTGGCGGCGCGATCCTGGTTGATCAGCGCCTGCTGCGTCGAGCCGACGACTATGGAGGGGGCGGCCGCAGCCGGCGGGCCCGGCGCGCGCGATCCGACGGCGGCCGTCGGCGGTGCGGGATCCGGGGCCGGGCTCGGTGGCAGGACCTTGTGCGGCGGATCGACCGCCGGGACGTTGGGGTTCACGAGCGGGACCGAAGCCGTCAGGGTCTGGCCTGCTGCCGACCGCAGATGCAACGCGGAGGCGATGCCCACGCCAAAGGTCGCGACGACGAGTAGTCCCCCGATCCAGGAGAGAAACCGCATAGCCGAGAACCGAGTCTGACCACCGCCGGATGCGCCTCGGCATTGTTCGGGTTAGCTTTTGTAAATCAAATCGATCGGGCGTGAAGAAGCCGCGTCCTACAGCGGCGCCGGCGGCCGATTATTCGGGAAGCCGGCTCTTGAGGCGCTCGAAGCCGAACACGAGGTAGGTCTCCGCGACTCGGTGCCAGCCAGGCTTGGCTCCCCACATCGAGGCCATGGCCCGCAAGGCAAACTGAAGCGCCTCGTAGACCTGGAATCGCTGGAGGGTCGCGTGGGGTCGGAGCTCGCGATAACGGCGGATGAATCGGACGCGCGCCTCTTCGACCGCGACCGAGTCCCTCCAATCCCTGGGCCGCGTCGGCACGAGGTACGCGCAGAACTTGCCCAGGTCGTAGCTGGTCTCGGCCGTGGCGTAATAGTCGAAGTCGAGCAGTGTGAAGTGGTCGTTGTGAAACATGAACTGGTCGTATTTGAGGTCGCCGTGCGTCGGCAGCCATTCCTCTTCGGGCGTCCTCTGCACCCGCTCGCGCATGTGGGTCAGGAGGTCTTTGAGCAAGAAGTGCCCTTCGGGATGGACGTAGGCGAACTTCTCCACGACTCCGTCGAGCCGCGCCAGCTCGTTCTCGATCGTAATTCGCTCGTCGTTGTCGACGCGCGATTCGTGAATCACGGCCAGGGCATCCGCAGCCGGCTCGGGCAGCCGCACGAACGGCGTGCTCGTACGACGCTCACCGACCGGCTTACCCCTGATGCCCTCCTCGAGCAGCATGCCCATTTCCTCGATGTAGCCCAGGGGGCGGGGTAAGTTCAAGTATCCGGGGTACCTGGCCGATGCATGCCACAGGCCGTCCACGATCTGATTCGTGCGCAGACCCCGCCGGCCCGGCTGGACCTTGCCATAGATCACCTTTTCGCTGCCCCCGACCTCGATCGCGTAGCGCAGGATCGCGCTGACCTCCGGTAGATAGCGCACTCGCTCGATGTTGATGCGCCGCGCCGCGGCCAGCACCTCCTCGACGTCATCGAGCCCGAACAGAACGCTCGCCATGCGGACGGGGTCATTCGCCACCGGCAGGTTGGGCATCGATGGGTCGTACGGGTAGAACCAGTACGCGTGCCGGGTCTCCGGAAACAGCTTCGGGTAGCCGACCCCATTGATCGGGTCGCAGGCATTGCCGGCCCCATGCCTCACCAGGCGTGCGCTGAGCTGTTCCCACGCCTCGGAGTTCAGCGCGCCCCTTGCGACCAGCCTCAGGCTGCGCGGCTCCTCGTCCTTATATATGTCGACCGCGAAGACCGACCAGTAGCCGTTGGGTGGGTCCATCCGGTCCATGCGGTGGCGGACGGAGTCGATCTCCCAGCCCGTGCCGGCCAGTATTTCTTCCACGAAAGCGGCGACCGACTCCTTGTCGGTCGCCGCCTCCATGGTTACTAAAGATGAAGTTTGCGTTTCCATAGCAAGCGAATTGCCCTACTAGGGAACGCTGAGCGGGGCGTTCTGCGACATATCCCCGGAGCTGCGGGGTTGGTGTCCAGGATGGCGGCAGGCAATTTGCTCATTTCCACGTGGAGGTGGGCATTTGGAAGCGTTCGACGAATTCCTGGCAAGTCGACCTGCGCTCGCGAAGCGTCTGGTCGTCAACGCGTTCATCCTGATGGCCGGACTTCTCCTGATGCTGGCCCGCACGTCACCGGCTCTGGCCGCCGACAACTCACACGGTCAGGGCAAAGCACAAGATCACACGAGTGCTTCCGCGGTGGCTCCTCGTCACGACAGCCCAACGGCGAAGAGCGAGAACCACATAGGCGGCGGTGGCGGATCGGGCGGCGGCGGGGGAGGCAACGGCGGCAGTGGTGACGGCAGCCCCTCCGGGAGCAGTGGCGCGACCCACACGAGCGGAGGCGGCTCGGGCCAAACCAGCAGCGGGGCAACGGCCCTCGCACCCCAGGCCAGCTCTGGCGCCTCTGGCTCCTCGAACGCCAGCGCGAGCGCGCAGACGAGCGCCCACGCAAACGCGCAGGCGCAGACTCAATCCAGCACTCAGGCGAGCACCGCACCTACGACCAGTAGCTCTTCCAAGAGCAGCGCCGACAGCAAGGGCGGCAGCGCGAGCAAGGGCAGCGGCGGCGGCGACAACAACAGCGACCAGGAGACAGGCAACAGCACCGGCTCCACCGGACAGGGTTCGGCGCAGACCACATCCACTCATGCCGCAAACAGCACCGGTTCGACCGGTCAGGGGTCGGCCCAGACCGCGTCAGGTCAGGTCGGCAACAGCACCGGATCGAGCGGACAGGGGTCGGCCCAGACCGCTTCCGGCGAGGTCCTGGGCAACAGCACCGGCTCGACCGGCCACGGCTCGGCGCAGACGGCATCAGGTCAGGTCCAGGGCAACAGCACCGGATCGAGCGGACAGGGGTCGGCCCAGACCGCTTCCGGCGAGGTCCTGGGCAACAGCACCGGCTCGACCGGCCAGGGCTCGGCGCAGACGGCATCAGGTCAGGTCGGCAACAGCACCGGATCGAGCGGCCAGGGATCGGCTCAGACCGCATCAGGTCAGGTCGGCAACAGCACGGGTTCGACCGGACAGGGCTCGGCCCAGACGGCTTCCGGCGAAGTCCTGGGCAACAGCACGGGCTCGACCGGGCAGGGCTCGGCCCAGACGGCTTCCGGCGAAGTCCTCGGCAACAGCACCGGCTCGACCGGCGCAGGTTCAGCGAACACGGCGTCGGGCCAGGTGGGCAACTCAACAGGTTCAACGGGTCAAGGCTCGGCGCAAACCGCGTCGGGTCAGGTCGGCAACAGCACCGGATCGAGCGGCCAGGGATCGGCCCAGACCGCATCGGGCCAGGTCGGCAACAGCACCGGATCGAGCGGCCAGGGATCGGCTCAGACCGCATCGGGCGAAGTCCTGGGCAACAGCACGGGTTCGACCGGGCAGGGCTCGGCCCAGACGGCTTCCGGCGAAGTCCTGGGCAACAGCACCGGCTCGACCGGCGCAGGTTCAGCGAACACGGCGTCGGGCCAGGTAGGCAACTCCACAGGTTCAACGGGTCAAGGCTCGGCGCAAACCGCGTCGGGTCAGGTCGGCAACAGCACCGGATCGAGCGGCGCCGGTTCAGCGAACACGACGTCGGGCCAGGTAGGCAACTCAACAGGTTCAACCGGACAGGGTTCGGCCCAGACGGCTTCCGGCGAAGTCCTCGGCAACAGCACCGGCTCCACCGGACAGGGTTCGGCCAACACCACCAGCCAGGTCGGCAACAGCACCGGCTCGACCGGCGCGGGTTCAGCGAACACGGCATCGGGCCAGGTAGGAAACTCAACAGGTTCAACCGGTCAGGGGTCGGCCCAGACGGCTTCCGGCGAAGTCCTGGGCAACAGCACCGGCTCGAGCGGACAGGGTTCGGCCCAGACCGCGTCGGGTCAGGTCGGCAACAGCACTGGCTCCACGGGACAGGGTTCGGCCCAGACCGCTTCCAGCGAAGCCCTGGGCAACAGCACGGGATCAAGCGGGCAGGGCTCGGCGCAAACCGCATCGGGTCAGGTCGGCAACAGCACCGGCTCGACCGGCCAGGGCTCGGCGAACACAACGTCGGGCGAGGTCGGAAACTCCAGCGGCTCGACCGGGCAAGGCTCGGCCAACACGACGTCTCAGGTCGGCAACAGCACCGGCTCGACCGGGCAAGGTTCGGCCAACACGACGTCGGGCGAGGTCGGCAACAGCACCGGTTCGACCGGCCAGGGTTCGGCCAACACGACCAGCCAGGTCGGCAACAGCAGCGGTTCGACCGGCCAGGGCTCGGCGAACACGACGTCGGGCGAGGTCGGAAACTCCAGCGGCTCGACCGGGCAAGGTTCGGCCAACACGACGTCCCAGGTCGGCAACAGCACCGGGTCGACCGGGCAAGGCTCTGCCAACACGACGTCCCAGGTCGGTAACAGCACCGGCTCAGCCGGCCAGGGCTCGGCCAACACGACCAGCCAGGTCGGTAACAGCACCGGCTCCACCGGCCAGGGTTCGGCCAACACGACCAGCCAAGTCGGCAACAGCACCGGCTCCACCGGCCAGGGTTCGGCCAACACGACCAGCCAGGCCGGAGGCAACGTCGGCGGCACCGGCCAGGTCAGCGGCGCGACGGCTACGGCCGGCGGCGCCCAAGGTGAGGTCCTCGCCGCAACAGGCGCGCCCATCGCGGGCGGCATCCTGGGCGGCATCCTCTTCCTGCTCGGCGGCCTAGGGCTTCGGAACCGGCGGCGCTAAGCGGAAACTGAATAACAACCGGGCTCGCACCTCGCGAGCCCGGTCTTTTCTTGTGGCGCCGAGCTGCGGGCTCGGTAGGGCGCCGGGTCGGGGCGTTTCTTAGACGTGCCCGATTTGCAAGAGGCGGGTGCGTCAGTTTCTACCTCACTTGTACGGTGACGCGGCAACGCCCCAGGCGATTTGATGTAGTTCGGAAAATCGGGGCTAGGGGGAGGAGTGGAAACAGCAGCGCTGCCGGTCACGGGCCAGGTGCCAACGGAGGGCAACCTCAGTGTCCGGCCGAAGCGCTCCGGGCAGGGACCCGAGCGGCATCAGGACTTCTCACTCGCCGCACTTGCCGCGGTCGCGTCCTTCCTGGACTCGGACGAGGAATCGCCGCAATTCTTCGGCCGCCTGGGCGCCACGATCGCGGACCTCAGCCGCGCCAGGAGAGTCGCATTCTGGCGCCTGGGTCCCCGAGGCACTCTCACCGTGCAACCTGAGCCCCACGGTTTCGCCGACGATTCGCCGATTCACCAGGTGCGCCTGCGGCTTGGCGCTGACGGCAAGGGCGTGGTGGAGCGCCTCGTTTTCGAGGACCAGCTCGACATGCTCAGGGGGACATCGCCGGCGCTCGACTCGATCTGGCGCGAATCAGGCCTGGCGGAAGTGAAGAGCTCCATCGCAGCGGCATGGGTCGCGGGGGAGCGGCGGATCGGCGCCGTGGCCGTCTACGACTCACAACACGGATTCACCCCTCACGACCTCTGGGTCCTGCGGCTGGTCGGCATGGCCACCGGTCTCGTCTGGCAGGGCAAGGAGTCAGAAGACGAGCGCGGCCAAACGGCGATTCGCCTTAAGGAGGCAGTGGCCGCGCGGCGTCACCTGCTCAACAACATCGCCGCCGGCGGGGACGAGGCTCGGCGTCGCTTCGCCAGCGCGCTGCATGACGATTCTCTTCAGCTGCTGACCGGAGCGGAGCTGCAGCTCGAGCGGATGCGGACCGAGAGCAACGGCAGCAACCACGTCCAGCTGGACCACCTCCGTAACACGCTGCGGAAGGTCGAGGACTCTCTGCGGCGTCTGCTCACGAACGTGAGCCCCGAGCCGCTGCAGCTTCCCAGCGACTTGCGCGAAGGGATCAGCGAACGACTCGAATCGATGCGCATCCGCGCCGGCATCGAACCGCACATCGACGTCCGGTTCGGCGACGACGTGCCTCACGCGATCCAGGCCATCGCTATGAAGAACATCGGCGAGGCGCTGAACAACGTCGAGAAGCACGCACGCGCAACCCGAGTCATGGTCGCCGCACAGACCGTCGACGGCGGACTGCGGGCCGAGGTCAGCGACGACGGCACGGGCTTTGTCGTTGCGGAGTCGGTGCGGTTGCCGGGGCACATCGGTCTTATGGCGATGCGCGAACGGGCGCAGATCGCGGGGGGCTGGTGTCGGATCCAGAGCGAGCCCGGCACCGGGACCAAGATCGAATTCTGGATACCACTCAGCCTGTGAGACAGACCAGGCAACAGTAGAGAAGGAAGGAAGGAAGGAAGGAAGGAAGGAAGGAAGGAAGATGGCGACCAAGACTGCGGCAAGAGGTGCGGCCCAGCACAGGAACGGACCCGCGAACGGAGCGGACATCGACAGCAAGGTCGCGCTCCAGGTCCTGGCGGCGGTACAGCGCGGCGACTTCTCGGTGCGCATGCCGTCCGATTGGTCGGGTCAGGCCGGCAAGGTGGCGGCCGCGCTCAACTCGATCATCGAGTCGAACGAGCGCCTCGAACGTGAGATCCGGCGCCTGAGCCGCCACGTAGGCAAGGAGGGCCACGTCAAGCGCGCCGCCGTCGGCCACGCGGGCGGGGCGTGGGCTTTGACGCTCATCGCCGTGAACGACCTCGTCGAAGACCTCGCTCGTCCGAACACCGAGATCGCCCGCGTCATCAGCGCGGTCGCGAACGGCGACCTGACGCAGACGATGGCGCTCGAGATCGACGGCCGGCCCCTCCACGGGCAGTTCCTCACGACCGCCAAGACGGTCAACACCATGGTCGGCCAGCTCAACGCGTTCGCCGGCGAGGTGACGCGCGTCGCGGGCGAGGTCGGCACCGAGGGCAAGCTCGGCGGCCAGGCCCAGGTTCGCGGCGTCGGCGGCATATGGAAGGACCTCACCGACAACGTGAACCTGATGGCAAGCAACCTGACCAGCCAGGTCCGCAACATCGCCGAGGTCACCACGGCGGTCCAGCAGGGCGACCTCTCGAAGAAGATCACGGTCGACGTCCGCGGGGAGATCCTCGAGCTCAAGAACACCATCAACACGATGGTCGATCAGCTCAACGCTTTCGCAGGCGAGGTGACACGTGTCGCGCGCGAGGTGGGCACCGAAGGCAAGCTGGGCGGCCAGGCCGAGGTCAAGGGCGTCGGCGGTGTCTGGAAGGACCTGACCGAGAACGTGAACCAGATGGCCGGCAACCTGACCAGCCAGGTCCGCAACATCGCCGACGTCACGACCGGTATCGCGAACGGCGATCTCTCGAAGAAGATCACCGTCGACGTTCGCGGTGAGATCCTCGAGCTCAAGAACACCATCAACACCATGGTCGACCAGCTCAACGCGTTCGCCAACGAGGTGACGCGCGTGGCGCGCGAGGT
>WNFJ01003278.1_pt2 | contig 12662 bp, 10 predicted proteins | sample 5400461 | NCBI WGS metagenome assembly WNFJ01 (sample SAMN13153349, study PRJNA577476) | soil metagenome | isolation source: 115 cm saprolite on Douglas fir-dominated hillslope | place: USA:California | collected 2013-09-17 | reverse complement strand
AATATCGCACCTGCGCGACCTCTTCGAAGGCGGCCGCCAGGGCCGCGGCGGAGCGCATGATCGGCCGCCGCGAAACCTATCTGAGCGGCGCTGCCTGATCGGTCCTTTCCTCGCCTTGCCGATTTTTTTGCGCCCGGAACGCCGGGCGGGCGCCCAAATCGCCCGGAAAATGCCGCCGGCCTATAGCTCGCTGCCGATGCATCCCGGCCTGTTTGAGCCTATATTGGGCCTCAGGGCTAAGGAAACATCCCCAAGAAACATTCGAGGAGCAACGCCATGTCCCAGACCGCTGCCGCACGCACTTCGCAAGCTTCCGCGCCATCGCTGCGCGACCGTCTGAAGGATCCGTCGCTGCTGCGCGACCGCTGCTACATCGATGGCGTATGGACCGGCACGCCGGCCAATCCCGTGACCAATCCGGTCAACGGCGTCGAGCTTGCCAAGGTGCCGAAGATGAGCACGGCAGAAGCAACTCAGGCGGTCGAAGCCGCCGAGCGCGCGTTTCCGGCCTGGGCCAAACTCACCGCCAAGCAGCGCTCCAATATTTTGCGCAAATGGTTCGACCTGATTATCGCCAACCGCGAGGACTTGGCGCTGATCCTTACTTCGGAGCAGGGCAAGCCGCTGGCCGAGGCGCTCGGCGAAGTCGATATCGGGGGCGCCTATGTCGAGTTCTTCGCCGAGGAAGCGCGGCGCGTCTATGGCGAAACGATTCCGACCCAGCGGCCGGACGCGCGGCTGCTCGCGATCAAGCAGCCGATCGGCGTCTGCGGCGCGATCACGCCGTGGAATTTTCCCTGTTCGATGATCACCCGCAAAGTGTCGCCGGCGCTGGCGGCCGGTTGCACCGTGGTGCTGAAGCCTGCCAATGAAACACCTCTCACCGCGCTGGCGCTGGTGGCGCTGGCCGAGAAGGCCGGCGTGCCGAAGGGCGTATTCAATATCCTCACCGGCAATTCGTCGGCGATTGGCAAGGTGTTGTGCGAACATCCAGCCGTGCGCTTCGTCGGCTTCACCGGATCGACCGAAGTCGGCAAGATTCTGTATCGGCAGGCTTCTGTCGGGGTGAAGAAGCTCGGCTTGGAGCTCGGCGGCAATGCGCCGTTCGTGGTGTTCGACGACGCCGATATCGACGCCGCGGTAGAGGGGGCGATCGTCTCGAAATACCGCAACATGGGCCAGACCTGCGTCTGCGCCAACCGCATCTACGCCCAGGACAAGATCTACGATCGGTTCGTCGAAAAACTCTCGAAGAAAGTTGCCGCGATGAAGATCGGCGACGGCACCGAACAAGGCGTGACCCAGGGCCCGCTGATCAATATGGCAGCGGTCGACAAGGTCGAAAAGCACATCGCGGATGCGGTCAAGCACGGCGCCAAGATCGTCACCGGGGGAAAACGCCACTCGCTCGGGGGCACTTTCTTCGAGCCGACGGTACTGTCGAACGTCGCGCCCGATGCGCTGGTCTCGCAGGAGGAAACCTTCGGGCCCTTGGCGCCGGTGTTTCGCTTCAAGGACGAGGCCGACGTGATCGCGATGTGCAACAATTCGCCGTTCGGGCTCGCTTCCTATTTCTATTCGCGCGATCTCGGCCGGGTCTGGCGGGTGGCCGAAGCGCTGGAATCCGGCATGGTCGGCGTCAACACCGGCTTGATCACCACCGAGGTTGCACCGTTCGGCGGCGTCAAGGAAAGCGGCCTGGGGCGCGAAGGCTCGCATCACGGCATGGAAGAATATGTCGAGATCAAATATGTGATGATGGCGGGGGTGTAGCTTAATACACCATCACTTTTTGCGTCGTCCCCGCGAAAGCGGGGACCCATACGCCGCGGCCTCGCGGCTTGAGCACTGAGGTCGATACCTGTGCGTCTCACGCACGCCAGTGGCTATGGGTCCCGGCGTTCGCCGGGACGACAACTTACCTCCGCAGCACCGCGATCATGCGATTGGCGAAGGTCAGGCGCTCGGCCATCACGGAGACGAAATAGGTCAACAGCTTGTGGCTGAGCGCCGGATCGTCGCGCTTGATGATCTCGAATTGATCGGCGTCCAGCACGTAAAGAACGCTTGCGACCTCGGCCTGGATGGTTGCATTGCGTGGCGCATGCGAGACAAGACCCATCTCGCCGATCGTTGTGTAGCGGCCCAGACTTCGCACCCGCGTGGTGCGGTCTTCCTCCGCCGGAACCATGATTCCGACGCGTCCGTCGAGAATGAAATGCATTGAATCGGCCGCGTCGCCGGCGCGGACGATGATCTCGCCGGCGTCGACCTCGATGCGCTGGCAGCGGTGCATCAACTCCGCGGCGTCATGCTCGGTCCCGAGAATCTGCATGAACCAGTCGCGCAGGGACGCTTCCTCCTGTTCGAGGCCCTGATGTTGCGCAATGATCTCGTTTTCGCACCACTCCAGCGCATGGTCCAGCTCGGCTATGATGCTCACCTCCTTCGAGATGAATTCGCTGGATCGCAGCGCCTTTTCGGCTGCGGGCGAAAGATGCACCAGCACCAGTTTGATGCCCCGGTCATGGGCACTCCGCTTGATCTGCGCGAAACTGTAAGCCGCCGATGAATCGATGCCGGTGACGAGCTTGAAGTCGAACACCAGAAAGCGGCACTCCGGATGGCGCTGCAGCAGCGCCTTGACGTGCTGGTAAAGCCGGTTGGCCGAGCCGAAGAACAGATAGCTTTGCAGGTTCAGGCCCTGGATTTTTCCACCGTGCTCGGCAAGCACCGCCTGATCGTCGCGCGAGCGGTCCAGCGAACTGCGATATTCCGAGCCGTCAAAGCCGTATTTGATCGAATCGATTCTGGCGGCGCTCAGCGCGAATGTCGTGCAGCCGATCACAACGCCGATTAGGACGCCGGCGACAAAACCCCACTGCACGATGATGACGATGATCGCCAGCAGCGACAGATATTCGACGACCGACAGCCGCCGCCGTGACTCGACGATCCATCTGTGCAGCTGATCGGCTCCCAGATAGATCAATAGGCCGCCGAGAACGAATTTCGGCATGTAGCCGAGCAGCGTGGGAGCAGCCCCCAGCATCAGCGCAGAGATCGCGGCAACCGTCAGGCCGGACAGCCGGCCGGTGCCGCCGCTGTTGAGATTGAGCAAGGAGCGGCTTACTGAAATACAGCCGGTATAGCCGCCGAATGCGCCCGACAGGATATTGGCCAGGCCGGTGACGTTCAATTCCCGTTCGAGATTGGCCTCACGCTGCGAGGCGACTTCGACGCCCGTGGTGTTGAACAATGTGCTTGTCGCCGTCACAAAGATGACGGCGATCAGGTTGCCCAATAGATCCGGCAACGTGTACCAGGGATAGCGGCTTATTTGAATCGCGCTCCACGGCAACATCAAGGAAACGGGCGGCGGGGGCTCGAAAGTCCAGCCCGCAGCCTGCGCCTCCGCCAATGAGATGCCGGCAAACCAGAACGCGACGTGCGCGAAGACAATGCCGCCGATCAGGATGGCCGGCAGTCCAAACGTACTGCGGGAGCGGTGCCAGGTCAGATAGAGGACGAGAGCCATCGCGCAGGCCGCCGCCAGTTCGGACAGCGTTAGCATATTTGCGAACCGATCGAGTGTCGCAAGTTGAAGGCGCTGGCCGGTGATGACGCGAATCGCACCGAAAACGAGCAGGCAGCCGGTCGCGCCGAGAAATCCGCCGACCACCGGGTAGGGCACGTAGCGGATCGCGCGGCCCATCCGGGTCACCCCGAAACCGCAGAGCACGATGCCGGTGACGATGGTTGAAAGGCCAAGCGTGATAAGAACCGGCGCGAGCTCCGGAGCCGTCGCATCCGCCATCGCCATCCGTTCGACCAGCGAGGACGCCAATATTCCCGTCACCGCTGCGGTGGAACTCTCCGGACCTGCGATCGCGAACGGCAACGAGCTTCCGAGCGCAATGACGGTGGCGAGGACGGCCGATGAAATGAAGGTCGCGGCGACGCCGTAGGACAGATATGGCGCCAGTGGGCCGGCGAAGATCAGCAGCGAGTAAGATAGCCCGAAGGTAACGGTCAGAACGCTGGCGGCGCCGCCGCCGAGAACGTTATTGAGCGCCGTGCGCAGTTTCGGACCGAAACTGACGGATTGACCGATCACGCGCGAGCTTGTCCCTGACATCGACTGTCAGTGGTAGACGACAGCAGCGGATGAGGACAACCATATTTTTATGACGGCGCGGCGGCGCGATGGAATCCGCCCGGCAATCCATCAGGTGTCGTCCCGGCCAAGCCAACCGGCCGGCGCAAAGCGCCGCCCGATGACAGGCTTTGCGCGAGCCGGTACCCCTAACCAAGTTGTGTCAGCCATCACCCCCGCCGAAGGCACCATGACGTCCGATGCCGGACGCAAAGCGTGCCGCGCCGGACAGCGTTTCGCCGGAGGAAATGACCTCAAGCCCGCCGCGCATTTCATTGGCGATGGCGTCTTCCTCTGCCAGGTCCCATTGCCGCAACGCGGAAAGCCGGTCGGCGCGCAGGCAGGTTTGCGGGAAGCGGGCGATATCCCTGGCCAGCGCAATGGCGTGTGCGCGCGCTTCGCCTTTGGGCACGAGGCGATTGGCGAGACCCATGCGCAACGCCTCGGGGCCGCCGACGGGACGTCCGGTGAGAATGAGATCGATCGCCTGCGAATGGCCGATTGATCGCGGCAACCGGATGGTGCCGAGGTCGATCAGCGGCACGCCGAAGCGGCGGCAGAAGACACCGAAGATGGCGTCTTCGGCCACCACGCGCAGGTCGGCCCACAGCGCCAATTCCATTCCCCCGGCCACCGCAAAACCTTCCACCGCCGCGATCACAGGTTTTGACAGGCGCAGCCGGCTCGGCCCCATCGGCGCGACCGAATCATGGCCGCCGATCTCGCGTTTCTTGTTGGGATCGCCTGCGGCAACGGCCTTGAGGTCGGCGCCGGCGCAGAAAGTGCCGCCTGTGCCGGTAAACACCGCAACCGACGCCTCGGCGTCGGCATCGAAGGCCCTGAACGCATCGAACAGCTTTCGCGCTGTTGCGCCGTCGACGGCGTTACGACAATGCGGACGGTTGATGGAGACGATGGTCACCGGCCCATCGCGTTCGACAAGGACGGTATCGGCATCGGTCATGGCAGGCGGCTCCCTGTTGTTATGTTCCTATAGGAAGCTTCGCACTAGAGCTGCTGATTAGGCAATCCTCTGAACTGCTCGTCATTGCGAGCGAAGCGAAGCAATCCATGGTGGCACAAAGGAAGCATGGATTGCTTCGTCGCTTCGCTTCTCGCAATGACGGGGATCAGAGTGTGAGCTCACTACCCGTGACCCGGCGATAGGCATCGAGATAGCGCTTGCTGGTGGCGTCCACCACGCTTGCCGGCAACGGCGGCGCAGGCGCCTCGCCATTCCAGCGGCCGGCGCGGCGCTCGGCATCGAGATAATCGCGCAGCAGCTGCTTGTCGAAACTCGGCTGCGGCCGACCGGGTTTGTAGACATCCGCCGCCCAGAACCGAGAACTGTCTGGTGTCATCACCTCGTCGATCAGGATAATGCGGCCATCTTTATCCCTGCCGAATTCGAATTTGGTGTCGGCGATGATAATGCCCTGTCCGCGGCTGATTTTTTCGCCGAGCCTATAGATCGCCCGGGTCATGCTCTCCATCGTATAGGCGACTTCGTCGCCGAGAATTTCTCGCATCCGCGCGATCGTGATGTTCTCGTCGTGACCGGTTTCGGCCTTGGTCGCCGGGCTGAATATGGCTGGCTCAAGTCTTGCGCTTTCGAGCAGGCCCGCCGGCAGCTTCTCGCCGGCGAGGGTGCCCTGGGTGGCGTATTCTTTCCACGCCCAGCCCGAGAGATAGCCCCGGATCACGCATTCGATCGGAAATACTTTTGTGCGCCGGCACAGCATCGCGCGTCCGGCGATGGCGACGCGATGATCTCGCAGTGCAGGGACTTGCGCGATGATGGCATCGGCGTCGGCGCTGATCATGTGATGCGGCACCACGCCCTCGAGCTGCTTGAACCACCAGGCGCTGATCTGGGTCAGCACCGCGCCCTTCATCGGGACCATGACAACGTCGAAGGCGCTGATGCGGTCGGTAGTCACCAGCAGCAGGCGGTCGTCGCCGACGGCGTAGATATCGCGGACCTTGCCGCGCCCGATCCGTGGCAGGGGCAGGTCGCTGGCGCGCATCGCGGTCATGGATCACACTTTCGAAAAACGGCGGCGGTTCACGCACCCGCGCGGCAGAACAACAGGGAGCGAGCGGGACAGTTCACTCCGGCAGCGGAATGAACTCGGTCTCGTCGGGGACGTGCGCGAAGCGGCCGCTCTTCCAGTCCGCCTTGGCCTGCTCGATCCGCTCCTTGGAGGAGGAGACGAAATTCCACCAGATATGGCGCGGACCTTCCAGCGCATCGCCGCCGAGAAACATCATCCGCACAGGTTTTGCCGTCTTTACCGTGATGCGGTCGCCGGGCCGGAAAATTAGCAGCCGTGGTCCCTCATAGCGATCGCCTGCGATTTCGATCTCGCCATCGACCAGATAGATGGCGCGCTCCTCGTGGTCGGGGTCGAGCGGAACGCTGACGCCTTGCTCCGCCGTCACCTCGGTATAAAACCACGGCGACACCATCGCGACCGGCGCCGACACGCCGAACGCGCTACCTGCGATGATTCGCGCAGTAAAGCCGCGGTCTTGCACGGTCGGCAGATCGGCAGCGGCGTAATGCTGGAACGACGGCGCGATTTCCTCGGAGCCGGCGGGCAGCGCGATCCAGCTCTGCAAGCCCAGCATCTTCTGGCCGCTCTTTCGCTGCACGTCAGGGGTGCGCTCCGAATGCGCGATGCCGCGGCCCGCCGTCATCAGGTTCATCGCGCCGGGCTGGATTTCCTGGATGTTGCCCTCGCTGTCGCGGTGCATGATGCTGCCATCGAACAGGTAGGTGACGGTGGCGAGCCCGATATGCGGATGCGGGCGCACGTCCATCCCCTTGCCCGACATGAACTGCACCGGTCCGAAATGATCGAAGAAGATGAAGGGGCCGACCATCTGGCGCTTGCCATGCGGCAGCGCCCGGCGCACCTCGAATCCATCGCCGAGGTCACGGGTGCGCGGCACAATGACCAGTTCGAGCGCGTCGCAGGATTTGGGATCGCCGAGCACGGGATCGTTGGTGGGCATCCAGCTCATGGGGACTCTCCGTGATTTTTGCCGGTCATCATAGCAGCAATCGCTTGCCGCCGTCCAAGCGCGGAAACGTGGCAATCCTGGCGAACTGCGGGGCGATTGGAAGGAGCTACCACGTCATTGCGAGCCAACGGGTCGCGCGAATGCGCGCCCGATGACAGGCTCCGCGAAGCAATCCAGAGCGCGACAAAGTAAGCATGGATTGCTTCGTCGCTTGCGCTGCTTGCAATGACGGCGGTAGATATTTTCCAGGAAAATGAGGACGGGAAACCGATGCTGCCCCCGCTCAAGCCCGGCGTCACGCTTGCCCAGCCAACTGGTCCGGTCATTGAGACCGAGCGATTGACATTACGGCGATGGCGCAGCACCGACATTGAACCGAACACGGCGATGCTTGCCGATTCCGCCTCCGGACGCTTCATTACCGCCGATGGAAAACCTGTGACCGACGCGTGGATCGGCTGGCGTAACGCAGCGATCATGTCCGGACACTGGGTGTTGCACGGCGTCGGCATGTTCGTGGTCGAGGAAAGATCCAGCGGCACATACGTCGGCCGGGTCGGGCCGTGGTGTCCGCCGGGCTGGCCGGGCTTCGAAGTAGGCTGGGGCATCGCGAAAGAGTTTCGCGGCAAGGGCTATGCGCTGGAGGCGGCGCGGGCGGCGATCGATTGGTCGTTCGCGACCTTCGAGCTCGACCAGATCATCCACTGCATCGACTGCGAGAACACCGCGTCCCAGGCGGTGGCACGGCGTCTTGGGGCGGAAAAGGAGCGCGAATTCGACCTGTTCGGCCATCTCGCGGATATCTGGGTGACACCGCGCGAGAAGTGGCAGGGCGTCGGCAAGGCGCCCATCGCCGGCGGTAACTGATCAGCATTGGTTATTGCCGCCCAAGCTGCGTTGCGGCCACCACGCGATCGAATTGCTCAAGCGACAGGATCGCGTTGGCGAGCTGATCGGCGCGGCCGTTCAACACCGGGCGGGCGAGCGTGAGGAATTTCTGGGCCATCGCCTGTGCGTCGGGGAACGAATCCGGTTCGCCGGAGGGATCGGCATAGAGCCGCTCATGCACGCCGTCGTGGGTCAAAATGCTGACGCGGGCGCCGAACGGATGGCTGCGGCCGATCTCAAGGCGATCGTCCTGCACCACGTCGAACTTGTCGGCCAGCGCATCGATCGCGGCGTCGCCGAGCCTTTCGTAATCGTCCCAGCCGAAGCGGCCCTGATCGAGCGCCACCGCGCCGGTGAAGAACATCGAGAACTGCCCGCCGACGATTGAGGTCGGATGCCGCTTGGTGGCGGCATCGCCGGTTAACGTGATGCCGTTGCGGTGCAGGCCGATCTCGACGCGTTTGATCTGGTCCGGCGTGAGGTTGTGATCGCGGCGCATCGCGATCAGCGCATCGAGGGCTGCGTGGGTGTAGCGGCAGCTCGGATAGGGTTTTACGCCGATCTTCATGGTCTCGTAGGTTTTGCCGAGCCCTGCGACCGCCTTGTCGGGATGGGCGTTGTCGCTGTAGCCGACCAAAAGTCCGTGCTTGCCCTCGACCGATTCGGTTGAGCCGACGAAATCGTGGCGCGCCAATGTAGCCGCGATTACGCCGTTCATCGCGGCGGCGCCGACCTGGTAGCGCTTGTTCCAGGCGCCGTTGACGAGGAACTGCAGCGAGCCCGCGGCCTGGCTGCCGGAGACGCCGAACGCGGCGATGATCTGCGCTTTCGACAGCCCGAACAGTTTTGCCGCCGCCGCGGCGGCGCCATAGGTGCCGGCGGTGGCGGTGGGATGGAAACCGCGCGCGTAATGCGAGGTGGGATCGAGCGCGTTGCCGAGCCGGCAGCACACCTCATAGCCTGCGACGATCGCGGTCAGCACGTCACGGCCCGACGCGGCGGTGAGTTCGCCGACCGCGAACGCGGCCGGTACCACCGGTGCGCTTGCATGCAGCGAGGAATCCGCATGCGTATCGTCGAAATCCAGCGAATGGCCGAGCGCGCCGTTGAGCAATGCCGCCACCGCGGGCGTCCAGGTTTCGCTGTCGCCGAACACGGTGGATTCGCCGCTGCCATCGAGCGCCAGCGCTTCGAGCATTTTGAGCAGTGAAGGCGTGGATTCGGCATCGCGCCGCGCCCGGATGGCGCTGCCGAGGAAATCCAGCGTCAGCACCTTCGCCCGTTCCAGCACTTCGTGCGGAATGTCCTCGAATTTCAAGTTGGCGACGTAGGCGGCGAGCGTTGCGGTTTCATCGGCCATCGTGTTTCCTCGGTTTTGTCATGCAGGGTAGGCGGGCTGATTTCCGGTTTCAAGTCGGCTGCGGGCAATGGGAGGCAGCCATGCCGAATGTCGTTTATAAGGGGCTTGGTTTTATAAGGGGCTTGGTCCGTAACATTCCGGAACGGGGCATATGACCGCCTTCCTGAAGCGCCTGTCCACGCTGATGCGGTCCCGGAAGGCGCAACTGGCTCTGGCGCTCAGGGTCACCGTGGCGGCTGCCGGCGCGTTCGCGATCGCGACGGCGCTACACCTGATGTTGCCGCTATGGGCGGTGCTGACGTCGCTCATTGTCACCCAGATGAGCGTCGGCCGCTCGCTGAAGGCGACCCGCGATTATATGTTGGGTACGATAGGCGGCGCGATCTATGGCGGCGCCATCGCGGTGCTGATTCCGCACTCGGGCGAGGCCGCACTGCTCGCCTTGCTGGTGCTGGCTGTGGCGCCGCTGGCCTTCATCGCAGCCCTCAATCCGAGCTTCAACGCTGCCACTGTGACCGCGGTCATCGTGCTGCTGGTCCCCGCGATGAGCCATGCCAATCCTCTTGCTTCGGTGATCGATCGAGTCATGGAGGTCGGGGTCGGTGCGATTACGGGGCTTTTGGTGTCTTTCCTGGTTCTGCCGTCCCGGGCGCACAGCCAGATTCGTGTCAGTGCTGCACGGTTGCTCGATTTGATCGCGGCGGCGCTGTGCGAATTGATCGCCGGCCTGACGCGCGGGCTCGACAACGACGCCTTGCATCGAATTCAGGATGGAATCGGGGCTGCATTGGTCATTCTGAATGCGACCGGCGCGGAAGCCGAGCGCGAGCGTGCCGCTCATTTGTCGTCGGGTCCGTACACCGGACCGCTGCTTCGGACGATACTGCGGCTACGCCACGACGCCGTGATGATGGGGCGCGCGACCGTAGTCCCGCTACCTTCCGAGCTGCAGACGCGGTTGGGGGTGCCATTGACCAATGTCAGCGAAGCAATCACCACCTACCTGCGTTCCACTGCCGACGCGTTGCGAACTGGAACCGGTTCTCCAGCACTCGGCCCGGTCGAGGCGGCGCTGCAAGCCTATGGCGAGGAAGTCGCGGCGCTGCGCAGCGAAGGTCTGACGCGGGGCCTGCCCGGCGACGTGATCGAGCGATTTTTCGCGCTGGGATTTTCACTGGAGCAAATGCGGCAAAATCTGAAGGACCTGGAGCGCTGCGTCGCGGAGTGGTCCGATGCGCCGCCGGTGGCGACACCTCGCCTGGAGGATTAGGCCAACATCAGTCGGGTCAGGCCCGTGCTTTCGACCACCAGATCAGGAGGTCGAGCTCTCAGGCCGCGACTTGCCGCAGCAGGCTGCGGACGACCAGCCGGTGAAATGGCAGAATGACCGCCAGATAGCTTCGGCCGAGCAGGTTGTGGGTCAGCACCAGCGTAGTTGCGGTGACACGCTGGCCGCGGCCGGCGCGTGCGACATCCACCACGAGGCGAAAATCCAGATGCTTGTCGTCGAAGCCCGCGACAAGGCGATCAGGCGTTTGGCTGACAACCGGAAATATCCCGATGCGATCGGAGGCCGCGATCGCGCTCGGCGTACCCGTTTTCAGACCGAAAGGCGCCGCCAGAACATTGCGTAAAGTCAACAGCAGATCGATCCATCGCGGTCCGCGTCCAAGCATTCTCTCGGCCGCCTGCCGCGCCGTGAGCGCGGCCTCGTCGAGCGCAACACTATAGGCATCGCCGAACCGCGCGCCGGGCAGCAGCGGCGCGGTGTCCAGATTTGGTTCGACCAGGTGGACTTTCATCGCCGGCCATCTGTGGTTGCAAATTCCAATCGATTGACAAGCCGCCGGAACCGCAAGATGAGGAGAACGGCATAAACCGCGGTTCCGCAGGACAGCCCGATCCAGACGCCGATGGCGCCAAATCCAGCCCAGAAGGCGAGCCCATAGGCGGCGGTAAATCCAATCAGCCAATAGCTGATCGCGGCGAACACGAGCGGCACTCGGGTGTCGTTCAGGCCACGCAGCGCGCCTGCCGCGACCGTCTGGATGCCGTCGGCGACAAAGAATGTCGCACCGACCACCAAAAGCGTTGCGGTGAGCTCGACGGCGTCGCCAGCGCTCGCCGCAGCCGCGCCGAAGAAAAATCGCGCGATCGCAAATCGTCCGAGCATTACGGCTAGCGTCAAGGCGGATACCAGCACGATTCCGACCAGCGTTGCGACCAAGCCCGCACGTTTAACCGCTGCCGGATCATTGCGGCCGACGGCGTGTCCTACCCGCACCGTGGCCGCCATTCCAATGCCGAGCGGCACCATGAACAGAATGGCGGTCACCTGCAAGGCGATCTGATGCGCCGCCAGCGCCGTGGTGCCGATCAGGCCCATCAAGAGCGCCGCGGCGGCGAACAGGCCATATTCCAGCAGGAACGCGATGGAGATCGGCGCGCCGATCACGATCAGTTGCCGCATCAGCGTCCAGTCGATGCGCCAGATATGCCCGAGGACATGATATTTCCTGAACGGCCGGCGGCCATAGGCAAACCAGAGGCTCGCCAGGAGCATGCCGAAGTCGACGATGGTGGAGGCGAGACCGGCGCCAAACAGCTCCAGCCGCGGCAATCCCAGTTCGCCATGGATCAGGAGATAGACCAGCACGGCATTCGCGGGGATTGCGGCCAGCGTGACCCACAGCCCCGGCTCCGGCCGGTTGACCGCACCCATGAAGCCGCGGATCGCCAGGAACCAGAGGGCCGGCGTGATGCCCCAAGCCAGACCGAACAGATATTGTTGCGCGCATGCGCGGTCGCGGGCGCCTGGCCGAGCATCACAAGGATCTCTTCGCCGTAGAGCGGAAACGCCATCATCGGCGAGGAAACCAGCAAGCCCGCCCAAAGCCCGACACGGAGCGAGCGCCGAACTAGGCGCGGGTTGCGCGCACCGAACGCTTGCGCGGCCAGCGGCGCCACGGCGGACATCAAGCCCATTCCGAAGGTGAAGCTGACAAAGAACACCGTGTGCGCCAGCGCCGCCGCGGCAACCGCCTCGTCGCCGAGCCGTCCGATCAGCGCCAGATCGGTCGTCAGCATCGCGATCTGCCCGAGCTGCGTCAGCGCCATCGGCACCGCGAGCTTGAGCGTCTCGGTCAGCTCGAGCGCGAGGTGATTGCCGGACGCCGCGGCCGGTCCGTGCTCGATCTTGTCAAGGGATGTCATAGGGACAGACTAGCGCGT
>WNFJ01473013.1_pt1 | contig 12664 bp, 18 predicted proteins | sample 5400461 | NCBI WGS metagenome assembly WNFJ01 (sample SAMN13153349, study PRJNA577476) | soil metagenome | isolation source: 115 cm saprolite on Douglas fir-dominated hillslope | place: USA:California | collected 2013-09-17 | reverse complement strand
CTGCTGCAACACAAGATCGACAAGTGCACGATGGCGCTTCGCGCGATATTCCACCCGAAGACACTTATGAAAATGCTTCGCTTGTGAATTTTGTTTACAAAGAAAACCAGGAACAAATGCGCGTCGCGCTGCGCCAGGTGCGCGCGCAATTTGGGAAAAAATATCCGCTCATTATCGATGCTGAAAAAATTTGGACCGGCAAGACCATCGCATCGATCAACCCAAGCTCGCCCGAAGAAATTGTTGGCCACGTGACGGAGGCCGGAATTCCCGAAGCCGAACGGGCCGTGGAAGCCGCGCGGGTCGCGTTTGAAAAATGGAGCCGCACACCATTTGAAGCGCGCGCGCGTTTGCTTGAGCGCGCCGCCGCCATCATGGAGCGCAGGCGCTACGAGCTTTCCGCGCTCGAAGTTTTCGAAGTTGGTAAACCGTGGGCGGAAGCGGATGGCGACATTCGCGAGGCGATGGATTTCTGTCTGTTTTACGCACAACAAATGCGCCTGATCGGCCGGCCCCGCCTCACTCAGCACGTTCCCGGCGAAGAAAGTTACCTGCATTACTGGCCGCGTGGTGTCGCTCTCGTCGTGGCGCCGTGGAATTTCCCGATGGCAATCTTGTGCGGGATGACCTCAGCCGCGCTCGTCACCGGCAACACCGTGATCATAAAACCGGCTGAACAATCGGCGGTCGCCGGCGCTATGCTCATGGAAATTTTTGAGGAAGCCGGTATACCGCCGGGCGTTTTGAATTTTCTTCCTGGCAAGGGCTCAGTCATCGGTGCGCACCTTGTTGACCATAAGCATGTCGATCTTATCGCCTTTACTGGTTCGCGCGAAGTCGGTTTGAAAATTTGGGAAAGCGCCGGCCAGACACGGACCGGACAGCGCCAGTTGAAACATGTCGTTTGCGAAATGGGCGGCAAAAATGCCATCATCATCGATTCCGACGCCGATCTCGATGAAGCGATTGTCGATTCAGTTTATTCCGCCTTCGGCTATCAAGGGCAGAAATGTTCTGCGCTTTCGCGGTTGATTGTGCTCGAAGACAATTATCGCCGTGTCATGCAACGGTTACTCTCCGCGGCCGCCAGTTTGCGCGTTGGTAATCCGCAAGAACCAGGTATTACGGTCGGACCAGTGATTGATAAAACCGCATACGAACGCATTCAAGATTACATCGGAATCGGCAAGAGCGAAGCCACGCTGGCCTTCCAACGGCGGGATGTGCCGCCGCAAGGTTATTTTATTCCGCCGACAATTTTTGTCGATGTCACACCGGAAATGCGGATCGCGCGCGAAGAAATTTTCGGCCCAGTGCTTAGTGTGATCAAAGCCCGCGATCTCGATGAAGCAATCGAAGTCGCCAACGGCACGGATTACGCACTGACGGCCGGATTTTTCTCACGCAGTCCGGCGAATATCGAACGCGCCAAAGCGGAAATTGTCGCCGGCAACGTTTACATCAATCGCTCCTGCACCGGTGCGGTTGTTGGACGTCACCCTTTCGGCGGATTCAAAATGAGCGGCGGCGGGACGAAGGCCGGTGGCGCCGACTATATCCTGCAATTCTTGTTGCCGCGCGTCGTAACCGAAAATATCACCCGTCACGGCTTCGCCCCTGAAGAAACGCCGCAATATCGAGAAGAATTTCTCTGGCCGCCTAAGCGCTGAGCGCGCTCACCGCAGCGAGTCTGCATCGCCGCGCCGACCGGACAAGATTGACATTTTGTCTGTACATCACCGCCGCGCGCCGGCGCAATTAATTTAATTCAAGGGTCGCCCTTTGATCAGCAATCGCACGACTGTGACCACCATGTAGATCACCGGCCAGGCCGCCGTCAGTACAACAAGCGCGAAAACAAACGTCTCTTTTGTCCGCTCGCGCGCAGACTCCAGGAGAAATTCGCGACTGAAATTGTGAAATTTGCGGACATCCGAGTCGTCGTCTCCATCGTAAGGAAACGAAGAACCGCGCCAGTGTTCGAACCCCGACTGAAAGAAGTAATCCGTTTGCGGAAACAGTCTTCGGTCAAATGCAAACGGGCACGGCGGTTTCATACTTTGTCATCCAAAGCTTGGATCGTTCCAACTTCGTACCCATCGCCTCAGACCGCAATGAATCAACTATTCAGTAATCTTGACCAGCCGAGGAATCGCGCCGCCAGGCGGGAAACCATGTCTCGCCGAGCGGCAACGCACGCGCTGGAATGCGGGTGCGCATCATCCTCACTCAAAACGCCCCCTGAATCGTAAGCTGCTTACGATGCGTGAGAGTTCGTCATTTTTCGCTGAGTTGCAGCGACCGTCATCCTCGGCTGCGACCTTGTGATGGATTACCGCCAATGGCCCGCGATCCAAACCCAGCCGCCGGCACGGCGCACCCAGTGGCCTTCGACCCATACGGCCCTTACTCTCGGCCGCACAACCCAACTGCCGGACACCCAAACATAATTTGTCCCCGTCCAACGCCAATACCCAGGAGTCCAGATATAATTAGGTCCAGGCGCGACTGTTTGGATTTCGACCCTAACAGGCGGTGGCGCTTGGGTGATAAGCACTTCGCCAGTAGCTGGTCCGGTGGTAGTTACTTCCCGTGTCACGGTCGTTGTCGTCGTGACCGGCGGGGGCTCTTCAGCGCAGCCGATCAATGCCAGCGGTAACGCCAGTGAACAAATACTTATTTTCATAAACGTCTCCTTTCTACTAATTCGCTTTGCACGAGCGGTTTGGCTTTGTTGAAAACCAAAACCAGGCCGGGCGCAGGCGATAGCGCAAAGCCGATTTTGATCCGATGATGCAGGATGCTTTACGTTGTCGCGACGCCAATTGGAAATTTGGGCGATATCACCTTGCGCGCGCTCGAAATTTTGCGCGATGTCGACCTCGTGGCGGCCGAGGACACACGGCATTCCGGCGTCTTATTGAAGCATTACAACATCGATAAGCCGCTAATAAGCTTTCATGAGCATAACGAAGCGATGCGCACCGCGCAGCTCGTTGAGCGCCTCGCTACGGGCGAAAAGATCGCGCTGATCACTGATGCCGGAACGCCCGGCCTTTCCGATCCAGGAACGCGACTCGTCCGCGAATGCATCAAGCGCGAACTTGGTTTCACAATTGTCCCCGGTCCGTCGTCGATCTTCCCTGCACTGATCGGGTCTGGATTTTCGACCGAGAAATTTCTTTTCGGTGGATTTTTGCCGGTGAAAAAGGGACAGCGCGAACGCGAGCTGCGCGCCGCCGCGGCACGCGACGAGACCACAATTTTTTTTGAATCGCCTTACCGGCTAGCGAAAACCCTCAAGGTTTGCATCGATATTTTGCCAGACCGACAACTGTGCGTCGCGCGCGAGCTCACCAAAAAATTCGAAGAATTCCGCCGCGGCACGGCCTCTGAACTTCTCGCTCACTTCGAGTCGCATTCGCCGAAAGGCGAAATCGTGCTGCTGATCTCAAGCAGGTAGCGACGCCGTGTCGCGGCGTCGGGTCGGGTCGCACCGCGCCGACCCTACCTTTCCGCTCAAGGTGGCGCACCTGTGGAATTGTGCGCGGCTTTTTCTCCTCAGAAGCGCTTATGGTTTACGCAATCATCAAGACGGGCGGACGGCAATATCGTGTCGGGGAAGGCGAGACGCTCGATGTCGATCTTCTCGATGTCGATGTTGGCAAGGAAGCCATCTTTTCAGACGTACTCATGCATGCCGACGGCGACAAGCTCATGCATGGCAATCCATCGATCTCGGGCGCGAAAGTCACCGCCGAAGTGATCGAGCAGCGCAAGGATAAAAAGGTGATCGCGTTCAAATACAAGCGGCGGAAAGGTTATCACCGCTCCGTCGGTCATCGCCGCAAGTTGACGCGCGTGAAAATCAAAAGCATTAGCGTCGGCGCCAAATCGAAAAAAACGTAATCGTTTTCTATTTTCCACTTTCTTATTATGGCTCACAAAAAAGGACAAGGCAGCGTCAAGAATGGCCGTGACAGCGTTAGCAAACGGCTCGGCGTGAAAAAATTTGGCAGCGAGATGGTCGTCGCCGGCAACATCATCGTGCGCCAACGCGGCACGAAATTTTTGGCGGGCAAAAACGTAGGGCTCGGGCGCGACTACACGATTTTTGCGCTGGTTGATGGGAACGTCCGTTTCGATCGCGCAGGGCGACGCGTGAACGTCGATCCGGTCGCGGCCAAATAAGTTTCGTCGCGAACTTTTTTCGTTCCGGTACCCGGTTTTCGGCCTTCCGGTTTCGACGAGTTTGCAGTATAACGAGAGCTTCCCATGAAATACAGAACCTTCATTCTTTTCGGCGCGCCCGGCAGCGGCAAAGGCACGCAGGGCAAAACCCTCGGCACGATCCCCCGTTTTTATCATTGCCCGTGCGGCGATGTGTTCCGCTCCATCGACACGCGTACGAAGGTGGGCAAGGCATTTCTGGATTATTCGAGCAAAGGTCAACTCGTGCCGGACGATATCACAGTCGAGCTTTGGAACGAGGCAATCAATGCGGCGGTCGAGGCGCACAAATTCAAACCAGACATCGACATCCTTGTGCTCGACGGCATTCCGCGGAATGTCAACCAGGCAAAAATCATGGAAGAGATGATCGATGTCGAAAAGGTGTTTCATCTTTCCTGTCCAAATCGCGAGACGCTGTTTTACCGATTGAAGAAGCGCGCGCTCAAAGACAATCGCCTCGATGACGCGAACGAGCAGGTCATTCAGCGCCGGCTCGACATTTACGAAAATGAATCGAAGCCCGTGCTAAATTACTATCCAAAAGAATGCATCACAGTGGTTGACGCGATGCAGCCGCCAGCCAAAGTTTTGTTTGAGATCCTCGCCAGCGTCAATGGCGCGAGTGTGCGACATGAGCCAGCAGCAGTTTGAAAATTTCACCGCCTCCAGTCTCTATTGCGAAAAGTGCCGGGCCACCCTGCCCGTGCGCGAGCGGCTGCTTTTAGTTCTGCCGGACAAGGAGATCTTTGATTACCTTTGCACCGAGTGCGGCTCATCGGTCGGACAGCGTGAAGTAACCGCCGGCGACAAAATATTGATGCAAGCGATGGCCGCGCGAAATCGCGCGCGCAGCCGACCCGTGCAATTGATGCAGTAGCTGCGAATGCGCGTCGTTTTTATCGGCACGGGTGAAATCGGCCTGCCGACACTGCGCGCGTTGCAAAAATCCAAGCACGAACTGGCAGGCGTTGTCACGCAACCGGACAAACCGGCTGGACGCCACCAAAAGATTACTCCGCCGCCAGTCAGAGCCGCGGTTTCCGGCAACCAGATCTCAATCTTGCAACCTGCGCGCATCAAAGATCGAAAATCGACTGAGCAAATTCGCGCACTGCAACCAGACGTGATCGTGGTTATGGCTTACGGGCAGATTCTCCCGCATGAGGTGCTCGACATTCCGAAGATTGCTTGTTTGAATCTGCACGCCTCGCTCCTGCCACGCTGGCGCGGCGCCGCGCCAATTCAAGCCGCGATCGCATCGGGCGATCGCGAGACTGGGATCACGGTCATGTACATGGACGAAGGACTCGACACCGGCGACATTCTTTTGCAACGCAAGATCGACATCTTGCCCAACGATACCGGCGAAACCTTGCACGATCGGCTGGCGCAAGTTGCGCCCGAGTCTTTGCTCGAAGCGTTGGACTTGCTCGCCAGCGGAAGTGCGCCGCGCACCGTCCAAGACAACGCGCTTGCGACTTACGCGCCAAAGTTGAAGCGCGAAGACGGACAGATCGATTGGAGCGAACCGGCGGACGTAATTGAGAGAAAGATTCGCGCGTTCAATCCGTGGCCGGGCGCATTCACTAAAATCGCAATGGGACCCGATACGCGGCGCAATCTGAAGATTTTTGCCGCTGTGATCGTCGATCTTCGCGGAAAGCCCGGGGAAATTTTACGAGGGGACAATGAGTTGATTGTCGCTGCTGGCAAAGGCGCGCTGTCGCTGGGCGAAGTGCAGCTCGAAGGAAAACGCCGAATGAACGCGACGCAATTTCTCCGTGGAGCGTCGCAGTTGAAGGCGGATCGCGACCTCTAGGCGCGATGTTAAATAAATGCGGCGTTGCCGCCTGCCTTAGCATCGAACTCGGAGAACTCGATCCACCATTTTGCTTTCCAAAGAACGGTGTGTCTTGTTTCATTCACTTGCCATGAAAACGGAGGCGCCGGCTTACAAACGCATCGTGCTCAAGCTGAGCGGTGAGGCACTGCAAGAGCGCGGCGCCAGGGAGAACATTTCCCCTGCGGTCGTGCGTGCGATCGCCGAGCGCGTCAAGGAAGTGCACGGACTCGGTGTGCAAGTCTCGGTGGTGATCGGCGGCGGAAACATCTGGCGCGGATCATCCGCAGCCCATCGCGGGATGGACCGCACCACGGCGGATTACATGGGGATGCTGGCGACGGTGATTAACGCGCTGGCTCTGCGCAGCACGCTCGTGCAAATCGGTGTGGAGACACGTGTGCAAACGGCCATCGAAATGAAAAACGTGGCCGAGCCTTTTATTCTCGGCCGCGCCATTCGACATCTGGAACTTGGGCGAGTCGTTATTTTTGCCGCCGGTACCGGCAATCCTTACTTCTCCACGGACACGACGGCGGCGTTGCGCGCGAGCGAGATCGGCGCCGACGTCATTCTCAAAGCGACGAAAGTGGACGGGATTTACGATCGCGATCCGAACACCGACGCAAATGCGAAGCGTTACGAGCGCATCACGTTCACGGAGGCGCTGACCAAGCGATTGCAGATCATGGATTCGACCGCGTTCAGTCTTTGTATGGACAACAAGATCCCGATCGTTGTGTTCGACATGAACAAGCCGAGCAACATCCGCGACGCGGTGCTCGGCCGCAAAATCGGCACGCTCGTTTGCGATGATGACGAAGCGAGAAATCCAAACCCATGAGCAGAGATGACATCGTCCTCGAAGCCGAGATGTCGATGGAAAAAAGCGTCGATTATCTGATGCACGAATTTGCAGGCGTGCGCACGGGCAAAGCGTCGCCCAGCTTGGTCGAGGACATTGATGTACAGGCGTATGGGTCGACCATGAAATTGAAACAGCTCGCGCTTATCACTACGCCGGAATCGCGCCTGCTGGTGGTGCAACCGTTCGACGCCGGTACCGTCCAAGATATCGAGCGTGCCCTCAAAGAATCGAGGATCGGCATCATGCCGGCAGTGGAAGGAAAAATCATTCGCTTGCCGATTCCGGAGCTGTCCGAGGAACGCCGGAAAGAACTGGTGAAGTCGTTAGGCAAAATGGCGGAGGAAGCGCGGGTGCGGGTGCGGAGTAATCGGCGTGCGGCCTTGGATGAAGCGAAGAAATTAAAAACCTCCGGCGGTGTGAGCGAGGACGAATGGCACGACCTGGAAGACGAAATTCAAAAATTGACCGATCGCTTCGTCAAATCGATCGACGACCATCTCAGGCATAAAGAAGCTGAGATCATGAAGGTGTGATTGTTTCAAACGCCAACGTCTCGCAGAGACACCCTACAATTTCACCAGGTCGAGCAAAAACTGGCACCAGAGATAAAGCATTCCGCGCCACGAATATTTCACGTCTCCGGCCGAGGTCGGCTTGAGTACGCCCTTCTTGATATTATGCGCGATTTGATCGCGCAGATCGTTTTCCATTTCCTTTTCAATGCGCTCTTCGTCCAAGGCGTCGATGGTTGCCGTTTCGACTCGGTTGCGCCGCAGAAATTCGCGATGGCTTTGGTAAAGCTGCCAAAAAGAGTGATCAGGGCGCTGCCGATTGATCCGAAAATGCGGCGTCAATTTCAAACCGTAGGAGAGCGGATAATTCCATGTCGTCCAGATAATGCCGCTTTTGGCTCGTGACGAGATCCGCAAATAATAAAACGAGAGGTCGTGCTGCTCGTTCAGACAGATGGTCGCTTGGGCGCGATCTTCATCTTTGTAAAACAAGCGGAAAAATTGCCGGTAATCTTCCCAATCCCAGCCGGCATCGGTCACATGCACGAAGCCCTCGTTCTCGATCTCGCGTGTAATTTCATTCAGGTTCGGGAATGTATCTGGTGAGGGTGCGCTTTTGGGACGAAGTTGTTTTTCCTTGGGTAACCGTAGTGTACGAATACGCGTCAAAATTTCCACCCATGGCAGAAAGAACCAGCTAGCTGCCGCGAGCGCACCGAGCGCGTGACTGTTCGTGATGAAATAGACGAGCAAATAGGACGCGAGGAGGATGCCGAGCGCGCCGGCCTTCTGGGAAAATGCGCTTTCAAAGCTGCGCAGCGCCACGCTGAGCACAGCTACCCCAAGAATGACAAAAAGTTGAAACAGCATTACGGCGCGATCTCGTGTTCGCTCAGGAATTTTTCGAGCTGATCAGTGTCGAAATTCGCCAATACTTTGTCCCCCGCCACAAAGGTCGGCACATAGGTTTGATCGGAGAGTTCCTTCATCTCCTCAAACGCTTGTCGATTTTCGCCGACGTCGATCTCGATGAACTTGTAGCCCCGCTGCCTGAGAAAATCTTTTGCGTCAATGCACCACGAACACCACTCGCGGCTGTAGAGTTTCAATTCCATCAGCAGCGCAAATAAACGAGCGGCCATTGCCCCGTCAACCGAGGGAAAATAAATGTCGAATCGACAGCGGTGCTTAGGTGGAACGCGATCTCCGAGCGCGTTGTAAAATAACTGCGCCTGTGCACGCCAAATTTTTATATCGAGCGCTCGGTAGGCGACTTCGAAAATATCGCGCCTTCGGCGGTTAATTTGGCATCGAGGTCGGAGATCTCGATCCACGAACCGCTTCGCGGTCAATAGGACTTCGCCCAGATCACGCGGCGTGCGCTCGGCTCGCCGGTGAAGATGCAGCGGCCTGGCTCGGAATCGCCAAACGGAATTACGCGGATTGTGACTTTCAGGTCGTTCTTGATTTGCTCTTCGATCGCCCGCGAGCCGTTCCAATGCGCGAGGGCAAAACCGCCGTGGATTTCCGGCTTGGCCGGATTCTTCGGTGTGAAAAATTCGTAAAACGCTTCTTTGTTGTCGAGCTCTCGCGTGTTTTCGTCGCGGAATTGCCGCGCGCGGTTGTAAAGATTTTGTTGGATCGAGTTCAGAATTTCTGGCGCTGTGGCGACGAATTCCTGGATCGACATAATCTCCTTGGCCTTCACCGGCTGGTCGCGCCGGCTCACCGCCACTGAATTCTTCTCGAGATCGCGCGGGCCGATCTCCAGTCGCAAAGGCACGCCTTTTTTGATCCATTCCCAATTTTTTAGGCCCCCACCTAGGTCACGCTTATCGATTTCCACTTCGAGCGGACGATTGGTCCCGCAGGCCCGCGATTTGCCGCGCAGTTGGAGCGCGAGGCCGTCGCAGGTCTCAAGCACTTCCGCGCGCGTCTCTTCTTTGGGCGTGATCGGCAGGATGACAATCTGCGCAGGCGCAATCCGTGGCGGCAAAACGAGCCCGTCATCATCGCTGTGCATCATCACAACGGTGCCGACGAGCCGCGCGCTCACGCCCCAGCTCGTGGTCCAGCCAAATTCCTGTTTGCCTTCACGATTTTGAAATTGAATCCCGCTTGCGCGCGAAAAATTTTGCCCGAGAAAATGGGATGTGCCGGCCTGGATCCCTTTGCGGTCCTGCACCATCGCTTCGATCGATAACGTCTGCACTGCGCCCGGAAAACGTTCGCTCTCCGATTTTTCGCCGGTGAAAACCGGAACGGCCAGATGCTCGCGGGCGAAGCGCTCGTAAAGATCGAGAATCAATTTTGTTTCCGCACGCGCTTCTGCTTCGGTTTCGTGAACAGTGTGGCCTTCCTGCCAAAGAAATTCGGTGGTGCGCAAAAACAGGCGCGGACGCATTTCCCAGCGGACGACGTTGGCCCATTGGTTGATGAGAATCGGGAGATCGCGATACGATTGCACCCACTTCGCGTAGCTCGCTCCGATAATTGTTTCCGAAGTTGGCCTAACGACCAGCGGCTCGGTCAATGCGCTGGCCGGTTTCATTTTTCCATCCACATCCACCTCGAGGCGGCTGTGGGTGACGACGGCGCATTCCTTCGCGAAGCCTTCGACGTGTTCGGCTTCCCTGGCGAAGTAACTCAGCGGAATGAACAACGGGAAATAGGCATTGCGGTGTCCGGTTGTGCGAAACATCACGTCCAGCTGGCGCTGCATGTTTTCCCAAATCCCGTAACCCCACGGGCGAATGACCATGCAGCCACGCACCTCTGATGGCTCGGCCAGCTCAGCCGCGCGAACTACCTGTTGGTACCATTCCGGAAAATCTTCTTCGCGTCGGGGCGAAATGCCGGTTTTCAAAGCAGCAGGATTCGACATGGCGAGAACGAATTAAACTCGCAACCGTCAAATGACCAGCCGCCATTTTTCGCAGCGCAACTTTACTCGCGGCCGGCGGTTAGTATTTTCAAACTATGAAAATCAAATCGTTAATAACGATGTCGATCCTGGGCGCGGCAATGCAGTCAGCTCCAGTTGCACCGGGCCAGCCTTTAGACCAGCCCGGAAAAGGCTGGCGGCATAATCGCGAGGAGCACTTGGCAAATCTCTCGCCAGACGAGCGCCAGAAATTCCAAGACGCGCATCAAAAAGCGATGCAAGATCCGGCAGTGCAAGCAGCACATGAAAAAATGCGCCAGGCGCGCAAGGAGTTTCATGACGCCATGCAGGCGGCCATGTTGAAGGCCGATCCTTCGATCCAACCGATGCTGGACAAGATGTCGAAGCACGAAAAGCCGGAGGATTAGACCGCTGCCCGGCTAGTAATTTCGCACGACAAGCTCCCGCTCCGTTTCCCGCCCGCTTTCAATATAACGGCCCGCAAAATCGATGCTGCATACGGTCCGAAAACGCGCGTGCGGTCCGTAGCCTGCACCGGCGAAATTGAACTTAGCGTTGAAAATGTTTTTGCGATGCTTTCGCCCGGGGATGCCGTCATCGATAATGAGCGCGAGGACGACGTCGCGTGCGGAGGTCTTTCCATAGGCAATATTTTCGCCCCAGCCTAGTGTCCAAACGCCGTAGCGGCTGATGCGGGACCCTGGGTTACTCCGGTCACTTCCGTCGTGACCGATCGCGCCACCGATTTGATCGGCGCAATGATCGGCCGCGGCGCGGGACATTCCAGGAGAAAGAATTAGCGGTTGCTCTGGCTGCGCCGTGTGGAGAAATCGGATGGCTTCGTCAATCGCGCGCAAACCCTCTTTCGGAAACAACTTGGTTTGTCCGGGTAGGAGGAAAAACTTGCCATTAAAGTGCGAGCGCATTTCCTCGACATAGGTCGCGTAGAAGGCGGGGTTTTGCCGGGCAAGATTCATTTCTCGGACGATCGCGCTGGCGGTGACATGATCCTCGTTAGGCGAAACTTCCTTGGCTGCGAGAACAATGGTCGTCTGAAACAAAGCAAGGCTGATTGCAGAAATCCTGGATATTATGGTATTTGCAAAGCAGAGTTGATCCCATTTCGCCACCTCGCCTGAAGTCCGCGCGCCCAAGCACGCTGATTACGGATCTACATTTGACACCCCGGGCCGCGCCCCGTAGTTTCGGTGCCCTTTTTCACACGTTGATGAAGACTTTTTCTGCGAAGGCTCACGAAGTGGAGCGAAACTGGTGGCTGATCGACGCCAAAGACCAGGTGCTCGGTTGTGTCGCGGTGAAGGCCGCGAATTTGTTGCGCGGCAAAGAGAAGAAAATTTTCACGCCGCACGTTGACACCGGCGATTTCGTTATCGTGATCAACGCCGACAAAGTGCGCTTGTCGGGAAAGAAAGAAGAGCAAAAGAGTTACACGAGTTTTTCAGGGTATGTGGGCGGCCACAAATCTGAAAGCGTAAGTGCCCGGAGGATGCGCCACCCTGAACTGCTGATCGAACGCGCCGTACGCGGGATGATTCCGCATAATCGGCTCGGCCGCGCGGTCTATCGGAAGCTGAAAGTTTATCGCGGCGAAGCGCATCCTCACGTCGCGCAGCAACCGCAGCCGGTCAAATTTGCCTGGCCAATTCGCCTAACGAGTAAGTATGACCGCCGCCACTCAGGAATTCATCCCCACGGGACGCCGCAGGACTGCGGTCGCACGCATCCGGATGACGCCCGGTAGCGGTAAGATCGACATCAACGGTCGAAGCTTTGAAGATTATTTTCCGAGCGCACCGTTGCAAAATACCGTGCTACAGCCATTGCAGGCCGCCAAAATGGTAAACAATTATGACGTGTCGATTAACGCGTCCGGCGGCGGTGTGACCGGTCAAGCAGGCGCGGCCCGCCTCGCCATCGCCCGCGCCCTTCTGCAAGTGGATGAAAATTTGCGAGGCACCCTCAAAGACGAAGGACTACTCCGACGGGACCCACGGATGAAAGAGCGAAAAAAATCGGGGCAGCCCGGCGCGCGCAAGCGCTTCCAATTCTCGAAACGTTAGGCCAGTTTGAGATTGCGCTTGGAGTCGATCGCAATATCGACACGTCCGTGAGCGCCTCCAGTTTCGAACTTTACACGGCGAAAGCCGGTGATGATATTCGTAAATGGAGGTAATTGCATGAAACCCAAAGCTATTTTTGTCTGGCAATTCACTATCGCAGTTGGCGCTCTGTTTGCAGTCGCCACCCTCTGCGCTCAGGAGGATCTGACTCAGCCCGACAATCCT
>WNFJ01237683.1_pt1 | contig 12664 bp, 12 predicted proteins | sample 5400461 | NCBI WGS metagenome assembly WNFJ01 (sample SAMN13153349, study PRJNA577476) | soil metagenome | isolation source: 115 cm saprolite on Douglas fir-dominated hillslope | place: USA:California | collected 2013-09-17 | reverse complement strand
AGCCCGGACAGCCCCGGCAGCCTGGACAGCCCCGGCAGCCTGGACAGCCTCGGCGCCACCTGCTGGCCGAGTTTCGCGAGCATCTGCCGGTTGTACTCGAACAGACCGTCAGGTCCCTGCATCAGGACCAGGATGAGCCCGAGACTGCCGATCAAGGGCAGGTAGTCGTTCACGGCCGACCAGCCCGACAGCAGCTGGCTGATCACGCCGCCGGCCAGCAGCAGCGAACCGACCAGCGCTCCGCCGACCGACCCGACGCCGCCCGCGACCGTCACGGCGATGATCAGGATGCCGGCGAACACCGAGAAGTTGTCGGTGGTCCCGTTGAAGATCACTGTCGGTTGAGCGAAGGCCAGCAGCACGCCGCCGACGCCGGCGATGGCGGCGGCGAGGATGAACGCGTACGCCTTCAGGTACGAGGTGGGCAGGCCGAGCGCAGCGGCCGCCCGCTCGTTCGAACGCAGAGCCAGCAGCCGCCGTCCGGTGGTGCCCCGGCGCAGGTTCGCGATGGCCAGGGCGAGCAGGACCACGACTGTCAGCACGAAGAACGCGTACCGGTTGGCGTGAAACAGCGGGTCCACGCTCCAGCCGAAAAGGCTCGGCCCCTTGACGATGATGCCCTGCTGGCCTCCGGTGTATCGCGTGTTGGTCAAGACGAGCGCCAGCAGTGCGCTGGCCAGGCCGAGCGTCGCGATGGCCAGCGTGATCCCGCGCGTCCGGAGCGCGGGTATGCCGATCAGGACGCCCGCGCCGGCCGCCGCCAGGGCACCGATGACGATAGCGGCGAGGAACGGCATGTCGCTCGCGACTTTGGCCGCGACGAGCGCGCCGATCCCGGCGACGACGCTCTGCGCCAAAGAGAGCTGACCTCCGTACCCGGTCACGACCACGATCGACATGCAGATGATCGCGAGCGAGAGCGTGGTGGTGATCGCGGTGGCCCAGCTGAGGCCGGCCGACAGCGTCAGGTACGCCCCCACGGCATAGAGCCCGGCGATCAGCCAGTAGCGAACCTTGCCACTTCCGACCGCTGGTAGCCGGTCGAGTACGTGGCTGCGCAGCGGCAGCACCTGGCCTCGCACGATAAGGACGACCACCACGACGATAAACGGGGCGGCGCTCGACCAGCCAGGCTGGCTCACGTAGCGGTCAATGAGGGACTGCGCGATGCCGAGGCCGACCGCGACGGCGAAGGTGACCGGGTAGGACGCGAACCCGCGGAGGAGGGCCGCGGACATGGCCGGGAGGATGAGCAGGACGAGCTGGGTCGGCTTGAGGAACAGGATCGGGGCGACCAGGATGCCGCCCAGGCCCGCGATGATGCCGCCCAGAGCCCAGTTCACGCTCGCGATGAGGTCGGGCGAGTGGCCCAGCGTGGCCGCGACGCGCTGCTTTTCGGCCACCGCGGTCGTCCCCCGGCCGAGGGCCGTTCGCCGGTATCACGAAGATTGCGAGCACGTTGAAGCCGATGCCCAGCTGGTTCGAGAAGATGTGGATGGTGCGTGTGGGCAGCAAGGACTTGACGGAGTGCGGGTCGTGGCCGTAGCGCAGATATGCCCCGGCCTGCAGCGCGATGGTGACGCCGAGCGTGGCGATGACCCGCGAAAGGGACGACGAGCGGCGCATCTGCCGCAGCACCAGCAGGTGTATCAGGGCGCCCAGCACCCCGCAGAGGACGAGCGCGATGACAAGACCCGCCCAGAGCGGCAGCGTGTGCTCGGAGGTGCACTCGTAGTAGGCGAACGCTCCGATCATCGCGATGGCGCCCTGGGAGAAGTTGAGCAGGCCCGACCCGCGGTAGACCAGGACCAGGCCCTGCGCGAGCATCGCGTACACGCCGCCTGTTCCGATGCCCAGGAGCATAAACCGGAGAACTTCCATCGTCGGCGTCCCTTGCTGTCGGTAACCGTGAGCTATCGGTAAGGCTTCCGAGGTAAGCCACCTCGAGATCATCCACGCTGGCGTTGCTCTGCCCTTCGTCGGCGATCTCGCCGTTGCGCAGCAGGTACCAGCGATCAGCGACGGCGAGCGCGCGCCGTGCTTGCTGCTCGACGAGCACTACGCCGAGGCCGGTATCGTCCGCGCTGGTGCGCAGGGCCCTTGTCAGGCGCTCCACGATCAGGGGGGCGAGCCCGAGGGACAGCTCGTCGACGAGCAGGACGTCAGGACGGCAGGCCAAGGCGCGGCCCATGGCCAGGATCTGCTGCTCACCACCGGAGAGCAGGCCGGCTCGCCGGTTCAGCAGCGGCTCGAGTTCGGGGAAGTAGGTCAGGGCGAGCTCGACCGGGCCCCGGCCGATCCGCAGGTTGTCGAGCGTCGTCAGGCGGGCGATCACGGACGGGGGTTCCGGCACCAACGACAGGCCGCCGCGGGCCAGCTTGTACAGCGTCGACGTCGCCAGGCTTCCCTTCCAGAGCACCTCACCGCTGGTTCGCGGAACTTCACCCACGGTTGCGAGCAGCGCGGTGGTCTTCCCGGCGCCGTTCGCGCCGAACATGGCGACGATCTCGCCCGGGTTCACGTGGTAGGAGACGTCGCGGATGGCCAGTATGTCGCCGTACCCGGCCGATAGCCCCCTTACGTCGAGGATCGGCCCGCCGCTCTCGGGCTGTGTGTATCCGGTCATGTTCACTCCGTCACCCATCGGGGCTGGCGCTTCTCGAGAAAGGCACGAGCGCCTTCGAGGGCGTCAGCGGAACGGTGCACCGCGTCTCGGTACGGCTGCGAGAAGGATTCCGCGTAGCTGGCCGGGAGGTTCCGGCCGACGGTGACGACGTGCCGGATCGTCTGGACGGCGCGCGGCGAGCAGCGCGCGATGCCGTCCGCGAGTTGCCGCGCGGCGTCGAACATGTTCGCCCGGGTATCGCGGACCTCCTGCACCAGTCCGATGTCGTAGGCGCGCCGCGCGCCGATCTGGCCGCCGGTTAGGTGCAGCCGCATGGCCTCTCCCAGCGGGATAAGCCGTGACAGGTGATCCAGCCCGTACTGGGCTAGCATCCCCGCACGCGGCTCGGGAAGTCCGAAGCGGGAGGTCTGCGTCGCTACCCGGATGTCGCACGCGAGCGCCATCTCAAAGCCACCGCCGAGGGCGTAGCCGTCGATGGCCGCGATGATCGGCTTCTTGCGGACGGTCAGATGCTGGAACAGGTCCGGCACCTCAGGGTCTGCGATCGGCAGCCCGCGCTCGAGCCGGCCCACCACGCGGCGCAGGTCGCCGCCGGCGGAGAATGCGCCGCAATCGCAGCCAGACAGGATCAGGACACGCAGGAAGTCGTCACTTTCGTAGGCTTCAAGCGCGTCGACGAGCCCGGTTTTCAGCTCGTCGCTCAGGGCATTGCGGGCTGACGGGCGCTCCATCGTGAGGTAGCGCACGTGCCCCTCGGTGCGTGTGCTCACCAGTGCGCTGGACTCGACGGCGGGCCGGGCCGACGGGTCCACTCGCTCATCGGCCGTCATGATGCCCGCAGCTTGCCGCGGACGGCCGGGAACACCTCGGCGGCCAGGACCTCACGGCTGGTCTTCAGGTCTGCCTGAGCTTGCCCGGTCGCGCCGGCGAAGCCGCCGAGGATCATGACCCGGTCCAGCCCGAGGTCGCGGAGTCGTGCTAGCCGGTCGGCGCACTGCGCCGGCGTGCCGACGATGCCGAAGCTAGTGATGTAGCCGGGGTCCACCGAGTCCCGGTGCCTGGCGTCGCCACTTCCGTGCTCGCGCAGATCGTAGGAGCTCGACACCTTCTCGAGCACCAATTTCGTACCTGCCGCGACCGGACCGGACGTCCTGCCGTGCAAGATGGAAAAGCGCGAGAACATCGAGACACCGGTTGCGGCCAGGGACAGCGCCACCTCTTCGTCGGGATGGGCCACGACGTTGACGTAGGCGCCCAGGCCGACTGAGTCGGGGTCCAGGCCAGCCTCCGCCCTGGCCTTTCTGGCCGTGCCGATCGCCCACGCTAGCCGCTCGTGATCGGCGCCGACGCCGAACGTGATGCGATCGGCGTGACGCGCCGCGATGCCGATGATCCTCGGTCCGCTCGCCGCGATGTCCATCGGTACCTTAGGCACGTCGGGCCGCAGCCACAGCAGCCTGCTCTGCTCCGGAATCCCCGCGCCCGGGAGTTCGGTCGAGGGGCGGTGGCCAGCACGATCCAGGTCCTCGAACGCGACACCCTCGCCGCTCAGGTAGGTCTGGACGTTCGTGACGTATCGTTCGAACACCTCGGGCGCTGCGGGCGCGAGCCCGATGTGAGCCAGCGAGGAGTCGCCCCGGCCGATGCCGAGCAGGGCCCGTCCATGGGACAGCTCCTGGATCCCGGCGATCGCGGCGGCCGTGACCGCGGGGTGACGGGTCACGGGGTTGGTGACCCCTACCCCGATCTGGATCGTCGAGGTCGCCTGCGCGGCCAAAGCGAGCGCGACGTACGGATCGCCGATGACGCACTGGGAATCCGCGATCACCATGCCGTCCCAGCCGCTGCGTTCCAGCTGCGCTGCGTCGGCGGCGATGGCACGCGGCGTGGTCTGGCCGACCCGCCAGAACTCCAGGCCCGCCATGTCAGCGCTCGACCAGGGTGGCGCTGGTGCCGACGGCGCCCGATTCGTACAGGTGGCTGCGCTCGTCGGCCGGGATTCCCAGCTCGTCGAGCAGCCGGTCCGTGTCGGCGCCCAGGACCGGCGCCGGCCGGTCACTGACCAGCGGGTGGCCGCCGAACCGAAACGGCGCCCGCGGGAAGGTCGCGACCTCGCCCGTCGCCATCGTGTGCTGCTCGAAGGATTGGTTCGCCGCGAGCTGGGGATCCGCGAGTACCTCCGGGTAGCTTCGCACGTCCCCAGCGAGGACGCCGAGGTCTTCCAGGTTGCTGATCCACTGCGCCTTGGTCCACCGCGCCTTGGGACCCTGGCTCAGGGCTTCCTGCAGGAGGGCCCGCAGCTCGGCCGCGTTGCGGCCGCGAGCGGCCTTGTCGCAGAAGCGCGGGTCGCTGGCCAGTTCGGGCACTGCGATGAGTTCGCAGACCGCGCGCCAGTTCTGCTCCCAGTAGGGAGCCATGTAGAAGGGGCCGTCGGCCGCTTGGTAGACGCCGACCATCGGATACCGAATGTCGTAGGAGGCCTGGTCGATGAAGGTCCCAGTCACGCTGAACTCCGCCAGCGGCGCCGCTTGCAGGTACACCGCAGTGTCGAGCAGGCAGAGGTCGACGGCTTCGACGACGCCGAGCCGGTCCCGCTTCATCAGCGCTATGAGTATGGCCTGCGACAGCGCCAGGCCCGAGGCGGCGTCGACGAGGCTGGTGTTGCCCAGCACCCGGTTCTGCACCGCCGCGAGCCCGGATTCCGCCTGGGCGACTCCGTCGACGCCGCGCCGGTGTGCGTTCGGGCCGCTCGGCCCGAACGCGGAGAAGGAGGCGTAGATCAGGCGCGGATTGATCTCGGCGAGCTCTTCGCGCGACAGGCCCAGTTCCCGGGCTGCCCCGGGCCGCATCGACTGGACGAACACGTCGGCGGTCGCCACCAGTCGCTTGACGAGCGCCAGCCCATCCGGGTCCTTGAGGTTCACCGCGAGCGAGCCCTTGTTGCGGTTGTGCGATTCGAAGATGTAGGGCATCAGGTTGCGGGTGAAGTCACCGCCGCCGGGGCTCTCGACCTTGATGACCTCGGCGCCCAGGTCGGCGAGCAACTTCGTGGCGGAGGAGCCCGCCAGCGCGTTGGTCACGTCCAGGACCCGGATCCCGGTCAGCACGTTGTTCACCCGCGAACCACCGATCAAATAGCCACATTTAGAGATATCATATCGCAGATCGTGAAAGCAGTCAATGGCGGCTGTCAGCCGGGCGGATTCACGCCCAGCACCACGAGTGCGACGACGGCGTCGACGGCGCCCCGGTTGAGCCAGCCGTGCATGGTGCCGTTCTGGACGTAGCAGTCACCCGGGTTGAGGTCCACGGTCCCGCTTTCGAGCTGCATCGTCAGCACACCGCTGACCACGAAGCCGAGATCGACGGTGCCGGTGCGATGCAGGCCGCCCTCGGTGCTCGCCGGTTCGTCCGCCCGGACGGTGAAGATCCAGAACCGTGCGCCGCCGGGTGACGGGAACAGGCCGGCGGCACCCGAACCGGACGGCCCGGTCACCACGGCATCGCCGGCCCACAGCGGGTTCAGCACCCGGCCGGTGGGAAGCTCGCGGGCGTCCACGAACTCGTCGCAGGCCACGGTCGAGCGGCCCTGGGAGTCCAGTCCCGTCTGGACGAGGCGAACCTTCCTCATCGCGCTACCGCGACCTCGTCCCGGCGAGCGGCCAGCTCGCCGGCGAGCTGGAACGCAACTCGGCGACGAGTTCGAGCACCGCCTCGTTCCAGAGCTCGGGCCGCTCGTAGTACGCGGAATGGCTGGCACCGGCCAGCACGCGCATGACAGACGCCGGAAACCGCGCGTGTGCGTGCGCCATGACGCGCGGCGGGCAGAACTCGTCGAGTTCCGCCGCCACGAACGCGGCAGGCACGGCCAGTCCCCGCAGCTCGTCATCGGTGAACTCGGCCCGGGCCATGTGGGCCAGCATCGCCGCTGAGGCGGGCTTGGACCCGAAGCTGGAAATCAGGTTGTAAAGCACGACGAGATCGGGCGAGAAGCGACCGAACTCCTCGCTCACCACCGGATGCTGGTCCCGTCCGGTTCTGCCGCCGACCGCGGCGCTGAGCGCCTCGGTGTACTCCCGGGGCGTGGCCACCAGGGAGGTCGAGATGATCAGCGACGCGATCCGGGTGCGGTCGGTCAGGCTCGCCCGAAGAGCGGTGAACGCGCCCATCGACTGGCCGATGAGGCACGCGTCCGCGAGGTCCAGTTCCGCGAGGATCGACAGAAGGTCGCGTGCCGCGGCGTCGATGCTGACATCGCCCGTGGCGGCGGTCGAGTTGCCGAACCCCCGCTGGTCCCAGGTGATCACCCGGTGGTGCCGGGCGAAGGTCTCGATCTGGCGCCACCAGATCGCATGGTTGCCACCCAGGCCATGGCACAGCACCACGGGGGTGCCGCTGCCGGTCGCTTCGGCGTAGATGACTTCGCCCTCAGTCTCGACGGCGTAGACCGCCCGCTGGCGCGCCTCATCGGTCGCCACGTTCAGCCCCGGAACGTCTTGTCGGCGTGCAACGTGTCGCCGTACTCCCAGAGCCTGGTGATAAGGCCGGCCTTGTTCGCCAACAGATCGCTCGGAACGAGAATGTGTGCTTCGGCAGCGGACATGCTCATCTCTCCGTTATCAAGACGTTATCAAGACGCGCGCTGGACCGGGCAGCAGGAAGTTGCGGCGCCATTCGATGTCCGCCGGGTCCTCGGCAAGTCGCATGGACGGGAAGTTGCTCGCCAGGGCCCGCAGCGCCAGCCTCATCTCCATCCGGGCCAAGGTGGAGCCGACGCAGAAATGCGTGCCGATCCCGAAGGCCAGGTGCCTTCCGGCGGACCGCCCGAAGTCGATGACGTCCGGATCGGCGAATACGTCCGGGTCCCGGTTCGCGGCGCCGAGGATGGCCACGACCGCCTGGCCGCGGGCGAGCTCCTTGTCACCCAGCGAGGTGTCCTGCGTGACCCACCGCCACCGCTGGCGCTGCACGGGAGTGCTGTACCGCAGCAGTTCCTCGATGGCGGGCCCCAGCGCCGCGTCACTGAGGCCGACGAACTCGTCCCAGCGTGCTCGCTGATCCATGAGGCCCAAGACCGACTTCCCGACTGAGTTGGTCGTGGTCTCGTGGCCGGCGACGCCCAGCTCGGTGGCGATCGCGATGATGTCGAATTCCTCGATGTCCGCGCCCTCCTCGTCCGCGGCCGCGAGCATCGCGCTGAGCAGGTCCTCCCCCGGGCTCTTGCGACGCTCGGCCACGAGGTGGCCGAAGTAGTCGACCATGGCTTGGATCGCCCGCGCGCCAGCGGCCGCGGATTCGGGCTCGCCGGCGCGGTCGACCGCGTTCGTGACGTCGGCCGACCACTGCTGGAACCACGACCAGTCCTGCTTGTCGACGCCCAGCGCGGCCCCCATGACCGCCATGGGCAGCGGGAACGCCAGATCGGAGATGACGTCGATCTGGCCGTCGCGTCGTGCCAGGGCTTCGGTGATCAGCGTGGCGGTAATGGCGGTGACGTCCGGCTCCAGCGCGGCTATCCTTCGCGGCGTGAAGGCCTTGGCCATCACCGAGCGGAGCTTGCGATGATTGGGCGGATCCATGCCGCCGAGCCAGCGCTGGAAGACATACGCGACGGGCTTGAAGGCAGCCGGCACGGCCTCGTCCATCCCGACTGTCGCCGGGTCGTTCGCATAGGTCCGGCCGTCGCTGAGGACCTCGTGGTTGTGAACGTGCCGGAACAGGTACCACGACCCCGGCAGGTCCTGCAGGGTGGCGGTGCCCCAGTGAATCGGCTCCCGCTCGCGGTACCGGGCGTACGTCGGGTACGGATCCTTCAACAGCTCCGGGTGGACGGGGTTGAACGAGGGCAGGCGCGCGAGCGTCGTGGTCATGTGTCCTCCTCGGCATCGGCTGGCGGGGCCGCGGCCGCAGACGACCCGCCCTTTTTAATGGCGTTTCCCGGGCGGAAATCTTGTTCCGCTGGGGAAATGCCGGTGCGTTCCCGGCTCAGCATGTCGGTGCGGGCGCAGGCGTAGGCCTCGCCGAGCAGCTGTGACGCGACTGCGACGGTCGGGATCGAGACATCCGCGCCGTGAGCGAGCGAGAGCGCCAGTGATAGGTCCTTGTAAGTCAGGTGGCCGAGGCCGAGCGCTCCGCCGGGGTAGGAGTCCGCGGTCTGGCCGATCGCCAGCCAGTTGCGGGCGACCCAGCTGTCGGCCCCACCGGACGTGAGCAAGGGCAGCATGGTTTCGGGCTCTATACCGAATGCGCGCGCGAACCGCAACGCCTCGCACACCGCGCGCATCGTCACGCCGATCGCCGCGTTGTTGGCGATCTTGGCGATCTGGCCGGTGCCGACCGGTCCCAGGTAAGTGATCGCCGACGACACCGCCAGCAGGGCCGGGCGCGCTCGCTCCAGCCCGGCGCAGGAGCCACCGACCATCATCGACAGCTCGCCGCCAGCGGCCGCCACCTGATTGCCGGTCATCGGCGCGTCCAGCACGGTGATGTCGTGCCTGGCCGAGATCTCGGCCAGCTCGCGGCAGGCGTCCGGGTGAATCGTGCTGTGGATCAATACGACCGTGCCCGGGCGCATGCGCGCGAGCAAGCCGCGTTCGCCGCGGGCGCCGAGGACCTCCCGGACCTGACGCTCGTTCACGACCGCGATCATGACGATGTCGCAAACCTCGCCGAGCGACTCCAGCGAGCCCGGCGCCCCGGCGCCGCCCGCGAGGAGCTCGTCGACGGCCTCGGCGTTCACGTCGTACACATCGACCGCGAAGGCCGCCTGGATGAGGCGGTGAGCCATGGGCCGGCCCATGGTGCCCAGACCGACGAAACCTACCCGCGGCGAGTCGCTCACAGCGCAACCTCCATCAGGCCACGCCAGTCAGGAACTCGATCATGTGCTGGTTGACCGCGTCGGGCTGCTCGAACTGCGGCCAGTGCGCGGCATCGGCGATCACGTGGACCTTGACGTCCGGGATAAGGTCGATCGCCGGCTTGACCCGGGCCAGGGGCTTACCAGGATTGTGGTCAGACCACAGCACGAGGGTGGGGCACGAGATCTCGCGCAGACGCTCCTTGTTCATGTAGTCGACGCCGGCGTAGATGCCCCGGTTCATCTCCAGGACCGCGTGCATGATCTTCTGCACGTCAGCGACCATTCCCGGCTGGGCGTAGATCGCGTGGCGGACGCCGATCATCTCGTCGGTCATCTTCGCGGGATCGACGACCAGCCACTCCATGCGGCGCCGGACGGCTTCGAGGCTGAGGTCCCCGGACAGCCGCCGAGTGCGGACCTCCAGGTCGGCGAGCTGCTTCAGTCCCGCCTCGTCGGGTCGCTCGAGGATCCCGGTGTTCAGGACCAGCGCGCGGACGCGTTCGGGCCCGCGCAGCGCCATCCAGGCCGCGATGCATCCGCCGATCGACTCGCCCGAGACGATGGCCTCCTGTTCGCCGAGCGCGTCGAGCAGGGCGAAGAGATGGTCGGCGTAGTCGTCCAGGGTGTAGTCGATGTCGGGGCGGTCGGTGTAGCCGTGCCCGATCATGTCCGGCACGATGAGCCTGAAGTGCGGCGCGAGCGCGGCGACGTTCTTCTGGTACGTCTCCAGGTGCCCGCCCGTCCCGTGCAACAGCAGCAGCGCGGGGCCTGAGCCAGCAAGTAGCACCCGCGTACGGATCCCGCCGACATCCAGGAAAGACAGCTCCAAACCCGTCTGGGTCAGGTCCTCCCACATCGTGCTCGAAGCAGCGGAGGCTCGTTCGGCATAATCCTGAGTGAGGTGCGACGCCTGGGCCTGTCCCGCCGCCGATGTTGCCGTCACTTCGTCGCCTTCGGCATGGGCTCGCGTGCGTGCTTGATCACCATGCGGCGCCAGGCTAGCGGGAACGCGTCGGAGCTCGAGAACCGCTCTTTGGGGTTCTCGTAGTTGATCGCCTCGACGATCTTCTTGTCCTGACCGGAGAAGTTCCGGTGCTGCTTCCAGTCGTAGTAAATGCGGTAGTTGATGCGGTTCCAGATCCGGCGGCCTTTGGACCGCGGGTACATCGTCTTGTAGTAGAAGACCGCGCAGGTCTGCTCGTCGATCGGGGTGACCGCGCGAGTGTAGATGTGGGTCTGGTAGTCCAGCCGGAACATGGTGGGCAAGTGCACGCCTTGCGCCCACTCGATGTCGTCCACGAGCCACTCGGCCTTCGGCCGGAAGTGCCGGCGCAAGAACCCGAACACGCGCGCGAGATAAAGCCGGGTCGCCGTGCGCGGGAACTTCGCGTTTCCGAGCTGAGGGTAGGTGTCCTGGAAGCTGGTGGGCTGAATCTGCGTCTTCCGCTCCTGGTCGGAGTCGACGAAGTCGAAGAACCGGGGATTTTCGAAGACGAGGGCCCGCCCGTTGATCACCCGCGTGGGCGGCCGTTCGGGGCCCATGTGGAGGAGAAGGTTGAGACCGTTGATGTCCTGCATCAGGACTTCCAGGGAAGTGCGGTGAACGAAGAACACGTGAGCGTCCTGCAGGTTCTCCAGCGAGACGCGCCAGTTCACCTTCCATCGCTGCTCGGAGAACAGGATCTGGGCGTTGTCGTCGAAGAACTCCGGCGGAACGTCCTGCTCGATCGGGGCCGGCTCACCGGTCCCCGCCCACACGAACACGAGTCCCTTGAGCGTGCACGCCGGGAAGCTGCGGGCAGCGTTGTTCGGCCGGTTGCAGAACTTCGACGCCGGCCCCTCACCGAGGAACGCGACCGCGGTTCCCTTCTCGTCGAAGGTGAGACCGTGATACGGGCAGGTCAACGTGCCCGGAAACAGGCTCTTACCATCCGCCAGCGAGGCATTGCGGTGCGGGCACCAGTTCGTGATCGCGACCACCTGGCCGTGCTGGCCCCGGAACAGCGCGATGTCCTGGCCGAGGATCTTCCGGCGAACGGGCTTGCGCGCGGGGACGTCCTTCTCCGCGATGACCGGGTACCAGTACTCGGTCAACCCCATCTTCGGGATCTCGTCACGTAGGCCCAGCCCGGGCGTGCGAGCCGGCCGCTCCGGAGCGGCCGGCCGGCCGGTCGCTACGTCACGGGTGAGTCGTTGCTCGATGGTCATTGTGCGTGCTCCCAGCCTGAGACCTTCGTCTGGAGACCTTCGTCTGTGCCGCAGGCCATGACATCCTGCCCAGCATCGAGTTCATGATATCATATCTTGTAAATCGAATGTCAACCTGGACCTCTGCCAGTCAGGCAGCTGGCCGATCGCAGCCGCGGCAATCCGCTGTTTCTGCGGGAGCTGGTGACCGGGGCGCTTGAGACCGGAGCCCTGGTTGACGAGGGCGGCCTCTGGCGTCTTCGCCGTGGCCTGCAGCCCACGGCGCGCCTGGTCGAGTTGGTAACGCTGCGTCTGGGCGATTTGACTGGGTCAGAGCGGACGGTGCTGGAGCTGCTCACCCAGGGTGAGCAGCTCTGTCAGGCGACTCTGGCCCAGCTGTCGGATCCAGATGTGGTCTCGCTGTTTGCCTGAGACGCGCAAAACTAACCCGCAATCCGGCGTGTTTTTCCCCGGAAATGTCGTCGCCCTCCGCTAGAATCGAACTAAAAGATGAAACACATGCCCGGCTCAGGCGGTACAGCCGGCCGGGAAGAAGGAGAAGCCCAGGACCGGGACCGATATCCGATCGCCAGCCCGCGAGGATCCCTGAGGGGAGGTGACGACCCAGGTGAGCACCGCCGCGACGTTCGCCAGCCCGGGGCAGGCGCTGGACATGCTGCAGTCCGCGATGGGGTACCTGGCCGCGGCCGACCCCACGGCGATGGCCGCCGAAGTGCAGGCGCAGTGCCTGCTGGCGCTGGAGCGGCTGGACGCGGTCGAGACCGCGGCGCGGGCCTCGATCCTGGGCGCGTTCACCGCCGGGCGGGGGTACGCCGCGGACGCGGACTACAGCCCGCGGGCGTGGCTGATCCACCGGACCGGGGTCACCAAAGGCGCCGCCGCCGGGCACACCGCGTGGGCCCGCCGCGCTCAGGCGCACCCGCGGGTCGCCGCGGCGCTGGCCGCCGGGCACGTGGTGTCGGAGTCGT
>WNFJ01179846.1_pt1 | contig 12664 bp, 9 predicted proteins | sample 5400461 | NCBI WGS metagenome assembly WNFJ01 (sample SAMN13153349, study PRJNA577476) | soil metagenome | isolation source: 115 cm saprolite on Douglas fir-dominated hillslope | place: USA:California | collected 2013-09-17 | reverse complement strand
GAAGCGGATGGAGAAAAACTTGCGCCCGACGTCGAGCATGAAGCCGCGTTCCGCATACTGTGGATAATCCCTTGCTATGCCTCTGGGAATATGTGTTTTCGCGGGGTCCTGTAGTAAAATTTGCAAAGCTGTACGCGTGCCATAGAAGATACCTGTGGATGTATGTGCAGCGATCACGACCATATCACCGACCTGGAAGAGATAGCCTTCGCTGCCGATACCGGGGTCGAGGGTATGTAATGTGAGGAAAAAATCGCCCGTTGCCGGGGAAATTGTCGTGACCACAGGCAGGGTATGCCTGGTCACAGCGGAGAGATCGTTTTGAAAAACCTTCGCTGTATTCTCCAGTTGTGCTGTATATGAAGGGTCGACAGCAATGCGAGAAGCCGAACTCAATGTAAAGGATCCGGTGCTCCCCCGCCACTCGTGCAGACTGGGGATGACCTTCGGTGCGGGGTTAGGCATTATTTGAGGAACCAGGGATAGGATTCCGGCTGCAGCAGAGTCCAGCAGGTGCAAGGGGCTTAAACTCGTGAAGATGATGATGAGACCGAGCAGCATGCCTATATAAAACGCTACGGCTTTTTTCCTCAAGAACTGCACACTCCTTCAAGGAAGTCACTCGCGACCAGGCTTTACATATTTGCTGGTGCGGATTTCTTCGTATGCCAAAAGGTGCCAGGTGAGTTCATTATATATCTCCCAGGGCGAGAAGGTTACTATTTCCTTACGAAATATGACCAAAGGACTATAGGTCCAAAAAATAGAGCGTAGTATTGCACCGCCGGAAGGAAGGCGGCAGTCTCGGTCACGATCTCTATTCCATCAGCCCCGGTGAGCATGGTGCCTGCTGTAATGGTTTGCGCATAGGTTGCCTCGTTGTAGAAGGCTCCCAAATAACGCTACTCGACAAAAGCGTTGTGTCGGGCAACTTTATGCTATACAAACGCTGCATGGTTGCATAATTATCCCATGCTATCGTGCTGTACTCCTCTTAGGAAAAACTGCAAATCATTTATCTTTCTTTCATTTATCTTTCTTAAGGTAGAACTTCTTCATGATTTTATGAGGTAATCCATCTCAGTTAAGATCTGTGTTATTAGCTTGGTTGCTTGGATCATTGTAAAGATTATTTAACCGCAGATATTAATCCATAACTGCATCTCAACCATTTCTCAATCCACAGCATACATGATGCAGGTAAGATACTTGCAAAGGTTATACTAGTGAATTTGGGGCCTCTTGAGACACCTTGAGAAATAGACTTCAATGAAGTGCTTTTCCAGTGTGAGTTAGGAGTAGTGAATGGATGAACAGGCCTCTTAATAAATTTGAAAGCGATGAACGAGAGGTAATTTGAATACAAAATGTTATGTAGCAAGGAGTGGAGGATGGTCGTGCTTATGCAACAACGCCCGCATGTCAGTGTCGTTATTTCAGCACTTAATGAAGCCCAAAACCTCCCATACGTATTGCCATATATCCCTTCCATCGTCAGTGAGGTGATCCTGGTCGATGGGCACTCAACCGATGATACTATCGCGGTGGCACAGCACCTGTTGCCAACTGTTCGGATCGTTAAGCAGCCAGGTAAGGGCAAGGGCGATGCTATTAGAGCCGGGGTTGCTGCCGCTACAGGCGATATCATCGTGATGCTCGATGCTGACGGATCGGCTGACCCGAACGAGATACCTCGTTTTGTGGGAGCACTCATGAGCGGTTGTGATTTTGCCAAAGGCTCACGCTTTCTGCAAGGTGGAGGGAGTCATGATATTACACTCTTGCGCAGCGCAGGTAACTACGGGTTGTGTAGGTTGACGAACCTGCTTTTCCGCACCCATTTTAGTGACTTGTGCTACGGCTATAACGCCTCTTGGAAACACTGCCTGGAGGATATCGAAGTTGACTGTGATGGATTCGAAATTGAGACGCTGATCAATCTACGCATACACAAAGCCAACCTGAAGATTATCGAGATTCCCAGCTTCGAGTACCAGCGTATTCACGGGATAAGCAATCTGAATACCTTCAAGGATGGCTGGCGAGTATTGAAGACAATTTTGAGAGAGCATAGCAGGAATGTTGCATCTCCACCACAGTTACGCCGACCTGCAGCCTCGTTGAATCCTGTAACTCCTATACCAGATGCAGCCGTACAACCGTGGCAGTTGCGCCGACCTGCAGCCTCGTTGACTGTTACTGGAGAAACGCCAACGTTTGAGTGATGAGATGATGCCAACGACACAAAATGTTTCCGTGATTATATGTGCATATACCGAGGAGCGCTGGGATGATCTCGTTGCGGCAGTAGAGCCCGTGCAGCAGCAAACTCTCTCCCCAAAGGAGATCATTTAGAGGAGAAGTAGTCATACTGACAGATGGGAGAACAACCCAGAAGAGGTTAAGTATTGATGACTGAGAACGGACAGTTACGGGTGTGCGTGATCGGTGCCGGGAAGCGCTTCCTGAGTGGAATTAGCTACTACACACTCCACTTGGTGAATGCGCTGGCGCGATCCCATAAGGTATCAGCGATTTTGATGCGTCAGTTGCTGCCGATATTCTTTTATCCTGGACGGAAGCGGGTGGGGGCGAACCTGACCCAGCTGGAGTATGATCCGGCAGTGCGAATCTTCAATGGGGTGGACTGGTACTGGCTGCCCAGCATATTCCGCTCTCTGGCGTTTCTCATCAGAGAGCACCCAGATGTAGTCGTGTTCCAATGGTGGAGTGGAACAGTGCTGCATTCATATCTCCTGCTTGCTTTGGTGGCGAGGCTGCTGGGGTCGCAAGTAGTAATTGAGTTCCACGAGGTGCTCGATACAGGAGAAGCAAAGCTACCGCTGGTACAGGCCTATGTACGACTCGTTGCGCCACTTTTAGTCCGGCTGGCACATGGCTTTGTTATCCACTCGGAATACGATCAGAAAATGTTGCAGAGGCATTATGGCCTGCAGAAACGGCGAATTGCGCTGATCCCCCATGGCCCGTATAACCATTGTCAGTTGACTGATGAGGAGCAGAGGCATCGAAATGCGCCATTATCATGCTGCAATCTCCTGTTTTTTGGTGTAATTCGGCCATTTAAGGGGCTCGAAGATCTCATCATGGCATTCGATGCCTTGCCCGAGAACGAGATCGCTAAGTATTGGCTCACTATCGTTGGTGAGACGTGGGAGGGATGGACTTTACCGGCAACCCTCATCGAACGGAGTCGGTATCGCGATAGGATCACATTCGTCAACCGCTATGTCTCTGATACGGAGGTGGCACAGTTCTTTGCAGGAGCGGATGCCATAGTGCTTCCCTATCACCGATCATCAACGAGTGGACCACTGCACATTGCTATGAGTTGCGGGTTGCCAGTAGTGGTAACGAGCGTCGGCGGCTTGATCGAGGCGATGGCTGGCTATGACGGTGCTATTCTGGTGCCCCCAGAAGATCCTCCTGCGCTTCAAAGTGCTTTTTTGCAGATAGCAAAATTGCGTGGGAGACGGTATACCGATCCCCATTCGTGGGAGAACACCGCCGCACGCTACCAGGCGCTATTTGATGCTTTAGGCTCATCTGATAATCCTGTAAGTCTGAAGTCTAAAGGATTGTCTCCTATAGCTCAGCATGTACAGCGGCGGAGAATTCCCAGACCTTCAGTAAGAGACGTTAGCCGTGGTTGAGAACGAAGGCTCAAATACCACGGTCAACGAGGCTCAACTTTGAGATGTAAGGGTAGATTAGCATACATCTAATACTTCACTCGTTTGAGGAAGGTAACGCATAATGCTTACACAGCCTGGAAAGAAAAAAGTACCCATCCTTATGTACCATAGCATTTCAGACATTGCTAATCCGAGATTCAGGCAATTTACTGTGTCGCCAACGTTGTTTGCTGAACAGATGGCATACCTGCGTCAGCATGCGTATACTCCCATCACAGTCACGCAATTCATGAGAGCACTATTTCCAGGAGAGACTGCGTTACCTGACCGTCCTGTTGTTTTAACCTTTGATGACGGCTTTGCTGATTTTTTCAAGGATGCCCTTCCAGTACTTAAGCGGTACAATTTTACAGCGACGCTTTATGTTTCTACTGCATTTGTTGATGGGACAAGTCGTTGGTTGCAGCGCGAGGGGGAAGCTAGGCATCTCATGCTCACTTGGGAGGAATTGGCCGAAATTAGTATGAGCGGCATAGAGTGCGGTGCACATAGCCACTCTCATCCTCAACTCGATACTCTTCCCTGTTCCGTAGCCCGGAACGAAATTTTGCAAAGCAAAAGACTCCTGGAGAGCCACCTGGGGCGGGAATTTTTCAGTTTTGCTTATCCCTATGGGTATCATACCGCCCGAGTACGACAATTGGTGCGAGAAGCAGGCTATACATCAGCCTGTGCTGTCAGGCATGCAATGAGTTCAGTGACTGATGATCCTTTCTCCTTAGCACGCCTTATGGTCCATGCGGATACTACCATAAATAAGTTCGCAGCTTTGCTTACCGGTCGTAGTTCGTCACTTGCAACAGCGGTATATAAGATATACGCTCGCGCTCGAACCCCCGGATGGCAACTCTTCCGGCGCTGTGCAGCCTCAGTAACGCAGCATCTACAGGAAGGAAGAGTAGCATGACATCGGATTCAACACTGGACATTTCTGTAGTAATTTGTGCGTTTCTCTCTGAACGCTGGCATGATCTTGTTGCAGCGGTAGAATCAATTCAACGGCAGAGTATTTCACCCCGTGAAACTATTGTGGTGATTGATCACAATCCACAATTGTTTGAACGCGCGCGAACACACATACCCGGCATTAAGGTAATAGAGAACAGCGAGCCAAAGGGATCATCTGGCGCACGAAACAGCGGGATAATTGTAGCGCAGGGAACTCTTATCGCCTTTCTCGATGATGATGCGACAGCGGAGCCAGATTGGTTAGAACGATTAGGCTGCTGTTGCCAGGACCCACAGGTCTTAGGTGCAGGCGGAGTAGTGGAACCTACGTGGTTTCCGCAGGAATTCTACTGGGCTGTCGGTTGCAGCTATCAGAAGCCGCCTGACACGCCGACAGCGGTGCGAAACCTATTCGCAGGCTGTATGTGCCTTCAACGCAAGGTATTTGAGGCAGTGGGAGGGTTTAGAAACGAGATCGGACGTGTTGGCAGCTATCCAATGGGAGTCGAGGAAACAGAATTATGCATCAGGGCTGCGCAGCATTGGCCTGACAAAGCTTTCATCTGCGACCCATATGCGAGGATTCACCATCGTATACCACCTCATCGTGCAAGCTGGCGCTACTTTCGGGTCCGCTGTTATGCCGAAGGTCTCTCGAAGGCGATGATGTGCAGATATGTGGGAGCAAAAGATAGTCTTTCATCTGAACGATCATACATCTACCAAACCCTGCCCAAAGGAATTTTGCGTGGCATTATGGATGCACTCTTTCGCCGCGACCTGGTCGGCTTATTGCGTGTAGGAGCTATTATCGCCGGGCTGGTGTTGACAACGACGGGCTACCTGGCAGGCATTATCGCTCAACGTGGAGCTCTGTGTAAAGAAGTCAGCACCATTGCTAACTCATCACTTCGTTCATTCACTGCTTCAAAATAACAGTGAGCTAAAAACGATTGAACCCAAAGGGCTGCTTTACAGATGAGCTGCCTATCTACAGAGTGAATGAGCTATATGAGAGGTTAGAGGATGTTTACACCTCTAGCAGAGGAAAGCGAGAACGGTGAGAACACTACTTCGATGGATCAAGTCTAACAGTGTCTTGTTGGTCAATGCCGGGTCATTAGTTGGGACAACGGCAGTAACATCGCTTCTTGGCTTCGCATACTGGTGGTTAGCAGCACGGCAGTTTCCACCGGAGGCAATAGGCATTGCCTCCGCGTCAATCTCAGCCATGACGCTGCTTGGATATTTGTGCATGTTGGGATTGGGAACCCTGTTGATCACTGAGCTACCTCGTCAGCCGGGTCAGGCAGGATCGCTCATCAGCACTGCCCTGATCGTGGTTGGGGGAGCGGGAGGATGTATTGGCATCCTGTTCGTGCTTGTTGCACCATATTTATCGGCTGATTTCCGGATACTTAGAGTAAGTATCGCAGACATAGTAATTTTCGCAGTTGGCGTCAGCCTCACTGCGATCACACTAGTCCTTGACCAGGCGCTGATTGGACTTTTGCGGGGAGAGCTGCAACTCTGGCGCAACACGCTTTTTGCCGTAGCAAAACTTGTTGCGCTCTTTGTGGTAGGTCTCTGGCTGTCACATGCATCGGGAATAACGATTTATGCTACGTGGGCAATCGGGACTGCACTCTCATTGGCAGCACTATTCGCATTCGTTGTGTTCAAGAAAAAGAGGTTGGGGAAAAGCTATCTGCCACAATGGGGATTACTACGCAAGTTGGGAGCTGCGGCTCTCCAGCATCACCTCCTCAACTTGATCCTTCTAGTTCCAACCTTAGCCTTGCCAGTGCTAGTGACAGTGCTGCTTTCGGCTACGATGAATGCCTGGTTTTACGTTTCCTGGATGATTGCAAGTTTTGTGTTTCTTATCCCAGGTGCTGTCACGACTGTACTCCATGCCATGAATTCTGCGCAGCCATCCACTTTAGCGCACAAGGCTCGCATGACTATAGGCCTTGCATTAGTGACAAGCGCGTTAGCAAATTGTCTATTGCAATTTGGCACGAAGCAGGTCTTGGATCTGTTCGGTAGTACTTACGCTGAACAGGCAGCGTGGACCCTGCGGATCCTGGCCATTGCAGCGTTCCCGCTTATCATCAAAAATCATTACATTTCGATATGTCGTATCCATGATCGGATAGCACGAGCTATGTTGGGGATGCTCCCTGGCGGACTACTTGAATTAGGGGCAGCAGCATTGGGAGCACATCTCGGCGGTTTATCAGGATTGAGTATAGGCTGGGTTGCAGCAATATACATCGAATCAATGTTCATGTTTCGTACCGTCTATAAGGCTGTCTTTCCGTCTGAGGAATCCGCACTCTCTACAGAGCTGCGATACAAGGAAGCACAGGCTCTCTGGCTCATGGATACATCGCCTCTTCCGGCCATAGGCCAGCGTTACGCAGGAACACAAGCGCCCTGGCTTATCAATACATCATTATTGCCAATCGTGAGATTACCAGCTATTGGACAAGCTACTAGAGAACCGAATAGCAACAAGCAATCCTTACAAGATGGAGTAAACAGAGGCAATAACGGAGGTCGGCAGGATTTGAAGCCTGCTCAACTACAACCATACACTCCACCTCCCGGTCGCATACCAATAATAGGCTCAGGTGTAAACAATCAGTTCCTTGAAAGGCTACATGACGACAGTACTATTTTTGAGGATGAGATGATATGACACTATACGTTCGTCCGTCACGTTTTCTAGGGCTGTTCTCAGGTCGTTCTCCCTGGAGGATGGTCGGAACTATTCTCTCATCAGCATTCGATTAATCGGGGAAAAAATAGAAAGGACAGGGCTGATGGCAGGAGAAACCAGTAACCTTAATGTCTTGATGGTGGCTACGCGATACTTTCCTTATATGGGTGGTCTTGAAACGCATGTCTATGAAGTTGGACGTCGTCTTGCGGATAGGGGAATCAGCATCACGGTTCTTACAACCGTGCCATATACCTCAGCTACTCCACTGCCTGAAGAGGAAGTGATCGAGGGAATGCGCATTATTCCTGTGCGGGCCTGGCCCTCGCAGCGTGATTACTGCATCGCCCCGGAGATATTCTCTATTATCAAACATGGCGCATGGAATCTGGTTCATTGCCAGGGCTGCCATACATTCGTTCCACCATTGGCAATGCTGGCAGCTAAAGAAGCGAAGATTCCCTATGTCATCACTTTCCATACGGGCGGGCACTCGTCAAGCTTGCGTAACAGGATAAGGGGCCTCCAATGGAAACTGCTCCGCCCGCTGCTGGCTGATGCATCAAAGTTGATAGGAGTGTCACGCTTCGAAGCTGACTACTTTCGCGATCTGTTACACCTTCCGGCAAAACAATTTGCAGTTATCCCTAATGGCGCTACGTTGCCAGCTTTGACACGACTCCCTTCGAAAAACCCGGCACAAACACTTATTGTCTCAGTTGGACGGTTAGAACGATACAAAGGGTACCAACACTTGATCACCGCGCTGCCGAAAATACGGGAGTGGCGCTGTGATGTACGACTCCTTATTTTAGGGGCAGGGCCTTACGAAGCAGCACTGCGTGAATTGGCGCGCAAAACCGGCGTTGCTGAGTATGTTGAAATTCGTGCGATCCCAGCGAGTGATCGGCAAGCGATGGCGGAGATTCTCTCGCAAGCGTCACTGGTAGTATTGCTAAGTGAGTACGAAGCGCACCCTGTAGCAGTCATGGAAGCGCTTGCTCTTCGACGCCCGGTACTGGTTGCAGATACGTCTGGCTTGCGAGAGATCGTAGAACAGGGCCTTGCTCGCGCAGTATCTCTACAGAGTACTCCAGAGGAGGTCGCACTGGCGGCACGACAGCAGATCGAAGAGCCGCTTGTTCCCCCGGCACATCTTGCCTTACCAACCTGGGACGATTGTGCCAGTCAGCTAGAGATGGTCTACAACGCATCAATCAGGAGGGAACAATGCGCATCTTGATGCTTGCCCAATTCTATCCACCTAGTATCGGTGGGGAAGAACGCCATGTACGTGATCTCGGCATTGAGCTTGCTGCGAGGGGACATGACGTTTCTCTTGCAACGTTCTGGCACAAGGGGCTAGCAGACTTCGAGATCGATCAGGGTGTGCGCATCCATCGCATTCATGGCACAATGCAACGCATGAGTGTTCTCTTCAGCTATGATGATCGTCATTACGCGCCGCCGTTCCCTGATCCGGAATCGTTATGGGCGCTGCGTCGCATTATCTTACAGGAGCGTCCCGACATCATCCATGCCCATAATTGGATTGTACACTCGTTCACCCCACTGAAGGCATGGAGCAAGGCCAAACTTGTCATGACCCTCCATGATTACAGTCTTGTTTGTGTACAGAAGCGGCTCATGTATCATGGAGTACGCTGCACCGGCCCGGGCCTAATGAAATGCTTGAACTGCGCCACTGATTTTTATGGCATCGCCAAAGGCCCACCGACAACACTTGCCAATCGCTTCTGGGCAGAGAGAGAAAGACGGGCTGTTGATATGTTCCTGCCTGTGAGCCAGGCTGTAGCAGCGGAGACCCGACTGGCCAAACACAAGGTACCCTATCGCATAATTCCAAACTTCGTCCCAGACAACGCAGACATAGCGTGCGATGATGCAAATCCCTTTCTAGCCCAGTTGCCAAAGGGAGACTTCTTGCTTTTTGTGGGCGACCTGATGCCCGATAAAGGTGTGAACGTGCTGCTTCAGGCATATGCCGAAATGGACACGCAAATGCCACTGGTTCTCATAGGACGGCCTGCAGCAGGCCTCTATGAGAGTCCTCCGCCCAATGTCCTGCTTATGGGAGGCTGGCCTCATGATGCCGTCATGGGCGCCTGGAGTCGCTGCACCATCGCATTGACGCCCTCGGTCTGGCTTGATCCTTGCCCTACAGTGGCGATGGAGGCAATGGTCATGGGAAAGCCGGTTATTGCTACACGCAGCGGCGGACTCTCCGATATTGTTGTTGATGGCGAGACGGGTTTCCTTGTTCCTCCTGGGGACCCTTACGAATTACGAAAAGCCATACAATGTTTGTTAGCTGATCCGGCACGGCGAGAGCGCATGGGAAATATGGCGAAGCAAAGAGTGGTGGAATTCCAGGCTAAGGCAGTTGTATCACGTATTGAGCAAGTCTATCATGAGTTGTTGGAGGTGAACTCTACCGATACGCACTCATTGGTACAGGCCGGAAGCAGGTAGTCATGGTGAAGCGTCAATTTAAACGATTCTCACCATTTGAGGATCATGAAGATGCCCGGACACAATACCTGCAAACAAACCGAGCTTCAGTGGCAAAACAGAACACTGTGCCATTAGCTGCCTTTCACGGATCAACCCCACCCGTCCTTCATAAAGTAGGACAGGACACTATGCCGTTAGCTGCCGTACATGGGGCCCATATGATTAGCGCAGGGCTTGCTCGATTACAAGACCCTCAACCAGAGGGACTCTTTACGCGTGGTCTGCAAGCAGTGAAATCAGGGACCAACGTCCTGGGGTTGCTTCCAATACTGATGCTAACAAGTACATCAGGCCTGCTCATAGTGTCTTTTGCTTATTACATCTCACCGTACGGGGATCTAGCATTTGAATTTTTTTTCTTTCTTGGCCTACTTCTCATTTTTGTGCCCAACGTAGTGCGGCTCACGTCTCCGGCAACCTCACGGCTTGAGCGTATATGTCTTCTCTGTGTGGTTGGAATATGTTTCTACCTCGTTCAGTTGATGATAAGTCCTCTCCGTGTTTCATCTTTTGACGAATTTCTGCACTGGCGTACCGCCGCTGATATTGCCAGAACTGGGCACCTCTTCAGTGAAAATTCTATGCTGCCTGTGAGTCCTTATTACCCTGGACTCGAAATTGTGACGAATGCCTTAAGTACAATCAGTGAACTGAGTACTTTTCAGGCAGGCATTCTTGTAATAAACGCAGCCCGCTTATTAATGACCCTGTCACTTTTCCTGTTCTACGAGCAAATAACCAGGTCAAGTCGCATGGCAGGAATCGCGACGATCATCTACATGACAAATCCACATTTTCTTTTTTTCGATGCGTCATTTAGTTACGAAACCCTGGCGCTGCCACTTGCTACGTTTATGCTCTATATACTGGCACGCTATGAGACTAGAGACAAAGACCATCGTTGGGTCATATTCACTGCCTGGATTGTTCTGGCATCCGTTACTATTACGCACCATATGACAGACTATGTCTTTGTTGGATTACTTATACTCTGGGCGGCGGTTAGTCTATTCCGGCCTTCTTCACGTAGTACCCGCGTACACCTGGTTGCAATAGCCCTTTTCGGGGTTCTTCTCGCGCTTGCGTATGCTTTTCTCCTGAGAGGAAACCCGGTTTGGGGATATCTCTCCTCCTATTTTGCTACTGCACTTAAAGAACTGGGACATATCATTGCAGGCACCAGTACAACCCGACCATTATTCATTAATCCCCCTGGGGGACAGACACCAATATGGGACAGACTATTGATGACAGCATCTGTCGCTATCGTCACATTTGGCCTCCCATTCGGACTGCTCTCCCTCTGGCAACAGCATCGTGACGATGCGCTGGCAATCATGTTCGGTATCTTCTCACTCGCCTATCCCGTCACCCAGGTGTTCCGCTTCACGAATTTTGGTTCCGAGATTACAGACCGTTCTGCAGCTTTTCTCTTTTTACCTGCTGCTTACGTGTTGACCATCCTGATTACACATTTCTGGCCGACCCGCAAACTCAATTGGGAAGCAACCTCACTCGTCACCTATACAATATTAGTGGTGTTCCTGGGGGGAGTAATTCTAAATTCTGGTCCAGGCTGGTCCAGCCTGCCGGGTCCTTATGTAGTTGTCGCTGATGGTCGCTCTGTTGAGCCTGAGGGTATTCAAGCCTCCGCATGGGCGCTCTCCTATCTTGGACCTGATAACCGGGTTGGCACCGACCGGATTAATCAATTGTTAATGAATACTTTTGGTGATCAGCATGTTGTGACCGGCTTAGATGACAAGGTGGATCTTTCATCTGTTTTTTTCTCATCAAATTTGGACCCCACAGAAAAAGCGGTCTTGCGGAGTGCAAGAGCAGACTACCTGGTCGTCGATCTGCGTTTAAGCACCTCGCTCCCGTTGGAGGGATTCTATTTTGAGACTGATGACCCTGATGCCTTCCATCTCACCAGTCCGATTAGCAGGGCTGCGCTGACAAAATTTAACACTGTACGACACATCAACCGGCTGTTTGATAGTGGCAACATTGTAATTTATGATGTAGGAGCATTTGTCAATGGAGCAGCCCATTAATGTTCACCAATGGATGGTTTGTCTGATATCGGCAGAAGCAAGTAAAGTGTGATAAGGAAGGAGGTATTTGGAGAACCAGGAAAAGCCAATTGGCTCGAAGAACGGTGCAAACACGCCTGGAGCCTGAAAGAACAGGGCTGGAAGGTGTGAAATACGGTGAACAGCGGAGCTTGCGGAGCGGGTATAAATACTTCGCGGCCACCGCCGATTTATCGGCCCGCTCTCGTCAATCACCCCAAAGGATGGAGAGCCGGCCATTAAATATGAAGGTCGCGAGGCGCGTTTATGCCAAAGAAGGAGGTATTTGGAGAACCAGGAAAAGCCAATTGGCGAGAAGAACGGTGCAAACACGCCTGGAGCCTGAAAGAACAGGGCTGGAGGGCGTGAAATACGGTGAAGAAAGAGTTTTCAATGCATAATTGAATAACATCGCAATTCTTGCATTGATTACGAGTGAAAGTCTGGAAAACGTTGGTTTTCTGAAAAGAGCAAAGGAGGATAGACATTATGAAAAGTCAAGCTCTTGCAGGGCAAGGTTTGCTACAGTCGCCTGAGGAATGGGAATCGAGAAATCTTGTTCTCGCTACTAACATGAATGAGCTTATCGAGAATCACATTCAAATGAGTACATTTCGAGGCCTTGATCTCGGTTGTCAGGACGGAGTTCTGACCGACTCTTTAGC
>WNFJ01135045.1_pt3 | contig 12666 bp, 14 predicted proteins | sample 5400461 | NCBI WGS metagenome assembly WNFJ01 (sample SAMN13153349, study PRJNA577476) | soil metagenome | isolation source: 115 cm saprolite on Douglas fir-dominated hillslope | place: USA:California | collected 2013-09-17 | reverse complement strand
GGATCGTCGAGAAGGTCGGAGCCCTGCTCGAACAGGTGAACCTGGCGAAAGAGCGGCTCGACCGGGTGCCGCTCATCCTCAAGCGGTTCCGGCAGGCGGTGCTCGCTGCGGCGTGTTCGGGGGAGCTGACGAGGGAGTGGCGAGGCTGCCATGCCGATTCGACGTCGGTTGGTCCGCCATCGCCGACGGACATCGACGATGACTTCCCCTTCGAGCTGCCGCCTGGATGGATGTGGGCAAGGCTTGGGGACTTGGCTCGATTCATCAACGGAGATCGCAGCAAGAACTATCCGTCGAAAGCGTACCGGGTAGCCGAGGGCATTCCATTCATCAACGCTGGTCACTTGGTAAGTGGCGCCGTCGATTGTCGCGAGATGGACTACATCACCGAGGAGCGCTTCGACTTGCTGAGCGGGGGCAAGGTTCAACCGGGAGACGTGCTGTACTGCCTTCGCGGTTCGCTCGGCAAATGCGCGCTCGTCAAGGGAATCGCGAAGGGAGCAATTGCATCTTCGCTCGTGATTATTCGATCCAACACTGAGATGGTTTCCGAGCGATTTGTCTTTCACTACCTCACAAGCCCACTCGCGACGACGATGATGCAGAAGTACGACAACGGTTCTGCCCAGCCTAATTTGTCGGCCGCTGATGTTGCTCGGTATCTCTTTCCTCTCCCGCCGCTTAGGGAGCAGGGGGAGGTCGTGGCAGCGATTGCGCGCTTTCTCGCCCTCGCCGACGCGATCGAGCATCGGGTTCACACCGCCACCTCCCATGCAGACAGGCTTCCTCAAGCCATCCTCTCGAAAGCGTTCTCGGGCGAGCTGGTATCGACCGAGGCCGATCTCGCGCGTGCCGAGAGGCGGACATACGAGACGGCCGAGGAGCTTCTCTCAAGGGTGCGGGCCGTAGGCCCTCCGGCAAATCGCCGAGTGCTGCGCCGACGTGAACGTGCGCCCGGTGTCAAAGGGCAGTCGGCGCGCAGGACATGACTCCTAATCACTTTGGAGGGGGCAGTTTCTCCGCTATAACTTTGGATACCGCCGTAGTGACTGGGCTTACCAGCTCCGCAACCGCGGTTCCCGGCGTCGGATCCATGCGATGTTTTTCGTACACGTGCCCGGGCGGGGCGCCAATCGTGCGAAGCGTTTCGTTGCACAACCTTGCAAGGGGGGACGCATCCGGTAGATCCTTACTGATTTCAGCCAATTCGCGCCGGTAGCCTTCGAACGAAGTCGAAATGGTCGCCTTGAACGCGTATTCCTCCTCCATTCGCTTCGCCAAGGACGCTTGCCGTGCTGCGTGAATTGCCAGCCAGACAAGCGGGACAAGGAACGGAAGGCGCTGCAACAACATACGTGCCAGCTCAGAGTACTGTGGGATCCCGTCGCCATTGTGAACCGTGAGACCAGCGAGCCCCAGCAATCCAATAATGGAAGCGAAGAAGAGAGACTGCCAGATCCTCTCAGGCCACACGAAGGTCTTGCTGCGCTTATCGAACGCGTGCGCCAATCCGGCGTTGGTGGCACCCAGGAGGAGATCTTCGATTTGCTTCAGACGGTCCGAAGCTGCTTGCTGAAGTTCTGCAAGGCGATTTTCGTATAACGTAACGCTCGCATCCACGCGTTCCGCAATATCAGCGAGCCGCTTCGTCGCAACCAAGTGCGCGTCGGCTTGATTCCGAATAGCGGAAACCGCTTCACCAAGGGCATCGATGTTGCTCTTGGTTGCTTGCGCGGCGACGTGCAGTGACGTGACGTTCTCTGCGGTTGAGCGCGCTGCCTGATGCTGCGCCTCAGCGTTTGTTGCAGACTGCTGGACCTGTGTGAGGAGGGTATCCAGCTTCGCTCGTATGTCGTCTGCGTGCACTCTACCGTGCTCGATATGCTCTGACTTCGTTGCCGACACACTTGCTGCCTGTTCAACCTGCGTCCGAGAAGCTTCTGCTCGACTCGAGGCGTCCGCTGCCGTGGTAGCGGCTGCTCGGATCGACTCGAGGGCAGCCAGGGCCTGTGCGTTTGTTTCAGTGGTCTGTTTGGCAGCCACTTCCATTGACGAACGAAGGCCGGCGAGATCGTTGTTTGTCGCGCTGGCCGTATCGAGCAGTTGCTTCAGCTGCTGTTCTTGACTTCGGGCCAACGAAAGATGGGTCTCCATCTCAGTGTTGGCCGCCTCCGCAGAGAGGCGACCCTTCTGGATATCGCTGCACTGGGCGCTAGCAATCTTGGCGTCAGCGTTGATCGACTCGATTAGCGACGCAGCCTGTGCCTTCGCCGCCACAAGGTCACTCAGCAAGATTCCCGGATCCGGAGTCGGTATGACTTCAGGGCCGCTCTTTGCCGTGGAAGGGTCCGAATCGATCTGCTCCGGCATTCGCGGCGACTTTACGCCTTGTGCCCTCGAATGCATCCCAGAAGTGGCAACCAAATCCCCGACGTCACGAGACGCTGCGTCTGTCTTGGGCACTAGGGCGGAGGGACAATTCGGCCCCCACCGACCGTCCCTCCGACCGCCTGGCTGAAGACGCTGGTTCCTTGTCGATTAGCGATGAGGACCGACGGGTTCTTGTGTAGAAGCGATCCGCCGCACACCAGAGGCCGTTTCCCACATCGATCACAGACGCGAACAGTCCGCCGCACTCGAGCGCGAGCCCCGCGAGCGCTTCGCAGAGTTTTTTCCAGACGTGGTTACCGGGGGACACGCCTGCGAGCGTACCTTCGGCCAACCCACCGTGGACAAAAGCATCCTCTGCGCACGCTCAGCACCTCCTACACCTTCTCCAGACGCCTTGGCGCCCTTGTCCGGGCCTTGAAATGTCCCCGCAATTGGTTGCTGCTCTTTGCGCCTACCGCTAGTACTCGTGCATGGCGACCGAAGACACCGGCGAGTGGTTCGAACCGGATGACGCGGACGCTGAGGAAGAGGAGGACGTATCCGCGCAGGGATATGATCTCACCGCGGTTCCGAACGACTTCAACGTTAGCACCATCGTGAACTTCATAGAGCGCGGCGTCTTTAAGATCCCGGCGTTCCAGCGCCACTACGTTTGGGACATCCGTCGCGCGTCGAAGCTCATCGAGTCGATCGTTCTCGGGATCCCGATTCCTCAGATTTTCCTTTTCGAGCAAGAGAAGAACGAATTCCTTGTAGTCGACGGTCAGCAACGGCTGATGTCGATCTACTACTTCGTCAAGAAACGATTTCCGCGGCTCGACCAGCGCGTCGGACTTCGCAGGCTTTTCGATCAAAACGGACGGATCCCCGAAGCGGCTCTTGCAACTGACGCTTTCTTTGAGAACTTCAACCTCCAGCTTCCCGCTCGGCTTCCGAAGGAGGGGAACAGGCTCAATGGCGCCAACTACGAGACTTTGGGGGAGGACAAGACAACCTTCGAGCTGCGATCCATCCGCAATGTCTTTATCAAGCAGAATGCGCCTGCCGATGACGATGCGGCGGTGCACGAGATCTTCCATCGTCTCAACAGCGGGGGCGTCAATCTGACGCCGCAAGAGATCCGCGCGAGCCTGTACCACTCTGACTTCTACGACATGATCCATCGCCTGAATGGGGATGTCCGGTGGCGACGTGTCGTCGGGCGCGACGAGCCCGACCTCCGCATGAAGGACATCGAAGTCATCCTTCGCGGCTTCGCGATGCTCGTGGAGGGGGAGGACTACACGAAGTCGATGAGCCGGTTCCTCAACGCCTTCTCCAAGCGGATGAAGGCGAAGAGCCCAGACCAAGTCAAGGCACTCGAACAGTTGTTCGGTGCGTTCCTCAATGCGTGCGAGTCGCTACCCACCGGCATATTTGGTACGCGCTCAAAAAAGCTCAATATCTCCGTCTTCGAGGCTGTTTTCGCGGCGGCCTGCCGGCGTGGTCACGCGCAGGGTGACCTGTCGATCGCCCCCTTCGACGCACCACGTATCGAGGCCCTCAAGACCGATGCGGATTTTGCAGAAGCTGCGCGAGCGAAGAGCACGGACACCAAGAACGTTCAAACGAGGCTGCGCCGAGCCCGTGAGATTCTGCTAGCGCCTGTCTAGGAATTGTGGCGCATGGATAACTCGGTCGTCGACGTTAGAGTCGCCGAGCACAGAAGCCTTCTCGCATTCCTGATCGAGCACGGACAAGTGTCGATGGCGAATGATGTCGAGAACGACTTTAGAAAGGTCCTCGTGATCTCCGCCGCAAGCTTCTTCGAGAAGCGCATCGTCGACGCTCTACACACTTTCGCGAACCTGGCGGAAGCCCGAAGGATGGGTGAGGTATTGAAGAACACCACGTTCAAACGTGAGAAGTACTCGGGGCTGTTTCAATGGGATGGCAACAATGTGAATGGGTTTCTCCGGCTCTTCGGGCTCGACTTCATGAAGGACCTGTCGAAGGAAATCGCCGCGGACGCGTGTCTTCAAGAGGGGATGCGAGCCTTCTTGAAGCTTGGGGACCAGAGAAACCGACTCATCCACAACGACTTCGCTGATTTGTCGAGCGATCAGACGGTCGATGAAATCTACGCGACCTACGAGACGGGCCGTGCGTTCATCGACTACCTATGCGACCGTCTTCGCGCCGAATGAAACTGTTCGGAGTCACGGTGGACACGCGTTTCTTCGTTGCGGTCGAAGGATCTCGGCAACTCGCAATGGCCTTGGGCGTGCCGTAGGGCCTCGCCTTGATCAGTACGTCGGAAGGTTGTCGAGATTGTCTCTCGCCGTCTTGTTCGCATCGGTCCGGATGTACTCTGTGGCGTTGATCACCACGATACCGACGGGCGCGCCCTTCGTGACTTTGCCGGCCTCCGTCTTCGACGGCGGAGCCGTAACGTAGGTCTTTTTCGCCTTGAGGTTGGCGATCACTGTCGTTCTTTTCTCCTCCCTCTTTGTACCGATGCCGTCTTCGCCGTCATCGGCGACTTCGACCTGATCGATGTGCGTTCCGGCCGCGTTGAAGCGCACCCTGGTGATTACGTAGTCGGCCCACTTCGTCATCTTGCCTCTCCTACGTTCTCTCTACTCGCCATCATCTCTCTACTCCATTGGCCCATATATAGCCGATTAGGCCGGCCAGTCATACTCTGCCACCTCTGTCAGATGCGCGATGCTGGCCGTCCTCAGCTTATCGCGAGCCTCTCGACGCGTGACCGAAGGCGCGTAATGATAGCGGTGTGCCCTCCGCGCGCGCGGCCCGCATTTTGACCGTCTCAGCTCGACGAGCAGGAGCGCGGCGAACTGGACGGGGAGCTGTGGTCCCCGGTCCCCGACGATCTGCCTCGTGGGACAAACAGGAAATCACGCAGCGGGTCACGTGAGCGTAGAGCACGAGGAACCGTTGGCCGTGGGAACGCCGCCCTTGGTCTGAGAAATCCACCCCGCGGGCCCGTCGCAGTTTCCATCTCGAGCAGCTCAAGCAGATGAACCCCATCTTCTCGATCGGACACTCAACGCATTCGGCTGACAAGCTCCGCCAGCTTCTTGCGGCGCATCAAATATCTGCCGTCGCCGATGTCCGTTCGAGCCCGTACAGCCGCCTCAACCCCCAATTCAACCGCGAGACGCTGTGCAAGAATCTTCGCTCCGGTCACATCTCTTATGTCTTTCTCGGGACGGAGCTCGGAGCGCGCACAGAAGATCGGAGCTGTTACGTCGAGGGACGGGTTCAGTACGACTTGCTCGCCCGCACCTCTCTCTTCCAGCAGGGATTGGACCGCGCTTGTCGAGGGGCAGAGACCCACCGAATCGCGCTTCTGTGCGCTGAGAAGGAGCCTCTCGAATGCCATCGCTGTATTTTGGTTTCACGGCATTTGGTCGCGCGTGGGGCAGATGTCCGACACATCCTTCAAGACGGTGTTCTTGAGAGTCACGGAGACACGGTCGCCCGCCTTCTGCGCGAGTTGCGACTGGAAGAGCGTGAGCTGTTTCGGAGCCACGAAGATCTTGTGCTCGAAGCGTACCGCCGTCGTGGAGACGAGATCGGCTACGTTGAGCCGGCGGCGCCGGACAAGCGAGTCCGAGGCATGGCTCGATGAGGATCTTCACGATCGGTTTCACGAAGACATCGGCCGAATCGTTCTTCACGCGACTCCAGAAAGCCACCGTTAGACGACTCGTCGACGTGCGACTTCACAACGTGTCACAGCTTGCGGGTTTCGCGAAGAAGGAGGATCTGCGGTACTTCGTGAAGGCAATCTGTGGCGGCGAGTATGTGCATCGCCCCGAACTTGCCCCTACCGCCGAGCTCCTTGACGCGTACAGGAAACATCGCGGCGACTGGGCGACGTACGAGGCCAGTTTCTTGGACCTCATCCGAAATCGTCGCATCGAGGAAACGATCTCACGGGCCGACCTGGAGGACGCGTGCCTCCTTTGCAGCGAGGACAAGCCGCATCATTGCCACCGGCGCCTCGTTGCGGAATACCTTCGCGACAAGTGGGGGAGCGTAGAAATCACGCACCTCTAGACGTCCCCGGAATGCTGGTCAGGATCGGCCTTAGGCTTGCCGTGCAGTCGCGCGCGCGCTGCGGGAACGCAGCCGCGAGGCGGGTGACGTCCTTGTTGAGTCCGATCGCTATTGAAGCGGTGGGCCGTGCCCGCGCGTTGCATGCCAGACCGCGCGGATGGCGACCACGTCGTCGTCCTCATTGTAGGAGACTCGGCCCGGGGCGCGACCTCGAGCCGTGTCAAAGTGCGCGGCGCCGGAGCGCTGCGAGGATTTGCTCGCCGGGGATGCCTTTGCCCGCGCGCAGCTCGTCGTCAGCGGCGTCGAGCGCGGCGTGCATGAGCGCGCGGTCTTCCTGGTCGAGGTCGTCACCCACGGCCTCGAGTTCGACTTCGCTTCCTTCGGGGAGGTCCGTCGGCTCGTCCAAAACGAGCCTGCCGTTCTTCACCCGCGCGCGCACCGTCAGCATGACCGAAAAGATAGCACCAGGTGGCTCTGCATGCCCTGCGAGGCCCGGAGGGCAAACCCAAACCTTTTCGATTTCGTTACCGACCAGCTCACTGCGGATGGCCTCGAAGCGGATGGCCTCGAAAGTGGATACGCGCCGCGCGACTCTCGCCATTCTTCGCTGCGTCTCAGACGCTCTCTCGCCCACTTCTCTCTCTCCCACACCAACCTACCGAACTAGCAGCCCTCGGACGATTTCCGCCCGGGCGGCGCGGAATCCCAAATCGGCCCCGGACAGCAGGTCAGAGGGAGAGAAACGAAAGGCACGACCTCAAGGCACAACCGCGCGGAGCATCGGCTCCGCGCGGCTCGCCATCCCGGCGATGTGCGCCCTCTGGGAAAGGAGAGATAGTGTTATGTCTAGCACCACGTCGAGAGTTTCCAAGGCAGCGGCCTTGGCGCACGTGCGGGCGCTCATCGCCGGCACGTCGAAGCAATTCCCGAACGGATCGTTGACGTTCGGGAATGTCGCGTACACGGAGGCGTCGCTCATCGGGCTTTTACAGAGCCTTGTCGATGCGATTGTCGCCGGGGACGCGGCGCGCTCAAGCGCCAGGGACGCGTTGCGAGCGGAGCGCGAGACGGAGACGAAGGTGGGCCCGGTCGTACGGGCTTACAAGCGTTTCTTGATCGCAACGTTCGGCAACGCGACGCAGACCCTCGCCGAGTTCGGCCTCGAGCCCCCCAAGGCTCCGAAGCCGCGCACGGCCCAGGGGAACGCGGCCGCCGCGGCCAAGGGGCGCGCCACGCGCAAAGCGCGGGGCACCGTCGGCAAGCGTAAGAAGCTTGCCGTCAAAGGCGACGTGACGGGCGTCGTCGTGACGCCCGTTACGCACGCCGGCGTCTCTTCGCCGTCCGCTGCGGAACCTACTTCGGGCGCGCCTGCCGCAAGCAGCGCCCCGAGGTAGTCGGGTACGGGGGGCGTCGCTTCCGCCAAAATGGAAGCGGCGCCCCCCGTTTTTTTTTCTCTCGCCGCTCTCATGCTTGCTATGAGCTGGCACATGCTCTGGTCCCTGGGCATCGCCGTTGTGGCGATCCTCGCCATTCTGGGCACCGACCGGCTCGGACGCCCACTGACCCCCGAAGAGAGCAAGCGCTTCGGAGCGCTCTTGCGCGAGCACGATTATCCGGGTGCGCGCCTAATAGCGCTGCGGTTCGCCTACAAGCTGGCGCGCACTCGCAACCGGGCGCAGGATCTCATGGGACGCGCCGACCTGCGCCTGGTGCGCCTCGGATGGGATCCGGCCGAGGTGTCCTTGGTCAGGCGCCTCTGCCGCCTGGTGTGGAGCGAGTGGACGCACGCGATCGGCGAGAGTGACGCCGCCCGCAAGGCCGAAGAGGGGTTCCTTCGCGAGATGGAGGCGACCGAAGGTCTTTCGGTCAAGTCGATCGAGGAGCAGGCGGCAGACCGCGAGACGCGCGAGCTCGCGCGGTCGGCCGCGGGAGCGCAGCTCGAGAAGTTGCGCGAGTCGCTCGAAAAGGCAGACGACAAGGTGAACCTGATCTGGCTGGACTTCACTCTGAAGGGCGAGGCGGATCTGCAAAAGATGGCGAAGCGCACCGGCCGCGACGTTGAGGAGTTCTACCGCGCAGCCGATCGGTGAAAAAGACACGTCAAGCGCGTGCTCGCGGCGCAGAACGGCGTAGAATATGAAGAGGATACATAATGCCCAAGGCCAAGCGCAGCCCGGTTGAGGTCTGGCGTCAGCTCGTCGACGAGGCGGGCGAGGACGAAATCGAACGAGCCGCCAGCGTGAGCGTCGCGCAAGCCGAGCAGGAGCTGACCGCGGCGGGCTTCGACGTGGCCGCCGAGCGCGCCAAAGCGGAGGCGCTGCTGCGCGAGCTCGAGTCGGGTGTGCCGCCTCGTCCGGCCAAGGCGCAAAATGGCGTCAACCGCCGGGGCTGAAACGATCAGATGAGCACCCGCCTTGCTGGATCGGGGGCGATGCGCGTATGGGTCGCTCCGGTTCTCGTTGCGCTTTTCATTGCTGCTTGCGGCACGGACAGTCCCTTGAGCACGGGCGACTCGGGAGTGGCCAGCAGCGGCAACGGCTCGGGAGCGGGCAGCGGCGCGAGCGGCTCCGGAGTAACCGCTGGTAGCGGGAGCGGTTCCGGAACGGGTGGCAGCGCGGGTTCCTCCGGGACCGTGGGGTCACCCGACGCCGCAGCGGCGAGCGGTTCGTCGGGAAGCGCCTCGAGCGGGAGTCCGTCGTGTCCAACCACACAGCCGATGGATGGCAAGGCCTGCACCGGATCGACGATCTGCCAGTACGGTCATGCGACCTGCTGCGGAATCGAGTCGTCGTTCATGACGTGCAAGTGCCAGGCGGGCGGGTTTTCTTGCTACCAGACCGTCGAATGCAATTTCATTTGCCCAGGCTCCACCGATGCGTCGACCGACGCGGACGCGAATGGCCGCGCGAGCGACACCGGTACCGGCGACGGGGCGGCCGGCACGCAGTGCACCGTAGCGAGCCAGTGCATGCAAGGGCTTCTCTGTTGTTATCCGTGCGGCGTTGCCGGTTGCCACAATCAGTGCATGGCGCCCGTGCAAGGGCGATGCCCACTGATTCCATAGGAAGAAACCGGCGAAGCCGGTTTCCGGTGGGGGGGTTGGGGGGAGCGTCGTCGCTCCCCCCATCGTGACTAGTCTATCTCTCGCCGTGGCCCTTCGCGCCGCGCGCGTCGGCCGTCATTTCTTGCACCAGGCGGCACCCTCGCGGATCTTTGAGCAAGCAGGCCTTGCCGTAGTAGCGCTTGGCTTCCTCTGGATCCTCTTCAAGCTTGGCCTTCTGCCATGTCCCAGGCGACCGATTCATGTCGCCGAGCGTGATGCAATCGTTGGCTTGCTCTTTCGCGAAGCAGCCTGTCTCGAGCGCCCGTTTCGTAAAATCCAGGGCGACGACAGCGGATGCATCGTCCTGGGTCTTGTCGAATTCGGCCTTTCGCACCCCCATCACGTACTTGCAAACATCGTAAGTGCCGTCGTTGCGGCACACGGCCTCGCATGTCGAAATCGTGTGCTGCGCCGCGCAATCCGCGCGCATCTCGCCCATCTGCCGGTGTCTGCCCCAGAGTGCGTTGAGCGATCCGGTCCACACCACCCCGGCCACTGCCGCGAGCACGATGGCCAAGACACTCTGGGTTTTCAGACCTCCGCCGATTTTGCGCGCGACCGTCCGCGCCGCCAGCGCGGTCTTTACGCCAAATCCGAGAAGCAAGAACCCGAGAGCCGCGATGGCGCCGAAGGCGAATACATAGCCGAGGCCAATCGGCTCCCCAAAGAAGAGGGGACCGGTCGCGAGACCGCTGAAAGTAATGAAGAGATAGAGGCTTGCGGAGCCGAGGGCGGTCGCCCACGCCGCCGTCTTGATGGTTCGCCCCGTTTCGTCGTCACCAACTTCGGTACTCCCTACGTTGTCGTGAATGGGAACCAGCGCGGAGACAATGATGGATGGGAGCCCCATAAAGAGGATGTAAACGAAGAACCGCTTGTAGCCGAGGGCATCGCTGACATATCCGGACGTCATCGAAGGCACCATCATGCTTACGCCCATGAGAGCCGTCGCAAAGCCATAATGGGCGGTCGAGTACTTGCCCGGGGCCATCTGCTGCATCAATACAAGCGTCATCGCAACGAATCCCATCCCGAGAGAAAACTTCTCGACGCTTGCGCACGCGGTCACCACCCACAAGTTGGCGTTCTGCGAAGCGGCAAGATAAGTAAATAGCACATTGGGAATATTCAAAATGAGCGCGAGAGGCACGACTGCCTTTTTCAGCCCGACCTTGGAAGCGAACCAGCCGCCACCCAGACTGCCGGCCATCATGCCCAGCGTACCGGCCGTTCCGTAGGCGAACCCGACGTCGGCCGTCGAGAGGCCCAGGCCGCCGTCGGCGACCTTCGCGCGCATGAAGAGCTGAGCGATCTTCTCGATCTGCCCTTCGGCCGTGCGAAAAAAGAGCGCGAATACGATGAGCCACCAGATGTTCTTCTTCAGGAAGAAGTCGACCGAGACTTCTTTGAAACTCGCGAGAATCTGCGAGGCTCCGGTGACCATTGCCGCAGGGGCGCGGCCGCGGGGCGCGACGACGGCGTGATAAACGCCAAACCCGATCATGAGCGCAGCGAATGCGCCCCAGACGACCATCCAGGCCGGTACGATGCGGTAAGCCATCTCGAGCTTCCCGGCGAGAATCGTGAGGCCGCCTTGGGCAACCACCTGTCCGATGTTCCAGAACGCGGATTGAACGCCCACGTATTTTGATTGGCCTTCGATGTCGAGCGCGTCGATGTACAGGCCATCGGCCGCCATGTCGTGCGTGGCTGAGTTGAAGGCCATGACGGCGAAGACCGACAACGTGGCCTGAAACCAGAAGGGCAGGGGCAGGCAAAATGCCATCACGCCGAAGCAGGCTCCCGCCAGCATCTGCGTGGCAACAACGATACCCTTCTTCGATTTTCGGGTCTCGAGGACCGGCCCAAAGAAGGGCTTGAGCGCCCAAGGCAAGAGGAGCCAACTCGTCCAGAAGGCGATGGTAGAATCCGAGAGCCCGAAGCTCTTGTACATCATGACGGAAACGAGAGTCACCGCGTTGAACGGCAGGCTCTCTGCGGCGTAGAGGGTAGGCACCCACCACAGCGGGTGGCGGACCTTCTCAGGAGGTCCCGGGCGATTCGGATGGGTGAACACGCGAAGTCAATCAGTGTTTGAACTGGGGGAGGTACTCCGCGTTTTCGGCGAGAATATCGTTCAAGATCTTTTGAGCCACGCCGATCGACGGCACGAGTGGATTCATCGTGAGCGCCTGAAGGGCGGCGTCTCTATCGCCCCGAACGGCGGCCTGGATGGTCAGCGACTCGAAGGCTTTGATGAGCTGCAAAAGCCCCAAGATCTGCGGAGGAAGCCGGCCCACCGTCACCGGAACCGGCCCGTGTCCGGTGATGACGCACGATACCTCGACAACTACGTCGTCCGGCAAATCCAGCAGCGCGCCGCGGTTGAGAGTGTCGACGCACTGGATGTCTTTTCGGTCGTTGTAGACGGAGTCGATGACCTGCACGGCCGCCTCGGAATAGAGCGCGCCCCCGCGCTGGGAGAGCTCCTCGGGTTTCACGTCGAGATTTGGGTCTCGGTATTTCTTGAAGAGCTCCGCTTCGACTTTCTTTACTTCCTCGCCGCGCGTGGGTTTGCCCTCCCGGTGTTTCTCGAGCATCTCGGCCAGCATCGCGTCGTGCATGTAGTAGTACTTGTGGTACGGGTTCGGGAAGGCGCCGAGCGACATGACAAGCTCCCGTGGCCACGCATGGTCCGGGATATTCTTCATGTTCATCGTCGTGTCTCCGGCCAGTTTCTCAAGGGCCTGGCGCGTCACGTCTTTGCCTTCCACAAATACGCGCTTGCCCCACACGAGATGGTTGCAGCCGACGAACTCGATGTAGACGCGCGATCGCGGCACGCCGAATTGCCCCGCAACCCAGTTTTCCATGTTGATCGGGTTGTTGCAGAGGCCGATGACTTTGACTTTCGAATGAAGCGAAGCCGCCTCGGTCACAACGCCGGCCGGGTTGGTGAAGTTGATGAGGAAAGCGTCCGGGCAAAGCCGCTCGATGTCGCGACACAGGTCGAGAATTACGGGAATCGTTCGCATCGCCTTCGCGAATCCACCGGCGCCGACCGTTTCCTGACCGATGGCGCCGTAGCGCAGGGGGATGCTTTCGTC
>WNFJ01152746.1_pt1 | contig 12667 bp, 11 predicted proteins | sample 5400461 | NCBI WGS metagenome assembly WNFJ01 (sample SAMN13153349, study PRJNA577476) | soil metagenome | isolation source: 115 cm saprolite on Douglas fir-dominated hillslope | place: USA:California | collected 2013-09-17 | reverse complement strand
AAAGCCAGAAAGGAGGAAACACTTGGATCAACATTATTACCATACAGGACAATTTGCGCAAAAAGCCTCTGTGTCCATACGCACTTTACGCTACTACGACAAAGTAGGCCTGTTATCCCCTTCCCAATACACAGAAGCCGGGTACCGCATCTACACCCACACAGACTTTCTCAGCATCCAGCAAATACTGGCCCTGAAATTCCTTGGTTTTTCACTGGAAGAGATCAAACAATTCCTGCGCACGGGTCCAACCATCCTGCAAGAATCGCTTGCCCTCCAGAAAGCCATGATGCAGGAGAAAAGAAACCAGCTTGACACCATCATCCAGGCCATTGATGAAACAGCAGAGCTGCTGCAAGCCAACAAGCAGGACTGGGAATCGATCGTTAAAGTGATCCAGGTGATTCAGATGCAACCAACCAACGATTGGCGTAAAAAATACTTCACCGAAGAGCAACTAAACCAGATGGAACAGTTGAGTAAAAAGTATTATACCGAAGAGCAACGGGAAAAACTGGCAGAGTGGGGCAAGGACTGGACAGAAGAGGATCAGCTTGTAGCGAATCAACAATGGGGCGAGGCCATTGCAGAGCTAAAGCTCCTCGTCTCAAGAGCTCAAGATCCCGCCAGCCCTGAAGCGCAGGCCCTCGTCCAAAAATGGCGAAACCTGGTCCACCAGTTCTCTCACGACGACCCAGGCATTCAGCAGGGCTTGCGCGACATGTACAAAGACATGAGCCAGGCACCTGTAGAGCAGGTTCCCTATCCCCTTCCCTACAACCAGGAAGAGGAAGCCTTCTTGCAAAAAGCCATCAAAATATACCAGCAGAACCACGGCCAAAAGTGACCCAACCAGGTTTCTGTCTGGGCTCAATCTCCCCTCCTGTGCCGTCAGGGGTTTGCCAGCCGGCGGCTGGCAAACCCCTGACGGCACAACAACATCATTTCGAAAAGCGCAGCGATGAGGATTCAAACAAACGCACCTGATCAATAATCAAGAGTCCATGTTGTCCTGATTCCACACATTGTATTGACAAGTCATAACAAACCTGGTAATCTACCTCAAACATCCCGAAAGGAGTAAACCTTGACCATCTCTTGCCATCTTCGGATATTGCTTGCCAGGGTGAACGTGGAACGCGCCAAACAAGGAAAGCCAGCCATTAGCTTGCGTCGACTTGCCGAGGAATGTGGCGTCTCTCTGAGCGTTTTAGCCGCACTGCACAAAGGTCGCAGCCGGAGGGTCGATTATGCCACCTTTGATCGGCTACTCACCTACTTCAGTAATTACTTCTCAGTTAGCATGAACGATTTGCTGGTTTGGGAACCGGCCCAGGCTGTAAACCGTGAGCCCTTTCTTGAAGGTGTACACGTCTAGCGCATTCATAAGTCACATGCAAGACACAGGAGACAAGCATGGCTATTATGCTCAAATCCCGCCAGGAGATTGCGCATCTCCGTGAGGCAGGGCGCATCGTTGCGGAAACATATGAAGTGCTCCGTCCACATATCGTTCCAGGCATGAATACCGCCGAACTGGATCGTATTGCGGAAGAGTTTATTCGTTCGAAGGGAGCAATACCTGTCTACAAAGGCTATGGAGCCCGGCCAGGCAGAAATGGCTACCCCGCGGTTCCGCCATTTCCCGCCACCATTTGTACCGCCATTAATGACGTGATCTGTCACGGCATCCCCAGCCTTCAGCATGTCCTTAAAGATGGAGATATCATCGGCATCGATATTGGAGTGCGTTATAACGGTTGGGTCGGCGATTCCTGCGTCACCTTTGCTGTGGGAACGCCAGACAACGAGTCGCAGCGACTCCTGGACGTTGCCAAACGCTGTACTGAACTTGGCATTGAGCAAGCGCGTCCTGGCAACCACCTCGGTGATATCGGAGCAGCCATCCAGGCATATGCAGAATCCCAGGGCTTTTCTTCCGTACGAGACCTCTGTGGACATGGCGTTGGTCGGTCAGTGCACGAGGACCCATCGTACCCACACGTTGGCCGCCCAGGTACTGGCTTACGCCTCCGGCCTGGCATGGTATTCACCGTTGAGCCCATGATTAATGTGGGAAAGCCTGCGATACGCACGCTGCAAGATCGATGGACAGTCTGCACCGCGGATAGCTCTCGCTCGGCGCAGTTCGAGCACACCATCGCCATTACCGAGGATTCGTCAGAACTACTCACAGTTCTCTAGGCTTCTCCAAGGAACCTTCACTATGACTGATGAACGAGCAAAAGCCATTGAGGTCTTCTACTCCTACGCACATGAGGATGAAGTTCTCTTAAACAAGCTGAAAAGCCACCTGAGCATTTTGCGACGAGAAGGTCTCATCACTGAATGGTACGATCGTCAGATAGTAGCCGGTACAGAGTGGGAGCATGTTCTCGATGACCATATCAATACTGCCTCGATCATTCTCTTGCTGATTAGTCCTTACTTCATAGCATCAGATTATTGTTATGGCGTTGAGATGGTTCAGGCCATGCAACGACACAAAGCTAGCGATGCATGTGTTATTCCCATTATCCTGCGACCTACCGATTGGACAAGAGCACCTTTTGCAGAACTACAAGCCTTACCCACCAATACCAAACCTCTTACTACGTGGTCCAACCGTGATGAAGCCTTTGTCGATATCGTCAATGGGGTGCGCAGAGCCATCGAGAATTTCCATGCATCTCCCCTGCACCAGGACATTACACGCTTTCCCAATAAATCGATCCGCTATTTTATGTCATTAAAAGAATGCCTGCATCCATCAGCGCACAGCTTTCCGACAGAACGTGACTTCGAACAGGACCTGGTCTACCTCTCAGAAACCTATGGTACGCATATCAAAAAGTTTCTACAAGAGAAGAAGCGCGCCCTACTGGTTGGGCCTTCAGCTGCTGGCAAGACAGTACTTGCCCTGGCGCTGGCAAAACGGCTTGAGAAGAAGGAGCATTTCCAGGGTGCGTATAAGGACGTAAGCCAGCAGGTCAAAGGAGGAGACGGGCGCACCTGGCATGAATTGGTACATGCTCACGACCGTGAGAGAGTGCTCTACATCCTGGATAACTGTCATCTTGCGCCAGAAGAGGTGAATGAGTTCTGTTTTCAATGGGAAGGTAAGCCGCCGGAACATGCTCAATGCATGTTGATCTCACGTCCCAGCGTTGGAGAACAAGATACATCTTCTCGAGTAATCAATGGCTACTTAGAGGTGTGTGCGGGCGAGAAGATAAAAATTCGGCCGGTAGATCTGTATTGGGGAGTGATTGAAAAATATGCAACCGCTTATCGGCGGCAGAACCCCATTGGCTATGTTGCCCCGGAAAATGACTCTGTTGAGTTACTCAAAACGCAACATGCTCACAACCTTGTAGCCTCTAAAAGTCGCCTGGAGGCATGGTACACTGTTGGCGGTCGACTGAGCAACATCAAGCAGGATGCCGTGTATCAAGCGTTAAAAGACAAGTACCTGACCACCGGTGGAAAGGCGCTATCGGCATTGTGTGTCCTGCGGCAATTTGAAATTCGAGCGCACAACTTCTTCGTTGAGACAAAACTTCCACAAGAGGAGGTCAAGGAATTAGAAAGGCAAAAGCTGCTAACAAGGTCAACTGTACAAAACTATGGCGTTCTCTACGACCTTATCTTTCATCCAGCTCTTGCACGAGAGATTTTCGAAACATATATCTATCGCCAGGAGGGTAGTGTTACTCTGAAGCGTATCACGCTGGGCATAGTCAAAGAACTGGAGGCTTATCTGAAAGCAAAACCTCCTAATTACATGTCGGTCTATGATGGTCTTGCTCGTCAGGAGCAAGCGCCTCTCCAGGAACAGCTATTGACCAATCGTGACCTGCAAGATTGCGCAGCCAGCCAGTTTGAAACAGGAAACATTACCGATGCAATACGCTATGTGCACAGCGTGGCAAAATATAATGCCTTGCGTGCACATGAACTACTTGGCATGCTCGTGCGTGATGTGGAACCACAAGACATAAGCTCTCAAATAACCGGGCGTACCATTCAGAATATTGTGTCAATGCTTCAGAACCTCCAGCAGGTCCATGCCGAGACAGCACGCAAAGTCGTTACCGCTATCGACATGCAGCAACTGGCGCAGCGTAGTGAGAGAAGAGGCCTTCAGCCGCTGGTTTCTCTGCTGCGTGTACTCAAGCGTATCTCGCCCGAGCAGGCAAAAGCGCTGTTAGACAATATTCCTCTATACGCTCTAGCAACGAAAGTAAGCATGAGCAACATGAGCTCAATAGAGCAGCTCATAGGGTGTATGCAAGAACTTGGGTATTCAGCTTCACACATGGAGGGCTTATTTCAAGCCCTGGACGTTGCAACCCTTGTGCAACGGGCTGAAAAAGAGAAGCTGCAGCGCCTCTATTGGTTACTGCGCGCGCTCCAGAAAATCTCGCCGTCCATAGTCCAGGCATATTTAGAAGCGCTTACGCCAGCAGGGCTAGCCTCCCTCTGTCGCCTGAAGGAGGCGGAAATCGCTGATATTGGGCAATTTCGCAAAGTTTCTTCAAAGCAATTTTGGCGGCTCTTTTTACAACAATTCTCAGCCCGGGAAATTGCCGTTATGTGTAATCGTTCACAATTAGGTGAGATTGGCACGTTCTTACAACACGAATATTTTTCGCTTGCGCAAGGGTATGCACTATTTGAGGAACAGTTTCTCACAGCTCGGCTAGCTACGGAGCCATTGGATGAGATAGGCAAATTCATTCATCGTATACAGCAGGTATCCTCTTTAGAGGAGGGGTATCCAGGGCCAGGAAGAGCGCTTGCGGTCAATGTACTCGACAGACTTGCGACCGTAGACCTGTCAGAACGCATCGCCAGCAACGACCTGCAACAATTTGCCCTCCTGCTGCACAACGCACGGACTATCGATATCTCCTATGCTGCACGACTCATTTCTCCGCTGGCTCAGCCTGAGATTGTACAGGCTGCCCTTAAGAAAAGCTCTATTGGCAGTATTCAAATGCTTATTTACAATCTTCACACTGTCACAACTAGAGACCCGAAATACGTAGAGCCTATGCGACAAGCCCTTCAAAACACAAACTTACATGCTCAGCTTGAGAAAGCAACTTTGAGGGAGATCGGGCTCTTCCTCTGGAACGTCTATGCCTACATTGACCAATCGTTCGCACAAGAATGTTGTAAAGCCGTTGATGGTCAACCGAAATCTCACCAATTGGAACAAGCTTCGCTAAGTGATCTCTGCTTTTTCCTCTGGAATATTACTTCTATAAGTAATGCACCGGGCTTACAAGTGCTTGACGATTCAGTAACTGAAAAACGCCTGGCTGCGGCATGGACAAAGGAGATCGGCCTGGGTGCAGTGCTTTTAGGTCTTATCTCTTTCGTACGACCCGCGATAGTCTCAGATATATCCTTGCCTCCAATTTCAAATCAGGAACAAAAGGAACAGCTTACCAACTGGTTCACAACGTCTGCTGAAGGACAAAACCCGTATATGCTAGCCCTGGCGCTGCGTGGACTACGGATTTCCAACGAGGAGGCGGCACAAGCAATCGTTCGGGCCGGCTTACCTGTGACAAAGGCGTTGCAGCTACTCAAGTCTGCAAGGCCATCAGCTATAACGCCACGTTCAATACTACTCATGGAAGAGACCATAGAATGGCTGGGAAGATTAACGTCAGAGGGGAAGTGAAAAAGGAAGGCTTGCGCTGAGAAGATAATTACGTTTTCCTACACAAAAAAAGAGCTCATCTACATTGAACATCATGTTCTAGCAGAACAGAGCCCTATGGGTCGCGGAATTTTCACTGTCTCGTCTCGTGGCACGTAACATGTATAGCGCCACGTATCGGGAAAGGTGCGATGATTGTGAATACAAAGGACATTCTTACTCGAGTGCCCGACTACTTGCTCACTGCCGCCTTTGCCAAATCGCAAGTGTACGATGCCTGTGATTCCCACCCATCCTGGGTCGTTGTTCCATTGATTAGCACTACAATTGTTCGCATTACCAGTAACGACATCTTCGGATAATTGATCGGGGGGGCGTGAACTATACATATAGTTCTTCCTTTCTTCGTTTGCCGCGAAGCCTCCATAGTAACCATGTCCATGAAGTAGAAACCTGGCGGCTCTACTATTTTGAACAACACAACTGACCGCATTTACTACCATTAGAAACCTGTTCATGTTCGTTCCTCCTTTCTATCTTTCTGACTATATAACGTTTAGGGAGATCAAAAATGAACGATGCTTTTATAATTTGCTGTACCAGCATATCTTATATGAATTGATGATACTATTAACGCTTCCACAGTTGGAAAGTGAAGCAGGTGACACAGAGACAGCAGCACATAAATTTTTGAAAGATGCTGATTTGCCAACCATGAGGTTTCATGATCTGCAGCACAGCGCAGCTACCATCTTGTTTGTAGCAGAGGTGAACCCCAAAGTGATATAGGAGCTTTGCCTGGGCAAACAAGGAACTAATGATGGAAGAGTCTCACCCCCGAGAAGATCATATAGGCATCGTAGGCGTCAACAACGTCCTGGTTTCTGGGGGAGCCACCTGGCTGAACGATATACGAAACTCCAGAGCGGACGGCACAATCAATCGTATCCTGAAAAGGGATGTAGCCATCCGAACCGAGCACCACTTCCCGTAATCCTGCGAGCCATTCTTGCTTTTCTTGGGAGGTCAGCATCTTTGGAACATCTTCAAACAGTTCGAGCCACTGTTGATGTTCGAGAGGGGTCATGTCTTCCTTGAGATACTGATCAATGGCGTTGACGCGCGCTTGTCGTCGTACCCCGGGTTTCCAGGGGAGGTCAAGGACCCGTGGATGCTGTCGCAGATACCACAAAGCAGCTTTAGTTACAGTCAGCCGTGTACAGTTCTGACACCGAAGTTGCCAGGTCTTGGCGAGGTTTACTGAGGCTCTCCTTTGAAGTGTTGGGTTCTAATGGTAAGCCATTTACCGCATTTGACCCTAAATTGGGAATATTCTCTTCGCATTTCAATTCCGAACGTGCTGGCCACCTCATTCCGACTCCTCTTCGACAGGAAATATCTTGACTGGAGCAACACGTTTCAATCCCAAACGGGCTCCACAGGCCATTCCGACGCAGAAGACAAGTGCGCCTCAACCGGCAGCATGATGTTTCAATCCCAAACGGGAGGGTAGCAAGTAATTCATGTATGGAAAAAGGGCGATTCTTTGCATCTAAATCGTAGCAAGTAATTCATTTGTCGAAAGCGGATGCTGGCTTTCGATCAAATCTGTAGCAAGTAATTCATAGCCTCACATTGCCATCCATTAAATCTGTAGCAAGTAATTCATAGCTCAAACGACTCTTCATCTTCAAGACAAACGTCCTTTTCCCCTTGACAGCAGCCAAACTCCTTTTGCAGAGTATCACAAAACCCATTCCACTCACAAAAGGAGTTTCTTGCTATGATACCCTCTTCTGATCTGTTTGACCACTCGGTGATGACCGCTCTGCTTGAGCATGATCCCGTGGTTGAACAGTATCGCGCCTTCTTTTCTTTGTTTGATTGGTCCGTGGTTGACCAGTGGCAAGCACAGCGCTCTGCCCGTGGACGCCCTGCTCATCCTGAGAGCGCTTACATCAAAGCCTTCCTCATTCGCCAACACGAAGGCTTCACGTACACCAGTCAACTGCGCCGCTTCCTGCTCAAGCACCCCTTGCTCGTCATCGAGCTCGGCTTCCATCTCGTGCTTGATCACAGCTGCCCATATGGCTTTGATCTCGAAGAGACCCTTCCTTGTCGCTACTGGTTCACCCAGAAACTGCGCCTCTTGGATCGCAGCTTGTTACAAGCCCTCTTGCAGGCCACCGTGGCGGCTTTACAGCAAGAGATGGCTGGGCTCGGCGAAGTCGTGGCTTTCGACGTGAAGCATATCTACGCCTGGGTCAAAGACAATAATGAACGGGTCTACGTCAAAGATCGCTATGACAAAGAGCGACGCCTGCCTGGTGACCCCGATTGCAGACTGGGAGTCAAAAGGAGCTCCAATCAACACGCATCCCAAGACTCCGGCAAGCAAAAGGAATCCTCCCCTCCGGCAAAAGAGCAGCCAGGCAAAACCAAGAGAAAAAAGCCGTCGAAGCAGGACACCCCGGAACAAGAAAAGCCAGACAAAGCCAAGAAAGAATACATCTGGGGCTATGGCTCGGGAGTGGCGACCGCCACGGTGCCTGACTATGGCGATGTGGTGCTCGCCGAATACACCCAACCGTTCAACGAGAACGATGTGACCTATTTCCGCTCCCTCTATCACCAAACCGTCGTCGCACTTCATCAGTACCCCACACACATCGCCGCTGATGCCGCTGATGATGCATGGTACGTCTACGAATGTGCCGCTCGTCATGGAGGCATTGGAGCCGTCCCGCTCAATCAACACTCCCATCCACTCTACTCACGCGACCCTGATGGAGTGCCTTTCTGCCCCATCGGTCTGCGCATGCATCCGACATACCTCTTCAAGCACACCAACGGCTATGATGCTCAACGCTTTCGTTGCCCCTTGCTCTTTCCGCAGGCCAATGGAGAACACTGCCATCATGCGCAATTTGCCAAAGGAAAAGGATGTGTCAAGGATGTCAATTGGGAACTTGGTGGGAAAATGCGCGTGACGCTTGACCGGGACGGTCCCCTCTACAAGGTCATCTACACCCAACGCACCTCCGCAGAACGCATCAATAGTCAAGCACAAGCCCTCGGGATCGAACGTCCCAAAGTACGCAACATCCGCTCCGTACGCAATCTCAATACCTTGATCTATTTAGTTATCAATGTGCGAGTTCTTGCCAAGGCCAAATCGATCAATAGGGGACTTCTACAAATGAATTAGTTGCTCCCCTCAAACGGGCTCCACAGGCCATTCCGACATTGAGCAATTGGCAGACAAAGAACACGCGAGCTGGGGTTTCAATCCCAAACGGGCTCCACAGGCCATTCCGACTTGATGAGCTTATCCACCTGGTTCTCCTAACTTGCGTTTCATGAAATAGGTAGCTAGCGCGTTACCTCGTCTCCAAAAGGGCTGGCGAGAGCGATTGAAACGACACTCTCCGTTCCCGTACTCTAGACGTTGACACGTTTCCAACTACCCTTTCCCGAACCGGACGGGCTGGTTTCCTAGCATCCGGCTCTCCAGGCTCGTTTCCATCACTGATGGCTGGCAAAAGCATGAGTTTTGGCCATATGCATCTCGCACACCTCCCTCATCTTTGCCACAAGCCCTGCCTGGCTTCACCCTGTACATGGCTTTCCCATGCGCTGATTACTACCCAGGCTCTGTCACCATGCCGCTCTCGCAGTTTAGGTGATCCCATGTTCCGTCATCACCGTACGTACGAGTGCGGGTTAGAACGCTCATTCATTGGCTTGAATGACCTCATTGGTCATCGTCCACTTCTCAGGAGAGTGCAACAGTCGGGATTGATGACCATTGCAGAGAAGGGTATGGGTTTCAGACGCTTGCCCATAGGCCCCGTTTTCGACCACTGTCAATTGAACTTTAAGCAGTCTAGCTTTGCTCATACCGCGCGGGTCTCGCCATCCTCGAGCTCTCTCGTCTGTCAGCTCTCGATGGCTGTCGGGTAAGAGGCCAGGTCTTGGTTGCCCAAGAGCACCAACCTCTCCCCGCCGAACCGTGCTGGCACCTTTCAGCGCACACGGCTCTCCAAGAGTCTCTGCGATGGTCTCCTAGCGTGGAAGATATGCCAGTTCCGATAGTTTGAGGCTATCGTAGGTTCCTCGGTGGATGTTCCTGTGGCACGCCTCACAGACGGGGATTTGCTTGCGGTTCAGCATCCGCAGGATACGGTTGAACCCCGTTGCTTCCCGTTTGTTAGACAACTTCCGGATATGTCGAACGTGGTGCATGACGATTTGTCTTGCTCTTTCTCCACAGATGCAACATGGTTTCCCTAGCTTGGAGCGCGTTCTCATACCTATCGCGGTGTGGATGTGGTCGATGTCTGAGTGCTTTCCGTTTTGAAAGGCCTCCCTTCTTTTGATCCAATCCCGATTGAGGTAGAAGCTGACCTGACGGTCTGCTTTTGCCCCTTTCCCCTTGATGGTGATCGTAAATCTCCTGCCAAAGCGTTTGAAGACCTTGGGCATGGAGATTTGATACTTGCGCGCTAGCGTCTTGGCGAGTGAGTATTCGAGGATGTATTGGACTCTCTGCACTTGGACCCAGTTGTCGGCGAAGCGGTAGTAGTTCTGTATGCCGCGATTGACGCTACTGTACAGACTCACTATCTGGTCTGCATCCAGGTAGGCCCACCCTGATTTCGGAGTGGGTTCTCCTTCCTGGGTGCAGAAGCCTCGCTCACTCAATTTCTTGATGAGTTTTGGCATCGGAGCATTCATCACGGTCTCCCACCCTGTCGAGCGGCGTTTGTACATCCTTCCCTTGTGGTTGGTTGACCAGGTGACCTTAGCTTGCCCCCCATTGCCCATTTTGAGCATGATCCCCAGAAAGGAAGCAACTTCCGTTCTCGCATGGGTAATGTGGGTCTTTTCCTCGCTCAGCGTGAGTCGTAAGGTGTCTCCCAGGAAGTGTTTGATTTCCTGTTTGATGCCCTCTGCCAGGGCGTGGTTGCCGCAGACTCCAATGAGCCAGTCATCGGCGTATCTCAGGTATTTGATCCTGATAAAGTCGGGGTCATCTACCTGTAACGTCGGTAGCGTTCTCATCCGCTTGACCGTGTCCTTGAACTCCTTGGTCTTCGTTTCCCCTCTGGCTGCCAGCCGACTCTTCTTGTGGGAGAGTCGGTGGTACATGGGGTTGTGGCGTTTTCGTCTGCCTTTCTCTCGCTTGGCCTGTAACCCTTCCACAAATTCGTCGAGTTCGTGGAGGTAGACGTTTGCTAAGATGGGGCTGACAATCGAGCCTTGAGGTGAGCCAATGAGGCTGTCCTTTTTGTGCCCATGAAGGTCCATGTATCCTGCGTTCAGAAGTTTCCAGATAAGGTTGAGAAACCGTTGGTCCTGGATTTTTTTGTTAAGCAGGGCGACCAAGGTGTGATGGTCAATTTCGTCGAAGCAGGCGCGTATGTCTCCCTCGATGAACCAATTGACCCCTGTCCATTTTTCGCGAATTTCTCGCAGGGCCGTGTGACAACTGCGATTTGGTCGAAACCCGTGACTCGACTCGCTGAAGTACGAGCCGTGGGGGCTGTCGTAGATGGCTTCCAGGATCATGTGCATGACCTCTTGCACCACCTTATCCCTCACGCAAGGAATGCCGAGCCTCCTCATCTTGCCGTTGGCCTTCGGGATGAAGGTCGTTCGCACGGGTTTGAATTGAAACTGTTCGGTTCTCATCTCGTCGATGATCTCTCCAATGGCTTGAAGAGAAAATCCATCGAGGGTTTCCTCGTCCGTCCCCGCGGTCATGTTGCCAGGTTTCGACTTGATCCGTTCGTAGGCCACGATGTACAAGTCTTCCTTGTACATGAGCCGATACAGTTGGTGGTTGACCCACCCTCTGTCGCTATTCAACTGTCGTAGGTGTTCCAGTCGCTCTAAGGTCTCCTGACTCATCCGAGTCAACCTCCTGTGATTGGAATGGACTCTCTGTCGCCCTTCCCCCTGTCTCACCCATTGCGGTGAGCATTTGGGTACTATGGCTTCTCCGTCGCCCTGTCTCTTGCGAGATGTAGGCGATCCCCAAGTTGCCTCTGACCTTCGCTTCGTCTTTAGGTTCCCCGTATGTCTTTTCCCCTCTCCTTGAGGGCTGGCTCTGATGCAGGCTGTATCCCTGTCGGGAAAGTTCCAGTGATACCATCAGTCTTGGGCGATTGTACCGTTCCCAAGGGACGCATGTGTTCCGCCATGACTAGGGTTCAAGCAATCAGCTTTAACCGTGGACGACCTAGCTGCCTGCCGTCTGGCCCTTGGTACTAGGGCTTCAGCAGACTTTGACACACCATGCTACGGTCCCCTCATACCTTTCGGCTGGAGGTAAGGTGCTGCTTTACTCACCTCGCCTGAGTGAGGCCATGCTCTCGCATGGCAGAAGATCAGATGCCTCTTTGGGCGCACTTTCCACTATGCTGCTTTCCCCCTTGTCTTTCGACGCCGGGTAGAGTGGATGACCCAGGAACGTTTTCTCCTCGTTCCTCCTGGCTGTACCAGGGATACTGTCATGCGTGACATGGCGCACAATCCCTAACGGGCTCCACAGGCCATTCCGACACCAACATGCGGACGACCACCCAAACCAATACCTGATACGTTTCAATCCCAAACGGGCTCCACAAGCCATTCCGACAACCCATGGGGGACCAGGACCCCATCATTCTCAAGGTTTCAATCCCAAACGGGCTCCACAAGCCATTCCGACGGTAAGAGCATTTATTGGGAGGTTGAAGGTAGACGAGGTTTCAATCCCAAACGGGCTCCACAGGCCATTCCGACTGCTTTCTTCTGTGGTCATTCCGGCAAGGTATGCCTGGGTTTCAATCCCAAACGGGCTCCACAGGCCATTCCGACAGGAATGGCACTAGGTAACCTTATGGAGAATCACTACAGTGGCACTTCGAAAGGAGCCCTATTCCCGGGAATAATCCTTGGATCAGCCAGGATCTCGTGCCTTTCTCACTTGGATGTGACACTCGAGAG
>WNFJ01192025.1_pt6 | contig 12671 bp, 14 predicted proteins | sample 5400461 | NCBI WGS metagenome assembly WNFJ01 (sample SAMN13153349, study PRJNA577476) | soil metagenome | isolation source: 115 cm saprolite on Douglas fir-dominated hillslope | place: USA:California | collected 2013-09-17 | reverse complement strand
GAACCAGCTGCTGCCCTCCCGCCGCTCGAGGCCCGTGCCCCAGAGCCCCCGGTTCAAGAGGAGCCTCACCCCGCGGTAGAACCCGCTGCGCCCGAAGCGCCCACGCAGGCGGTACCCGCCCCGGCAGAGGTCCCTGCGGCCCGTCTTGTTCCCGAGCAGATGGCCGGCTCCCTCCAAACCATCCTGCTCGCGGCTGCCCAGCAAGCGCTCGACCTCCTTCAGGTGGACGCCAGCCAGGTCTACACGCTCGGCGAGCAGCGGCGGTTCGTTCTTCGCGCCGGGGTCCCGACTGAGTCGCTCGCCGCACCGGAGGGTGCCGCTCCCATCAGCAGCGGGCTCTTGCGACAGGCATTGGAGCACAACGAGGTCTTCACGGTTGAGGATCTGGCAGCCGAGGAGCTCACGCCAGACGAGTCGGCATGGGTCGATGCCGGCTACCGAGGCTTCGCCGCCATTGCGTTGTCGCCGCCCCTGGAGCGGCCGATTGGCGTGCTCGCGCTGCTGCGGCGTACCCCCTGGCGGCTCGACCGCCGCGACGCGGTGCGGCTCGAGGACCTCGCGGTGGAAGCGGTCACCGCCCTACGGGTGAACAGCCTGGCGATGAAGGTGGCCGAGGTCGCTGTCCTCCAGGAACGGCTGAACCTGGCCCGTGAGATCCACGACGGGCTCGCGTCAGACCTGGCGGCCGTCGTCGCGCTATTCAACGCGACCCCGACGACGCGAGCCAGTTGTTGCCGCAGCTGCGCTCGATGACGGAGGAGATCCTGGCGGGGGCGCGAAACATTCTCCAGTCGTTGCGGCCGAAAACCATCCGCTCCGAAGGCTTGCTGGCTTCGGTCTTGAAATTGGTCGACCAATTTGGCCGGGTCAACCTGGTTGAGACCAACGTCAGCATCCGCGGCGAGGAGAATACGATCGCGGCCGAGCAGAAGGACGTCATCTTCCAGGTACTGCGGGAGAGTCTCTCGAACGTCCGCAAGCACTCTCGCGCCCGCAACCTTTGGGTCGTCCTCGATCTCTCGTCGGCGCCGTGGGTGATGACCGTCCGCGACGATGGCCGCGGCTTCGACGTGCGGCGCGTGGCGGAAGACCCGAGAAAGGTCGGATCCTACGGCCTGGTGGGGATGCGGGAGCGCGCCGAGCTGATGGGGGGAATGCTGGAAATCGTCAGCCAATCGCTGGAAGGCACGGTGGTCACATTGATCGGCCCCGCGGACCGCTCCGAATGAACCGGATACGGGTACTGATTGCCGACGACCGGCCCATTTTCCGGGCGGGCGTTCAGGGGATGCTGCGTGATTTTCCCGAGATCGACATCGTCGGCGAAGCGATGACCGGCCGGCAGGCGGTCGAGGGGTCGCGGCGGCTGAAGCCGGACGTCATCCTGATGGACCTCAACATGCCGGAGATGGGCGGAATCGCCGCGACCCGCGCGATCAAAGAGGAGGACCCGGACCGGGTGGTGCTGGCGCTGACGATCTCCGAGGCGGAGGAGGACATTGTCGAGATGGTCGCGGCCGGCGCGTCCGGCTATGTCCTGAAGGACGTCGACCCGGCAAGCCTGACCCGCAGCATCCAGGACGCCCACGCGGGCAACTTCCAGCTCGACGACGCCTTGACGCGGCGGGTCATCGCGCGGCTCGGCTCGACCCTGAAACGATCTCCTCGCCCCTTGGCTGAACCGCTCACCGAACGGGAGACCCAGATCGTCAAGATGCTGGTGGAGGGAAAGAGCAACAAGGCGATTGCGAACCGCCTGAGCATGAGCGAGGGCACCGTCAAGTCCCATTTGCGCAACATCTACCGCAAATTCCAGGTCCGGACCCGCGCCGAAGCCGCAGCCCAGGCAGTACGACTCGACATCTGAGCGAACATTAGTTCGCTATCAACAGGGCAACCCGATGCCCTGGGGACAGATTTACGGGACTCTCCAAGGGGGCTACCGTGGGATCTACCAAGGGAGTGCTCTGCGCGGCTTTCCGGGGAATTCAGACGTGGGGGTGGTCGCGATGAAGAGGTTGGTCGTCGTAGTCGTGGGCCTGCTTGGTGCGATCCTAGCCGGCGGCGCTGGCTGGAGCTTCTAACCAGGTATTTGAAAAGAGCCCGGGCTTAGCCCGGGCTTTTTTGTTCGCCGGGAATCCGGTCCTGCCCGGTTATTCCTCTTAAGATACGGGGGAATTTCCGAATGAGGCGCAATTGGCCGGCGTCCGTATACCTGTCGGCCGTCACCGCGCTTGGACTGGCGCTGTGGCTGGGGGCGATCTTCTCAGCACATCCCTGGCAGCAACCAAGCGCTGACGTCCTCGAGAACACCGCCATCCTGCTTGTCTTGACCATCTTGTCCGCCTTTTCACCCATTGAAACGCGCCAGGGCGTGCTGACTGTAAGCCTCGCGCCGCTCTGCGGGGCCGTTGCGCTCCAATTGCCTGTTTGGGCGGTCATAACTATTGCCGCCCTGGGGACGATCGATCGACGAATCCCTGGTCGCGACCTCCCTTGGAACCTCTTCCTGTTCAACCGAGGGATGTGGATCATCGCCTGCGGAATTCCGAGCCTTCTCGTTGTGACGGCGCATCCCCTAGGCGGCGGAGTGCCGATCACCATCATTTCCGCGGTGGCCCTCCTTCTCCTGCTGAATACAGCGTTGATGGCGGTTGCGATCCGCCTGCTACGAGGCGTCAACCTTCTGTCGGTGTTGCGCAGTGCGCTAGCCGGCAATGCGTTGACATTCTTCGCCATGCCATTGCTGGGGGTCCTCATCGTGCAACTGATGCAGGGTCCTCGTCTGACGCGACTTGTCGTCTTCCTGCTTTACGGTCCACTGCTGATTTACCGCACCAGCATGCAGAAGCAGCGGCGTCTCGACACCTGGTTGCGCGACTCATACATCATGCAGAGCCGCGTGGTTGACAAGCGGGACGGTCAGACGTTCGGGCATTCGCAGCGTGTAGGTGAGCTCTGCGAGACCGTCGCTCGAATGCTGGGGATGAGCGATGAGGAGTGCAACACCATTCGCGTCGGCGGCATCCTGCACGACCTCGGAAAGATCGCGGTCCCCGACTCGATTCTGCTCAAGCCCGGCAAGCTAACCCCGGAGGAATACGAAATCATCAAGCAGCATCCGGTCGAAGGGGCACAAATCCTCGCCGAGCATCCGGAGCAGAAGGATGTCGCGTTGATCGTCCGGCACCACCATGAACGCTGGGATGGCGCCGGCTACCCGGATGGGCTGGCGCAGGAAGCGATCCCGCTCGGGTCTCGCATCGTCAATGCGTGCGACGCGTTTGACACCATCACCCAGGCTCGAGTCTTCCGCCCAACCGTAAAGACGCCGGCGGAGGCGATTCGCGAGCTGCGTCAACTCGCGGGTACCTGGTACGACCCGGCCGTGGTTGGGGCGCTGGAGAAGATCGTCAGCGAGCGCTGGGGCGTCGCCATCCAGCCATCGAGCACCACGACGGCAACGACTGTCACTTACGGAGAGGTCTTATCCATCAAGCCCTTCCGGCTGCTCTGGATCGGTCAGGCCATCTCCTACTTCGGAGACATGATGAATACCACGGGCTTGGCGATCATGCTTTACCTCGTGACCCATTCACCATCGATGGTGGCTGTGGGGCTCATCGCCAAGGCGGCGCCCACGGTGCTCTTCGGGCTCGTCGCGGGTGCTCTCGTCGATCGCTTTGACCGGCAACGGGTGATGATTCTCTCCGACATCGCCCGCGGTATTCTGACGGTGACCATCCCATTCCTGGCTCTCACCTGGCTTCCGGGGGTGTTTATCGTCGTGTTCTTCGTCGCAACGGCGAGCACGCTGTTCAATCCCGCGAAGCAAGCCATTTTGCCGAGCCTGGTACCCGCCGATTTCTTGGTCAAGGCCAACAGCCTGATGTCCTCTTCCGAGAAGACAATGGAGCTTTTGGGCTTTTCGCTGGCCGGGGTCATCGCTGCGGTGGCGAGTTGGCAACCGCTCTTCGTCATCGACGCGGCGACTTTTCTTATTTCGGCTGCGACTCTGCTCGGTGTCGTGGACCGGGGCCGCCTTGAGGCGCGTACCGTCCGCCTGCTCGAAGATATCGCTGAGGGAAGTCGCTTCATCCTTACGAATCGCACCCTGCGATCGACGATGGCGCTTGCGTTCGCGGCCGTGACATTTGGCAGCCTGACATTCCCGATTTTGGTTGTCATGTCCTACGGCCCTCTGAAGGGTGGCGCCCTGGGGTACGGGGTTTTGGAAGCTGCCATCGGTGCGGGGGCAATCGTGGGCGCGCTCGCGGCCCCTGCCGCGATGACTCGATGGCGCGCTGGCGGGCTCATTCTGATCGGAGTCATTGGCACTGGAATCGCCGGCGCGCTGACCGGGTTTTCGAGGAGCATCCCAGCGGCTGCGGTCTTCCTGTTTATTAGCGGCGCAGCGAATACCCTCTACTACGTGTCGATGATTTCGGTCACTCAGCGGGAAGCTCCCGACCGCATGCTCGGCCGTGTGATGTCGACTCGTTTCCTGCTGGTGCAGCTTGGTCTACTCGGTGGCATGGCGCTGTCGGGACCATTGACCGATCGGCTTGGAGCTCCACTCGTCTTCGTGGTGGCGGGCATCTTACTGATTTGCGCCGGCGTTGCCGGGTTCGCGTTCCGAGACCTGCGGGAGGCTACCTTTCGGCCGACGTCCCCACCGCTCAAGGCGCCTGTCCTCGGCTAGCCGGTGTTCCTCTTCTTCGCGGTCATCGCGGCGGCGCTGGCCATCGCCGTCCTGGTCGGGGGCGACGTCCGGCGGCTGAGCCAGCTCCGCGTTCGGCACATCGAATTGCTGCTGGCAGCGTTCGCCGTCAAAGTCATCGTTGCGCTGCTGGGCACCACTCACTCGCAGCTGGCCGTCAACGTCGCCCGGCCGTTGAACGTGGTCGGCGCCGTACTGCTGCTGGCCGTCGTTTGGTTCAATCGGCGGATCCCGGGGGCGCTGCTTTTCGGGGCGGGGCTGACGCTCAACCTCCTCGCGATCCTTGCCTTCGGCGGCCGGATGCCGGTGCTGTTACCGCGCGACGCCGACCCGAACTCGCCCATCCTGGCCCTGCTCAAAGGCGGTCTCGACCCGCTGCACGTTGCGCTCCAGCATCCGCAGGGGCTCTGGTTCATCGGCGACATCTTCACCATCCCCAGCATCGGCGGCCATTCATCGCTCGTCAGCATCGGCGACCTGTTGATGGCGGCCGGGGTCGCCTGGCTCATCATCCGGTGCAGCCAGCGATCGGCTGGACTTCAACCGGCCTATGGCCCAAGCCCCTCTCGCTAAACTGCCCCAGCCACGTATCGCGCATGCATGGGCTCGAATTTCTCGTTTGAACAAGCGATAATGCCGCGATGATCCAGCGTCGCCGGGTAGATGACCTCTGGCGGAGCCGCGACTTCCGCGCCCTGATCTTCCTCGGGGTGCTGGCGGTCCTGACCCTGATACTTCTCTTTGCCATCCGCGGCATTCTCGGGCCGTTCATCCTTGCCGGGATCCTGGCCATGATGCTGAATCCGGTGGTCAACGCGGCTGAGCGACGTCGGGTACCGCGGCTCGCGGCCGTGCTGGCGATCTATGGCGTCATCGCGGCGCTCCTGGCGGCCGCTGTTTTCTTCCTCGCTCCGATCGTCAGCCAGGAGTTCACGTCACTCGTCGCGCAAGGCCCGGCGATCGCAAGCTACTTCCAGGGCCTCGCTGAGAAGGACCACATCGTTTCCATCCTGGGCATCCCCATCGATCTCCGCCAGGCCTACAACGATTCGGTCCGCAACCTGCCCGGTATCCTGGCCGGTCACCTGTCGTCGGTCGTGGAAAACGTTTTCATGCTGGTCAACTGGATCTTTCAGACGATCCTCGTCCTGTTGGTGGCCTTCTTCCTCGTCAAGGACGCCCACACCATCCGCCGATTCTTCAAGGGGCTCGTCCCGAAGGGCTACCGGACCGACGCGCATGAAGTCGCTGCCGACATCTACCGGATGCTGGGCGCCTACATGCGCGGCCAGCTGGTCATCTGCGCCCTCATCGGCGTGGTGACTGGGATCGCCCTCTGGATCGTCGGGATCCCGTACGCCCTCGCCCTCGGCATCGTTGCCGGGGTCACCGCCTTCATCCCGTTCATCGGGCCGTTTCTCGGCGCTCTCCCCGCCGTCGCCGTCGCCGCCTTTGTTTCGCAGTCCTCGTGGAAAGTCGCGGCAGTGCTGATCCTCTACTTTGTGATCTCGACCGTGATCTACAACTTCGTTTCCCCCAAGGTGTTCGGCGACGCGGTCCACCTGAGCCCGATGCTGGTCATCATCGCGTTCGTGGTGGGCGGCTACCTGGCCGGCATCCTCGGGCTCTTCGTCGCGGTTCCGGTCGCGGCGACACTGCGCATCCTCTTCCTTTACGCTCAGGAACGGATCTACGCCTGAGCCGGCCTCCGGCCCGACGATCGGGCTCCTCTCCGACGTCCACAGCAACCTCGAGGCGCTCGACGCCGTGCTCGGCGCCATGCCTCGCGTCGACAAGATCCTCGTGCTCGGCGATATCGTCGGCTACGGCCCCGATCCGAATGCGGTGATCGGCCGGCTCCGCGCCGCGCGTGCACGGGCCGTGATGGGCAACCACGACCAGGCCATGCTCGCTCCCGCCCTGCTGGACTGGTTCAATCCGCACGCGGCCGCCGCCGCGCGCTGGACGCAGGCTGTCCTGACGCCCGAGAGCCGTCGGTATTTGGCGAACCTGCCCAAGTACGGGCGCCTCGGCCAGCACCGGTACGTCCACGGCAGCCCGCGCAAGCCGTATCTGTGGGAGTACATCCTCGACGATCTCCAGGCGCTCGAGATCCTGGTGCGGCTCGGTCGGCGACTCTGCTTCTTCGGGCACACCCACTTGCCTCGGATCTTCACCGAGAGCGGTGAGCAAGTCCCTGAGGGAAACGAGTGGATCGAGCTGCCGGCGGCGGCGCTCGTCAATCCCGGAAGTGTCGGCCAACCTCGCGATGGAAACCCGGAAGCGGCCTTCGCGGTCGTCGATCTGGCCACGCCGGCCGTCCGCTTCCTTCGCGTGCCGTACGACATCCCGGTGACCCAGGCGAAGATCCGGGAGGCGGGGCTTCCGGAGGTGGAGGCTGCCCGGCTGGCGTTCGGCCGCTAGGACCTAGAATGGGTCTTCACTTTCATGAAGCTCGTCATCGTTGGTTGCGGCCGCGTGGGCGCCATGGCGGCCCTCGCCCTCTCCAAGGCGGGCCACCAGGTCACCGTCATCGACAACAACCGGCGCGCGTTTGACCGGCTGGGTAGCGACTTCACCGGCGAGATGGTACTGGGCAACGGGATCGACGAAGACGTGCTTCGCCAGGCGGGGATCGAATCGGCAGACGGCTTCGCCTCGCTGACCAACGGCGATAACCGGAACATCATGGCTGCGCAAATCGCCCGCGAGATCTTCAAAGTGCCCCGCGTCATCACCCGCATCTACGACCCGATGCGGGAGGACGTCTACCGCGAGCTCGGCTTGAATACGGTCTGTCCCACGCTTTCGGGGGCGAGGCAGATCCATGCGATGCTGAAGGGGTGAGCCAGCTATGTATGTGATCGTGGTGGGCGGCGGCAAGGTCGGCTACTACCTCAGCAAGCACTTGCTCGATCGCGGCTACGAGGTCACCTTGATCGAGAAGGACCCCCGCCGAGCCGAGGTGCTGAATTCGACGCTCGGCGAGATCGTGATGGTCGGCGACGGCGACGAGATGGCATTCCTCGCTACCACCGGTATGGAGCGGGCCGACGTGGTGGTGGCGGTCACCGGCGACGATGAGGACAACCTGGTCACCTGCCAGCTGGCGAAGCGGAAGTTCAACGTCCCGAAGACCGTCGCTCGGGTCAACAACCCCGCGAACGTGCGGATCTTCAAGACCCTGGGCGTCGATGTGGCGCTAAGCGCCACCGAGGTCCTGCTGGACCTGATCGAGTCGGAGCTGGCGAGCAAGGAGCCCGCCAGCCGCTCGGCCACCCAGTCCTAGCGCCCCCACCCTGCCGTCCCCCGGAGGGGGAGGGACTTAGCGAGCGGGGGATGAAAAAGAAAAGAGCCGGCTATTCACCGGCTGTGCAATTCGACTTAACGCTGCGTTACGCTTTGCCGATCTTGTAGATCTTCGTACCGCAGGTCGGGCAGGTTCCCGTGGTGGCGGGCTTCCCGTTCTTCATCGTGATGTGCACCGGGTCCTTGATGTCGACCTTCTTCTTGCACTTCAAGCAATATCCGCTAACGGCCATAACACTCTCCTTTGCTGGCTACTGAACGCCCCGGGCGCCCCCAAAATCGGCCTGATGATAGCACAACCTTTCGAATTCGATTCGTATTCAAAAAAGTCGCCAAAAAGCCGACCAGGTCAGGCGGACGGGTCGTAGCGGGAAAGGATGACGCTCGCGTTGTGACCACCCAGCCCGAATGAGTTCGAGAGCGCGACCCTGACCTCGGCTCGCCGCGCTTCACCGGGGACGTAGTCGAGGTCGCACTCAGGGTCCGGTGTCTTCAGGTTGATCGTCGGCGCGATCACCTGGTCGCGAATGGTTAGCGCGCAGACAACCGCCTCGACGGCGCCCGACGCGCCCATCATGTGGCCCGTCATCGACTTCGTACTGCTGACCGCCAGCCGTCCGGCGTGTTTTCCGAATACGCGGCGGATCGCATCCGTCTCGAACTTGTCGTTCAGCGGCGTTCCGGTGCCGTGGGCGTTGATGTAATCCACTCGCTCGGGCTCGATCTCGGCCCTACGCAGCGCCCGGTTCATCGTCAGGACGGCGCCTTCACCCTCGGCCGGGGCGGCCATGTCGAAGGCGTCGTTACTCGACCCGTACCCGATCACCTCCGCGTAAATCCGCGCTCCGCGTTGCCGGGCGTGCTCCAACTCCTCGAGCAGCAGCGCGCCCGCGCCCTCCGAGATGACAAAGCCGTTGCGATCCAGGTCGAAGGGACGCGATGCCTGGGTTGGGTCCTCGTGCTGCGCCAGGGCGCGCATCGCGCAGAAGCCGGCGTAGACCACGGGAAGGAGCGGCGCCTCGGCCCCGCCCGCAACCACCGCGCGGGCGTCGCCCCGGCGGATGGTCTCGAACGCCTCGCCAACCGCGCCGCTGCCGGTGGCGCAGGCGGAGACGACCGCCATGTTGGGTCCCCGTAGGCCGAGCGCGATCGCGATATGGCCCGAGGCCGAATCGGTCAGCATGTTCTGAAGGAAGGTTGGGCTGACCCGGCGGAGGCCGCGCTCGTGCAGCACGCGCTGCTGCTCGAGGAGCACCCCGAGGCCGCCCGCCGCGCTTCCGAAGATCACCCCAACCTCATCGAGAAGTCCGTTGGCGGTGAGGCCGGCGTCGGCAAAGGCCTCCTGCGCCGCAATCACCCCGAACTGCACATACCTGTCCATCCGGCGCAGCTCCTTCGGTTCGATCCGGCCGGTCGCGTCGAAGCCCTTCACCTCGCCGTCAATCTGGACCGGGTACTCGCTCGCATCGAAGAGCGTGACCTTGCCCACCCCAGACTGGCCCTCCAGCAGGGCGGCCCAGGTGCTGGGCGCGTCGAGGCCAACTGGTGTCACCGCCCCCACCCCGGTCACGACGACGCGCTTCATCCCAAAGGGGAGGGCGTGAGGACGCGGGCGACCTCGCGGTCGTTCAAGGTCACGACATGGGCGTCCTGGTTGATGCGGCGGATCAAGCCGGAGAGAACCTGGCCGGGGCCGATTTCGAGGAATTCCGCGCTACCGCGGGCGACCATCTCCACCACCGATGCGGTCCACTGGACCGGCTTGAGGATATGGTCGGCGAGCTCCTTGCGGATGTCGTCGGCGCTGGTCAGAATCTGGCCGGTGATGTTGGCGACGATGGGAATCCGCGGCTGACGGAGGGGAAGCCGCGCGACGATCTCGCCGAATTGTGCCGCCGCCCGGGCCATCAACGGCGAGTGGGAGGCGATGCTGATTGGCAGGCGGACCACCCGGGTCGCGCCGCGGGCGCGGGCGAGCTCAGTGGCACGATCGAGGGCCGCGCTCTCGCCGGAGAGCACGATCTGACCGGGGGAATTGGCGTTGGCCAACGTGATCACGCCAGAGCTGGAGGCTTGCGCGACGACCGCCTCGACGACCTCGCGATCGAGGCCAAGCACGGCCAGCATCCCGCCGGGGCGCTCGGTGCCGTTCTCCTTCATCAAGCGTCCGCGCTCGCGGACGAGGAGCAGCGCGCTGTCGAAGTCGATGACATCCGCGGCCACCAGCGCCGTGAATTCACCCAGACTGTGGCCGGCGACGTATTGAGGGGCGACGATCTGGCCCAGCGCCTGCCAGCGCTCACGCAGCGCATTGAGGCAAGCGACGCTCACGGTGAGGATCGCCGGCTGAGCGTTGATCGTGTCGTTGAGGTCCTCTTCGGGTCCCTCGAAGCACATGCGTGTCAGTCCGAAGCCAAGAACCGCGTCGGCCCGCCGGAACGCGTGGCGTGCGGTCTCGGAGACGTCGAAGAGGGCCTTGCCCATCCCCACGTATTGCGAACCCTGCCCTGGGAAGACGAAAGCGACCGGGCGGGTACCATACGGAACGCTCATCGGGAAAAGCGCGTCAGGCGACGGACACCTTCCCCTTGACGTAATTCCAGGCCTCGCCGACGGTGCGAAGCTTCTGGGCGTCCTCATCGGAGATCTCCATCCCGTACTCCTCCTCGAAGGCCATGATCAGCTCGACCAGATCGAGCGAGTCGGCCTCCAAGTCGTCGGTGAAGGAGGCTTCCGGGGTTACCTTCTCGACGTCGACGCCAAGCTGCTCCGCGATGATGCCACGGAACTTGTCGAAATTCGCTTCGGCCATCCGTCCCTCCTGCTGATGTTGGAGTACTGGGCACCTTAGTGCCCAAATTCGGTCTATACAATAGCGAACCGCGAGCGGGAGCGCGAATACCCGGAAACGCGCCCAGCTTTACATCCCCCAGGGCGGCTCTTGGTTACGCCCCGATCTTGACCCAAACGTAACCATGCGCAAAAACCGGCCTTAAAATGAGGCGTGACTTCAGCAGCGATGCCCTCGCTTGCCCAGGCGCGCCGCGGATTGGCCCTGGGGGCCATCGCCGGCCTGGGGATCTACCGCCCACCCGCCGACGCCCCGGGGGCACGGCGCGTTACCGGCACGGATCTGACCGGCGTCTCCTACCGCGTGCAGGCTGACCAGGGCGTAAGCACCCCGTCCCTGGCTGCCGGCGCGGCGCGCGCGGCGTTGCGGGCGGCGGGCGTGAACTCGTCGGACATTGAGATGATCATCGTTGGTACCACCACACCGGACGTACTCTGGCCCAGCACCGCCTGTCTCGTGCAGACCGAGCTGAAGCTGCCAATGATCGCGAGCTTCGACCTCTACGCGGCCGAGACGAGCTTGCTCGCCGCACTCAATGTCGGGATCCGCTACGTCACGGCCGGTGCCAGGGCGGTCTTGCTGATCGGCGCCGAGTCGGACAACCAGCTGGTCGATCTCCCCGGACAGGGCGGTGCCGTTCATGGCCGCGCCGCCGCGGCCGTGGTTCTCACTCGAGCCGGGGACCCCGGCGGGGTGCTATCGACGATGGCGGGTGGTGCGGCCCGGGCCGACATCAACGGCGATGCGCAAGATCGAACAGTGCTGCGAGGGTTGACGGAGGGCGCTGCCGAATGTCTGGAAAAGGCCAACCTGCGTATGTCGGAGATCGATCTGGTAATCGGTGAGCAGTCGGCGCCCGAGATCATGCAGGCCTGGGGCAAGCTGGCCGGTGTTTCGTCGAGTCGCCTCCTGATGGACCCGCCGCGCTACGGATCGCTGCTGGCGGCCGCGCCGCTGACGGCGCTGCACGATGCGGTCAAGGCGGGCCGGCTGCAAAACGGGATGACGGCGCTCCTGCTCGCTTGCGGCAGCGGCCCGACCTGGGCTGCCGCCTGTCTACGGTGGGGCGGTGGAGGAATTGTGGAATGGTAAACGGCACGCGGGTCGTCGTCACCGGCACCGGCGCCATCACGTCCCTCGGGCACACGACGCGCGAGACCTGGGAGGCCGTGAAGGCTGGTCAATCGGGGGTGCGCCGCGTTCAAGCATTCGATCCGTCGGGGATGCCGAGCAAGGTGGCCAGCGAGGTGGTCGGCTTCAAGCCGGAGGAGCGCCTCGACCGCAAGGAGGCGCGCCGCATGTCCCGCTTCGTGCAGTTCGCCATGGTCGCCACTCGCGAGGCGCTGAACGAGTCGGGACTGCAGATCACGGAAGCGAATCGCGACCAGGTTGGCGTACTCGTGGGCAGCGCGATCGGTGGGCTCGAGCAGATCGAAGAAGCCCATACGATCCTCAAAGAACGCGGACCGTCGCGCATCAGTCCCTTCACCGTGCCGATGATGATCGCGGACATGGGGGCGGGCCAGATTTCGATTGCCGTGGGGGCCCGTGGCCCGAACTTCTGCACGGTCTCGGCTTGCAGCTCTGGCGCTCACGCGATTGGCGAGGGCTTCGAGATCATCAGGCGGGGCGACGCGACGGCCATGGTTGCCGGCGGTAGTGAGGCGTGCGTCACGCCGCTGGCGCTGGCGGCGTTCTGCGCGTCACGCGCCGTCTCCACGCGCGACGTCGAGCCCAGTCTGGCGAGCTGCCCCTTCGACTTGCGGCGGGATGGCTTTGTGATGGGGGAGG
>WNFJ01020222.1_pt1 | contig 12671 bp, 13 predicted proteins | sample 5400461 | NCBI WGS metagenome assembly WNFJ01 (sample SAMN13153349, study PRJNA577476) | soil metagenome | isolation source: 115 cm saprolite on Douglas fir-dominated hillslope | place: USA:California | collected 2013-09-17 | reverse complement strand
TAGTGCGCCGCCTACACCATACCAGCTTGGCAGCACGTAACGGCTCTGCATCCAGGAAAAGACCCAGGGAATGGCGCGCAGTTCTTCAATAATGCGTCGCCCTTGCGTTCTACGTGCCGGGCGCGAACCGATGTTGAGCCAGTCTAGCTCCAGAATGGGCGTGGCCTGCTCAAAATAACGCAGGAAGGCAGGATCATCATAGATGAAACGGCGGTAGCGAATATAAGCGCGCGCCGACAGGCGATCCATTATTTCCCACCAGCCCTCGGAAGCTTCGCTCTTTGCATCGCTATCGACCACTAAACCACCTGGTATGCTGGACTGTGCCACACCCGCGACTACCAGTTCCAGGTTGCGTAGAGCAATGCAATCGCGGGCAGGCCGTATTTGAACGAGAGCATCTCACCCTGTTCGGTAATGCGTATGCGCCCGTTGATCGTGCCAGGGGGTTGTCCAAGAATAGCCTCGTAGATGGGTCCACCACCGCGTCCAATAGCTCCCCCGCGCCCATGAAAAATGGTGATACCGATCGAGTGGCGCTCTCCCAGCGCAGCCAACCGGCACTGTGCCTGGTATAGCTCCCAACTTGAGGTCAGGATACCACCGTCCTTGCTGCTATCGGAGTAACCCAGCATGACCTGCTGCTGCTTGTTGCACGCCTCTACCCACGCCCGGTAGATGGGGTGGGCAAACGCGCTCTCCAGTATATCTGTGCATGAGCGCAGGTCTTCGATGGTTTCAAAAAGTGGTACAATCGGCAGCCGGGTAATGCCCACCTGTTTGCAGAAGAACTGCACCTCTAACAGGTCGCTCAGTGTGCGCGCCATGCTGATGATGTAGCAAGTCACTGCCCCGTGACCGAACTCTTCACGCGCCCGGCGCATAGATGCGAAGGTTTCTAGTAAATGTGAGGTGCTTTCACTGAGCTTCACATCATGTATAGCCAGAATGCGTGGGTCGCGCAGGAGATCTTCCAGGACGCGTATACGCTCTGTCTCGTTCAGCGTGCTATAGTCTTCCTGGAGCAGGCCCGTGGCAAGCAGCAGTTCACCGAGCGCGGCCGCGTGACGCTCGCTATGCTGCCGCACATCGAGTGCGGCGAAGTGGAAACCAAAGACCTGTACCTGCCGTATCAATGTCGCAAGTTGCCTGCCTGCAACATCACGTTCACCGTCGGCCAGTAAGCTCTCACGCACTAATTCCAGATCAGCTAGCAGCAGCTCGGCCGATGTGTATGCAATGCCTTGCTCGGCCGGATTCACTTCTCTCTTGTTCGCCTCACGCGCCATTGACAGCGTTGCTCCCAGGCGCCTCCACATGAAAGAAAGCTTGCGCCGGTAGGGTTCCTGGGCTGTTTGCGGACCAAGTTCGCGATCGTAGTCGGGCATGCACGCGGCATCACACCGCAGCGATTCTTGCAATGCCGCCGTGATGGAACAGTACTTGAGGGACTGCGTGCACTCCTGCGCCAGCGCCTCGAGAGACGAGCGATAGCGCTCGATGATGTGTGAGCGCTGCAGGTGTAACGCTTCAAGAAGCGTGCCTGGGCCAATATTCGGGTTCCCATCCTGGTCGCCACCGATCCAGGAACCAAAGCGTAGAAATGCTGGCGCCGTCAGTTGATCCTGCGGGTAGCACGCGCTCAGGAGCTGTTCCAATTCGGCATAGAGTTCGGGCACGGCGCTATAGAGAATTTCGTCCAGGTAGTAGATGCCCATCTTAATCTCGTCCAGGGGCTGCAGGCGTACGTGACGCACAGCATCGGTACGCCACAAAAGGGCGACGACGCTCTCCAGCTCGCGCAGCCAGGCAGCGTACTGGCGTGGAGTCATCTGGGCTTTGTGATCGTAGGCCTCCAGCAGTTCGGCCACCTGGCGAGACTTGGTAATCAGGCTGCGGCGCGTCAGTTCGATCGAAAGCTGGCTAAGGAGCTGCTGGATGCTGTGAGCATCCATGTTGTTGCGCTGGAAAAATTCAACGAGTGCAGCAAGCGAACCGCGCTGAGTAGAAGACATGTTATTCACTTCATACACAAAGCGGCGGCGCGTGCGGTGATGCTGCTCGGCGGTGTTGACAAGGTGGAAGTAAACCGTGAAGGCGCGTATAACGTCAATCGCGGTATCCAGGTCGCACCCATCGACGACCTGTGTGATCTCCCGGTCCAGCGCGTCGATTTCGTCCCGTAGTTTCCGAGTAGCTGCGGGCGTACCGGCGGCATGAGCGAGCGTTTCTTCGCACTCGCGCAGGCGCTTGCAATTCCGCCGCAGTTGCTCCACAGTGGCGAAGACGGTTAACCCGTCGTGCTGCTGTATTGCGCGCCCCAGGGCGTTACCCAGCATGCGGATATCGCGGCGCAGCGGGGCATCTTTCTCGGTACGCTGTTCTTGTTCAAGCATGTGAGTCATCCCTCGTGATCTAGAAAGCCTTGTCCGCGTTGACTCACTATCATGCCTCGATCATTTTTATTCTAACATATCATGAGCAGAACTGGCTGCAGAGACGTTCGGTGCCAAGACCACTAATGAGCAGCCTTTCCTTCGTGTTGCTGAGCACTTGCTGGGTCCATGTGGTGAAGCCACCGTCGATTAGCTCGAACTCGGTCCCCGCCTCGTTTGTCGCGTAGACGTGGAAGCAAGCACCGACGTAATATCCACGCCCGGTCTCCCGGTCGGGATCAAGTTCGCAGGGGACACCCGGATAGTTTACCATCAGAGGGTTCAGCACTTGTTCAATGAGAGTCTGCTCCCGTCGGCCTTGTTCGAGATCAGTGAGAGTGACCCGCAGCCGCTGAGCCAAGTAGCCAAGTTGGGAGGCCTCACGCAGCAACTGTAAGTAAAAAGCGATCTGTTCGACCAGGCTCGTCGTCTCGAACTGAAAAGACCCCTCGTCACGCCCGGCAGCACACAGCCCGAGGAGACGAAAGTGAGGACGCACGCCTGGGGCGGCACGGTATGCCTGCCCACGTACTACTCGGTGTGACGCGCAGAGTCGCACACGTTCCCGGTTCTGTGGGTCGCCGCGCAGGAGATGGCGTCGGTGTGAAGCGCACTCGAGGGCGAGAACATTGGTTGCATCAGCCACGACCTCGGTGTTTCGAATCGTCGTTACGACTTTGTTCTGATCCACCGTGGCAACGGCGGCATTGGTGCCACAGCGACCAAGTCCACTGGGCCATCACCTCGGTCAGGCGTTCGGCTGCGAAAGCCGGGGCCAGGCGGGCGAGAAAGCGTTCGGTGTAACGCTGACTGTAGGCCCGCTCGCGGCCTGAAAGGATCGCCAACATCGTTCCGGTATAGCTGCGCAAGTCCCAGGTGCGCGCCAGGCCAGCCACCGGCAGAAAGAGCAACGTGAGGAGCAGGCGCGCTTCCACCACTGGATTAGGTGGGCTCAGTCCGGGAATGCTTGGATCAGCCACCTGCATGAGAGCCGTGACCAGCCTGCTCAGGAGCCCGGTAGGCTTCGCTGCTGAAAGCCTCAACAAGCTGCCAATCCCTTCGTGCCAGACAGGCTGCGGCTCAGTTAGTTTTTTTCCCCTAGCATCTGGTTCCGACCTCGCCAGAGATGGCTCACTCCTACCTTGGCCCGCACCCGGTTGATCTGACTCACACTGACTGCACCGCCAAAGCGGCTTTGCAGTTCCCTCTGAAGCCGGCTCGAAGCCACGTGCGGATTGGCGGTGCAAAACTCGCTGATCCAGGCTTGCACTGGCTCGGTCACCTTGTACGGATGACCATGACGATCATCCAAAAACGCCACCTCCGCTTTCTCCTCGTCGCGAGCCAGCTGTCTGAGGCGGTAGGCGGTGGCACGAGACACGTTCAACTGGCTCTGGGCAACTGCTGACTGCCACGAGTGACCCGCGAACATCGCCTCGATGAGCTGCAATCTCCCCTTGCGCTCCGGATGATCTTTCATCCTCTTCGTCCCTCCATTTCGGGGAGCTCCCGCATAGTTCTGGGCCGAATTGTATCATCTCGCTTTATCTTAGTCTAGCTGCGTCAATGGCCAAAAGGCTCACACCCTGCTCGTCAGGAGACCAAGTATTCGTCTTCTTCGTCTAGATGCGCAGGAACGAGGTATGGCGTGAAACCCTTCTGGACTGACTCCCGCCCTCAGTTCCTCCCAACGGGTGTCATATTCAGCATGTGGGATACTGACTGTAAAGGGGATCAAATGGATGCGCCGCCAGATGCCATCATCGGTGTCTCTGATCACCGGCTTGTGATTAGCAGCCAGCCACAACTTACATTCGGCCTTGAAATCAAACTAATTCCCGTGCATAAAACGGGCAGAGATGCGTTTATCCCCCGTGATCTGTTTGAGCACACTTTCGGCCAGCCGTCTGCCATCCTCCGTCTCGACCGCCGAGACGAAACACACCCCTTTGAACCGGGCGATATCGTTAGGGATGGTATCGCTTCCGGCCTTGGAGAGGAGTGTACTGGCCGGGGTGGCCGAGGCATAGTTGCCTAACAGTTCATGGATGATGTCCAGGAAGGTGCTCTTGCCATTGGCACCGGTCCCGTACAGGAAAAAGAGCACCTGTTCGCTGGTCGCCCCGGTCAGGCTGTAGCCCACCGCCCGTTGTAAAAACGTGATGAGGTTCGCGTTACCATCCATGATGCGTTGAAGCACATGCGCACGGCAAGAGAACTACTTCCCTCTTCTATTTGTCGTACGGAATAGCGTTCGTGCAAGTGTTGACTCTTCCCGGAAGCGTCCGGCGCGGCTTTCATCCCCATTCGTGAACGCGGGGGCTTACGCCGCAGTTTGGTAATGATATCATTGTTTTGGAGGGCATCTTTTAGAAAGGGAAGAAATGTCGCTCCCACTCACGCTATGGTGGCGACGGTCAACGCTGTGGGAGCCGACTGGCAGCTGCTCTACGGTATTGACGGTCAAGAACCGGAGCGGTAGGGCGGAAGAGTGAGCAAAAAGATCGTAGGCCGCCCCCGGCTGAAGCATGTCATTTGCCTTCGGTCGGCTTTCTTACTGAGAATTGGACGCGCATTGGTGGAGCTTATCGAGGGGTGCTGCTAGGAAGGAGGAGGGACTATGACTGAGACCGCTATGAGGGTTGCAGTATCACCAGGTATTAATGGTACTGCCCGTAAGGAGTAGGACTATGACTGAGACCGCCGTCACACCGGAAGAGGTGCCAGTAATCACAGCCGACCCGTTCTCCCTGGAGAACCTTGCTGAGCCCCACGCCTTGCACGAGAAGTTGCGTGAAGCAGGACCGGTGGTCTACTTAGAGTGCTATGGTATTTGGGGGATGGCACGCTATGAGCAGGTGAACGCCGCCCTCAAGAATTGGGAAACCTTTTCTTCGGCAGCCGGTGCCGGCCTGAGTAATTTCCGTAAGGAGAAGCCATGGCGGACGCCAAGTCTGCTGCTGGAGGCCGACCCACCAGCGCATACACGCGCACGTGAGATCGTCGGTCCAATCCTTGCACCTCCGGCACTCAGGGCGCTGCAGGGGAGTTTCGAACGCGAGGCCAGCCTGCTGGTGGACCGGCTCGCTGCCCTTGGCAGTTTCGACGCTGTCACCCAACTGGCCGAGGTCTATCCGCTCAAGGTGTTCGGGGATGCTGTCGGGTTGCCCGAGGAAGGCCGAGAGAATTTGTTGCCATACGCCAACATGGTGTTCAACGCCTTTGGGCCCCGCAACCACTTGCTTGAGGCCGCTATGGCCGATGCCCAAGCCGTCCAGGAGTGGATTACGGCCAGTTGCAGCCGCGAGGCGTTACGCCCGGGCGGCTTCGGTGCCCAGATCTGGGCGGCCGTCGATGCGGGCACGATCCCTGAGGCATGGGCCCCCCTGCTGGTGCGCTCCCTGCTCAGTGCGGGCCTGGACACCACGATCAATGGGATCGCCGCCGCCATCTACGCTCTTGCGAGTCACCCAGAGCAGTGGAGCGTACTGCGAGAAGACCCATCATTGAGCAAATTGGTCTTTGAGGAAACGGTGCGCTGGGAGTCCCCGGTGCAGACGTTCTTTCGTACAACGACGCGCGAGGTCGAGGTTGCCAGGGTACGCATCCCAGCTGGGGAGAAGGTGCTGCTCTTTCTCGGAGCCGCCAACCGCGACCCGCGCCGGTGGACCGACCCGAACCGCTTCGACATTCGACGCAACTCCTCGGGCCACGTCGGGTTTGGCATGGGCATCCACCGTTGTGTCGGGCAAACTGTCGCCCGCGTGGAAGCCGAAATCGTGCTGACTGCCCTTGCCCAGCGGGTGGAGCGGATCGAACTCACGAGCCAGCCGCAACGAAGGCCGAACAACACGCTGCGCGCGTGGAGCAGCCTCCCGGTGACCGTCCTCGCCGCTGCTAGGTGATTGGTCACATCGCCAGTGAGGTCATTGTAATCATCACGCTTATCTGAGATCCTTTGCAACACACACAATAGATGCAAACAATTGCGAGGAGATTCGTTATGAATAGGCGAACACAAGTTGGCATCATTGGGGCAGGCCCAGCCGGTTTACTGCTCTCGCTGCTCCTGGCCAGGGAGAGAATTGATTCTCTCGTGCTCGAAAGCCGGAGCAGAGATGAGATAGAGGCGACGATTCGCGCAGGCGTACTCGAGCAGGGCACGGTCGATCTGATGGCCGAAATGGGCCTTGCCGAACGCTTACAGCGTGAAGGAGCTGTTCATCATGGTATCGAACTCCGCTTTGATCGGGAGGGGCATCGCATTCCCCTCTCCGAACTGACGAACGGACGCGCCATCACGTTGTACCCGCAGCATGAAGTCATCAAAGACTTGATTGCAGCACGCCTCAACCAGGGTGGACACATCCTTTTCAACGTCAAGGATGTCTATTTGTCTGATGTCACTTCTCATCAGCCACGCCTACAATTTATACACGAGCATGAGCAGATGGAGTTGCAGTGCGATTTCATCGCGGGATGCGATGGCTTTCACGGCGTGTCTCGGGCATCTATTCCAGAGGCGATACAGACAGTCTTTAGCCGCTTCTATCCCTTTGGCTGGCTCGGCATCTTGATGCAGGCTCCCCCCTCTGCTGAAGAATTGATTTATGCTTATTCCAACCGCGGCTTCGCCCTGGTCAGCACGCGCTCGCCGGAACTGCAACGCATGTATATTCAGTGCGATCCGCAGGAAGATATTGCCAATTGGTCGGATGCGATGATCCTCGAAGAGCTGCAGCTACGATTGGCGACCACCGACAACTGGCAGTTGCGCATGGGACCCATCATCCAGAAAAGCATTCTGGCGATGCGCAGCTTCGTCACCGAACCGATGCAGTACGGGAGGCTGTTTCTGGCAGGTGATGCCGCCCATATCGTTCCACCTACTGGAGCAAAAGGGCTGAATCTGGCCGTCGCCGATGTCCGTCATCTTGCTCACGCTCTCGCGCTGTTCTACAGGGAGAACCGAACGGACCTGTTAGAGGCGTACTCCACAACGTGCTTACGGCGCGTGTGGCGGGCGGAGCATTTTTCCTGGTGGATGACCTCCATGCTGCATCGCTTCCCGGATGACGACCCGTTCCAACAGCGGATGCAGCGCGCTCAGCTCGACTATACGGTCCGGTCACGTGCCGCAGCAATGAGTCTCGCAGAAAATTACGTCGGCTTGCCTTTTGATTGGTAGTCATTACTCGCTTTTGATAGGAACCCTCTGCGATCACCCCCTCGAAGGTTCGTTACTCTAGGGGGTGATCTTCCACCATGATCGCCAGCCGTTTCTCTTGCGGGTTGAGCGATGGGCCTTACTATAGCAGATTTCACGCTTCTCCTCTCAATGTGCGTTCTCACGGACACGTGTGAATGGCAAGAGATGCATGCGAGCGCGAACTCATCTTCTCTGTGAGAACGCACATCGGTGTCAATCGGTCTGTCAAAGCGCTTGCACACATGATTGCGTACTTCTCTCATGCTATTGTACCATTGGCTCTTTCGATCCTTGCGGTTGGGAAGACACGAGAGAAGAGACCAGAGCCATCCACTTTGCAAAGAGTCCCCTGTGCGTGGAACATTCCGCTACAGCAGAGCATCAGGGAGACCAGAGCCTGGCAATGGCTGCGCGAAGGGTTTCCTGCACCTGCCGGAGGGCTGCATCATCCTGGTAGCGTTGTCTGGGCCAAAAGAAGCCTTTGAGGCCATCCTTGCGATGGCGGGGCACGAGGTGGATATGCACATGAGGGACGCTCTGGCTGACACGGTTGTTGATGGCGACAAACGTTCCATCGGCCTGTAAGCCCTCTTCGATGGCCCGTTCCAGCAGTTGCGCGTTCTGGAACAAGAGCCCGACAAGGGGTGCGGGAAGATCGACGAGCGTCTCGAAATGCTCCCTCGGCACTAACAGGCAGTGTCCGGGGAAAAGAGGCCTGCGATCCAAAAAGGCCAGGGAGACACTATCTTCAAAGACCATGGAGGCCTTTTCCTCACCGCGGATGATGTGACAGAACGCGCACGTCGTGCTGGCGTGTGGTTCGCCGACAAGAGAATCTGGCATGCGTACCCCCTTTTTTTCGTGAAGAACGTCCATGAGTTCGATTGCACAAAAGGCGAGTACTGTGTATGTCCGTGAGGGTGCCCTGGCAGCCTTTTGCACGCTATAATATTACGACACAGCAGATGTGCCAGGTGCCAGTAAGAACCTCCTCAGGAAATGTGAAGCTTCCTGAAAGTGGAGGCAGGCACACCGGCTAAACGATGCAACGCTCTCTCTCGACTCGATTGGGAAGAAGGAGGAATATCCGTGGAATTTGCCAGCCTTGCGCACACCTTTGAGGAACTGGAACGGACCAGCTCCCGTCTGGCTCTGATCGGGCTTTTAACGCAGCTGTTTCGCTCGATCGAATCTCCAGATGAAATAGAACAGGTCTGCTACCTGGTCCAGGGGAGGGTCGCCCCATTCTTTGAGGCGCTGGAGATGGGGATGGCGGAGAAAACCGTGGCTAGATCCATTGCCATGGCCTATAACGCTACTTTAGAGCACATTGCAGCCCTTTACGCTGCGCTCGGTGATCTGGGACTGGTCGCAGGGAAAGTTAATAGCGAAGTAGGACATATCCCCCATGTCCTGAGTGTCAACGAGGTGTTTGAGGGTTTGAGAACCATCGCTCAGACCGCAGGGAAAGGAGCGGTCGAAAAGCGCATTGCGAGGCTATCCGACTTGCTCAAGCATGTTGATGGCGTGTCTGCGAAATATGTCGTGCGCATCCTGCTGGGGAACCTGCGACTGGGCATCGGCGACGCGACAGTGCTCGATGCGTTGGCGACAGCCAGATGGAACGAGGCCAAAAAGCGCAAACTGTTAGAGGGAGCCTACCATAAGACCTCGGACCTGGGGCTCATCGCCCGGACGCTCTGGGAACATCCTGGGGAGGAAGAGGCGCAGCGCGCAGTGTCAGCCCTGGATGTGCAGGTCGGCAAACCGATCCACTCGCAACTCGCCGAACGGCTCCCCACCGCTGAGGCCATCATGGCGAAAATGGGGACGGTGGTGGCGCAGTATAAGTACGACGGCTTGCGAGCGCAGATCCACAAGGATGGGCAGCGGGTGACCATCTTCTCGCGCAACCTGGAAGACCAATCGCACATGTTCCCCGAACTCATCGCGGGCACCGAGCGGGGAGCTCCATCCTGGACGCGGAGACCCTGGCCTACAACGCCACCTCAGAGGAATTCCTGCCCTTTCAGGAAACGACCCGCAGGCGGCGCAAACACGGGATCGAGGCCATGGCCGAGCAGCTGCCGCTGAAGGCCTTCGTGTTTGACATCCTCTACAAAGACGGGGTATCGCTCCTGGATACCCCGCTGGTGGACCGCCTGAAGATTCTCGAGGAGATCATGCACCCGGCTGACGACACCCTCATGCTCACCGAAAGCCACACCGTGAGCGATGCCAGCGCGCTCACCCTCCTCTTTGATGAAGCGATTAGCAAGGGATTGGAAGGCCTGGTGGTGAAAAAGCTGGAGAGCCGTTACGAAGCGGGTGCGCGAAATTTCAACTGGGTGAAGCTCAAGCGCCACTCTGCTGGAGCCCTGAACGACACGATCGACTGCGTCCTGCTGGGGTATCTCTTTGGACGCGGCAAGCGTGCGGCATTTGGTGCGGGTTCCCTTCTGGTGGGGGTGTATGATCCCGAACGGGACCTGTTCGTCACGGTGACCAAAATCGGCACAGGGTTAAGCGATGAACAGTGGCGCAGTATCCGGGAGCGCACTAAAGGACTGGAAGTCGATCACCGGCCGGCCCGTGTCTCCTCGCTCATCGAGCCGAGCGTGTGGGTCGAGCCGCAACTCGTCATCGAGGTGCTGGCGGACGAGATCACGCATTCGCCGACCCATACGGCCGGAAAAGTCGGAGGAGAGCCGGGCTATGCGCTGCGCTTTCCGCGGCTGGTCGCCTTTCGGGAGCAAGACAAGAAGCCGGAGGATGCGACGACCGTGGAGGAGCTCATCGAAATGTACAAAAGTCAAGGTAGGAAATAACAGGTCGTCGCCCCAGCTTCGTATCCTCCTGAGAAGTGATACAAATGCTCTCGCTTGAGAAAAATCCGAAGACAACAAACGACCGGTAGAGTATGGAGGTGTCGGAGAGTCATAGGGCTGGCCCCCTCCATCATCAACCGTGGCAAAAGCCGCCATAGGGAACGAGGTTTCCTACCGGGAATAGAAGCTCTTGTCAAGAGGTTCTCTCTTATGACACCGTGCCAGTTCATCGCACGCTGGCAAAACACAGTATCGTTTCTTGAAAGCATGAACTGCTTCAGGCGACGGGGCACCGGAATGCCTGGACGCAGTCGCCTCTTGCTTACCCTGGAGGAGCACACATGGAACTGGGAGTCGCCCTGCCTACTTCAGCCAGGTATGCCTCGGCTGAGAGCATCGTTCGCATCGCTCAGGAGGCCGAACGCCTGGGGTATTCCTCACTATGGACCTATGAGCGCTTATTGTATCCCATCGCAGGCATCACCAGGCCTGATGGGTCAACACAGCAGCTCCCTGAGCCCTACCAGTCAGTCTACGAGCCAATTGAAACGCTCGGCTATGTCGCAGCTTGCACACAACGCGTCAAGCTGGGTACCAGCATCGTCAATGCCCCCTTCCAGTCGCCGGTGCTGCTGGCCCGGAGCTTTGCGACACTCGACCGCTTCAGCAATGGGCGGGCAATCGCCGGTCTCGGCCAGGGATGGATGCCACAAGAGTTCGCCACCTCCAATGTCGCGCTCAAAGAGCGAGGGAAGCGTATAGAAGAGTATATTGCGGCCCTGCGTGCTATCTGGGGACCGGACCCCGTGAGCTACGAGGGAAGCTTCTATCACATCCCCGTCTCCCTGATCAATCCCAAACCGGTGCAGCAAGGCGGCATCCCGATCCTCATGGGTTTCAACACTCTGGCAGCCCTCAAGCGCGCCGCTCGCCTGGCCGATATCCTCAATCCCATTGCCTCCTCATTTGAAGCCCTGGAAAGTACCGTCACCACCTTCCGTTCGGCTGCCCAGGAAGTCGGTCGTGACCCCTCTACCCTTAAGGTGATCGTCCGCGCCAACGTGCCGATTACCGTGATCCCACTTCCTGCAGACAAGCGCCCTTTTCTCGGCGGCTCACCCGAACAGATCGCGCAGGATCTGACCCGCATTCAGAAACTCAACGTGGACGAAGTCTTCTTTAACGATCAGGCCTCACCCACCGTAGACGAAGCCGTCCAACGCCTGCAAGAAATACAGACCGCCGTGCGCCCGTAAGGGGTTCACTTCATCATTCGGTGGCTCTTATATACGAGAGTTATAGAGCGTGGAAACAATGACGCATTGCACTTGAACAGGACAAACCTCAAGGTGTGAGCAGGATGGAGAGGCTCCGATGGAGTCGCTTCAATCGCTCCCTGTACCATCCATACTCGATCAATACATCCGATTCACCTGGTGGCACTCAGACTCTTATCAGAAGAAAGTAACTGAGAGTAGGATCGGTAAAACAACAACACAAGAGCAACAAGAAAGGGAAGAGACCATGATCAACAGAGAAGACTATCACTTGCCTCCCAAAGAAGGCTTTGTCCTGACACACTTTTTAACCGTAGCAGACGTGAAACGCTCAGCAGAGTTTTATCTACGCATACTCGGAGGCACCATTGTTCGCAGCGGCGAACCCACCATCATCCAACTTGCCAATAGTTGGCTGATTTTGAACGTCGGTGGCGGCCCAACGGACGATAAACCCAACGTGACGCTTCGTCCCCCTGTGAACCCCAATGAGGTTTCCAGCTTCCTGAATATTCGTGTCGCCGACATCAGGACCTCTTATGAGGAGTGGCGAAGGAGAGGGGCCGAATTCCTGACCGAGCCAAAGGACCACGGCGTGGAGATTCGCTGCTACATGCGTGACCCTGACAACTATCTCATCGAGGTTGGGCAAACCACTGCTCCCCAAGCCTGAACAGGTGTTGCGTAGACCAGATTTGGTAGCTAATTTGGTTCTGTCGTAAAGTCTAACACCAAGCGTCCATGTACGCCGCCAGCTTCGAGGCGGCGATGTGCGTCAACGGCCTGATCGGCGGGGAGAACATCAGCGACGCGCAGCGTCAGCATGCCCTGCTCGACCTGCCGGACTAACTGGTCGAGCAGGGCCGTGTTGGTCGCGAAGGCGGTCGATGAGATTTTGTGCAGGGTGATGTGACGCTCGGTC
>WNFJ01611040.1_pt1 | contig 12677 bp, 13 predicted proteins | sample 5400461 | NCBI WGS metagenome assembly WNFJ01 (sample SAMN13153349, study PRJNA577476) | soil metagenome | isolation source: 115 cm saprolite on Douglas fir-dominated hillslope | place: USA:California | collected 2013-09-17 | reverse complement strand
TTCATTTGGCTCTGCCTGTTTACGATCGTGTCGACCGCCGCGCTCGGATTTGTCGATGACTATCTAAAGGTCACGAAAAAAAAATCGGACGGAGTGCCAGGGCGGGTAAAGCTGTTTTGCCAGTTCCTGCTCGCGCTGATCGTCACCGTCTTTTTTCTATCGAATCCTTCACTCGAGATCCAAGCCAAAGAGCTTTTTATCCCATTCTTTAAGGAACCGATTATAAATAACTTGGGATGGTTTACTCTCATCTTCTTCGCCTTCGTTATTGTCGGTTGTTCTAACGCGGTCAACCTGACCGATGGTCTCGACGGCCTAGCCGCTGGCTGCACGGTTACTGCCGCTTCCACCTATGCGATCTTAGCCTATGCCGCGGGCAACGTTGCCGTTGCTACCTATCTTGATCTTCCTTACTATCGCCAGAGCTCTGAGTTGACCGTCGTTTGTACGGCACTGGCCGGAGCCGGGCTTGGATTTCTTTGGTTCAATTGTCACCCGGCGCGAGTCTTCATGGGGGACACCGGATCGCTTTCCATTGGCAGTACGCTGGGAGTGGTTTCTATCTGTTGCAAGCAAGAGCTTCTCCTGGCCGTCGTCGGCGGCGTGTTTGTGATCGAGGCCGTCTCCGTGATCTTGCAGGTGCTTAGCTTTAAGACCCGGGGCAAGAGGGTGCTGCTCATGGCGCCACTCCATCACCATTTCGAGTTGAAAGGTTGGAAGGAGAACACCGTCATTGTCCGGTTTTGGATCATGTCGCTAATGTTCGCGCTGCTTGGGTTAGCTACGTTGAAGTTGCGATGAATTTCGAACGCACCACTGCGATTGTTTTGGGATTGGGATCGAGCGGACAAGCAGCGGCCAAACTGCTTCGGCAGGAAGGTGTGGAGGTGACCGGGTTGGATAGTGCGGAGTCAGATGCATTGATCGAAAAGGCGCGACAGCTAAACCAAACCGGCATCCAAACGATTCTGGGAAAAGCGGCGGAGCGAGCGGATCTTCGCTCCGAGCTGGTCGTTCTCAGCCCGGGGATTGATCCGCAGGTGGAGTTGGTTCAGAATTTCCGGCGGCGAGGAGCCACGTTTGTCGGAGAACTGGAATTAGCCTATCGTTTTTGCCACAAGCCTATCGTGGCGATTACTGGAACGAATGGCAAAACCACGACCACGCAACTCATCGAAATGATGTTGAATGGTGGTGGGGTCCGAACGATTGCCTGCGGTAACATCGGAATGCCATTTTCCGAAGCAATTTCGCATCAGGCCAATATCGATGTTTTCACGGTCGAGGTCAGTTCATTCCAGCTGGAAACCATCTCGCGATTTCACCCGAAAGTAGCGGTATGGCTAAACTTCACGCCCGATCATCTGGACCGTTACTCCAGCCTGCAAGAATACCGCCGCGCGAAGCTCCGAATTTTCGAACAGCAGGGAAAAGACGATTTCGCAATCGTCAATGCCCAAGATTCATTGCCATCGTTAAAAGCTCAGCAGATATCGTTCAGCGCCTACAATGATGCCGCCGACTTGGTCTGCCGCGAGGCCGTGATTCATTTCCGAGGTGACCCGATTCTTCATTTAGGAGAGACTCGGCTCGCTGGGGTCCATAACACCGAGAACCTAATGGCTGCACTAGGGGTGGCGCACGCACTCGGTATCGAGTGGGCTGCTGCGATCCCTGGGCTGCGTCGATATCGATTACTACCTCACCGCTGCGAAAACGTTGGGGAAGTCAATGGTGTTACCTTTATTAACGATTCCAAGGCTACTAACCTGGACGCGTTAGTTAAAGCGCTGGAATCAGCGCCGCGACCAGTTGTTCTCATTGCCGGTGGCAAAGATAAAGGATTCGAATTCGATTCAATTGTGGCACTGGTCGAGCGCCAGGTGAAACATGCGGTGTTGCTCGGGGAGATGGCAGAGCGAATCGCCAAGACTTGGGCAAACCATCTGCCCTGTCAGGTCGTACCCACACTTTCTGAGGCGGTGTCGACGGCAAGACGTCACGCTCAGCCGGGAGATACCATTCTTTTTTCCCCGGGGACCTCTTCTTTCGACATGTTCAAGAATTACGCTGATCGCGGAAACCAATTCCGACAACTGGTGGAGGAACTAGCAAGGTGAAAATGGTAAAACGAGCACTTCGGAGAACGCCAAGGAAGCAATTGCGAGCGGCTGCGCCCCGCGCCGCGGGCAGGTACAGCGAGGACGAGTACCTGATCGAAGAACCAAATGTAAAATTGTCCCGGGCGTTTGTAGTCGTGCTTCTCTTACACGTGGTGGCCGTTGGCGGCATTTTTGCTTTCAGCGCGCTCAAAGATCGTCAACAGGCGAATGGTTTACCAAAAACCGATGGAACTAAACAGATCCCTAATCCGAGCGGGTCAACGATCGCAAGTAAGCTGACCAGCAAAGAGTCAGTCGCGCCCCCCGGTGGAACGTATAAGGTTCGCACGGGCGATACTCTCGCTGGAATCGCGGCGCAATTTGGATTGACTGGCCGTGATCTGGAACAAGCGAATGGCCTGAGATCCGGCGCTCCGCTCGCCTTAGGTCGAGAATTGATCATTCCCGAGAAATCAACGACCAGATCGATGCCGTCGGAAGTGCAAAAACTATTGGAATCAAAAGAGATCAAAAACGCATCTAGCCAGACTTCCAGCGCTGGAACTTCGGAATTGGAGAAGTACTACGTTATCCAGCGCGGGGACACTCCTGCTTCCATTGCGAAGAAGCTCAAGGTGAACTCGGCCGACCTGCTCAAAGTGAACAACATCGAAGACCCAAAAAAACTACAAATCGGACAACGACTGCAGATCCCATCTAAGCTCGAATAAAATAATGGCGGACCGGCCATGCGCCCTCCCAATCCAATGCGCGGCGCACGAGGACAGGTCGACAGACTGTGCGCCCTCCTTAGCCAAGTTAAGCCCAACTACCATGCATAAACAGAGCGCTTATATTTTGTTTCTGGCGGTCGCGGTTTTGGTTTCGATCGGCATTGTGATGTTATTCAGTACCGGTGCATTTGCTCCGGATAATCACGGGGATCAATTTCGATTTTTGAAGAGACAAACCTTTTGGCTTGGAATCGGTTTTATCGGTGCCGTTGCTTGTACGCTGATTGACTATCATTGGTGGCAGAAGACCTGGATGGTTTGGCTAACTGGGTCGGTCATTCTGTTGGTTCTCTGCTTTATTCACCCCATCGGTTTGCGCATCAACGGATCTTCCCGATGGATTCAGGTTGGTGCCTTTACTTTTCAAGCATCTGAATTGGCAAAGTTTGGTGCGATTGTATTTATCGGCTGGTGGTTTTCTAAGTTTGAACAGGTTCAACATCGGCTGCTTCCCGGAATCGTGGTGCCGTTAGCGGTGGTCGCCGTCCTGCTCGCTTTGATTGCCGCCGAGACCGATCTGGGTTCGACCACGCTGATCGGAATCACCGTTCTTTTGATGATGTTTGTAGCCGGTGCCAATTATCGATACTTGGGTCTCATGGTGGCGATTGGAATCGGTGGCGTTCTCAGCTTGGCTTGGCGTATTTCGGAACGGCAAGGGCGGCTGCTGGCGTTCGTCCATCCCGATCAATACGAGAAGACCGAAGGTCATCAGCAATTCATGAGCCTCATTGCTTTTGGTTCGGGCGGTATCGAAGGGCTGGGGCTGGGAAACGGCCGGCAAAAAATGTCATATTTACCATATGCCCACACCGACTTCATTTTTCCGGTCATCGGCGAGGAGTTAGGGCTGCGCGTGACACTGGTCATTGTATTTTGTTATCTCCTGATCCTCACCGCGGGCACGCTCATCGCTCTGAATGCTAAAGACCGATTCGGAATGCTGTTGGGTTTTGGGTGCACTTTCATCGTGGGACTTCAGGCGCTGGTCAATATCGGCGTCACCACTTCACTTCTGCCCAACAAAGGATTACCGCTGCCTTTCATCAGTTACGGAGGGTCGAATCTGTTTTTTTGTCTTATCTGCATCGGTATTTTGATCAATATCTACCGGCAGGGAAAGGAAGAGGGAGGAACAGCGCAGACCGCGATGATGGTCCGCGTCCGACACCTTTCTGAATTTTAGATTCTATTTCATGAAATTTGCGATTGCATGTGGTGGAACCGGTGGTCACCTGTTCCCAGGGTTAGCTATTGCCGAGCTTCTTCGAGGTCGCGGTCACGAGGTGTTGTTGCTTATTTCCGAAAAGCAGATTGACGCGATTGCGGTAAGGGACCGGACTGATTTTGAGATCAAAAAGATTGCATCAATCGGTATGCCGTCGATCTGGTCGCCACAAATCTTTCCTTTCGCCGTAAAGTTCATCAGCGGCTTTCTCACTTGCTGGAATCTATTCCAGTCCTGGCGTCCATCGGCCATCCTAGGTATGGGCGGATTCACCTCGACGGCACCGATCCTGGCCGGACGTTTGCTGAAGACGCCTACGTTCATTCATGAATCGAACGCGATTCCTGGAAAGGCGAATCGGATCAATGCGAAATTGGCAGATACTGTTCTCTTGGGTTTCGCCGAATGCGGGCAGTACTTTGCCGCGGAACCTTTCCAGGTGACCGGGACGCCAATTCGAACCAGCCTGCGAGGTAGAGTCGATCGCGAGGCGGCAACGCGAAATCTGCGACTAAAATCTGGACTGCAGACGGTTGCAGTCTTTGGCGGCAGCCAGGGGGCCCATGGCATTAACGAAGCCGTAGTAGCTGCCTTGCCTCATTTCGCAATGAAGCCGGTGCAATTCATCCACTTGACCGGACGGGAAGATCACCAGTTCGTTTACGATCGATATCAGAAGGAGGGAATTCCTGCGTTTGTCGCTGCGTTCCACTACCAGATGGAGGATGTGTACGGAGCGGCAGATCTGATCGTCGCTCGCTCGGGAGCCGCCAGTCTGAGTGAGATCTCGTACTTCGGGCTGCCAACGATTTTGATGCCATACCCGTTTGCGGCCGATAACCACCAATCGTTGAATGCGGCGATCTTCAGTCGGAATAACGCCGCTGAGGTTCTTGAAGGAGCCGACGCGAACGGCGAAAAGCTTGGCCATCTGATCGACGAACTGCTTTCCGATCCTAAACGGCGGCGTTTGATGGCGGAGAGCATGCGATCAATGGTGATCACCGACGCAGCGGACAAAATTGCTGAGCTTCTGGAGGCACACGCTAAATGAGGACCCGGGAAGAACTGCAGCAGCTACTGCTTTCCCCGCCCCGACGGATCCATCTCATTGGGGTAGCGGGGAGCGGGATGAGTGGGATTGCCGGACTGGTTTTGGCGTTAGGTCATGAAGTGAGCGGAAGCGATCGTGTAAGCTCGTTGGAAACGCGTCGCCTGGAAGCGGCCGGTCTCAAATTTCATCTTCCGCAAACCGCTGAGACAGTTCACGAAGCAGAACTCGTGATTCACTCTTCCGCGATCCGAGCCGGAAATCCCGCCTATGATGAGGCGATTCGACTAGATCTGTGGATGGTTAGACGGGCCGAGGCGTTAGCAGCGATCATCGCAATCCGCGATGGGATAGTGATCGCCGGGATGCACGGAAAAACCACCACTTCAGCAATGGCGGCGCATGTGCTGCGGGTGGGTGGCCTCCATCCATCGCACTATGTTGGGGCAGAAATTCCAATCCTCGGTACTAACGCCCATTGGGACCCGAACGGACAATACTTCGTAGCGGAAGGGGACGAGAGTGATGGGACGCTTCGGTTTTATCAGCCCAAACACGCGATCATTCTCAACGTTGAGCTTGAGCATTTGGATTACTACGCGGATCTCGCCGCGATTGATAGCGTGTTTCGCGATTTCATTGCTCAGACTCGTGGGAATATCCTTTATTGTGCAGATGATCTGCACGCTGCTCGATTGTGTCGGGATCTCCCCAATTCGATCAGTTACGGCGAAGATCGGAATGCGGTTTATCGTTTCGATCGGGTAACCGCAACCGATTTCGGTTCACGTTTTGAGATATGGTACCGCGACATTAGACTTGGTGAGCTCGATCTGGGGGTACCGGGAAAGCATAATGTTAGTAATGCGCTGGCGGTCGCCTCACTTGCTACGGAGGTCGGCATCGCGTTCCCCAAAATAGCGGAAGCGCTCGCCTCATTTCGCGGAGCACGACGACGTTTTGAGGTGAAGCTACAAAATGAAGATTTTCTGGTAGTAGACGACTACGGCCATCATCCGACAGAAATCCGGGAAACTCTGCGCACCGCTCAAGCAATTGGGCGAAAACGGATTGTTGTGATGTTTCAGCCGCACCGCTACTCCCGGACTCGAGCTCTCCGGAACGAGTTTGGCGCGGCGTTCGATTCCGCGGATCTAGTTTTTGTTACTGATGTTTATGCGGCTAGCGAAGAGCCAATTCCGGGCGTTTCCGGAGAGACAATCGTGAGCGCGATTCGCGAGCGGGGGAATCCACCGGTTCAGTACATTGGTAGAAGGGAGCGATTACATCGAGCGTTGGCCCGTGCGGCTTGCCCGGGTGATCTTCTGTTGAGCCTCGGGGCAGGGGACATTCATGAGGAAGCTTCCAAGCTGGTCCAAGATTTGGAGATCGCGCGCCAACTGCGCGAGGCGATGGGGGCAGGAGCGGTCACACTGTACGAACCGATGGCGAACCACACGACTTTGCGGGTGGGCGGACCGGCCCAGTTCTGGGTTGAACCTCAGACGCATGGCGGATTGGCAAACGCGCTCGGATTTTGCTCGGCCAATCGCTTGCCCGTGATGATCGTGGGTCGAGGATCCAATCTGCTGGTGCGTGACGGCGGAATTCCGGGTGTCGTAATCCATCTCGCGAAAGGGGACTTCTCGGTGGTGAAAATCAACGGTTGGGAGATCGAGGCTGGTGCCGGAGTTCGCCTGAAACAACTAGTCGGTGCCGCCCGGCAAGCGAGGATTGGAGGATTTGAGTGGATGGAAGGGATTCCGGGCAGTGTGGGCGGCAGCCTGCGGATGAATGCTGGAGCGATGGGTGCGGAGACGTTTCAGCAGTTCTTGAACGTCCGCTTGGTCAATATGCGAGGGGAGTTCGAAATTCTGACCCCGGAAATGATGCAAGTGCATTACCGAAACGTTCCGACTCTGCGAGATCGGTTTGTAGTATCGGCCGTCTTTCGGGGCAGGCCAGCCAAGCTTGAAGAAATTGAAGAGCGCCTCGATGTCGCCAGCCAAAAAAGACGGAGTACACAACCAATTGCGGCTAGTGCCGGTTGCATTTTCAAGAACCCAGTTGGATGCCCGGCCGGCAAACTCGTCGAACAGCTCGGACTCAAGAACAAGATGATTGGCGCCGCGCGAGTCTCGGAGATTCATGGAAATTTCATCGTGAACACCGGCGAAGCGACGGCTCGAGATGTCATCTGCTTGATCTCGGAAATTCAAGCAACAGCCAAAGCCGACCGCGGAATCGAATTACAGACCGAGGTCCAAATTGTGGGAGTGGACGATGACTAAACACTGCCGGTTGGCATCGATTTCCGGGGCGAATGATGGGTTGTTAACTCGTTCCTGGAAGCACGAATCACTGGGAAGCGCGTTGACAGCCAGTTCGAATGTTAGTTGGACCAATAAATTGCCAATATTTTGTATTTACGAAGCGCAAAGCTTGGACCTTTTCTTCAAACTTGTTAGGATAAGCGAAGCCAGCCTTTCGCAGGTCGGACGTTTTCGCTTCGCACCTATCGAGTTGTTCGTTGCGAGGCAGCGACGGTTTCGAGGAAGGAGCGTGGCAAACTGGCAGTGACAATCCCAAAAAAACCGCGCAAACAAAACCGAAGAACATCGACGTCGTGGCAGCGACGAGTCGTGGCAGCGACGACAACAGCATCTTCTGGATGTAAGGGTTCGCACGCGAAAAGCGGCCGCTCGCCGAACGCAACAGATCTTTTTTCTTTTCTCGGTATTGCTGATCGTTGGTTCCTCGATTGCTGGAGTCGTTTTCGGCGCAAAACGAGCCTTGAACGCCTGGTTTTTCGAGAATGCAGACTACGCCATCCGCAATATTGACGTAACGACTGATGGTAAGCTAACCAGGGATGCGATCCTTGGAACCGCTGATATCGCCGTGGGCGCCAACATTTTCCAGATCAATCTGCTTCAGCTGCAAGAGCGGCTCCGGAGCTTGCCGCAGGTCGCAGAATCGAGAGTGCAGCGAGTTCTCCCCAATCGCCTGGTGATCAGCATTCAGGAGCGACGACCGGTAGCCTGGGTAGCAGCATCTGATAGCGTCCCGCCGACCTTTGAAAATGCCTTTCTCATTGACCGGCGAGGTATTCTGCTTAAGCCGAAAGGTTCTGCTCCGGAATACGCCGGTTTACCGGTGATCTTAGGCGTCGAGACATCGTCTTTAGTCGCTGGCCAGGCGCTCGATCGAGAAGAAGTAAAAGCTGCTTTGGAACTGCTTCGGGATGCTGCCGAGATCTTGCAGAGTCGATTGCAGATCCAGAGCATCGACGTTTCCAAGGAATATTGTCTGGTCGTTACTGATAAAGAGCGCTCAGTTGTCACGTTCGGTACGGACGATCTGGTTCTGCAACTGAGGCGTCTCGAGCGGTTAATGAACTATTGCGAAAAGAACAGCAAAGAGCTGCAAACCGTGAACTTGTTGGTGCAGCGCAATATTCCAGTCACATTTGTACAGTCGACGGCTCTGGAGCCCGAAGCGGGACCGACTCCTTCGCCGGAACCGGTTAAGCCAAGCGAGGAGGCGTCACATCCGCCGGTGAAGACGTCAAAGAACAGTCAAGGACGAAAGGTCTCCCAACCGAGGAAGACGCCAACGGCTGGGAAATTCTAATATGGGTAGAGAAAATATATTTGTCGGTTTGGAAGTAGGAACATCGAAGATCTGTGTTGCGGTGGCAGAAGCGCATCACGACGGAACGCTCAAGATCTTGGGGGTTGGTAATGCGCCATCTCGGGGAGTGCGGAAAGGAGAGATCGTTGATTTCGAGACCGCGAAACGCTGCGTTCACGACGCCATCGTCGACGCGGAAGAGAAAAGCGATGTCGAAATCAGCGAAGTTTATCTCGGAATCACCGGTGGTCACATTCGCAGTTTCAACAATCGCGGAGTGGTGCTGCTGGAAGAGGGTCGCGAAGAAATTGACGAGCATGATCTCGAGGATGTGCGGACCAACGCACGCGAGGTGAGCCTCCCGGTTGAGGATTGTATTCTGCATACTATCATTCAGCACTACTACGTGGATGGCCAGGATGGAGTCCTGAACCCAGTTGGGCTTTTTGGGAAGAAACTCGAGGCGGACTTTCACGTCGTCTATGGTATTCGAACCCGGATTCAAAACGCGATTCGTTGTGTGAAAGAGCTTGAGCTGGATACCGCGGACGTGGTGATTAGCTCCTTCGCAACGGCACAAGCGGTTCTGGACAAACAGCAAAAGCAGCTCGGTGCCTTAGTGATCGATATCGGTGGAGGTACCACCGATTTCTTAGTGTACGTGGACGGCGCAGTGAAACAGAGCGGCATCTTGGCGGTGGGCGGTGACCATATCACTAACGACATGTGCATTGGGCTAAAGATACCGACCACCCGAGCGGAAAAGCTAAAGATCGAAGAAGGGAGCGTAACGCTGGGAACCGCGTTTCCGGGGGAAACCATCGTTTTGCGAGATGAAACCGGTTTTGCCGGCCGGGAAATAGAACGCGAGTTGGTGAATCAGATCGTGCACCTGCGCGTGCGTGAGATCTTGGATATCGTTCGTCGCTTGATCGACGCGGAACAAAATCTTCATTACATCGGCGCGGGCGTTCTACTCACCGGAGGATCGAGTCAAATTCGCGGGCTGGAAGACCTCGCTTCGGAGATTTTTGGTATGCCGGCGCGAGTAGCGCATGCGTTGCCGCTGGCGGGTGTGACTTCCGCATTCGAGAATCCTCAATTTGCGACTGCATTGGGTTTGGTTAAATACGCGCACCTAGCTCACCTCGACCGCCCGCTCGAAGGTGGCTTATTCAGTCGGGCAATGAGAAAACTTAGCGGAATGTTTCGAGCTTAAAGAATATGGTCCAGCTCAATCGACAATATGATCGGGATGAAGAATCGGCGTCACCGATTAGCATCAAAGTAGTTGGGATCGGAGGCGCCGGATCGAACATCCTGGATCGAATGGTTCTGGATGGATCTGAGGAAATCCAACTGATCGCAATCAATACCGATGTGCAATCGCTGGCCGGGTCAGTCGCGACCCACAAGGTGCAGCTGGGACGAACTCTCACGCGCGGGCTCGGTTCGGGTGGTGATCCGGAACTCGGTTTGGCGGCAGCAGAAGAAGCCACCGAAGAAATTCGGAAAGCGCTTGAAGGCGGAGATGTGATTATCGTTTGCGCCGGCCTGGGCGGGGGAACCGGTTCGGGCGCAACTCCGTGGGTTGTGCAGTTGGCCAAGGAAGAAAAAGCATTGGTCTTGGTAATAGCGGCGCTTCCATTCACTTTTGAGGGGCGACGCCGGTGCGCGCAGGCGACGGCCAGTTTAGAGCAACTAGGCACTAGCGCCGATGCGGTCATCTGCTTTGAGAATGATCGTATGGCGGAAATCGCTTTGCCGCGAATGGGCATCCACGAAGCATTCGCCGCAGCCGACCTGACGATCAGCCGGTGCATCCGCGCAATCGTCGCTATTCTCCGCCGACCTGGGCTGCTAAAGATTGGTTTTGATGATGTCCGGGCGGTACTACGGGGTAGGGATTCCCGGGGACTCTTCGGATTCGGTGAAGCAGTTGGTGAAAATCGAGCGCACGAGGCATTGGCTCTGGCGTTAAAAAATCCATTGATGAACCGCGGGGAAATGCTTCACGATTCGTATCATGCGATCATTTACATTCGCGGCGGCAGCAACGTGACACTCGGCGAAGTGCAGATCATCATGGAAGAATTGAACCGCCACATCAATGATCGCACTAAGCTATTTATGGGTATCTCAGTTGATCCCGAGATGGGGCAACGACTTTCGGTGAGTATCATCAGTTCGTTAGGAAGCCCGGTTGGGCCGGAGGTGTCGCTCTTGCCTCAAGCGGTCACGGATGAACGAACCTCGAAAGTAAAATCAGAGCACGTGGTCGACGCTGGCCAGTCTGTTCCCAATAAACCCGCCGAATTTCCAGATCCAGACCCAAGCTGCTCGGATGCTCTACTGCCGGAGATGGATCTCAAAAGGTTCAGTGTGCCTGAACGAGAACCGGTTCAAGACAAGGAGAGCGCGGCGCCACCGCCGCCGAAAGAACCTGCCCCCAAGCCCGCTTCTCGCGCGCCGGTTGTAAAGAAGGCCGAGGCGAAACAGGAGGTTCTCCCTTTTGAACCGGTTTCCCGCGGCCGCTTCGAGAAGAGTGAGCCAACCATCGTAGATGGGCAAGATCTTGACGTGCCGGCATTTTTGCGGAAGCACATTAAATTTCGGTAACGCCAGGGTCGGTCGGTTTCAAAGGCCTCCTGTGCATTGGTTTGCGTTTAGCGCGCTTCGAGTGCATAGATGAGTGATGTGGTCGGGACGGCAGGTGAGGAGGAGTGTATGACTTTTGAGCGTACAGAATGTGCGATGCACCGGCTGTCTCCTGGAGTTTTCCCCGCGCGACGGCCTAGCCCGTCCGTGATGCTTAGCGGCTCGGCCCGGACACCAAAGAATCCTGACGCACTTTTCCAGGAAGCCTTGGTCTATCTCCGAGAGAGCGGATTCCGAGTCACGAAGCCTCGGGAAGTGATTGTTCGCGCGGCTATTTCGTTTTCTGAGCCGTTCAATGCAGAGGATCTCCTTTCCGCCGCGCGAAAGATGGATCGGCTGATTTCGCTAGCCACGGTATACCGTACGTTGCCGATGCTCTTGGATAGCCGGCTGATCCGGGAAGTCGAACTGAACCGTGAGCATCGGTACTACGAAGTCAATCGCGAACAATCGCCGGCGGCATTTCACATTGTATGCAGTGATTGCCGTCAGGTGCTCCAAGTCCAGGACGAATGCATCACGTTGCGTGAACGCTTCTTGGCCAACAGCCTTGGTTTCAAGCCCCTGAAGTTAGCCGTTCGCATTGAAGCCGCCTGTCTGGAGCTCCTGGAGCGGGGCCGATGCGCACGGAAAGAGGCGCTCGCGAGCTCTGCCGCAGCGTCGGCGGGATCGAATTAGCGCGCCTGATCTCTTCTTTAGCTCGCGACTCCGTCGAAGGATTTTGAGATGTCCACCAGCCCGGGGATCATCCACGACTTACCAAGGAATCGAGGCGAAAAGGACCCGACCCGAAGGCATTCGATGCGTCATGGGCCGTTTCCGGGGCGCCGCAGGCGGTGCACCCTGTGACCGGTGGGATTTCGATATCCTTCAAAAAAAAATCAGGATATCCCGCCGCCCGCCCTCATCTGTTTCGCCCCAGCTTCGAGAGAAGACGCAGGATCTCCAGATAGAGCCAAATTAGCGTCACCATCAATGAAAAAGCGGCGTACCACTCCATCCATTTCGGAGCGCGATTGGCGACTCCGGTCGCTACGAATTCGAAATCCAGCACGAGATTCATCGCGGCCAGTCCGACGACAAACAGGCTGAAGAGAATCCCGATCGGTCCAGAGCTGTAGATCAACGGAATCGAAAAGTGAAACAGCATCCGGCAAAGCAGGCTGATGATGTAGAACAGGCAAACGCCTCCGGTCGCACAAATCACAATT
>WNFJ01176623.1_pt4 | contig 12679 bp, 13 predicted proteins | sample 5400461 | NCBI WGS metagenome assembly WNFJ01 (sample SAMN13153349, study PRJNA577476) | soil metagenome | isolation source: 115 cm saprolite on Douglas fir-dominated hillslope | place: USA:California | collected 2013-09-17 | reverse complement strand
GTGCTTGCCACCCTTCTTCAGCGGGCCCGCCAGCAGCGCCTCGATCTCCTCCCTGCCGCGTTGGGAGAGCTTGTCGGCGGGAGGAAGGACGCCCGGAGGAAAGGTCGTCATGATGTCGTTCACCAGCTTCTCCAGGTAGTCAAGCATCGCGTTGACACCGGGCATCGCCTTATCGGCGGACGCAAGCGTCGCCGAGCCGACGACACCCTCTGGCGTCGCAATGACCTCAATCGCAGAGGCGCCGATGTGCTGCCAGAACGGTATCGGCCTGTCATACGCGGAGCCGGAACCATCGATGTGGCCAGGCGGCATGAAAGTCAGGGGCTTCGTGTCGACGGCGTCCTCCATCTTCACCATCTCAGGAAAGAGGGCCAGCGAGAAGGAGGTTTCGCACTCGTCGCCATGGATGAAAGGGGTGTCGAACGGCCCGCCATGCTCCTTGTCCCTGATGTGCTGCTTGATCGTGAACCACCAGTTCACGTTGATCAAGAGCGCGGGCACCTGGTACTTCTTTCCGAACTCGTGCATCGCCACGGGGATCGCGTAATCCTGGCCGTGTCCAAACCCGTGTTCCACAGCCCCGCGATCACGGCCCGCAGATAGGCGATGAAAGTGTCCTCTGGGATCACCACGGTGCCTGGCATTCCCAGGTGATGAAATGGATGCGAGCCGTACCAGATTGGCTGCGCCACCGTACATCCAGTGGCCTCCGCAATCGCCTCGGCCATCCGCGTGACCAGGAAGATGTCTTCCCCATTCGGTCCATGAGGGCCGTGATTCTCCGTGGCCCCGAGAGGAATGATAATGAGGTCGTTCGTCTCCAGACGCTCCTGGATCTGTTTGCCCGTCATGTTCTGCATATAGATCCCGGTGGCTCGATCCATGTGCCCGCCCGAGGGCGGAAGGTTCCACTTGCCCATCTCAGATCCGCTCCCCTCGGTTTAACATTTGTACGCGACGTGCAACCATTGTTCGGCGCAAGGCACTAGAAGCATACTTCGGACTTTGCCCTCAGTTGCAAGCGCAAGCAGCATCGGCGATCGACAGTCGCATCTACGGCGGCGTGGGCGATGGAAGCAGCTGGCAGTCACAGCCAGGCCTCAAGGTGTTGGGGTCGGATACGAGGTCTTGCCGGACAAAAGCATTGACGATGGAGGCGGCCTGATCTGACGTCAAGGAATGCCTGGCGAGCTCGATCGTGTAGTTGCGGATATCGGCGCTCGTGGGGGCCCGTACCGCAAGCTGCAGTGTCGCTTGCAACGTCTTGGAGTGAATGAGCACATCCTTCCGGCAGCCGGCAGCGAGCGCCTCCGTGAGGTGCCGCACATCGGATGCGCGCGTCGCGAGCCATGAGGCCCGCGCCACCAGTCCCTGCTCATATCCGAAGCCGACACTGTCGGAGGGCATGACAACGCGTGCTCCTGCAGCGGCCAGGTCCGCCGCTCCGGTCGACGCAAACGCGTAGTCGACGATTCCCGCTTTGAAAGCGCCGGCGAGAGCGGCTCCTGAAACACCCGATGCCTTGAGACCTGGGTGAGCCGCCATCAGATGAGCGCTCGCTGCATCTTCCGGACCGCCCGCGATGATGCCCAGCGTGCCTAGCACAGGTTGGTCCGGCACCCCGGCCCGCGCCCAGAGCTTCACGAAATCGCTCGACGACACGTCGACCGCCACCAGTCGCAAGTCTGGTTGGGCCTGCGCCGCGAAGAGGGCTGACGAGACGTCGACTGCCCCGATGTCGACGGCGTTCGCCTGGAGAAGGTCGATGACGCTCCCCTGTGCAGCGTAGACAAGGCGCGCGTCGATTCCGTACGCGATGAACGCGTGCTGGCTCGACGCGTCGACGAAGCAGCGGAAGCGGTCATCCTCGCCGATCGCGACTCGAATCGGGCTCAGCGGCTGCGCCTGCGCCACCGAGCCGCTCCCGGCGCAAGCGGCGAGGGCTAAAAGGGCGCCAATCCACGCCAGGGAGGCGCGGGTCAACGAGCGCCAGCGATCAGCCTTGTCTTGGCGGCGGCTTTGGTGACGGTCTTGCGACGAGTTGGGCTCTTGCGCTCGGCCCGCAGTCGGGCCAGCAGACCCAGCGCAGCCTTGGTGTCGGTCACGAGCACCGAGATCAGACCCGAGGTTACCGCCGCGTACAGAGCTTCCACCTTTTCAAGGCCGCCCGCCGCCACGACTCGGATCGGTATGGCTCGAATCTGGTCGAGATTCAGGCCGACGATCCGGCGGCTCAGCTCGTGGTCGATGTCGCGACCTGAACGATCGTAGAAGCGGGCCGACATGTCGCCGACCGCGCCATGCCGAATCAGCTCCGCAAGCTCGCTCCGCGTGACGACTCCCTCCTCGACCAGCTGAACGCTGCCCGTTACGGAACCGAGGCCGAGGAGGATGGCGTCCGCCGACGCCGCTCGGTCCACGGTGGCCCGAATCGCGGGCTCTTTCAGCAGGGCTGCCGCCGTCAACGCAGAGCCGACGATCGCCGGCGCCGGCATGTGTTCGGCGACCCCACCGAATACCAGGGCGAGCTGGTCGATGGGACCGTGCGGGTTCATGCCAGCCGAACCTCGACTCAAACCACCGACCGCCGCGGTGAACGTTGCGCGGATCGGCCTTGGGTCGACGACGTATTTGGGGATCAACGCGATGGTCCGGCTGATGCTGATCGCCACGACCATCTCGTCGCGCAGGATTCGCTGCAGGTAGCCTGCCGCGGCTCTCGCGATAGCCTGCCGAAGCTTGACCGGGTCCTCTGAATACGGAACTACGACGGCTTCGTTGAGCCCCAGCTCGGACGCGAGCAAAGACTCGACGTCGGCGTAGGGTGACGCTGCCGAGTTCACCCTGATCTGAACGACACCCTGGTCTCTGGCCTGCTGCAGCAAGCGCGTCACCTTGACACGTGAGAGGTGCACGACCTGGGCTATCTCCTGGTGGGTAAGGTCGTACTCGTAGTACAGCCGTGCAACCTTGCCAAGCAGCTCCCCGTCGGATGATTTACGACTGGCCTGGGTGCTGTACATTCGCCACACATACTAAGCGGGGGGTGTCGGCACGGGAGCTTGACGCGTCAACCTGCTCAGCCTATCCTTCCGCAAGGTGCATTGGTGCGTTTCATGCACAAATGTGCGTTTCCTGCATCGGCTGTCGAGTCGCCTGTGATGTCACCCGGGGGATCTGAGAGTCGCCTCGGCCAACATCTCGCGCGGCGCGGCATGCACGCGCCTGCCCAGATCGCATCTCGGTCATCGGTCCCGGCCTGGTGACGACCGAATATCTGCTTGCGCTGGACGCCGGCTCGGGTTCGGGCCGAAGCGTCCTCGTGAGCACCGATGGCAGGGAGTGTCACGCGTCAGCGATGGATTGGAGTTACGTCTACGAGCCGGAGGTGGGCCCGATGGCCTGCCATTTCGACCCTGAGTCTTTTTGGGCGGTGCTTGCCCGAACGGTGCGTGACGTCCTAGACAAAGCCGGCGCGGATGGGCGTCAGGTCGTTGCGGTCAGCTCGACAAGCCAGCGCGAGGGCTGCGTCTTGGTGGATGGGAAAGGCAAGGAGCTGTACGGCGGGCCGAATCGCGACCTGCGTGCCCACGTCGAAGGCGATGAGCTCGCCAGGGCCTTCGGGGATGAGATCTACACGCGGACGGGCCACTTCCCGTCCGGCATGTTTGCGGCGGCACGCCTCATGTGGTTTCGGCGCAACCAACCCGACCTCTACGAGCGCGCTTCCAGGCTCCTGATGATCAATGACTGGGTGCTCTACCGGCTCTCGGGCGTATGCGCCTGCGAACCCAGCAACGCCGCCGAGACTTGCCTCTTCGACATTGGCCGGCGGTCCTGGGCCGATGATTTGATCGAGCTGCTCGGACTGCGACGCGATCTCTTCGCCGACGTCGTCGCGCCCGGCACCCGCATCGGCGCCGTCAGCGCGGCAGCCGCCGAGGCCACCGGATTGAAGGTGGGCACTCCCGTCGTCGCGGGCGGCGCCGACACCCAGTGTGGGGTGCTTGGAAGTGGCGCGATCGACGACGGTGACCTGGCGGTGATCGCTGGGACAACCGCCCCGCTTCAGCTCGTGCTGGCGGACCTGACCATCGACCCTGGGGGCCGCATGTGGTCCGCACCCTTTCTTTCAGCTGATCGCTTCGTCCTCGAAAGCAATGCCGGCGGGGCAGGCACGGTGTACCGATGGTGCCTCGACAACTTCCGCCCGGCGAGCGAGGCCCCGGCCGACGCCGGGGACCGATACGCCCAGCTGAACAGAGCTGCCGAATCCGTGCCGCCCGGCGCACTTGGGGCTCGCTCGTTTCTCGGCGTCACCGTGATGGACGCCCGCAACGTCCGTTTTCACTCTTCTTCGACCCTCGAGCTGGCGCAGCTGGTGTTCCACGGCGACACGCAGGCAGCCGTCGGCCGCGCGATCCTCGAGAGTCTTGCGTTTGCGGCGCGCGCGAACGCGGATCAGATTGCGTCCGCCGCGCCAGCCGGGATCGCAAGGGTGACGGCGTGCGGCGGCCTGACCCGCTCGACGCTTTATGTGCAGCTGCTCGCCGCGTGCATGGAGACGACAATTCGCGTCCCTAGGTGGCGTGAGGGCAGCGGGATCGGCGCGGCCGTGTGCGCGGGCGTGGGTGCCGGGGTGTTCGCCGACCTGGGCGATGGACAGGGCACCCTGGTCACCGCTGACCTGGAGATCGAGCCCGATCCGGCTCTGGTGAGCGCGTATCGCGACCTGTATGCCTCCTGGCGGCGTGACTACGCGCGCCTGAGGGCGATCATCGGCTCGCAGCCCCCGAGCGTGAACTAGGCCGGCATGGTCATCCTGGTCACGGCTGCTCTCGACGACCACACTCTTTCGCTCCTGGGCGACATCGCGGAGGTTCGCTACGAGCCGCTGATTCAGACGGGCCGCCTGCTCGCGGGGCCCGAGCTCGTGGCCAAGCTCGCGGGAGTAGACGTCTTCGTGACGGAGGCGGACCCCGTGCGAGATGAGGACATGGCGGCGTTCACGACGCTGAAGGTGATCTGCTCCTGCCGCGGCAACCCGGTCAACGTCGACGTCGCTGCGGCGAGCCGGCGAGGGCTGCTCGTGATCAACACGCCCGCCCGAAACGCCGAGGCGGTCGCGGAGCTGACCGTGGCGTTGATGATCATGCTCGGCCGCAAGATCCCCGACGCGATCTCGCTGCTCAAACACAGCCCCGATCGCAAGACCCGCGAAGGGATGCGGGCCTATTTCGAGCTGCGGGGCAGCGAGCTGTGGGGCAAAGTCGTCGGGCTGATCGGTCTAGGCGCTGTTGGCTGCCGCGTCGCGGAGCGACTTCGCCCGTTCCAGGTCCAGCTCGCGGCATTCGACCCGTATGCGCCGGCGGAGCGCTTCACGGACTTCGGCGTCCGGCGGCTGAGCCTGGAGGACCTGATGGCGGGCGCCGATTTCGTGAGCGTCCACGCAGCGGTGACCGAGAGCAGCCGGGGCATGGTCAGCGCAGCGCTGCTCGGACGGATGAAGCCTTCCGCCTATTTCATCAACACGGCTCGTTCAGCAGTAACCGACCAGGAGGCCCTCGTCGCGCTCCTGACACAGCACCGGATCGCCGGCGCGGCGCTTGACGTGTTCGACCAGGAGCCGCTGGCGAAGGACCATCCCCTGCGGCAGCTCGACAACGTGATCCTGCTGCCCCATATCGGAGGCAACACGTTCGAGATCGCGACCCATCAGGGCCGCATATTGCTGCCCGACATTCAGCGCCTGGCACGAGGGGAGCGTCCCCTCAATCTCGTCAATGGCGACGTGTGGGCGTCATTCAAATTCACGCCCGGAGGCGCGCAGGCCGTCGCCGGCGACGGAAAAGGAGAAATCGCGTGACCGACCAAGAATCCTGCCGGCTCCTCGCGGACATGACGCGAGAGCTGTATGAGAACAAGCTCGTCACAGCGAAAGGCGGGAACCTCTCGGTGCGGTGCGACTCGCGTGAGAATGCCTGCTGGATCACGCCGAGCGGGAATTTCAAGGGCGGTTTGAGCAGCGCCGACATGGTGCTCGTGGACCTGGAAGGCAACAAGATCGAGGGGCCCTACAAACCGTCGGTTGAATCCGGCTACCACGCCGGGATCATGCGGATGCGGCCCGAGGTCAACGCCGTAGTGCACACCCACGCGCCTTTCGCCACGGTCTTCGGCATGAGCGACATGGAGATGAAGCCGGTCACGACCGAGGCGATCCTGCTCGCCAACTACCCGAACATACCGTTCCACCTTGGTGGCACATCCGACCTCCACGCCTTCGTGCTGAAGCACCTGGGTGGGGGTAGCGCCAAAGGCGCCTTCTTGCGCAACCACGGGTTGATCACGACTGGACGATCGCTTCGCGAGGCGGTGGACTACACCTACATGGCAGAGCACACCTGCCACATCCTGATCGTCGCGAAGATGGCCGGGATCGAGCCGTCGCTCGTCTCCCAAGACGTCGTCGACCTCATCGGCAACTACGTGGCGATGATCTGAGTTGCGACTCGGTCTGATCGGCTGCGGATGGATCGTCGAGCGGGGGCACTCCCCTGCGATCGAGCAGGCGACCGGCGCCGTGAGCTGGTTTGGAGACTCGAAGCCGGGCGCCGACCTCACGGTGGTGGCCACTGCCGACCTCAGCCTGGAGCGCGCCCAGCGGCTCGCGAAGCGCCACGGACTGGCCGAGAAGGACGCTTACGACGACTACCGGCGACTGCTCGAGAGGCCCGACGTCGACGTCGTGAGCATCGCCACCCCGCCTGACAGTCACCTCGAGATCACACGGTTGGCTGCCGCCGCCGGAAAGCACGTCGCATGCGAGAAGCCCATCGCGACCACGCTGGCAGACGCCGACGCGATGATCGCCGCATGCGCCGCGGCCAAGGTGACGCTGGCCGTGTACCACAACTACCTCTACTACGCGCAGTCCGCGCTCGTCAGGCAGCTCGTCGATGACGGAGCGATCGGCGACGTCGAGGTCACAGAGATCGCCGGACTCGGCGCGCGGCCGTGGGTGGGCGCTCCGGAGTTCCGACCCGGCTGGCGCCGGAGCATCCCGCATGCGGGCGGCGGCGCCCTCGTCGATGTTGGAGTCCACGCGTTCTATCTGACCTCGGCGTTTCACAACGCGCCGATCACGGCCGTTTCGGCAGCGGTCGGCTTCGACCAGACGGGGCTGGATGACCTCGCGCTGTGCCGTCTCGAGGCGGGCGCCGGCCATGGGCTCGTCAACGTCGGATGGCGTCAGGGCGGCGCCAGGGTCGTCGTGATGGGAACGCGCGGCTACGCCGAGGTGATCTTCGACGAGGGTGTGGGCTACTACGGATACCCAGCACGCGGGGTTCGTCTCATCGCCGAAGGCAAGCCCACCGTCACGCACTACGCGCCCTACTTCACCGGCATGTTCGCGCCGCAGCTGTTCATCGACCTGGCGGAAACCCTCAGCGGTCGCTCCAAGGTCTATCCGGCCCGCGGCGAGGACGCGAGGGCGGCGCTCGAGGTCGCGATGGCGGCCTATGCGTCGGCCGCCTCACAGGCGGTGGTTCGCCTGCCGCTGGCGAAGGACTCGGCGGTGTATCGAGAGGGCCTGGCCGGGCTCAGGCCGCCAGTCACCTCAGGAGGTCTTGGATGAAAGCTGCGATGGATATTCGCACCATCGAGAATTACGCGCCCCGGCTCGAGCACGAGGGCTCGACCAAGGTGTGGTGGCTCGTCGACGCTCGGGAGATGTTCGAGGAGACGGCCGGCGCCCACCTGGAGTCGATCGGCGAGCTGGAGCTTCCCCCCGGGTCGTTGTTCAGCGTGCCGGACGGCAATCGGTGGGCCTTTGCGTACGTGACGGCCGGCAAAGGACGCGCCGTCGTCGGTGGAGACGAGCGCGAGGTAGGCCCGGGAGACATGGTGCTCGCACGCCCTGCCGAGCACCATGAGCTGCGACCCGCATCCGAGAACGCCTCGCTGCACCTGCTCACATTCGCCGTGGCCAAAGGCCGTACGCCGGCTCCGGCCGCCAGCTACCAAGCGCGGGCGAAGATGGACATCCGATCGATCGACATGGTGCGGCCGCTGAGAATCGACAGCGGCGCCACGCTGTGGTGGCTTGCGCGGCCAGGTGAGTTTCGAGCCGCGACCGAGGGTGGGCACCTGGAGCTGGTGGACGAGTTCGAGGTCGCGGCGGGAGGCGAGGTCCACCTCCATTCGCACCAGACATGGGAGTTCTATTACGGACTTTTCGGCCGCGCCTTGATGACGATCTCGGGTGAGGAGCGGACGATGGGCCCCGGGGACCTCGTGGTGATCCCGTCCGACGCAGTGCACAGCATCAAGCCGATCGGACCAAATACCGGGATTCGGTGCTTTTGTTTCGCGGTCGGCATCAAGGGCGCGCAGCTCTACAACTACGGCCAGGACGTGCCTGCCGAGCTGCGTCGATAGTCAAGGAGGCTGGAACCCGATGAAGAAGGCGCTGATCCTCCAGGGCGGACTTGCTCTTCACAAGCCACGTGAGGTGGCCGAGATCTTTGAGAGCCAGCTGCTCGAGTTCGACTTCAAAGTCGACGTCGTCGACGATTTCGACGTACTGCTTGACGCAGAACGCCTTGCCGCGACTGACCTGTTCGTCCTCAACTGGCACCTCGGCGACCTCAACTGGAAGTTGGGTTGGATCACTCCCGAGCAATCGAAAGGCCTTATCTCCGCGATCAAAGCCGGCACTGGCCTGGCCGGAGTCCACGCGGGCCTCGGCGATGCGTTCCGCAACGAGGTCGAGTTCCAGTACATGGTCGGAGGGCAATGGGTTGCACACCCGGGCGACGATGGCGTGACCTATGACGTGCACATCGCGGACCCCGACGATCCGATCACCCGAGGAGTCGACGACTTCACAGTGTCGACTGAGAAATATTTCATGCATATGGATCCGGGCGTCCATGTGCTGGCGACCACCCAGTTCGACGATGTGGCCATGCCGATCGCGTGGACCAAATCGTATGGCCGGGGCAAGGTGTTCTACTGCTCGCTCGGACACACGCCGCAGATCGTCACCACACCGCAGGTTTTGAAGATGGTCACCCAGGGCTTCCTGTGGGCGGCCAGATAGGAGGACACCGAATCATGGGCCCGAAGATCACCATCATCGGCGGCGGAAGCAGCATGTTCGTGCCGACTCTGCTGCGAAGAATCCTTGTCGCGCCGTCGCTCGCCGGGGGCACCATCTGCCTCATGGACGTCGACGCCTCGCGGCTCGAAACCATGGCCGCGCTCGGGAAAGCTCTCGTCAAGGCCGAAAAGGCCCCGTTCCACGTCGAGAGCACGACCAGCCAGCGAGAGGCGCTGACGGGCGCGGATTTCGTCATCGTCGCAATTTCAGTCGGCGGGATGGCGGCGTGGGAATCGGACATAGAGATCCCTGCGAAGTACGGGGTCTTCATGCAGATCGCGGACTCGGTGGGCCCTGCGGGAATGATGCGGGCGTTCCGCAACCTACCCGTCATCGCCGGAGTGACCCGCGACCTGGCCGACGTCTCGCCAGACGCCTGGGTCTTCAATTACTCGAACCCGGCGGCCGCGTGCGCGATGGCGATGGCGACGACTCCGTCGGTGAAATCGGTTTCCCTGTGCTCCTGCACGTTCCTTGCCGCGTCCAGCATGTGGATGGAGCACGTGACCGGAATACCGGCCGCGGAGTTCGTGGTGCCCTCAGTCATCGGAGGCATCAACCACTGCGCCGGCATGGTGAAGCTCAAGCTCAAGGACGGCCGCGATGCGCTGCCGATATTCCGCGAGAAGAGCAATGACGATTTCGTGCGCTTTGCCTACGACACGTACGGCGTCATCCCCTACTGCTCCAACCACTGGGCGGAGTTCTACCCCCAGCTGCAGTACCTCGAAGAGAAATACGAAGGCCGGGCCCAGGGGCTGCTGATGAAGCACGGCCTGCGCATCTACGACATGACAAAGCAGCGCGGGCGCGTCCAGAAGTGGCAGGACCTCGCCGAGCGCTGGGGCCGGCCGGAGAATGCTGCAGAGGTATCGCTGGCGAACTTGCCACCGGGCGACGAAGACTGGGGTATCGAGGTTATCGACGTCATCCAGGCGATCCTCGAAAATCGCAACCAGGTTTTCGTCGTCAACACCGTCAACCACGGAAGCCAGACCAACCTACCCCCCGACGCCGTCGTCGAACTGTCGGCACTGGTGAACGCGTACGGCATCCATCCGCTCTATGTCGGCGAGATCCCAGAGGCGTGGGCGGCGCATCTTCGCCAGCACATAGCTACCCAGAAGCTGACCGTGGAGGCGGCGCTGAGCGGCGACCGCCATACCGCCCTGCAAGCCTTTATTCACGACCCCCTGCTGGCGGCCCGGCTGGAACCGCAGCAGGCGGCCGCGCTCCTGGACGAGATGCTCGAAGCCAACGAACGTTTCCTGCCCCAGTTCTCTGGTAAGCGGGCCGCCGTGCGCGCGTGACCGATGAGCTGGACTCGACGATCACCGAAATGGGCCGGCGTCTCTGCAACTGGGGCCGCTGGGGTCCGGAGGATGAGCGCGGAACCCTGAACCAGATCACGCCCGACTGAGTCCGGAACGCTGCCTCTCTCGTCCGGACCGGCCAGACCGTGAGCCTTGCCATCCCGCTCAATGAGTCCGGCCCGCAGCCTCAGTTCGAGAGGCGGCTCAACCCTCGCCATGTGATGCTCGAGACGGGCACCGACGTGCGGGCCGGCGTCCAGAAAGGCGGTGTCGGTGGCGCCGGATGGGCGGACGACATGGTCACGATGGCCCTTCAGGCAGGGACGCACTGGGACTCGCTGGCCCATTGCTTCCACGCGACGCGGATGTACAACGACCGTGACTGCGCACTTGTGACGGCAGGCGGCGCGCAGTTCAACTCGATCATGCCGGCGCGAGACCGCATCGCCGGGCGGGGCGTCCTGGCCGACCTGCCGGCTGCGCTCGGATCGCCGTTGGAGCGGGGCCAGCCGGTCACCCGCGACATGATCGAAGACTGCCTGGAACGCGAGCATGTCAGCGCGTGCCCGGGCGACATTCTCCTGTTGAGAACCGGCCACATGGACCGATTTCCCGGCGGCGGCGCCGGCTGGAGTGGATTTACTCATTCGGCGCAGGCCGGTCTCGACCTCGAGGCGCTGCCCTGGATCCATGAAACCGGCATCGCCGCCGTGGCGGCAGACAATTGGGCGGTCGAGGTCATCTCGTCCGGCGTGAATCCTTCCGCCGTTCCGCTCCCGGTGCACGCCGTGGCGATCGTTTACATGGGCCTGTTCCTGGGCGAGATCTTCGTCCTCGAACGCCTGGCGGCGATGTGCTCCAACCGCAAGCAGTACGCGTTCCTGCTGGTGGCGGTGCCGCTGCCGTTTTCGGGTGCCGTCGGGGCGCCTGTGAATCCCCTCGCTGTCTTCTAACGCCACGCATCGATCGAACGCAACGCGTTCTTGACAGGCCCCCTGGCCCGTGCTAGCTTAGCTTGACTTTAGTGCGACTTTTGCACAAATGTGCGCACCGAAAGCCGCATGCATCTCCCTCAGTGGAATGATGTCATCGGCGCAAGCACTGCTGAGCGTGCGTGGTCTGACGACGGTCTTCGACACGCCACGCGGTTCCCTGACGGCAGTCGACGACGTGAGCTTTACCGTGGCGCGCGGTTCGACGCTCGGCCTCGTCGGCGAGTCGGGCTGTGGCAAGAGCGTCACCGCCCGCTCGATCATGAGGCTGATCGATCCCCCAGGAAGGATTGGCGACCGCAGCCGGATCGACTTCAACGGTCGCCCGTTGATGGGCTGCAGCGAATCGGAAATGCGGGCGATTCGCGGGCGACAGGTCTCGATGATCTTCCAGGAGCCGACCAGCTCGCTAAACCCCGTGTACCCGGTGGGCGAGCAGGTCGCCGAATCGGTGCGGCATCACATGAAGCTCTCACGCCGGGCGGCCAGAGAGCGAGCTCTGGAGATGTTCACGCTTGTAGGCATCCCGTCACCTCGGCATCGACTCGGCAGCTACCCATATGAGATGTCGGGCGGCATGCAACAGCGCGTGATGATCGCGATGGCCCTGTCGTGCGAGCCCAAGCTGCTGATCGCCGACGAGCCTACGACCGCGCTGGACGTGACCATCCAGGCGCAGATCCTCGACCTCCTGCTGGGCCTGCGCGAACGCCTCGGAATGGCGATGCTCCTGATCACACACGACCTCGGAGTCATCGCGGAGATGGCCGACCAGGTAGCGGTGATGTACGCGGGCCGCATCGTCGAGATGGGCGACGCCGACCACGTCTTTCGCCATCCTCGCCACCCGTACACCGTGGCGCTCATGCGATCGATCCCTCGACTCGGAATGAGCTCAGCGGAACCGCTGAAGGTCATCAGGGGCATGATTCCGGACGCCGGCAACTGGCCTCAGGGGTGCCGGTTTGCTCCGCGTTGCGACCACGCATTCTCGAGATGCGCAGCCGAAGAGCCCCGCTTGATGCCCGCCGGCGAACAGGTGGCGGCATGCTGGCTCGAGTCCGTCGGACGCGACCCGGCTCGTGAAGAGGCCCTGGGGTGAGCCCGGCGGAGCCACTGCTCGAGCTGCGTGCGGTCAAGAAGCACTTTCCGGTCAAGACGGGCCTCCTGCAGCGCACCTCGGGGCAGGTCCGGGCCGTCGATGGGGT
>WNFJ01380271.1_pt1 | contig 12680 bp, 14 predicted proteins | sample 5400461 | NCBI WGS metagenome assembly WNFJ01 (sample SAMN13153349, study PRJNA577476) | soil metagenome | isolation source: 115 cm saprolite on Douglas fir-dominated hillslope | place: USA:California | collected 2013-09-17 | reverse complement strand
ATCGATATTTGTGCGTGCAAACTGACGCGTTCCGGCATTCGCATTGATGTAATATTGCCGAACCGCCGGTGACGACGGCGAACGCAGAGTGGTCGGCGAGAAGCGTTCGCCTGAATAAACCATCCTGCCACTGCCGAAACTTCCACTCGCCGCAGAGTTGAATGATGGCACTGCTGCACGCGCAGGAGCAACCCGCGCGACGAACCCTCCTCCATCGTCCCCATAACGGCCGCCTGCGTTTGCTTGAGCAATCATAGCCGCGCTCGCAAGGAGTGCGACCCAATAGAATTTAGTTTTCATGATTTGGATTTCCTTTGTGTTGATGCTTTTGAATTCATTCTGTTAAACGGATAATGCCCGGAGCGATCGCGCCGTTCCTCGACGTGGGGAGATTCTTCGTTTTCCACTCCTCTTGCTGTGCGTGTTTCGTCTGGAAACGTTCGACGATATCGATAACGCTGCGCCGTTTCATAAGTTTGCCGATGGCGGCGCAGATTCCCTTCGGTTCGCTTGGCGCCACGGCGACTTTTTCTACGATCTTTTTTGTCTTCATGGTTGTTCCTTTCGTTGTCGGATTCTTGAAGACCGTGTATACGTGCCCCTGCGCTAACTTAACAATCCACATAAGCCGGAGAGAGCCGATCGCTCTCGATTTCGATGAACGCGCCGGGCGCTAACAAATTATCGTGCCTCATGGACACAGGTTGCAGACCGAGACGCTCCATGTGCGTTTCCACCAAATCGGGCAGCAACAAGTGCGGGAAAGACGATAGGTCCCATGCCTTTTCCTCTTCTTCGTCGAGAACGATTCGGACGACGTTCCCCAGGCCGGGGTAAGCCCGCTCATAGTCCTGTTGCAGCCGGTTTTTTAAGTCCAAAATCGCACCGGTCAATGTCTGGATGAAAACTGTGTTTACTTCTGTTTGGTGGTCAGTTTGCATGGGTTGAGTTTTGATTTTCTTGGTTTGTATTTGACTAGTCGTCTATAAAATTGGCAAAAAAAGAGAGGTTTACGAAGAAGCCGCGTGTTCGTGTTTCACGCCCAAAACATCCCGTGCGACCTCCTTGAAATCGCGAAGCAATTCGACGTCATTTTGAATTCGGGCCTGGGCGAGCGTCCCGTGGTAGCAGGCAAAGAGCGCCCTCGCCTTCGCTTCGGGATCCGGCGCTTCAATCAACCCTTGCGCATGCGCGTCCCGGATAGCGGACTCGTAATACTTTATCTTCCGGTCCCAGATGCGGTCGACCGTAGCGCGCACGCGCTGGTCTTGTGTGCTGACTTCGCTCCCAATGCTCAGAAGAGGGCACCCGAGGATCGAGCCGCACGCTTCTTTAAGCTCGGCCAAGCGGTCGTGCACATGATCGAAATAGCGATCCAGCCGGTCAAGAGGTGAAACTGTTGGAGAAAAAAGAACGTCCATGTTCGCCTTGTTTTTGTTCCATTCTGCCTCCAATGCAGCGACGGTGAGCTCGGACTTCGACTTGAAGAAATAATAAAAGCTTCCCTTTTTTGCGCCGGCCCGCTCGCAAATCGCGTCCACCGAAGTCGTGCCGTAGCTGTTTTCCCACATCAAATCCAAGGCCGCGTCGGTCAGGCGCTTCTTCATGTCACTTACTCTTGGCATGAGAGCACTTTTACTCGAGTTGACTAATCAGTCAACTATTATTTTCATCTTTTTTTGACCGCACGCCGAGCCAGGTGGCGAGAACTCGCACACGCGTGGCGATGGCACAAAAGCCATCGTCGCCTTGTCCCTCAATCGGGAGCCGATCCTGAGTACTTCATGGCGGTAATTAGATTCGCGTTCATTTGAGTTGATCGTGAACCGCGGCTCCGACCGTAGAAGCCGCCGCAGTTGAAGTTTGTTGCGCCGCGCGTGCGCGAATCCGATTCGCCATCGCGCCCAGCGCCTCCGCGTCGCGCAAAGTGATCATTTGCTCGATGTCTCGCGCGAACAGAAGGTCGAGCGTCCAACCAACCATTACCCGCAACTTCTTCGCCAAACGCGGCAGTTTCATCAGATACACCATCCGCCAAAGGGCCCAGGCGACAAAGCCGGAAAACTTCATTCCGAATACCATGGCTACGCCCGTGCGGCGCCCGATGGTCGCAAGTAGCCCCAGTGTTGTAAAGGTGAAAGGCTTTAGCGGACGCCCCAGAATCGCGGCTTCGATATTCTTCGCAGCAACAAGACCTTCACGTAAACCGTGTTGCGCCGTAGGCGGATAAAACTTCTCCGTGTTAAAAACCGGCACGGCCGCGCAATCGCCTGCTGCCCACAAGCCTGGAACTCCAGTCACCGCCAAGTATTCACTCACCAGGAGTCGACCGCGTTCCTTCTCGCAAGGTAACGGTGCAATGACTGGACTTGGTTTTACACCTGCCGTCCAGATGAGCGTCGAAGCAGGAATTGTGTTGCCATCAGTCAAAGTGACGAGCTCACCATCATAGCTCGCCACGCGCACACCTTTGATCACGTCGACCTTCCGTTCGCGCAACTTGCGTTCGGCGTAATCGCCCAGTTCCTGGCCCAATTCCGGCAGAAGAAAATCACCTGGATGAATGACAACAACCCGAATGAGTTCTTCATTCAAGTTGGGATAGTAGCGCACTGTCTCGCGTACGAAGTCATTAATTGCACCGGTTGTTTCCGCCCCCGCAAAACCGCCGCCAGCCGTGACAAAGGTGAGTAAAGGCCGGCGCGCCGCCGAATCGCTCTGTAGAGTCGCCTCTTCTAACAGAGCCAACACACGATTGCGCAGCATTGCAGCATCACTCAGGCTTTTCATCGTTACCGCCCACTCACTGACGCCAGGAAGATTGAAGAAGTTAGTTTCCGAGCCGAGGGTGAGAAGGAGATGGTCGAACTCGAATTCGATTGCGATCTGCGCAACACCGCCGATGCATCCGACCCGCCTCGCTGACAGGTCAATTGCCTGCACCTCAGCCTCGACAAACTTCACGTTCCGAAGGATGCGACGGAGCGGGTTGATAATATCTCCCGGATAAAGATCTCCCGAGGCAACTTCGTGCAGCATCGGCGTGTCGTCGTGGCGAGCGAGCGTTTTGTCCAGGTACATCGCCGCGCTCAGTCCGGCGAACCCGCCTCCGGCGATCACAACACTAGTCTTCTTCATTTTTCCTCTTACATCCTGACGCCGTTAGTTGACGGCTCGTAAATCAGCGAATCTGCATCGCATCAGTTAATCTTGTCGACTACCGCTTCTCGTGAGGTTCTTCTCTGCCATTCATCGCCGGTGAATGTTGCTAGGGGGCTCTTGAAGCATTGGCTTGGTGAAGGACGACCTGCGACGAGTCCTTGATGTCGGTAACGATCAAAAACCGTTGCGATGCGGAAGAGTTCGGATCATTGCCTGCCAGCACCTTTAGCGGTCCGATTGCTTGAACGATGCTCCATCCGTAGGAATTTGTCTTTAAGACTGCAAGCGGCTCGAGTTTTCCGAACGGTGGTCGATTCGATTCCGCGAGATACACCTGATACGACTTCTCTGGCGCAAGTCCGTTCGCAGCAATTTGGACGAGATCCAACAAGCCTAAAGAATTCACCGCGACCGAAGCCTGGGCATCTGGCAACGCGTTGCCGCTCGCCTCCAAGCGTAGCCGCGCCGTATTGGCAGCAACGCCGAGAGCGATCAGGTTTTCTGTGCCAGAACCGGTGGGGACGGCGTTGGGGACGTAGACGAGAGCTTGAGTCGTTTGTCCGATCGGAATACTAGCGATGACTTTGTTGGTAACAGTATCGATCGCCACGCAATGTTCGCCGTTCTCTAAAGCGACATAAACTCGCGAGCCATCGCCTGACGGCCAGATCCCATGCGGAAGTTCTCTCACCGGAATTGTTGCAACCAATTCCGGTGTATCGCCTCTTCGGAACGCCTTCACTTCGTTTGCCCCGCCAATGGTCACATACGCGAATTTGCCGTTGCGATTGTTTGCAAAGTTGACGTGGTTCGTGATCGGCCCTGTATCCAGCACTGCTTTCTGGTCAAACGGCGGCTTCGCGCTGTAGATTTGCACCTTGCCGACGTCTTTCAATGTGATCCAGACTTCGTCGTTCTCCGGAGTGACTGCGATGTTTGGCGAAAACGGAGTCGCTTGCGGAATCTTTTTGATAATTCGATGCGAGGCAACGTCGATGACAGCGAGTTCTGGAGTGAAACTGGAACAGACAAACGCGTACTTGCCGTCCGGCCCGAACATCGTCATGCCTGGACCGTTGGCCATTTCAATCCGCCGAGTCTCCTTCATTCGCACAGGATCAATCACTGAAACGTAATTCTCGCCGCGCACGGTCACCCACAGCTCACGCCCGTTCGGAGCAAAGAATGCTTCATGCGGCGAACGGCCGATGTAAACGACGCCTTTGACCTTATTCGTCTCCGTATCGATCAGCGTGACCGAATTCGATCCGATCGAAACCACGGCAAGCGTTTTGGAATCCGGCGAATAACCAAGGCCATGAACAAGAAGCTGTCCCTTGTAGAGCGGACTTAACGCTCCCGGAACTGGATCGCCGAGCCTGATCACGCCGAGCAATTTGTTTTCCGCAGGATCAATTACCGAAACTGTATTTGAAGTTTGATCCGCCGTGTAAACGCGATCGTGGCTGGAGATTGGAATGTCTCGCCGAGCCCATGGTGTTTGTTCCGCTATCGCGCATGGCAAAAAACACAGCCACAAGAACGAACGCACCATTTTCATTTTTGCTTGTCCTTTCTGGTGTCGGGAGTGGGCGCCTGATTTTCCTTTGTCGTCACAGGCTCTCGCAGTTTCAGCCAACGCTGCATCAACTCAATTTCTAATTGCTGGTCGGTGATGATTTCCTGCGCGAGTCTGCGCATTTGCGGATCTTTGCCGTACAACAGCTGCGTTTTCGCCATATCGATTGCCGCCTGATGATGCGGGAGCATCAATCTGACAAAATCGACGTCGCTGTTGCCGGATCGTTTTATCGCTTCCATGGCCATGTGCATCTTGTCAATGCTCGCGATCAGCTCCGACCAATTGACGTCAGTGCGGGGCTGTCCGTTGCTGCTATCAGTCGACGCCCGAACTAATATCGTGCCGAGCATACTAATCGCGGTGATGCCTATCGATAACGTGGTTGCTAGTTTCATTTAGTTAACTTGAAAAGCTTGTTACCGAGCATGCCGCATCGCGATGGCGATTCCTTCAACATGCGTTTCGGGAGCGCGAAGTGGCCGATATCTAGGAATTGGACAGTCGTGTTCGGGTTGTCGCGTCCAAAGGCTACCGGCGCAACCAACTCCAGATTTGGAATCACGATGGCACATTCCTTATGCATGCCTTGATTTAATGCTGTGACGACGTCCCATCGACAACATGATGGGCCGACGGCACTGATGAGAACAGCGCGATCAGTCCTTCTGCTAATGTGGGATGAGTTAGGACGGCATCCCGCAGTGCGGTATAGGGCAATCCTGCGATCATCACCATCTGGACGGCGGCCATAATCTCCCCCGCGCCAATACCGAAAGCCGTGAAGCCGAGGATGCGATCACTGTCAGTCTCTACCAAGGCCTTGAGAAATCCTCGCGTTTCCGAAAGCGTGCGTGCGCGCAGATTTGCTTCCATTGGAACTTTGAACAAGCGGTACGCGATACTCCGAGCTTTGGCTTCCATTTCATTTAATCCAACGCGTGCCAATTCCGGATCCGTGAATAGGCAATAAGGAACCTGCCTGCCCGTAGTCACACGGTTGCCGCCGGTTAGATTCGCATGGACGACGCGAAAATCGTCCAGGCTGATATGTGTAAACTGCGGGCTACCCGCAACCTCACCGATTGCCCACACGCCGGGCGCAGTACTCTGCAGTCGTTCGTTGACCCTGATGTATCCACGGTCCGTCAATTCGACTCCAGCTAAGTCCAATCCAAGCCCCTCGGTGTTTGGCGTGCGGCCTGCCGCCACCAGTACGTGACTGCCCTTCAAGGTCTTCTCAGTTCCGTTTTGGTCCACGATGATGCTCACTGCATCGCCAGACTTTCCTGACAGTTCCTTGACCCGCGTAGACACAAGAATGTCTACGCCCTCGTCCTGAAGCAGAGTACGAAGAGCTTCACACACGTCTTCATCTTCTTTAGACATCAGGCGCTGGTTGCGATCGATCAGCGTTACTGTGCTTCCGAAGCGGCGCATCGCCTGCGACAACTCTATTCCGACATAGCCGCCACCGATCACAACTAGATGTTCGGGAACGCGGTCAAGTTCGAGTGCCTCAACATGCGTGAGTGGTTCTGCTTCAGCGAGACCAGGGATTGCTTCCAGGGTGGCTCGCGTACCTGTACTTATGATCACGTTGGTGCCGCGCAACAGACGCTTGGTCCCATTCGGGAGAGTGACCTCCACAGTTTTCGGAGCGATGAACCGACCGGTTCCTCCCAAAATCAATATCGCTCCCGTGTTTCTGTAGTTTGCAAGGTACATGTCGTTGAGACCGCTTACCATCTTGCGTTTGCGATTGCGGACGCCCGACATGTCGATTTTGAAGCCGTCGAGAGAGATGCCAAACTCTTTGCTTCGGCGAATGTAGGACACGATCTTTGCACTGTGGATGACGTTCTTGCTTGGCAAGCAGGCGATGTTCGGGCACGATCCGCCGATGTATTTGCGATCGACTACGGTGACCCGTTTTCCTTCGCCAGCAAAGGTCCACGCAGCAACCGTCGAACCCGTGCCACCACCGAGCATGACTAAATCGAACTCTTCGGGTTGCATATTCTCGCTTACCTGAGCAAGGGAAACCTCCTTCGTGTTCTTCATGCTGAGAGGAAGCGCTTCACTAGAAGTGCGGTGTCATCAGGGTTCTCTTCGGGGAAAAAGTGGCCGCCTTTCATCGCTTGTCATTCTGCGTGCGGAGCCCATTGCCGCCAAATGCCAAGGGGACCACCGTCTTTTGCATAGAAAGTGTCCAGCGGACCGCCCTCTGCCCACAAATGCAGCATCGGAACATTCGATTCGCCTTGAGGCTTCCTTGTCCGCGCGATCGTGTTCAACATCAATCGTTGCCGCGGCTCGATACTCTTCGCAGATTCCGTGAACGCGGGCCGGATCGCGATAGGTGGAAACGTACTCTTCGAGAATCTCTGGACCGAAGGAACCACGTCCGAAGGGATTATTGAAGACCGCCTTAGGAGCACCGAGTAGATAGGTTTCTGGGAGCGGGGCCTTTTGCGACAGAAGAATCCAGGGCCAGTAGGTATGCGCGAAGCGCGCATCTGACCGGGTCCACGCTTCTAGAATTGGAATCACGTCAAATACAGCGAGACGCTCCACGTTCTTCGGATGGTCCAAAGCCAGGCGGTAGGAGACGCGTCCTCCGCGATCGTGGCCGATCACCGTGAAGGTCGGAAAGCCCAGTTTATCCATCACATGGGCCAGTTCCTCCGCCATTGCGCGCTTTGAATACGGAAAGTGGTCATCTGTAGAAGGGGGTGTGCCGCTGCGACCGTAGGCGCGTAGGTCTACGCAAATCACCGTATGATTCTCGGCAAGCTTCGGCGCGAGGAATCGCCACATGAGGCTGGTTCTCGGGAAGCCGTGAACCATCAGAATGGCCGGCCCGTTTCCATAGCGGCGCAGGAATACCGTGTTTCCTGAAATCTCGACTTGAGAGGTACCGAAAGAATTTTGACCACCTAAGCTTGCGCGCACTTGTGTGGTATTTTGCACTCCAGCAAATTCGGTGAAAGAGCCCTCCAATAGCGCGCCTAGAGATCTGGCTGTGAGACTGCCAAGAAAGGTACGACGTTCTATTGTTTCCTCTTTGTTCAAATGCGCCGTTACAGGGAAAGAGCAGAGCAGAAATCGCGCTTTTGATCCAGCGCTACACCGTTCGAAGTTGCGACTTCCATTTGCTCGCGCCTAAATTCTGTTAATCTATTTGCACCCGAAATTAAGTTGCTGGCGAAAGCCTTATCACGAGAGGGTTTCACGCGCCGCCTCCAAGATGACGTCAATCTCGAGTTCCGGCTCCGTGTACATCGGAGTGTGGTCCACGCGCTGCGACCGAACATTGGCACCCATACGATTGGCCATGAAACGCTGGGTCTTCGGGTTAATCATACGATCTTCTTCCGCGAGCAAGAACCAGGAGGGCTTGGTTTTCCAAGCCGGTGCCGGCGCTGGTTCTTCAATACACCGAAGGGCAATAGGTCGTTGTACTGCAGCCATGATGCTTATTTGATCGGCTGACGCCTTGTGGGCAACAGCTCGGCGAAACCCGTCTTCGGGCATCCATAGAAGACCATGCGGATCCGGAGCCAGCTTAGGGGCCTCGGGGTGTGGTTCGTCGCGATAGAACACCTTTGCCACGGTCTCGCCCTTGTCGGGCGCGAGCGCTGCGACGTACACGAGCGACTTAACTCGTTTCGCGGGCATTGCTGCGATCACTGCGCCTGCGTAGGCGTGGCCCGCTAGAACCACTGGGCCGTTGGTTCGTTCAAGTGCACGACTCAACGCGGCGATGTCGTTCGTCACCGATGTGAGCGGGATCGGCGCGCAGATCACGTTAAGACCTTGCCGCTGCAAAGGAAGAATGACGTTGTTCCAACAAGATCCGTCAGCCCACGCTCCATGCACCAAAACGATTGTGGAGTTCTGGGGAAACGCGTTCATCATCGATCCCCGCTTTCTCTGCTTCGGCGCGCAATGTTGTTTGCGTCGAAGAATTCTTTGATCGCTGCAGCAATTTCGACGACGTGGGTCTCTATCGCGAAATGTCCGGTATCGAGAAACTGGACCTTTGCGTTTGGTAAGTCTCTCCGAAACGCCTCGGCTCCCGGCGGAATGAAGAAGGGATCGTTCTTGCCCCAGATCGCCAGCAAAGGCGGCTTCGATTTGCGAAAATATTCCTGAAATTTGGGATAGAGCTTGACGTTCGTCGCGTAGTCCAGAAACAAATCAAGCTGAATATCTTTGTTGCCCGGACGTTCGAGCAGAGCGGTGTCCAATGTATATGACTCAGGTGGAACACTCTCAGGGTCGATGACACCGTGCGTGTACTGCCATCGCGTTCCTTCTAGTGTCAGAATGTTCTTGCGGATCACCTCCCGGTTTTCTGCTGTTGGCTCAGCCCAGTATTTGCGGATCGGACCCCATGCATCACCAAGTCCGTCTTCGTACGCATTGCCATTTTGCGAAACAATTGCCGTGACCCGTTCCGGGTGCGTCATCGCCAGGCGAAAACCCACCGGAGCGCCGTAGTCGAACACATAGAGCGCGTACTGTTTGAGTTGAAGGGCGTCCGTGAACGCCAGCATGGTATTAGCCAGGGCATCAAACGAGTATTTGTAATTGCGTTGCTCGGGCACGTCAGTGAATCCGAATCCTGGATAATCGGCGGCAATGACTCGGTAGCGATCAGCCAGGCGCGTGATCAATTCCCGAAATTGAAACGAAGATGTTGGAAAGCCGTGCAGTAATAACACCGCCGGAGCATTCGCTGGGCCCGCTTCCCGGTAGAAAATAGTTACTCCGTCGGCGTTGACGCGACGGATGGACGTTTGAGGTATCAGTGTGCCGGTAGCGTTCATGTTCGCTTCCTTTATTGATGACCTGCTGCTGTCGTGGCGATCGCCCTCAGCAGATCAGTCATTTTACTCACGACTGCTTCAGCGTCAGCTACCCAGTGTCGCTGCGCAATCCAGCTGGGTTCGTTATATGAAATCAATGTCTTGCCTGCGGCGTCCTGCCATACGAGCGCCTTTAGCGGCAAATCGATCCCAACGGTTTGGTTCGGCTGCATAAGCGGTGTGCCGCCCCGCGCATTACCGAAAATGATCAGTTCGGTTGGCCGCAATGTCAGTCCTGCTTCCGCCGCGCCCGCAGCATGGTCGATCCGCGCAAATACGTTCATTCCTCTTTCACCTATTTCAGTCTCCACCCGGTCCATTGTTTCCTTTGGAGCGAAATGGCTTGGAACAGTCGTTAGGCCTTCCACAACAGTGAACGAATCAGATGGCGGCATAAATGAGCCTCGTAGATAAGTTTAGTATGTCTGATTGGTCGAAAATGTAAGCACCTGTTTTGTGTTTGTTTTACCAGTGACAAGTCGTTCATAAGCTTGAATCGCGTTTTCGAACGGCACTGTTTCAACAGCCGGTGGTTTAAGCGCACCTGCTTCGAAGCCCGAACACAATTTCTGCGCGATTGCCGCGACATCACGCGGCGTCAACTTCATCGTGTCGACGCCGACCAATCTTGAGAGGTTGTGATAGAAATCAATAAGATCAAAACCGACGCGCCGTTCGCCTGTGCTTGTGATTGCGATTTGGCGGCCACCGACTCGCAAACAACGCAGAGAGGGCTCAAACATCGCCCCGCCGACTGTGTCGAAGACTGCATCAGCACCTTTGTTGTCGGTTAGTTCAAAAACGCGGGCGCGCAAATCTTCGGTCCTAGTGTTAATCACGGCAGCAGCCCCGGGAACAGGATTGGAGGAGCGACCGGCCGCGAGCACGCGTGCCTTTCGCCAGTAGGCAATTTGCGTAGCCGCCTGGCCGACCGCGCCGGTGGCCCCAATAATCAAAATTGTTTCTCCCGCATCAAGCTGCGCGGCATCGACGACCGCACACCATGCGGTAATAAACGGAACGCCGATGGCTGCCGCTTGTTCGAAGCTCAAGTTACGTGGTTTGGGAGAAACGGCTTCCTCGGACCCCACGACATATTCAGCCTGTGCGCCATCGCGCGTGGTGCCAAGACCCGGACCGCTGCCCCAGACCTCTTGGCCTTCATATTTCTTCCCTGTAACCACAATTCCCGCGAAATCACGGCCAGGAGTTCGCGGCAAAGTTGTCGCCGGGAAATAACCGGACACGTTTTTTACGTCGCTCGGATTTATTGCCGCCGCTTCGACCTGAACCAGTGCTTCTCTACCGTGTGGCTCGGGCCGCGGAACTTCTTCAATCGCGAGAACCGAAGGCGGACCAAATTTGTGAAATCGCAACGCCTTCATGTGCTCGTCGGTTTGCTGCCCTACGCTTTGAAAAACGCGAGTAGATCGGCATTGACGACGTCGGCTTGCGTCGTGATCATGCCGTGCGGGTAGTCCTTGAATGTCTTCAGCGTGCCGTTCTTGAGGAGCTTGGCTGAGAGCGGACCGGCGGCCTGATAGGGCACGATCTGGTCGTCCTCGCTATGCATGACCAGAACCGCCACCGAGATCTTCTTCAGATCCTCTGTGAAGTCGGTCTGCGAGAACGCGACGATGCCGTCATAATGCGCCTTGTCACCGCCCATCATACCCTGGCGCCACCAGTTCCAAACGTTAGGCTCGATCGTTTTCACGCCGGGACGGTTAAAGCCGTAGAACGGGCCAGCCGGCAGGTCGTAATAGAACTTGGCCCGGTTGGCGAAGAGTTGGGCCTGGAGATCGTCGAACACCGATTTGGGCAGGCCGAGTGGATTGGCCGGGGTCTTCACCATCAGCGGCGGCACGGCGCTGATGATCGCGGCCTTCGCCACATTCTTATCGCCATGACGGGCGAGATAACGCACCACCTCGCCGCCGCCGGTCGAATGGCCGACGTGAATTACGTCCCTGAAGTTGAGATGATCAGTGACCGCCTTCAGATCGTCGGCATAATGGTCGAGGTCGTGGCCATCGGCTACTTGCGTCGAACGACCGTGGCCGCGTCGGTCGTGCGCGATGACCCGATAACCTTTGGAGAGAAAGAACAGCATTTGCGGGTCCCAATCGTCCGCGCTCAGCGGCCAACCATGACTGAACACGATCGGCTGTCCGCTGCCCCAGTCTTTATAATAGATATCGATGTTAGCTCCGTTTTCTTTTCCGACAGTTACGTATGGCATGATGATTTTCCTTTGGGTTTAAGTTGCACCAGAGATGTGCCGCCCGTGGCAAGATCAGCCCTGCTCAACTGTCGGCATTCCCGGTTGCCTAGTCACGTGACGTTTTCATGAATTTACAAGCTAGGTGGAATTAGCTCGACAATGAGCAGACAAAGGTCGAATCGAAGATTTCAATCCGGGGAGTTTCTGTGAAACAAAATCAAAACCGTCGTCAGCATCGCGCTGCGCTCGGCTTATTCTGTGTATTCAGTTTGTTCGCAAGTGAGAGTTACGCGGCGCCGGCTGCAATCACGTCGCGCACGGCAAACATCGACGGTGTACAACTTCACTACTTGATTGCCGGAAGCGGCCCTGCCGTTCTTCTTCTTCACGGTTACACACAAACTTCGCGGATGTGGCGGCCGCTCATTCCGTTGCTAGCCGAAAAGTTTACCGTGATCGCCGTCGATTTACCGGGCATCGGCGATTCTTCGATTCCAGCGGACAACAAGATCGACATGATCACCGCGGCGAAGCAAATCCATGACTTGGTTCGTTCCTTGAAGATCGACAAGGCGCGCGTGGTGGGACATGACATCGGGCTGATGGTCGCGTACGCCTACGCCGCGCAATTCCCGGGCGAAACCGAGAAGCTCGCGGTGATGGACGCGTTTCTTCCAGGCGTTCCCGGATGGGAACCGATCTATAATAATCCGAATACCTGGCATTTTCGTTTCAACGGCGAGTGTCCCGAAAAGTTAGTGAAGGGGCGCGAGCGAATCTACTTCGAATATTTCTGGAACGTTCTCGCTGCGGACAAAACTCATTCGATCCCGGAAGCGGA
>WNFJ01673064.1_pt1 | contig 12681 bp, 9 predicted proteins | sample 5400461 | NCBI WGS metagenome assembly WNFJ01 (sample SAMN13153349, study PRJNA577476) | soil metagenome | isolation source: 115 cm saprolite on Douglas fir-dominated hillslope | place: USA:California | collected 2013-09-17 | reverse complement strand
GGGCAAGTAATAGACCCAAATACAGTCGTCGGCCTGGGTGGCAGTTTCCAGACTATCGACGCCGGTACGCAGCAGAATAGTCTACTCATCCTTCCAACATTGACAACTGGGTTTCACTACATTTACACATTTCCGAATAAGGGTAGTGGCGACTATACCGTGCGGTTTCAAGCCGGTTCAAACCCTTCGGACGACATTGCGATCTTTACCCAAGTAACGACCGACAGCAAGATCGGCGCATCTCTCTTTGCCACCGAATCGGCAATCACGGTGGGGAATCCGGTGGTGCTGTCCGCGGCTCTGTTCAATGACAAAACACCGGTTGCAGGAGCGACTGTTTCAGTTATCATCAAGCCCCCAACGGGCTCGGCAGTTAACCTCTCACTTCTCGACAATGGCGGCCCTGCTGACGGAGCCGCCGGAGATGGTCTTTATAGTGGAGAGTTCACTCCAACCTCGATTGGCTTGTACACCGCTTTAGCCCAGATAACCGGGACAATTGGTGGAACGAGCTTCTCCAGACAGGCCCTGACTTCGTTTACCATTGTCGCCCAGCCAGCCAAGCTCACCGGATCCGTCAGCGATCGACTCTTTGACAGAGTCGTCGTGACCGCAGGCGTCAATGCAACTCAGGCCGGTAAGCACCGCCTCTTCATTCAGCTTAAGACGCCGACCGGTGCGACCCTCGTTCGCAGTACGGATCAGAATTTAGTTTTGGGAATTCAGAATATTGAGGTGAGCTTTGAGGCCTCGGCGTTTACGGCTCTGGGAGAGAACGGGCCTTACACTATTGCTTCAATTGAGTTGGATTCCATCGGATCGAACGGGGCGGCCCCCTCTGACCGCGCCTTCAATGTCGGTGCGACCAAGCCTTATCAACTGTCGCAATTCGAGCAGGCTTCGCTCTCATTCGTCGGAGTGACATCCACACAGGGAGAAGACACCAACGGTAATGGCTTATTCGACAGACTGGTGGTTCAGATCCAAGTGAAGGCACTAGTGGCCGGCTCATATTCCTGGAGCTTAAAGCTCGACGATCAAAGCCGTGGCGAGATAGATTTTGCCTCGGGGTCGGGTGTTCTTTCCGCCGGACTGAATACACTTCGATTGGAGTTCAAAGGTACCGCAATCGGCGGATCGGGTATTGATGGTCCGTACCTGCTTCGCGACCTGCTACTCTTCAGTTCATCGGCCTCTCTGGTGCAGAGTGACTCCGGTCAGACGCAGGCGTTCAGGGCGAATCAGTTTGAAGGATTCAACCCCAATATCGCGAACCTGGCGATCACCGAAGCGGCTTCGCCAAACCCGGTCGTGTCTGGCGGTGCCCTCACTTACACGCTGACGCTGACCAACAATGGACCGCGCAGCGCTCCCTCCGTCACGGTCTCAGACAATCTTCCAAGTTCAATTACTTTCGTCTCGTGTTTGGCGACCGGAGGCGGCGTTTGCGGCGGCAACGGTAATAACCGCACAGTAACCTTCGTTCCGCTCCCTGCCGGCGCGTCCGCGACGATTAGCATGCTCACGACAGTCAATAGCGGGGTTACCAGTCCCAGCATCACCAACATATCCACCGTTACCTCAACAGCATCTGATCCGGACCCAAGCAATAACACTGCGACCGCCACCGTTCAGACGGCTAAGACAGTGCAATTCGGCTCAGCATCTTACACCGTCACCGAAGGTGAACCGCGCGTGGATATCACGTTGAGTCGCTCGGGTGACATAACCAGCAGCGCGACGGTGAGCTTTGCAACCACTGACAATGCTGGCTTGCAGAACTGTAACGTCAAGAACGGCATCGCCTCTCCGCGCTGCGATTACGAGAACACGATCGGGAACGTATCTTTTGCCGCGGGCGAGATTTCCAAAACGTTTTCGGTCGCAATCGTCGACGACTCGTACGCTGAAGGCCCTGAGACCTTTACGATTGGCCTCAACAGTCCGAGCGGCGCCAGTCTGGGCGCGCAATCAACCGCGACGGTCACGATTATCGACAACGACACCACGAACGGACCCAATCCAATCGACAGCACTGGTTTCTTCGTGCGCCAGCAGTACATAGACTTTCTCGGCCGCGAACCCGATCCGCCGGGCTTTGCCGGCTGGGTGAATACCATTAACAACTGCGCTCCCGGTGACACGAACTGCGATCGGATACACGTCTCGCAACTCTTCTTTCAGTCAGCAGAGTTTCAGGACCGCGGCTACTTCGTCTACCGCTTCTATCCGGTACTATGGAGAGTTCGTGCCTGACCTGGCGAGGGTGAGCGGTTTTCTGGATGCCAATCAGCTGGAAGCCGCGAAGGTCGCTTTCATTGCGGCTTTTATGGTCCGGCCAGCGTTTGCGAATACTTACAACCCACTCACGAATCAACAGTACGTGGATATGTTGCTGAACACTGCCGGCGTTACGCTGTCGAGCCGGCAGACGATGATCAATGGCCTGAATGCGGGCACATTGACGCGGGCGCAGGTCTTAAGGCAAATAGTCGAGAGCACTGAAGTCTCCACAAAGTACAACCATCAGGCGTACGCAGTGATGGAGTACTTTGGTTATCTGAGACGACAACCGGACGGATTCTATCTGCAATGGATACAGGTGCTGGATTCAACCAACGACCCACGCGGGATGGTCACGGGCTTTGTCACCTCGGCCGAGTATCGACAGAGATTCGGTCCATGATAAGCAGCACGTGAATGGACAAAGCTGAAATCTAATCGCAAGCCGTGCGGTCGGGAGGGTTCAGTAGGCTTTCAATTGGTTCTTTCGCTTCGCAGCTTTCTCTGCCTCGCTCAGCCTGGCGCTGCCGTAAATCGCGGTCTCCCAGTCGCCATACATCGCGTTGGGCAAAACGATGAAGCGCCTGCCGAACTCGTTCTTGAATTGATCTGAAACCGCGATTCGGCTTTCGACAGTCTTGCTGTCCTCAAACACTTTGGCAAAATCATTCAGGTCGTCGCCCATCAACAGCACGATGCGATACCGTGCGCCCACGCTTTGCCGGCGAGGTTCTTTGCTGGAATTCTTTGGATCAGTCTGCACGAGCAAGGTCTGATCATTGACGTTGGGAAAGCCTAGTTTTTTCAAATTGGTCGCGGTTCCCCGCTTCTGTAAATCGTTGCGATTCGTTACGTAGAAGACCGTCACGCCGCGCGCCGCCGCGTAATTCAAGAATTCGACCGACCCGGGCACGGCCGTCGCCTCGGCGCGATTGACCCAATCGGTCCAATCCTTCTGATTAAAGTTGACGTGGTTTCGGACCTGCATTCCTTCGTTGAGACTGTTGTCCAGAATCGTCTCGTCCAGATCGACGATCACCGCGCGCGGCTTTCCGTGGCGGCGATTCATTCTCAGATCGCGATCCAGCATCAGGCGCGCGAGCGCGAACGCCTGATAAGACAGCGCGCGTCTTTCGCCGGACGCCTGTTGCCAAAGGACCGCGCCTTCGATGTAAGTATTGTCAGCTGGTTCTTGCCTCTGTTGGCCCGGTACGGACACGACCGCGAACAGAGTTAACAGCGCGACGGAAATCCGAGTCAACCATCGCTGATAAATTCTCAAATTCATATGGCTTGTCCTTTAGGATTAGTGTGGCGTTGCTGGAATTAAAAGCACTTTCCAAAAACCTCTCTGACGCCACAAGTTGGGATTAGCTTCTTCTCACTAATCAAGGGAAAGATCGCTTGATAGAATTCTCTTGCTCTCTTCTTTAAGAAGTTCGTGGGTTTATCGCTGAGCTTGTTGTCTTTGTTCTCCGTGAACACACAGACGCCGACGGAATATTCAGGATCCTCAGCATATGATGCACAAACGATTGACGTTAGTTTTTGTTGCTCTTGCTTGCCATATTGGCATTTGGGATCGTCGGGACTGGGTTCTCCGTTAAGAGACAACACCGAAGGGCGAGCCATTGTATCGTCCCACTGCACCGTACGATTGGGCTGAACAAATGCGCAACCAATAATTGAAGGTTCATTTGGACCCCACTTCTTGTCACTGGATCCGCCTTGCGTTGTGCCCACCGGATAAGCTGTTCCGATGTAGTAAACCCAATAAGACACATTCAACTTATCATCGCTTGAGTGGGTAATAGTCCCTTCGTAGTCTTCCTTGGTGTGTTTCGCAACTACGGTGTAAACGTCTTGCAATAGCTTGTAGTTCTCCCGCGGCGCGTTTTGATATTGGATGTAGATGATAACGAGACTCGTCAGCAACAGCGTGATAGCGGTCAAGGCGGTCAGTCTGTTAAATCGTGCCTGAGCCCTCCATGCCCCGACGGCTTGATCAGTTTTCCCGGGGGCTTTTGCTCCGGGAGCTTTCGCGGACTGCTTGCGAGCCTGTTTACTTGTGATAAGGGTGTAGACGGGCTTTTGGCCTTTGCCCAGAGAGCCAACAGCACGACCGAAAAAGTGATTAGAATAATTAGGTTGTAAAAAACCTTTTCGTCAACTTTGAGCAAACGAGCACCTAACGTTGCACTTGCTCCAACCAGCGCGATTATCAAAGCCAAATTCTCTTTGATGAACTTCATAAGGACGCGTGAGAGTCAGAATTGAAATGACGACCAACAGGCTCGTCCGCAGGACCGCTGGAAGAAAAGTCTCGCCGACGTTCAATACTCGGAGGTCCGTCACGCTGACGATGTTCGCACCATACTCGTTCCGACTATTTGTTTCAAGACCTGAGCACGATAATGGCGCAAGAGGAGCATAAGAATCTCGCCTTCCTTCTCAAGGCAAGACCGTCGTCTAGCGCGCCTCGTGCCGCGCCTTCGCGATAAACGCTTCAATGTCGGAAATGCTGCGCGGCAAAGCACCGGTCATCCACTTGCAGCCTTCCGCGGTAACTTGCATGTCGTCTTCGATGCGCACGCCTATGCCTTTATACTTTTCAAATGCCGGTCTGACCGCCGCGATGAACTTTTCGGTTTCCGCTGTCTTCGGCAAATTGTCCAGCGCATCTTCGCGAATGTAAATGCCGGGCTCGTTTGTGAACACCATGCCCGGTTCGAACGACGCGCCGCCGCCCACGTCGTGCACGTTCATGCCTAACCAGTGCGAGGTACCGTGCATGAACCAAACCCGATACTGGCTGGCTGAATTAACATCGGTAATCAGCCCGAGCCGCAACAGGCCGTCTTTGATTACCGCCTGCGCGGCGTTGTGTACCTGCGAGAGCGTCGCGCCCGAACGGATGGCTTTCGCGGCGGCTTCCTGCGCGTCATAAACGATCTGGTAAATCTCGGCCTGCTCTTTGCTGAATTTGCCGCTGACCGGAAACGTGCGCGTCACATCGGCAGAGTAGTGACCGTACTCGGCGCCCACGTCCATCAACATCAGTTGGCCCGTCTTCACCGGCCCCTGCGACTCTTCATAGTGAAGCGTCGTCGCGTTCGGCCCGCAACCAACGATGTCTGGATAGCCCCAGTTGTCGGCGTTGCGCAGCTTGAACGTGTATGCGACCTGCGCGTCGACTTCGTATTCCCACTTCGCCTGTGACGCAAAGGCCTGCGCGCGCTCGTGCGCTTCGATGCTGATGTCGATCGCGTGCTGCATGATCTCAAGTTCCATCGGCGACTTTCGCAGACGCATCTGCGCAAAGACTGGTGAAGCGTTCTGAATCGTGAAGCCGGCAGGTTCTTTCGCCCAATTCTCCGCGAAGCGCTGCTCCTGGCGATATTCGCGACTCTCTCCCTGTGCTTGAAAGTTGAGGAGATAAAGCGCGGCTTCGTTCTTCGTGGCGGCATTGAACAAACCATCGAAGGCGCCGTTGGTCTCCGGTCCCGAGCTTGACGTCAGCAAAACGTTCTCGGGCTTTGGCCGGAATGCTTCATGATTGCGGACCGCCTTCACAAAGCCGTCGAACTCGCTCGCTTCCCAGATTTCTCTTATGCCTGAAAGTTGCGCCGCCTCCTGTGCGCTGTACATGTGACCCGTCCAGGTTTCCGCCGCCGGACTGCGTCGCGGCAGAAACAGAACTTCGGGTAGCTGTGCGTTGCCGGGCATCAGCACCAGCGTCGCGCGCTTCTGGTTCAGGTTAGTCAGGTAATAAAGATTGTTCTCCTGGCGAAACGCATAGTCGACGTCGTTGGTGTAGACGCGTGGCTCAGTGCTGAAAAGCACCAGGATGGCTTTCGTGCCGATCACGTCGGCGACATGCTTGCGCCGCGCGGCAAGTTCATCAATACGCTTCGCTTCGTCAAACGCCGGCGCCGGCGGCGTGATGCGAATCACCGGAGCGGGAGCACTCTCTGTTTTCGCGCGAGCCCCGGCCGGCGGGAACGCGAAGACTGAAAGCAGGACTCCGATGAGCGTCAAAACAGACGCTGAGCCGATGGCGCTTCTTCTGATCATTTTCAACTCCTTGATGCTTTGTGATTGGGACTGTGACACGCGGATTCAAGATCGAATGACTGCCTTCAAATGCATCTCAGGGACGACCTCGTTTGCGAAAAGGTTTTTGACCGGGTGGAATCACCTGGACTCTGCCGTCGGGCCAGGTCATGACGCGCGTACCGTCAGGTTGAATCACTACCCGCGTGCCGTTTGGCAGGTGTCTGACTGTGGGCATTTCAGCAGGGCCGGGCGCATGGCCGGGTTGCCGGCCGCGCGGATTCCGCAACGGATCGAAGGGCTTTTGATCTTGCGGCGGAGGTCCGCCCGGAGACGACGCATTTGGATTGCCACGATCCGGATTTCTGTTCGGGTCATGCGCTATCTCCCGGTCCCTTTCAATCTGGGACTTGCTGGGCAGATTGGTTTCGGGAGTCTTCTCAGTCGCTGGTTTGGTTGTCGTTGCACGCTGGCTGTTGCTTTTTGCGGTCTTCGATTCGGTTGCATTAGGCGAGTCAGTCGGCACCGGAGCCAAAATAACAGGCGACGGTTTTGATTCCGTCGTTTGGGTTGAATTCTGCCCCAGAGCCGCGGCACTCTGTTGGGTCTGGCGGCGCGCGCGATAAACATAGAATCCGCCTGCGCCTCCGGCGATCAAAACGATCAGGGCAGCGGCCGCGAGCCATGCGCGCGAGCGTCTTCCACTTGCCGGTCGCACCACCGTGGCAACCTCGCTCGCGGCAGTTGCGCCCCTCGGGCTTTCGTAGCGTCGGCGGCGAGCAGGGTCCGGGCTTCACTGCTCGCAGTCCGGGTTTGCTCGCCCATCAATCTCGTCGCCTTGTCGAAAGCGACCGTGTTCGCTCCTATGTCACCGGCGACGCCCGCTGCCAAAACAGTTTCCGCGTCTCCGAGTTCGTTCCCGGATAGACCGGCTATGCGGAATGCTTCCCGCATCAACAGGGCTGAGGCAAACCGTTCGTCGCGCTTTTGCGACATTCCCTTACTCAAAACATTGGCAACCGCGCCGCTTACTTGCGGCGCTACTTTGTTGGCCGGAAGCAAAGGATCCGGTTGTCCGTTTACGAGCGCGCCGGCGCGGCTGAGCGCGTCCGGCGGTTTGACGTTGGTAAGCAAATGAAACAGCGTCGCGGCCAGCGCATAGATGTCGCTGCGCGCGTCGGTGCCCAGTCCCTGCACTTGCTCAAGCGGCGCGTAATTCGGCGTGTACCCGAAGATACTCGCCGAGGTTGTGACCACCGATGCCTGGCCGGCATATCCCTTTGCCAGGCCAAAGTCGAGCAGCACAATCTGGCCGCGCGCGGTCAACTTCAGATTCTGCGGTTTGATATCGCGATGGATGATTTCCGGATCCTGCGTGTGCAGATAGTCGAGCGCATCGCAAAGCTGATCGGCCCAGCGGAGCACTTCCTCCTGCGGAAAATGAGCATTGCGCTGCCCAAGCATGGCCGAAAGGTCTTCGCCCGCCACGTACTGCATCACGAGAAACTGTCCATCTCCTTCGTTGAAATGGTCGCTGACGCGCGGCAGCGCCTGATGATGCAGCCGGGCCAGCAGACGCGCTTCGCGCTCGAACTGCTTGCGCAGTTTCTCGTCCGTAAAAAGGGTTTCTTTCAAAGCGACGGTGGTATCGAGACGCTGATCCAGGGCCTCGTACACCGCGCCCATGCCGCCCTGACCTAGCTGGCGAATAATGCGGTAGCGGCCCTGTAAAATCGTCTCTGGTGAAAGCATAACTGGCGATGCAGGGTTGCATGACGAGTCTATCATTCCGCGCATTGCCTGCCAATACGATCGACCGATCCGCCGCGCGACGGGAATCGTCCCGCGACAACCAGATTCTCTTTAGACGAGCGCCGAGAGCGATTGGCCTTTGCGCTTGTCATGGGCGTATGCTAAGCACCAAGTGAGCAAAGCTACTCCTCTGGACGCAGACGGCGAGATCATCGACGTTAGCCCGGGCAAGCCACGCCGCCGGAAACGTTGGTGGTGGTTTTTGATTCTGGCGATCGTCGCGTTGATGTTTCTGGCCTCCCGCGGTCTGTCGATGGTGGTGGTTTTTGATTCTGGCGATCGTCGCGTTGATGTTTCTGGCCTCCCGCGGTCTATCGATCTACGTTTCGGCCCTGTGGTTCAATTCGCTCGGCTACGCGCAAGTGTACTGGTACATGTTCAGGTTGAAGATCGAGCTGTTTGTAGTCTTCTTCCTGATTACGGTAGTGATCTTGCGCGGCGGATTTTGGTTGATCGAACGAGCCTTTGCTTCGTTCGCGTTTGAACGCCGCACGATTCTGATCAATCAGCAACCGGTGAGCATTTCGCCCGCGCGTTTTTTGCGTCCGCTCGCCTGGATCGTTTCCGTGCTGGCGGGCTTGATATTCGGATCTGGCATGCGCGAGGCGTGGCGGCGCTTTGCTCTTTATGCCCATCAAACACCGACTGTAACAGACCGCTCGGCTTTTACCTGTTTTCGCTCCCGGTTTACGAAGTCATCAATAACTGGCTGTTCTCTCTTTCGGTAATCCTTTTGGTCGCCGCGATCATTTACGCGCTGCTCGCGGTGACGCAGGAGGGACTGGCAACTGCGGGTTCGATGGCCAGGGCGCGCAAGACCAGCCTGGCCGCGGTTTCATTCACACTGGCTTTGCTTCTGCTTACGCTCGCGTGGAGTGTTTTGCTCTCGCGCTATCCATATCTCTGGGAAGACCATCAACCGTTTTCCGGCGTCACTTTTGTGGAAGCGAATTACCTGCTTAAGGGATTGTTATGGGTCGCCGGCGCTTTATTTTTGGCCACCGCGATTTGCCTGGTGAACGCCTTTGCGCTGCGGCGCGTGCGCGTCCTCATCGCCGCTGTCGCCATTCCGATCGTCGTCTATGTAATCGGAACGGTTTTGATACCCGCGTACGTTACAAGTTTCATCGTCAAGCCAAACGAGCTCGGCCGCGAAACCCCTTACATTGAACAGAATATTGCCTGGACGAGGCGCGCCTTCGGGATCGACCGGATCGAGCAGCGAAACTATGACGCGGAAAACACCGCCGAGGCCTTCGCGCTCTCAGACAATCGGCCGACGCTGGACAACATCCGCTTGTGGGACTGGCGGGCGCTGAAAGATACGCTCACGCAGATTCAGGCCATCCGCACGTATTACGATTTCACGGATGTTGACGTGGATCGATACGCCATCGCCGGCCAGAAGCGCCAGATGATGCTGGCTACCCGCGAGATCAACTCAGAGAAATTGCCCGAACAATCGCGCAACTGGGTGAACGAAAAACTGATCTACACGCACGGCTACGGCTTGACGATGAACACCGCAAACGAATTCACCCCCGAAGGCATGCCGAAGTTTGTGCTGTCGAATATGCCGATTGAATCAACCGCCGCTGAGGTCAAGGTCAATCGCCCTGAAATCTACTTTGGACAAGAGACGAACACCAATGTCTATGTCAACACCAAGCGAAAAGAATTTAACTATCCGCAGGGCGAAGCCAACAACCTCACCAGCTATGAAGGAACCGGCGGCATTCGCCTCGGTGGTGCGCTGCGGCGCACGTTGCTCGCATGGGCCCTGGATGATTTAACCAAGCTGCCTTTTTCGGACGACGTAACGCCCGACAGCCGCGCCCTGATTCATCGCAACATTCGGGACATCGTCGATAGCGTGGCGCCGTTTCTGGTCTACGACAACGATCCCTACATAGTCATCAGCAATGACGGCCGCCTGTATTGGATCATCGACGCGTTCACTGAATCGGCCAATTATCCTTATTCGCGCCACTATCAGGCCGGCGAGAAGAGCATCAATTACATCCGCAACAGCGTCAAGGTTGTGATTGACGCTTATAACGGCGCCGCGAGCTTTTACGTCTTTGATTCGCAGGATCCCTTGATTCAAACTTATCGCGCCACTTTTCCCACACTATTTCGCGACGCCAGCGAAATGCCCGCGGACCTGCGCGCACATGTGCGGTATCCCGAAACTCTGATCAAGGTTCAGGGCGACGTCTTTGGTCTTTATCACACCCAGAATACGAGCGCGTTCTTTCAGCGCGAGGACCTCTGGACCGTGGCCCAACAGGTGGGACTTAACCAGCAGAGTCAACAGCAGGAACAGCAGCCGATCGAACCTTACTTTGTGCTAATGCAACTGCCCGGAGAGAAGGTGGCGAACGAGTTTGTCGAGATTCTTCCGTTCACGCCATCAAAACGGAACAACATGATCGGCTGGATGGCCGGCCGTTGTGACGGCGACGCGTATGGCTCGCTTCTGGTTTACAACTTTCCGAAATCGCGTCTGATCGACGGCCCGCTTCAGATCGAAGCGCGTATCGATCAGAACACGCTTTGGAACCAGCAGGGCTCGCACGTTCAGCGCGGCCACTTGCTGGTCATCCCGATCGGCCGCTCATTACTTTATGTCGAACCGGTTTATTTGAAAGCGGAGCGTAGTCCTATGCCCGAGTTGCGATTGGTGGTACTGGCAACTCAGGACCGCCTCGCATACGGCGCAAACTTTGATGAGGCGCTGACCAATTTGTTTGGTGAAGCCGCCAAGCCTTCAACCGAAGCGAAGCCGGAGCCAGCCAAATCGAAACCGGGCGCCTCGGCCCAACCTTCGCCGACGCCACCAGCGGCTACGCAGAATGCCGAGCAATTGATCAATCGCGCCGGGCAGGAGTTTGAGGAGTACCAGCGCCTTACGGCGGAGGGCAAGCTTGGCGAGGCCGGGAAAAAACTCGAAGAACTCAAGCGCACGCTTGAGGAGTTGAAAAAATCGAAGGGCAAGCCCTAGCGACTTTTTTCATTAATCCTATCTACTTAAGCTTCACAGCCAGTTGCCGCGCCTTTTCTACCGCCTCCTTCTGCTCAGGCTCGTAATCGGGGTCAAACTTCATGGTCAGCAGCGTGTCGATTTCTCTACGCGCATCTTCCTTGCGATTCGCGTCGGCGTAAGCTTCGGCCAGGCGCAATCGCAGTAACGAATTGTTCGGCCCGAACCGTAATCCCTTTTGGAAATATTCAATCGCCTTTTGCGTGTCGCCACCCAACAATCTGGGCGACTCTTGATAAACTTGCCCCAGAACCATGTACGCGCTGCCTGCCTGATACCCTTCGTCGAGCTTAATCACCGTTTCCATTTCGTGCTTAATGTCATCAATCTCGGCGAGACCCGCCAGGGTGCTAACTTGAGCCTTGCCGCCATAATTCGCGCCGAGCCAGAAATGACCATCGGGTTTACCGTCCTGTAATTTCAACGCCAGCTTGCCGGCCTCAATGCCTGCGCGGAACGCCTTGTCACGTTCGATCTCATCCGGGGTGTGTGAACCGAGATAATAATCAAACTTAGCCAGCCGCCAGGCCACATTGTAGTTCCCGGCTTCGGTCGCCTGTGAATGACGAAGCGCAATCAGGCCTTGCCGAACCTTTGTCAGATCCGAGCGACCGGCATAGAGCGCGTCGGCCTCAGCAATCACGTCGGCCGTGGACCGCGCGGGCGCGCTATCGTTGCTCGCCACGGCCTCCTTTCGACAAGAGGTCACCGAGAACAGAAGCGAAACGGTGGCCAAGCAAAGACTCAGATTCCCCACATTTTGCTTGATATTGTGTGCTCGGCTCCTCATGAATCCTCCAGATTGTATAGTCATCGCATACACCCAATTTCTCGCTTCCGCTTTCGACCGGGATCGGTTATATTTGACCCCCTCTTGACCATGAACAGGGACGCATCACAGTGAAAGCGGCAGCAGCATTCTACGATTTGGAAGGAACCCTGGTCAGCACGAACCTGGTTCATACGCTCGGCTTCTATGCGCGTAACCAACCCAGCCTGCTTCGCAGTTTCACCAAGAGCGCTGCCACCCTCCTGAGCGTTCCCCTCTTCGCCGTCAGCGATCAGTATAGCCGAAAAGTTTTCAACGATCTCTTTTTCAAGCGCTACAAAGGCGAGACTGAGGACCGGATGCGCTACTTTGCCGACCAGCTATTCGTAGACGTACTTAAGCCGGCGGTCTATCCCGGTGCTTTTGAATTGATCGAAAAGTCCCGGAGCCTCGGACTGCGGCAAGTCGTGGTCACTGGAGCTCTGGACGTTTCGGTAAAGCCACTAATGGAGTATCTGGGAATCACGGACTACGTCGCCAACCGTTTGGAATTCGTAAAGGGCGTGGCGACCGGACGTTTGTTGCCGCCAGTCCTGGCGTCGGCAACTAAGGCTTCATGGATCAGGACCTTTGCTGAGCGTGAGGGTCTAAGCCTGAGCGAATCGTTCGCCTACTCTGACAGCATCAGCGATTTGCCAATGTTGTCGATCGTCGGCCATCC
>WNFJ01517550.1_pt1 | contig 12682 bp, 16 predicted proteins | sample 5400461 | NCBI WGS metagenome assembly WNFJ01 (sample SAMN13153349, study PRJNA577476) | soil metagenome | isolation source: 115 cm saprolite on Douglas fir-dominated hillslope | place: USA:California | collected 2013-09-17 | reverse complement strand
ATTCGGATTTCCGGTGCGTTGCTACATCGACTGAAGCTGCCATATGGCCCTCATCCGTCAACGCAATTCTCTCGCGTCATTGAAGTGGACAAGCAAACGACAGCTGGTGGCCGTCTGGATCGGGCATATGGAAATGGCGTTCTCCCCAGGAAGCGTCTTGTGGAATGTCCGGATCAAATCCGCTTTCGCTCAGTTGAATCCATAACGCGTCCACATTCGTGACGTGGAAGACTAGCCGCCCCCAGCGAGTCACCGTGCCGCCCTGTTCCAGATTGAGGATCGCAGATTGTGCGTCTTTTGCGCGCAGTGAAGAGAAACCCGCGTTCTCTCCGCCATAGAGAAGCTCCATGCCTAAAACATCTCTATAAAACCGCACGGACTCCATCATGTTCACAATCCGAAGAGTGACAGCGGAAATCTTTTCAATCGTCGGCGGCATACGCCACGAGTTTACCTCGGCTACGCTTGAATCTTCTTTCCGGAAGGCATACGGCGAAAGACAACGGAGGTGACTCTGATCTGTCCGGACGAGTCTGCCGTGCAAGCAGCTGTTACAAACGCCATGATCCTGTGACATTGGGGAACAGCACTCGATTTGGGCCCCCCAGTGGATTAGGAGCTTCACGGCCGCACGATGAGGCCACTAAGCATTTCGGTGCTTGCGCCGAGCGTTGATGATCTCGACTGCCGGAATAAAATCTCCAATTGAGAAGTATGTTGGCAACAACATTTACAACAGAATGTCCTTCAAGCTGAAGAAAAAACGCGTTCTAAATCCGCCCGAGATGTGGATTCGTAGCGATGCGGTATTTGAGTCGATTGTGCCAGCCGAACTATTCACGAGGGCGCATAACATCATTCGCGAACGTATCCGCAAATACAGCAATGACGAATTGCTCGGCCAACCTCGCAGCTTGTTGGAGCGCGAAGGGCGTCTCTCTGGTCTTCTGATCGACGAGACTGACGGCAATGGCTTCCAGTTCGGTCTATCGCGGCCCGGTTTCGCAGCCTGATCCGGGCATATGGATTGATTGGGTATGCGGCACGCGCATTACAGGCGCTGAGCAACTGCGCCCAGCGCCCGGTTACTCAAGCGAACTTCGCTCGACTGCATAAGGGCTGGCGGTCCGCCGGCTCGTGAAAAATTGGCAATTACCAAAAACTGGTTAAGCCAGCCGGTGCGAGGTCCCAAGCGGCGCATTTAGTTAACGCCGGGCGTTCCCTTCCAATCGATAATGTCAACCAGGTTCCAGGGGTTCCCAATGAGATTCATTTGCAACTCTCCCTGCTTATCGATCACGAACTCGGCTGCAGGATACAACACGCCTCTGCTCTTACTCTTATCGGTGTCGTTCAAGTCGAATTCGCCAGCCGTCAAGTTATAAGCACTAGATCGGGTGTCCCAGTACACCTCACCGAACTTCAGGAGCCTGTTATTGACAAAATGAATCTTCCGCCCAGTTGGAGTTGGAATCACTTGGATATAACTGCAGTCATATCCCAGAGTACCCGTGGCCTCGATGTGACCCGCCGCTTTCATCTTGCTGAGCGCGTTGACCAACCCTTGATCTCCGCCCTTCTGAAACGCGTCGACGAGAATTTGCTTGTCTGTCTGGCTAGAGTAGTCATAGACGTTTAGGGTGATGCTGAATTGAGATCCCATCTGGGTGCTTGTGCCCATGGCAGTGGCATCAATCGTTTCTGACTTGTTAGCCGAGAAACCGGGAGTACTTCCTGCGATGAGCAGGCCGGTAATCAGCAAACTACCGAGGGTAAGTTTGAGCGTTCTTTGAACCGCATTCTTGTTTTGTAACATTTTCATTCCTCCTTATATGAAATATGAACTTCATCGAAAAATAATGTGGTCTACTGATGGGCCAACCGAAAAGAGTTGGCTCGGCCACATGAACCATGGTTTTGGAAGACGTGGCCGGACTGCATCAACTCCATCAATCCCCTACGACTTGTGCTTGGGGGTTTTCGCATCCAGAGTCGAGATCAACGGCTCGGCTGCTGGAGGTACAGCGACAGCTTTGGACAGAACAATATCCCTCGCCGAAACCTTTTCGCCGTACACGCGGCGGTTGTCGCCATTGTCCGGACGAATTGTCGAGCCTTCGAGGGAGACGCCGGCAAACAGGCCACGTGCCCTGGAGTAGCTCAAGATTTCTGCTCGCAGGGTCGCATCCGTGTCGGCAGACGCATCGCGGCCGACCGGGCCCGCGGCCACGGAAGCATCCGCTCCCAGCTTCACCTTGCTGGCGAGGATACCGCTCGCGCCGCTTTCATTCATCACCAGCAACACAAAGTCTGTAGCTTGCCCACCGATCTGAAAGCCGAAGCTTCCACCCTCGAGGGCCATCATCGTGGGAGCGCCCCAAGGTCCCCGAAAATCTTGCCCCTGGCGGCATGACATTGCGCCCCGCCCGTAACTTCCGCCAACGATGAACGCGGCTTTTAGGACGGAGGGAAAGACAACGACGCAATCTGCCTTGTCGAGTAACTCCTGCGGGATGCTGTCAGGAACGTCGAGAATCTCTTTCAATACCCTGCCACTATCTTTCAATCTGTCGTCAACTTTGGTTTGGGCCGATGCGCTCGCCACCGCAGCAAAGAGTGGTACAGCGGCCAATAGGATACTGCTCAGATAAGTCAGCAACTTTCGCATGTTATTGTTCTCCTGTCAGTTTTGTGAAATCGTTCGCTACTTGTTTGTCGTCCCGGGGATCGCCTCGGGTTATTGCGCTTCGCCGGTATCGTTGGTTGACGGCGATTGTTTGTCGGCGACCGCAACTTTGGCCGCATTTTGTTCGGCATTGGACGGCACTACCTGCATGCCGGAACCCTGTCCCTCAACCCAGACTTGGCTTAGAAACTCAGTCTCGCCGTACTTGTTGAAAGTGACATCGCTCTGGGCATGAGGAGTTTCTGAGGTGGTAACTGCAAACTCCACGAAGACCGAGTGTGAGCGGCTGGCGTCTTCGATCAACAACAAGTTGTCGTCTTCGTTCGGCACGCTCACCGTGTAACTACCTGCAGGCAGCTTCGTATTCCCCGCATAAAACGCCGACGGTGCCACAAATGTCACCCTGTTGGTGATCTGCGCCATCGCTGGAATTGCACACAGGATTGATAGCAAGCCCATGAGCACAATCAGTTTCTTTACAGCGTTCATTTTTGTTTCTCCCTCTGTCGGCTGTATTTAGGCTTGGCCTAGTCATTCTTGACAAGGATGCTGTGCCCTTAACGAGTAAATGCATTAGGCATGCCAAAGTTGTGTGGTGCAGGAGATCGTGGCAAGTGATTGAATGTAGGAGAAGATCAGGACGGCACCTATCGCTATCCCGAGTCCCACCGATAAACTCTGCGTCACTCTGTCGACAGGTGTCGCCCGGTGGTCACTTAAAGACTGGATCATCTTAGGCGTCTGCTCTATGTTCACGGAGTAGTGCAGATAGACACGCGGACAAGACCTGCTTCGCGGAAGTAACGCAATGGCTATTTCGGAGTTCAATCCATCTCGAAGGCGAGATATTGCAGTTTCCCGTTACGTTCTACTTGGAGGACGACCGGATCACCAGGATTGAGTGCGCGAACGATCGTCTGCAACTGGCTCACCGTCTGCAGCGGGGTGCGATCGATTGCACGAATGATGTCCCCGGTTTTTAGTCCCGTATCCGGGGTTTTTGACTCAGCGGCTTGAGCTAACACTACAATCCCAGACTCGCTGCGTACGCCAGCCAGCGCTGACCTCACGCTCCCGTCCAGGTCCGTGACAAAAACGCTCAGCTCCCGGAGCAAGCTCTTCTGCAGGTCAGGAACATCAGCTAACTCCTCGAGCTTGTCGTGATACACCTTCACGGGAATGTTGAAGGACATCCGGCTCATGCCTCGAAGCACATCGATTTTTATAATCTGATCAGCTGGGTGCAGATAGAGTGCAGCCATGAAGTCGGGAAGACCCAGGATTGGGTGATCGTCGATGGCAAGCACGATGTCCTGTACCTGCAGACCCGCTGCTTCCGCCATTCCTCCCAGGCCATCCGCTAGTGTAGGTGTGATGGTCTGCGCTTTCGCGCCGATTGCGACCCGCTGCACATGGCCGTACTTGCGAAGATTCTGATAATCGAAATTGACGATGGCCGCGGGAATCGCAAAGCCCAGCCCTTCGCTGCCGCCACCTGTGCTTAACATTAACGTGTTAATACCAACAACATTGCCATCAATATCCACCAGCGGCCCACCGCTGTTTCCCGGATTCATCGCTGCGTCAGTCTGGATATAGACCATGGGCTCATCGGGATCGGGTTGCCGCGCGACCGAGCTGACCACGCCCATCGTGACTGAATCCCGGAGTCCCTCGGGACTGCCGATCGCAAGCACAAGTTCTCCCTGGCGGACTCGCTTCTCACTGCCTAGAGTAAGCGTGGGCAAGTGCGATGCCTCCACTTTAAGGAGCGCCAAATCCGACGCTTTGTGTGTACCTAACAGTTTGGCGTCGAAGATCTGCGTGGCGCGAACGGCCTGGGGTTCGAGCGGGGAATTTGTCGGCGGTGGTGGAAGGATCACGCGGATGCGTTGCGCGCCTTCCACCACGTGGGCGTTGGTCATGATGTATCCGTCAGGATCGACGATGATCCCCGACCCGATAGCATGCTCCCGGACGATGACTGCCGTATTTGCGTGTCCGTGATCCTCCAACGGGCCGTAGCCGGTGACCACGATCTGGACCACCGCGGGCGAAACCTTCGCCACCACTGCTTCGAGAGAGCTGTCCAGCTCTCGCAGGAAGTTCGATGGCCTGGCCGTTACCGATATGTCAGTGGCAACTCCGGTGTGCCGCGTTTGCGCGTGCGCGAAAGTAGCTAGCAGCAAACAAGCCATACCGCGTTTGATGTGCAGTCTTGTCATCGCTTCAACCAATCTGGAACAGACTCAATATCGTATGTCTCTCTTCTCCAGGTTAATTGCAGTTGGAGTTCCATCGGGCGCGAGTCTCCTCGATGGGGGTGGACAGCGACGCCCGGTCTCTACACGGCATTTATCAGCGTACGCTTCTGACCCGCAAGTGCGAACGGCGTCGAAATGCCGACATCGCCATCCCCCTGTCGACACCATGGGCGTTTCATATTCTCTGCTTGCTGATCACACAAACCTTGGAAAAGCATTGTGTTAACGGCAACCGGAAGGTTTGGAGAGCTGCATGCAATCAGATGGAGTTGAAAAGGAGAAATGACAATGGCAAATCAAGAGACTAGAAAGTGCGCACACATACCTTGTCTGTGCGATGTCCCACGTGGACAAAAGTACTGCGGAGACTCGTGCCGCGACGCAGGAAGCGACGACATGGAGATCGCGTGTCACTGCGACCATGCATTATGTCCGCTCACGATTCGGGAGTTTGTATCTCGCCTTGCCGCTCAGACGGCCAACTGATTCATGACAGAACTGGCGATGACCATCAATGCGTCCCGCCGCAGGAGAATTGATATGTTCTTAAAACAAAGTTTGTCTTTTTTTCTTTCCTTGTGCCTCTTGCTAACCACCGCCCCGGGGGTGTTCGCCGATCAGGCCCCCCAATCCGAGGCAACACCACCGGTTCAGGCCGCACAACAGACTCCGGCACAGCTGCAGCAGCTCGTAGCGCCGATTGCATTGTATCCGGATGCATTGGTTGCGCAGATTCTGGCGGCCGCTACCTATCCCGACCAGATTGTGGAAGCGGACCGCTGGCTCCAGCAACATACCGATCTAAAGGGAGCACAACTCGGCCAGGAGGTCGACAAGCAACCTTGGGATCCAAGCGTGAAGGCCCTTACCGAATTTCCCTCGGTGCTCGCCAACATGGACAAGAACCTCTCGTGGACCTCGTCGCTCGGCGACTCTTACGTCAACCAGCAGCAGGAAGTAATGAACGCCGTTCAGGCGATGCGTGATCGTGCGCAGAAAGCGGGAAACTTAAAGAGCACATCACAGGAGAACGTGACGACGCAAGGACAAACCATTGTGATCGAACCTGCCGACCCTGAGATTGTTTACGTTCCTGAGTATGACCCTTGGCTCGTGTACGGAGAGCCCATCGGGATTTGGCCAGGTTGGTATTCGTATCCAGGACTGTACCTTGGCGGCCCTGGAATTGCGTTTGGGTTGGGCTTTGGAATTGGTTATTTCGGCGGGTTTGGTTGGGGATGGCACCACTGGGGATCTGACTGGCATCACCACGATGTCATTTATAACCACAACACTTACGTATCCCACAGTAGAATCTTCGCCAATCACAACACCTTCAATCGCGGGCGTTCCAACTTCAATCATGGAGGCGGATTTCATGGTGGAAACGGATTTCAGGGTCGCGGCCCTGGTGGAAATCCGGGGTTCCGAAATCCGGGCGGCCATGGATCAGCCCCGCAGCATGGATTCGTAGCTCCGCAACACGGATCTGCGGCGCCGCATGTTCAGCCCGGTGGTCATTCCGGGGCGTTCGGCGGCTTTAATCATGGAGGAGTTGCTAGAGGATTCTCCTCTCGCGGGCAGTCGAGCTTCGGCGGCTTTCACGGCGGCGGAGGTTTCCACGGCGGTGGCGGTGGGGGTTTTCACGGTGGCGGAGGTCGCCGGTAACCCGGTTCATTCATAGAAAACCAACTTACATAGGGAGAATGAAATCATGCACACGACGAATTTGATTACCGCGACAGCTTCCAAACCGAGGCTCAACTGGGTAGGTGCCCTAAGCGCTCTTGCATTGTTAATTGCGAGTTGCTCTCAAACGAGTCACGCTCAGAAATCGGGACTCGAAACCTTTTCGTCCCCGGGGAAAGCGACGAGCGCTCTGTTCCAGGCTGTTCAGAATAGCGATGAGGAGGCTCTGGAAAGGATCCTCAGAGCCGGCAAGGAAGTGACTTCGTCAAATGACGAGATCGAGGACAAACTCGAACGCGAGCGGTTCAGCCAGAAATATCAGGAGATGCACCGTCTGGTTCGAGAACCCGACGGAAGCACGGTACTGTATATCGGCGCGGAAAACTGGCCCTTCCCCATTCCGCTGGTCTCAAAGAACGGCGCCTGGTACTTCGATTCCGATTCCGGTCAACGGGAAATTCTGTATCGGACTATCGGCGAGAATGAGACCACCGCAATTGAGGTCTGCCGCGTACTGTCAAAAGCAAATCACAGCGAGACAGAAGCCACCGTCGACGACCAAGTCAAACGATATGCGCAAAGCCTCGAGCGTGGCGCTACTGGGAATGCTGATGCTCAAAATGCTGATGCTCAAAACGCTGACAGACAGCCGTCTCCTTTCCACGGTTACTACTTTCGAGTGGTGGCAGGGAATGCTCCGGCCGCGACAACCGTCACCCGCAGCACGAAGACTGGCGCCGTGGCGCTGGTAGCTTATCCAGTGGATTACCCGTCGTCAGGGGTCATGACTTTCATAGTTACCAAGACCGGTACTCTGTACGAAAAGGACCTGGGATCTAAAACGACGACGGTCGCAAAAAACTTAGTACGCAGCCCGGATTCGAGCTGGCATATCGCCGCAGTGAAGTAACGAGGTCATAGAGAAAGGTCTGTGGAAAATGAAAACGAGCGAGAAAACTGCAAGTCGGTCGGCCGCTGGCAGCGGAACAATTGCTCTAGGTGGCGAACTCACCGTCAACCGTCTGGGCTTCGGGGCCATGCGCCTTACGGGCGACGGAATCTGGGGGCCACCTAAGGATCCCGCGACAGCAATTGCCGTTCTTCGCCGCGCCATCGAGTTCGGAGTCAACTTCATAGATACGGCTGATTCTTATGGCCCCTATGTCAACGAAGAATTGATCGCCGAGGCGCTGGCGCCTTATCCCAAGCATCTTGTCATCGCGACCAAGGGTGGATGGAATCGGCCCGGGCCGAATCAGTGGACACACGACGCTACACCGGCACACTTGCGCAAAGCGGTGGAAGGTAGCCTGAAGAGACTGCGTCTCGACCGGATCGACGTCTACCAGTTGCACATTCCCGATCCGGTGGTGCCTTTCGACGCGTCGATCGAAACCCTTGCTAACATGCAATCCGAAGGAAAGATCCGGTTCGTCGCATTGTCGAATGTCACCGTGGAGCACGTCGAGCGAGCGCGGAAAATCGTACCGATCGTGTCGGTCCAGAACCGGTACAGTTTCGCTGATCGCGAATGGGACAATGTCGTCGATTATTGCGAGCGCAATGGGATCGCGTTCATCCCCTGGTTTCCGCTGGGAGGGGGGACGGTGGCCGGCAGGTTGCTGGAGAAGGTTGCGAAAGCGGGCCAAGTGAAACCTATCCAGATCGCGTTGGCGTGGTTGCTGAAGCGGTCCCCGATTATGTTGCCCATCCCTGGGACGTCCTCGATTGCACATCTCGAGGAAAACATGCAGGCGGCAGCATTGCAATTGACTGACGAAGAATACATGGGCTTATCTGGCGTTATCGAACTGGCGTCCTGATCACGCCGGCCGCGACTGTTCCTTTGAATGTTGGGGCTGCGGGCCAGGTCACAAATGGAGGGTTAAACGCAATGGAGAAAGCTGGCACTAAAGACAAATTTTCGCGTCGCGGATTTCTTGGAGTCGGCTCGGCAGCCTTGGCAGCCGCGGCTGGAAGTTTAGCGGTAAGCGCCGCTATGGCGCAGGAAAATCAGCCACGAACTGACCGGAGCGCAACCGATCCTGGTCCCGCAAATACGCCCCTTGACGCGCAGAACCCCGATTCCGCGTGGCCACCCGCAACGGATTCCAAGAGCTTGGTTCAAAACTTCAAATATCCGTTCTCTCTTGCGAACAAGCGCACTTACGAAGGCGGATGGTCGCGGGAAGTGACCGTTCGGGAACTGCCTGTCTCGAAGACCATGGCAGGCGTAAACATGAGACTCACTGCCGGGGGTGTTCGCGAACTGCACTGGCACACGGCAGACGAATGGGCAATCGTACTCTACGGGTCCGCGCGTATCACAGCCATTGATCGGGACGGCAAGAGTTTTGTGGCCGATGTAAAGAAAAATGATCTGTGGTATTTCCCCAGCGGGATTCCCCATTCGATTCAAGGACTCGATCCGGACGGTACAGAATTCATGTTGGTATTCGACGAGGGAGATTTCTCTGAGTCAGATACGGTCCTGCTGAGCGACGCGATGGCGCACTTGCCGCGCGAGATCGTGTCAAAGAACTTTGGTGTTGTCGAACCAGCTTTGAAGAATCTTCCCAAGCAAGAGTTATTCATTTTCCAGGCTGAAGTTCCTGGATCACTCGACGCCGACCAGAAATCAGCTGCAGGAGCGCCTGGGAAGTCGGTCAGCGATTTCGCTTTTCGCACGATGGAAATGCCGCCGACCAAGCGCACGAAAGGCGGAGAGGTGCGCATCGTTGATTCGAGCACGTTCAAGGCCTCAACTAACGTTGCGATGGCCATGGTCACGGTCCACCCGGGAGGGATGCGCGAACTGCACTGGCACCCCAACGCCGACGAATGGCAGTATTACATCTCGGGCAAGGGAAGAATGACTGTAGTCTCGACAGGGAACCGCGCTCGCACGATGGACTTTCAGGCGGGAGACGTCGGGTACGTTGAAAAAACTCTGCTGCATTACATAGAGAATACCGGGGACACAGACCTGGTCTTCCTGGAGATGTTCAAAAGCAGCTTCTACCAGGATCTGTCGCTTTCTCAGTGGTTGTCCCACACGCCGCCCGAACTGGTGATGGCGCATCTCAATATCGACAAGGCAACCATGGACACGATACCGAGAGACGAACTCGTGATCGTGCCGCGTTAGTACGAACGCTCGGGCTGTCCTGCGGCGGATGGAAGCAACTCAATCGACATCGCCGCGTTGGTTTCTAGAGTCGTCGCGTCGATGCCAATGGCCATGCCTTTTATGCGAGAACACTGACACGAAACCAATTCTAATAATTATTTCGTATGTAGCTCGACGGTAATGTCGTTGTCACTCGGCGAGTTCTGTCCGGGCGAGGTCATCCTAGACGACAACTCTCGTCGCCGGTGGTGTGATCACTTACTGGTTCGCACCGTTATCGCGCAGCAATCGTCAGCTTATCGACCACGTGGCTGTGGACCGCAAAGGACTTCGCGATCTCCCGAACTTTTTCGCGCTGCTCTTTCGTTGCGACGGTGCCTCTCAGCTCGATGCGGTCGCCCGCAACCGTCACGTTTACTCGACTTCGTGCGAGGGTTGGCTCGCTCTCCAAGGCCACTGCAATTTCGTTGGCCACTTCGGCGGCCTTAGACGTCGTCGAGTCCGCGGTGGCATTCGAGCTTGTGTAGGTGGTGGCGGTCGCACCTTCAACAGCCGGATCATTGATCGTCAAACGGTCCTCGATCCGGGTGACATGGGGAAGGGCCTTGACCGAGTTGACGGCACGCCACCTGTCTCTTTTCGATGCGACCGGCCCTTTGAGGACAACCACTCCGTTACTGACATTGACCTCGATGCTCTGAAAGGCCGCGTCAGCCGCGAACTGCTGTTGGATTTCGCGCCGTAGATCTTGGTCGCGCCGCTGTGCCGCGCTCAGCGTTTGCGTCTCGCTTGGCGCAGACGCTGTGTCCGGTTCCGCTGTCACGGCCTGGGCCGACTGTTGCGCAAAGAGAATACCCTGCCCCTGCCCGCAGAGTAGAGCAGAGAGTACTGCTGCTGTTCTGCAAACGCTCATTCCAAAATGTTCTTTCATCATTTGTGTTACCTCCGCCCGGTAATTGAGCAACTCGTATGCCATACGTCTCGCGGGAAACAGACCGCCTAGAGGAACATCTGCGTCGGCGCTCAATCGCGAAAGCCAACCGGGTGTCGATATTTCGACACCGCCGTCAGACAGTTCGTAGTCGCGCGCCTGTTTTAGACGGCTGCGCTTGGCACTTGGATTGCACTCGGAAAGTGGAAGAGGCAGTTACAACATAGTGCTGGCGGACGATTGATGTTCCTCGGCGCAGCATAGGAGAAAACAGCATGAACACCGACTATATCTTTCTGTGCGGAGTGATGTGGTGCAGGTTCGGAGAACAAGACCCCGGCAGGGAGCTAATGAGGGCTGCCGATTCTATGGATCCGGACATGAGCGCACTTGCCTCGGCGATGTTGGTGAAAGGTGCGAGTCGCTTGATGGAGTTTGGAAAAACGGGCACAGCTTGAGACCTGCGAATTCACAACTCTTCAGAGACAGCGTTCGCGTCTAAAGACAAATTAGAGCAATGAATCACATCCTCCTTATTGATGACGATGACGTCCTGGTCAACCTTCTCCGGGAGTTCCTCGAACGGGAAGGTTTTGCTGTAGATGCCGCTTACGACTATGATTCCGGCCTAACCCGTGCTTTAAGCAGCGATCACGAACTGGTCGTAGTTGATGTCATGCTCCCCGGTGGATCGGGATTAGACCTTCTGAAAACAGTGCGTGCGTCATCCAAAATTCCGGTCGTCCTTCTCAGTGCGATGGGAGACGCGGTAGATCGCATTATCGGTCTGCAAATTGGAGCAGACGACTATCTTGTGAAACCGTTTGAACCTCGTGAACTGGTAGCCCGCATACATGCGATTCTGCGACGCACCCGCGATATACCCACGGATGGCAACGAAATCAAAGTCGGCGACGTAGCGCTCTCGGCCAGCCGAAGAGCGGTCGTCTGTTCCGAAAGATCAGTCGAACTAACAGCTGTCGAATTCAACGTGCTGGAATGTCTGCTGCGTAACGCGGGCAGTATTGTCAGCAGACAAACTCTCGCCGAGAGGGCGCTGGGTAGGCCGCTGGCCCCGTTTGACCGCAGTGTCGACGTACACGTCCACAACTTGCGGAAAAAGTTTCCAATAATGCCCTACGAGCGGATCAAAACCATTCGCGGTGCCGGTTATGTCTACACTCCACCGCTCATAAAGGATCCTGAATAGGCGGGCGCCTGTTCTGGACAATTCTTTCTTGGTGTCGAATCAGTTTTCAATATTCAGCAGCATGGGCTCGCTCACACAGATTTACCATTCTTAACCATCTCTTAACCGTCCGCTTCCTGGCGCCGGAATCTAACTAGATATGACAGCTGGTATTCAGCCGTCTAAAGGAGAAAAACAAATGAAATTGTCAACGCTTAGTATGATCGCTGGTTTTATCATCGCATTTACTCTCATTTTCGAATTGGCCGCTCACGCGGACGAAATCAATCAGTCCACGAAGATTTCGTTCAGCGAAGCGGTGCAGGTGCCAGGGAGGGTCTTGCCGGCGGGTAACTATGAGTTCGTGCTGGCAAGGACTGACGCCAGCCGCAATATTGTGCAAATTTTCAATCCGGACGGCACCGAGCTCTATGCGACCGTTCAAACGATCCCCACCGAGCGTGCGCGGGAGACCGACGGCACTTCCATCACTCTAGCCCAGCGCCCATATGGCAAACCTGATGCTATCGTGACCTGGTTCTATCCTGGCATGGGTACTGGACACGAATTCGTGTACTCCAAGCCGGAGGAAACGGAACTAACTCAGGATGCGAAGCAAACCTTCGTAGGCGACCATGGAATGATGGTCAGCTCCGGCACGAGCGAAGCGGGCAACTAACACAATGCCTGACGCCCGGCATTCACTCCTGTCAACATCAACGCGAGTGAATGCCAGGCCCCGGCAGAACATAGACGCCAAACTGTCGACGCTCCGACACAACTTTGTTCTTAG
>WNFJ01689439.1_pt1 | contig 12683 bp, 11 predicted proteins | sample 5400461 | NCBI WGS metagenome assembly WNFJ01 (sample SAMN13153349, study PRJNA577476) | soil metagenome | isolation source: 115 cm saprolite on Douglas fir-dominated hillslope | place: USA:California | collected 2013-09-17 | reverse complement strand
CGCCGCGGCACAGGGTGCCGCCATGAGACGAGAGGCGCTAGCTTCAAGCGGCACCACATCGCCCCTGTAGCTCAGGTGGATAGAGCAGCGGTTTCCTAAACCGTTGGCCGGGTGTTCGAGTCACCCCAGGGGCACTTGGGGGGCCGGGCTGGGGGGGACGGGACGACAGTGACGGGCTCGACACGACAGCAGCCACGTTCACGCGAGGTGGCGAACACGGCATGGCGACATCGGTGACCACTCCGGGGCGTCCCGCGCCCACGGAATCCTCACACGCGCTCGCGGGGGTGGTGGAGTGGGTCAAAGGCCACCGGCGCGGCGCCATCTATGTCGCGGCGCTGCTGGCGATCGGGGCCGCTTTGTTCCTGTGGAATCTCCTGTCGGCCCGCACCGAGGAACAGAACGCCAGCCGCCAGCTCGAACAGGGCCTGCTCGCCTTCGGGTCCAAGAACTTTCCGCTGGCGGCGAGTGTGTTGTCCCGCGTGGTGGAGAACTACTCCGGCACCCACGCCGCCGAACAAGGCAACATCCTGCTCGCCCAGGTCCGGCTCGCCCAGGGGCAACCCCAGCTGGCGATCGACATCCTGAAGCGGTTCGCCCCCAAGGCGGATCGCAACTACCGGGCGCAGGCGTACGGGCTGCTCGGCGCCGCCTACGAGAACGCGGGGCAACCACGCGATGCCGCCACCGCCTACGGCCAGGCCGCGGCGGCGGTGCCGTATCCGTTCTTGCGCGCCCAGTTCCTGTCGGACGCGGGGCGCGCCTGGCTCGCGGCGGCGGACACGGCGCAGGCGCTCGTGGCGTACCGCACGATTGTGCAGCAGCTCGATTCGACGAGCGCGGCGGGTGAGGCGAAGGTGCGGCTCGGCGAGTTGACGAAGGGAGGCGCCGCGGCGGTGGCGCTGCCGTGAGGTTTTGTGCTCAGAACGTCGTATAAGAGAGGTTATGTTAAGTTGAGCTAGGGGAGAATGTGGACAAGCCGCTCAGTTAAGCACACCCCGTAGTACCAGCCGCGCCTCCCCGCCGAGCCAGAGATCGTCGTAGGCCCCTCTAGCGCCCCGCCGCACGCGGGTCTCGAGTCGACGGCCGCTCTGGGTTAGGAAGGCAAGTTCCGGCTCGCCGAGGCCCCACGTGAGCAGCGCGCAGGCTGCGGCCACCGCCCCAGTGCCGCACGCCAGCGTCTCCGCCTCCACGCCGCGTTCGTAGGTGCGCATCCGCCATTCGGCTGGGCCCGCGCCACGGGAGATGAAGTTGACGTTGGCTCCGGCGGGTCCGAGCGCGCCATCGAAGCGCAAGGCGCGCCCACGGCTGGCCAGGTCCACTCGGTCCACGTCCTCCACTAGCACGACGAGATGCGGCACGCCCACCGTGGCGAGCGCGGCCCGCTCTTCGCCTGCGACCAGAGCGAGCCCGGCCACCGCGGCCGGCGCGCCCGCCGGCGCGAGGTGCAGCTCGGCCCGGTCCACCCCGGGCGTGCAGCGCGATTCGTAGGTGCCGGCGTCAGTCTCGAGCCGCATGCCCTGAGGGTTGGCGAGCCCGAGCCGCGCGGCGAGCCAAGTGCTACACAACGCCGCGTTGCCGCACATCGCGGCCGGCGAGCCGTCGGCGTTGAAATAGCTCATCCGCACCGTGTCGGCCGCCGGGCCTGGGCTGACAAAGACGAGCCCGTCGGCGCCCACGCCCGTGCCGCGGGCGCACACGGCCCGGATATCCTCCGGCGACCACTCGGCGGCCGTGGTATGGCGCCCGTCCAGCATGACGAAGTCGTTCCCCGACCCCGTCATCTTGTAGATCGGGAGCCCAGCTAGATGCGGCCGAACCAAGTCATGACCCGGAGCCGTGGCACCATCCAGACCGCCTCGCGCACGATGGCTCCGGTCATCTTGCTTCGCCCCTCGGTTCGGTCGACGAACACGATCGGGATTTCCTTCAGGGTGAACCCTTTGCGCCATGCTCGCACGCTCATTTCAATCTGAAAAGCATACCCGTTGGACCGTACCCGTGGCAGGTCGATCGCCTCGAGCACCCGCCTGCGAAAGCACTTGAACCCCCCCGTCAGGTCCCAAACCCGCAGCCCCGTGATCCACCGAGCATACAGGTTCGCCCCGTACGATAACAACAACCGGGTGATCGGCCAGTTGACGACCGTCACCCTCCCCCCCAAGTAGCGCGACCCGAGCACCAGGTCCGCCCCCTCGATCTCCTTGAGAAACTGCTTTAAGTGCTGCGGGTCGTGGGAGAAGTCGGCATCCATCTCGAACACGTAGTCGTAACCCCGCGCCAGGGCCCAGGCGAACCCGGTCAGGTAGGCCGTGCCGAGGCCGAGCTTCCCTTCCCGGTGCAGGACGTGCAAGCGCGGCTCCTGCGCGGCGAGGGCGTCGGCCAACTGCCCCGTGCCATCGGGGGAATTGTCGTCCACCACCAGCACCTCGAGGCGGGGGTCCTGCGCCAGCGCTTGGGGGACGATGCTCCCCACGTTCCCGGCCTCGTTGTAGGTGGGGATGACCACGAGCGCCCGCTCACCCATGCTGGACCCGCCGCGCGACGACCGGGACGAGCCCGATGACGGCGAGCAAGGCGAGCGAGGTCAGCGAGATCGCCTTCCCCTGCTCGTAGTCGGGCGACCGAAAGGCGAGCTCCAGGACGCGAGCGCCCGCCGGCACGGGCACGGTGATCAGGCTGAAGTCCCCCCGCAGCACCCGGGCTGGCTGGCCGTCCACCGTGGCGTGCCAGTCCGGGAACCAGTTCTCGGCGACGAGTACGTAGCTCGGCGCCACGGGCGCAGGGTCGAGCGCCAGGCTCATGCGACCCGGCGCCCACGCCGTCACCGTCGCGCGCGACGGGCTCGCCGGAGGCATCGTCTTCAGCGGCTCCGGGGTCACCGGCGCGTCCTTCGTGAACAGCACCAGTCGGCCGTAGTCCATCCGCGGGTCGAGCAGCGTGGGGATGATCGCCTCCGAGTCGGCCTTGATCGCCCCGGGCACGACCCGGGCGTAGGGGGCGGGCTGAGCCCGCTCGAAGAGATTCGCCGGCACCCCGGCCGAGGTCGAGGCTCGGGCCAGAAGGCGCCGGAAGCCGGGGATGCTGTCGGTGCTCTTACCGCTGCCGGGGGCGCTGGCCGGAAGGAGCGCGTAACGGATCGCGTACAAATCCCACAGCTGCAGTCGCCCCACCTTGGACTGTCCGCTCCGCACGCCCCACAACTCGTCGAAGTACCGCAGTTCGTTGCCCGAGTATCCGAGCAGCTCCGGGATATCGAATGCCATCAACGAGACCCCAAACTTCGGATACACCCCGAGGTCCACCAGCCGATACGGGAGCGGGGTGGCGCGGACACGATCGGTCACGCTGTCGGGGCGAAACAGATCGCCCGTGGGACTGACCGAGTAGACCCAGAAGTGCGTGGCGTTGAGCCAGAGGTCACAGCTGATCACCAGGGCGAGCGTGACGGCAAACAGGCGCGGCCTGAAGCGGTCCCGCAGCGCCACCCAGGCGAGCGCGGCCGTGGCCAGGAGCGCGAGCGCGCTGCCCAAGGCGCCCGACGTGATGGCCGGGGCGGCGGCGCGCGCGGCGTCTCCCCGCGGGCCGGCGAGCGTGACGGCCATCGCAGCGAACACGCCGCTCACGGCCAGCAGCGCGACCGCGCCCGCGACGACGAGCCAGGGAACCACGGCTTTGCGCCCCTCGTGGCGCTCGAGGCGCTCCGCGCCGAACCCGGCGAACAGGGCTGCGACGAAGGCGACGGTAAAGAACGCCATGCCGGGCGCGCGCGTCTTCTTCACGAGCGGCATCACCGCCCAGAACAGCCGGTAAAACGGCGTGCTCGCTCCGAGACTGATCAACAGGAACAGCAGGCCGATGCCCCCGAGCCACCACACGAGCCGGCGCCGCTCTGCCGTGGCGGCCCCGAGCCCCGCCAGGGCCACGACCGGCAGCCCGAGGTACTCCGAGTGCAGCTTGAGGGGGTTCGAGCCCCAGTAGTCCTCTCGTGCGCCCACGAAGTTCTTGAGGACGAACTCCGGCACGTGGCTCCAGGGAATCGCGTATGATGTCGCGCCCTCGAACCCGTAGTAGCCTTGCGCCCGCGGCGAGAACGGGATGTAGTGGATGAACGGCAGGATCTGGATCGCCGCGAGCCCGAACCCCAAGAGCACGGCGCCCAACGCGAACGCCAGCCGCGCGCCGCGCCGCGTCAGGTCCTCCTCACGGTGCGCTTCCAGCGTGAGATACACGGCGAACAGTCCCGCGGCGATGAGCACGTAGTAAGCGATCTGGAAGTGCCCGAGCAGGCTGAGCGCCACCGCGAGGGCCAGCACGCCATAGCCTTCCCACCGCTTGTCGCGCAACGCGAGCACGAGCCCGAGGAACGCCAGCGGCAAGGCCGTGCAGGCAAAGAGCTTGCCGTCGTGGCCCGGCGAGGGATACGACGCCATGACCCCCGTCAGCTCGTAGGCGAGCGCACCGATCACCGACCCGGTCCACGAGCAGTGCAGCCGCCGCAGCAACCAGTAGGTGAAGAGACCCGCCAGGATGTAGTGGACGACGAAGTTGAGATTGACGACCGTGGCCACGGGGAGGACGAGGCGCAGGAACGAGGTCGGGTAGAAGATGTCGCCGTGCCCGGCCGCGACGAACGGGAGGCCCCCGAACAACTCCGGGTTCCAGAGCGGCACGTGACCCAGGCGGTGCCACCACTCGGCGCCCCAGGCCCGATAGGCGTAGCCGGCGTCGTATTGGTCACTCAAGGGGCTGGCGAGCCACTGCCCCTGCAACATCGGCAGCGATAGGATGACGATCCACAGCGCGAACAGCGCGATCGCGGTCAACGTGGGCCGCGCGGGCTGGTACGCGGCGGGCACGACCTCAGGGTTCGGGCGATCCACCCGCGTCCTCCTTGCGGCGACCGGTGAGGAGCAGCATGCCCAGGGGGCCGGCGGCCTCGGTGAGCGTCAACAGCACGCGGGAGCCGAGACTCAAGGCGACGGCGCCGCCGCTGCCGAGCGACGGCGTGAGCAGGCCGATGAAAACGAGCTCCCGCACCCCGACTCCGCCGGGAGCAAACAGGGCTAGCAAGCCGAGAATGTAGCCGAGCGCGAACACGCCCGCTGCTGTCGCGAGCGGCAGCGTCTCCGGCAGGCCCAGCCCCCGCGCCAGGAGCCAGAACGCCATGCCGTACGTGAGCCAGCTCAAGAGCGTGAGCACCCCGCCCCGGAGCGCGGCGCCGAGGGGGAGCGGGCGGAATCGCGCCGCCGGCCCCACGAGCCGCGCCAGTGCCCGCGCCGGGCGGGCCGAGGCCAGCAGCGCGATGGTGCCGGCGGCGGCGATGGCCGCCACGGCCAACCGCAGCGGCGATTCGGCGCGCGGCATCGCGGCCGCCACCACCACGACCGCGGTCCCGACGCCCAGGGCCTGGATCACCACGGCGGAGGCCGCGGCTGCCCACGCGTCCACGCCGGCCCGCTGCGCCAACACCATCAGGCCGGCGACGCTCCAGACCTTGCCGGGGACGTAGCGGCCGAGGTTCACCAGCAGCCAGATCTTGAGCGCGCGGGCGTAAGAGAGGTGCTGCGACCAGCCCGCGAGGATCTGACGCCAGGATTGGACTTGGAGCGCGTAGGTCGCGAAGACGAGGAGTACGGAGAGCGCGATCCATCCCGGCCGCAGGGCGACCTCGAAGTGCAGCGAGCGGAATTGGCTCCAATTACGCAGCAGCGCGCGTCCCACCAGGCCCACCACGACCGCGCCCGCGACGAGTTGCACCGCCCAGATCCAGCCTCGCGGCGCGCCGCTCCCCCGCCCTGCGGGGCCGTTAGCGACCGGGCTGGCCAAGCGCCGTCCGATACACGTCGACGTAGCGGTGGGCGGCTGGCGCCGGGCCGAAGGTTGCGAGGGCGTGCTGGCGGCCTGCCAGGCCCAAGGCAGCCCCATGGTCGGACATCGCTAGCAGCCGATCCAGGGAGGCGGCCAGCGCCCCGACGTTGCCCGGCGGCACGAGGAAGCCCGTGCGCTCGTTGACGACCACGTCGGTCAGTCCTCCCGACGCGAACGCCACGACCGGGGTCTCGGACAACGCCGCTTCCACTGCCACGAGCCCGAGGCCCTCGTCCACCGCGGGCATCACCAACGCCGTGACCTCGCGGTACAGCTTCGCCAGCTCCGCTTGCGGCAGCAGCGCGTGCCAGCGCAACCGGTCAGCGACGCCGAGCGATGCCGCGAGGGCCCGCGCCTCGTCCTCCCGACTGCCCACGCCGACCACGATGTCCAGCGTGGCGGAACACCGCATCAGCGCCAGCGCTCGCAGCACGTGCGCGATGCCCTTCTGTTCATTCAGCTTGCCGACGAACAGCAGGCGGGCGGCTGGGCGGGGACCGCCGCGGTGAAACAAGTCGGTCTTCACAGGCATCGGCGCCACCAGCGGGTGCACGCCGGGCAGCAGCGTTTCCACGCCTTGCGCGAGCCAGCGAGAGACCGTGGTCACGACGGCGGAGCGGCGCGCCACGTAGCGGAACAACCGCGCCGCGACCGGCACCTCCTGCGCCAGCCGGAGGTCAGAGCCGTGCAGTGTGGTGACGAGCGGCACGCCCCGCCACCGGCCCAGCCAGGCACCGACCAGGCCACCCGGCAGCCACCAGTGCGCGTGGACGAGGTTCCAGGCGAAGCGACGCCGCAGCTGCAGCGCTGCCAGAAACCCTCCCGCGAGGAAGCTCATCATGGTGGCGCGGGCGCGCCACGAGCCCTGCACGCGCGACTGCATCGTGGCCGTGTAGGCCAGCGTTTCGGCCCCCCGCGGCGCGTAGCGAAAGCGCTCCACCGGGACGCCTTCGAGCTGCTCGCGCGGCGCCAAGCCAGGCGCGCTAGGGGCGAGAACGGTCACGTTCACCCCCGCAGCACGCAGCGCCACGGCAAGCCGTAAGACGAACGACCCGACGGGGTCGGCCTCGTCGCGGGGGAAGGAGTGCGCGAGAAAGAGGACGTTCACCCCTTGGCCCACCCCGCGGCGATCGGCTGGCCGGCGGCGTCCTCCAGCGCGGGCGGGGCGGTGACGGGATCCGCCCCCTGGGCCTCGATGCGCCCGTCGGGCGCCAGGCGATGGATCCGCAGGCCGCGTCGGGCCGCGCGCCACGTGACGACACTGCTCAGCGTCCCGACGAAGGGGGTATCGGCGATGATGCGCTCGACCAGGTCGCCGAAGGCACGGGGGGCGCCAGGAAACCCGAGCGCCGGGGTGAGATTGGGGTGCCACACGCCCACCCAGAGCCCTTCAACCTCCCGGCACGCCCGCGCCAGCCTGATGCCCTCCGAGACCCACGCGTCCGGCTCTTCCACCCCCCGATACTTCGAGAGCGCCCGATCCATCCAGCAAAGCGGCGCCTCGTCGAGGGCGAGCGGGCGCTCGGCGCTCGCGTCCCACGCGGGAATCACGTCCGCCACGCCGAGCCGAAAGCCGTTGCGATCGGGGAAACCATAGGTGGTGTCGTACTGGAAGCCCGCGGCGAGCATGCCGTGCTGCGTCGCCCCAGGCTGCATCCGCAGGAAGTGCTGGCGCACCCCCCGCACTGGATGGCCGGTGAGCTGCTCCAGGCGCGCCCGCTGCTCGCCGAACAGCGCAGGACGATCGGCCGTGGCGAAGCTGCCATGCAGACCGATCTCGCACCCTCGCGCCCTGAGCTCGCGCAGGATCGCCGCCGCCGCGCGGGACTCGGGCGCATAGGTCACGTCTCCCGCTCGCAGCGAGGCGAGCGTCGGGCTTCCGCACAGCACGAACCAGGTCGACGGGAGGCCGTGCCGCTGCTCGACCTCCAGGACCGCGCGAACGCCCCGAGCCACCGGATCGCGGCCCAGCGCCCCGAGCGCCGCCACCGCCGCGCGCATGCCACGCACCAGCTGAGCCTTCCGAGCCAGCTCGACGAGGCGGAGCAGCGTGAAGAGCGGCCAGTAGGCGACGATGTCGAGATCGTGCGTGAACGCCCCACCGGGCGGCGCCCGGCGCTCGCGATCACGGCTTCGCGGAGACGCACGGCCGCGCGGGACACCACGGGCTCGTCGCCGCGTCCGATGCGCACCAAAGCGTTCTCGCTGGAAGGGACGCGGCCGTAGCGGTCGCGCATGGCGGTTTGCTGCTCGGCTGCCGCGCCCGCGACGGCCGCGATCCGCCGTAACACCGCCCGGGGCACGCGCACCACGCCGTCGCCACGCTCGAAGTACCAGTCGCGGGCCACGCACGTCGCTAGCTCGGTGTCACTCGGGTCTCGCGCGGTCAGCTCGAGGCGGACGACGTCGGCGTCCTCGTCCGCGACCGCCGGCAGGCGGGCCAGGTCGCGCAAGAGGGTGACGCTGTAACGCTCCGCGCCGGTCAGCGCGTCGCACGATGGCAGGCGGATCACGGCCTGCAATATACCGGCGCGCTCGCGGCCCAGGCCACGGCGTGGAACGAAGGGAGCGCTTATCTTACCCGGCGACACGCACCCCAGTCGGAGTGTCGCGCGCTATGGCCGAGTCGCTGTTGCCAAAGGACCGCATCCCGTGGCGTCATCTGGTTCTGTTCGGGTGGCTCCCGAGCCCGCTCAAGATCCTGGCGTATCGCCTGTTGCTGGGCTATCGCATCGGGCGCGGAGTGCGGTTCAGTTTCGGCGGCATCGTGGTGGGCCAGTCGGTCGAACTCGGTGACCGCGTCGAAATCGGGTTCCTGGCGGTCGTCCGGGGACGCCGCATCCGAATCGGGCGCCACTCGAGCGTCGGGACGCTGAGCTACGTGTCCTGCGAGACCATCGAGATTGGGGAAGACGCGAAGATCCGCGAGCAGGTGTACGTCGGCGGCCCACAGCTTCCCGAGTCCCGCTTCGCGCTGGGCAGCCGCACCATCATCCTGCAGCTCTCCTTCATCAACCCCACCAAACCCGTCGTCATCGGGGACGACACCGGCATCGGGGGCCACTGTCTCATCTTCACGCACGGCGCCTGGCTCAGCGCACTGGACGGCTACCCCGTCAGCTACGAGCCCGTTACGCTGGGCAAGTACGACGATCGGCGACGGCACCGTGATCGGAGCGGACTCGCTCGTCCATGGCACGATCCCCCCGCACAGCTTGGCGATGGGATCGCCGGCGAAGGTCGTGCGGTCCGCGCCGGACTTCCCGCGCCGGCCCACCGACACGGAGCGCTCGGCGCTGGTGGCGACCATCATGATGGAGTTCGAGCGCTACCTGCGGCACGGCGGCGTGACGGTCGGCGAGGAAGGGCCGTTCCGCACCTACCGCTACCGCGGTCGCACCTGGCGGTTGCTGTGGTTGCCCGGAGCGGGGCCGCCTCCGGCCAGCGCGACGAAGGGGGACACGGTCCTGAGCGAGAGCGCCCTGCCCTCAGGGACGCTCGCGACCTACCGCGCGAACCGGGTGGCCTGGCTCGACCTCGGGGGCGGGACACGGAGCAAAGACGGCTTCCCGCTGACTGAGGAATTGGCGCTGTTTCTAGGCCGCTACGGCGTGCGCCTCGTGCGTGACGGTGCTCGCCCGGCGCCGCGCTAGGGCGAGCGCTCGTCCGCGCCGCGCGCCTCGACTGACCATCACTGGGTAGCCATGGAACACCTCCTCGTTGCCGCTCACTACGCGCCGCGGATCGGGCTCGCTGCCATGGCGGTCCTCTTGAACCTGTATCTGTTCGGCTTCTATCACGCCGGACGGCGCGGCGTGGCTTGGGGGGCCCCCGGCCCCTGGGCGGAGCGGTGGGCCTTCTCGCCACTCAGTCTTGGGCGCTTCTCGCTCTGGCGCCTGGCCCTGGTGAGTGCGCTCGGCATGTTCCTGGAACTGCTGATGATCCGCTGGATCTCCTCCGAGATCCGGATTTTCGCCTACTTCAAGAATTTCGTCCTCATCGCCTGTTTCCTGGGGTTCGGACTCGGCTGCTACCTGTGTCGGCGGCGCATCAACCTGCTGGCCCTGATCGTGCCCCTCCTAGCCCTCGCGCTCGTCGTGACGTTGCCGTGGTACGACCTGCGCGAGCTGATCGCGCGGCTCCCCGCGCAACTCGGCGCCATTTCCGAGGTTCACGTGTGGGGGGTTCCATCGCTCCCGCTGAACCGAGCGTCGCTGGTCAGCCTGGCGACGGCCGTGGCGGTCGTCGTACCCCTCTTCGCCCTGCTCGCCTTCGTGTTCATCCCCATCGGGCAACTGGTCGGGTGGTACTTGGAAAACGCCACCGACGGCATCGCCGGGTATTCCGTCAACGTCCTCGGCAGCCTGGCCGGCATCCTCCTCTACACCCTACTGTGTTTTCTCTTCCAACCGCCCACCATCTGGTTCGCCCTGGCCGGCGTCATGCTGGTGGCGCTCCTGTGGGGGCTGCCGCGGCTCCGGTGGACGGCGCTCGCCGCACTCGCCGCGTGTGTCGGCCTCGGCACCGTCAACCCGCAGATCGGCAGCGCCGTCTATTGGTCGCCCTACCAGAAGCTCACCCTCACACCACGGCAAGAGAACGGTCGCGTCATCGGCTACATCCTGAACACCAACGGGGACTGGTACCAGCAAATCATCGATCTGTCGCCCGCGTTCGTGGCCGCGCATCCGGGCCTCTTCGCGAACGCGCCGGTCGAGTGGAACGCCTACAATGTGCCGTATCGCTTCTCGCCACGACCGGCGTCCGTCCTCGTCCTCGGGTCCGGGATGGGCAACGACGTGGCGGCGGCGCTGCGCAACGGCGCGGAGCACGTCGTGGCGGTGGAAATCGACCCGCTGATCCTCGAGCTGGGGCGGCAGCTCCATTTTGAGCAGCCCTACAGTTCGCCGCGCGTCGCGCCCGTGCTGGACGACGCCCGGAGCTACGTCCAGAACAGCACCGACCGCTTCGACTTGATCGTGTTTTCTCTGCTCGATTCGCATACGACCAGCTCGCACTTCTCGAACATCCGGATCGATAACTACGTCTATACAGTCGAAGCCCTCGAGGCCGCCAAACGGCTGCTCAAGCCGGATGGCGTCTTCATCGTCAAGTTTCAAGTGGAGGTGCCCTGGATTGCGGGTCGGCTCTACGGCCTGCTCCAGACCGCGTTCGGTCGCGCCCCGCTGCCGCTCCACGGCGACCAAGTCTACGTCGCGACCAGGCGCCCCATCGGGGGCATGTTCTTCATCACCGGCTCGGAACAACGGATCGCCCAGGCGCTCGCCGAGCCGACCCTGGCTGCCTACGTGCGGGCGCACGGCCGCATCACACTCGAGCCCGCGACGCTCACCACGGATGACTGGCCCTACTTCTACCAGCACGAGCCCGGGCTGCCGGCGACCGTGATCGCGATCTCGCTGGTGCTGGTGTTGGTGTGTTGGTTCCTCATGGGGAGCACGGGCACTACCGGTCGAACGATCCGCTGGCACTTCTTCTTCCTAGGCGCTGGGTTCCTCTTGTTGGAGGCGCAAATCGTCAGCAAGATGGCGCTGCTGTTCGGGACCACCTGGGTGGTGAATTCCATCGTCATCAGCGGCCTCTTGGTCCTGATCGTCGCCGCCAATCTCTTGGTGCAGTGGCAGCCGCGCATGCCCGTCGCCTGGGCCTACGCCGGTATCCTCGCCTCCATCGGGGTATCCTTCGCCGTGCCGCTCGAGCGCTTCTTCCTACCCTCGCTCTGGCTCAAGGCCCTCGTCGCCACGGCCGTGCTGTGCCTGCCGGTGTTCTTTGCGGGAATCGTGTTCATCCGGAGCTTCGCTCGCGAAGGCTTTCGCGGCGAGGCGCTCGGGTCGAACCTGCTGGGGGCCCTGGTCGGAGGCTTGCTCGAGTCGCTCTCGCTGTGGACGGGCATCCGGTCCCTACTCGTGATCGCGGCGCTCTTATACGTCGCCTCCTGGGTGGCGCTGCGGGTCGAGGGACCGGCACCACGGGCGGTAGAGGAGACTCCGGGGGAAGCGACGGCGCCAGCCTGACCGCGCCCGCGGCTCAGGTTTTGGCGAAGCGGTAGACGATGGACCGCGCGAAGAGGGCGACCATCGGAATAGGAGGATGTAGGTAGGTCCCGCCGTAGCGCTCGAGTCGGAACCCGTTCATCTCGGCGAGCTTCGTCATCGTCTGCCGCGTCCAGCCATAGATGTGCCCCTGACGGTCGGGGATCCGCAGCAGGTTCCAGATAATCTCCTTCAAGTGATACGGATTCGGCACAGAGAGGATCAGCACCCCACCCGGCTTTAGGACCCGCTGGATCTCGGTGAGCGTGCCGAAGGGGTTGGGGACGTGCTCGAGCACCTCGATGCAGAACACGTAGTCGTACGACCCGTCGGGGAACGGGAGCCCGTGCGACACGTCCTGGATCAGGACGTCCGGACGCGCGAACTCGGGCGCGATGTCGATTCCCTGGTAGCTGACTTCGCGAGGCAGGAAGCGACGCAGCCCACCGTCGCGGGCGCCGACGTCGAGCACTACGGCGCCTGCGGGCACGCGGGCCAGCGCGGCCGCCTTGCGGAAGCGCATCCGCTCCTCCGCCACCGAGCGCCAGCCCACGCGGGCGCTATAGAAGTCGACGAGTTCGCGCGAGGCGGGACCGATCTTCGGAGCCATGGGTGACGTGCAGAGAATGTAACGGGCGCACGTCTTGACGGGGGTTGGTCAGGGGACCCGACCGAAGCCTAAGGGCCGTCGTCCCCACCCTGCGGTCGCAGTTGATCCACCTCGCGCTGGAGCGCCCGCACTTCCTCGCGCATCCCTGC